>Ga0335085_10005027_pt1 | contig 21542 bp, 20 predicted proteins | sample Lox_Sample_45_FD_206712 | JGI IMG/M metagenome (GOLD analysis project Ga0335085, IMG submission 206712) | Soil microbial communities from Loxahatchee National Wildlife Refuge, Florida, United States - Lox_Sample_4.5 | ecosystem: Environmental > Terrestrial > Soil > Wetlands | place: USA...
GGAAATGATGTAGACCGAAACAGCATCCGCAGAGTGGATTTTTCCTCAAGAAAAATCCACCTGCACGCCGCTCGAAAGTTCACAGTATTTCCGAAAACGCCGTAGATCAGGAGCAGCCTGTTCAAGCGCGATATCCGGCGACGGGCAGTTGGCCGCTGTTGATCTTGCGCATGATCTTGCGCAGCAAAGCTCTCACGTTACGCAGCAATGCCTTGTGCTTGCGGCGCTGAATCAGATGAAAAGCGAAGCCTTGCTGGTTCCGGCTTCGGCCAGGAAGGTGGCGACTCCGCAGAGCTTGCGATCGGGATAATCGATCATCTCGTCAGCGTGGAAGCCCATGAGTTCCATACTCATCTGGCAGATGCAGATCTGGACGCCGGATTCAGCGGCGGTCCGAAGCAGCTCCTCGAGCGCCATCACCTTCTTCTTCTTCATGAGCCACTTCATCATGGATGTGCCCATGCCGCCCATATTCATCTTGGAAAGCTTGAGGGCCGGCGTTCCCTTGGGAAGCATACATCCAAACATTTTGCTCAAGAGGTCTTTGCGGGGCGGGGCCTTTTGGGGATCGCGCAAAGCCGCGGTGGCCCAGAAGGTGAAGAACATGCTCACCTTGTCGTACATCGCCGCGGCGCCGGTGGCGATGATGAAGGCGGCCATAATGTGATCGAAATCGCCGCTCATCACCACCATGGAGAGCTTGTCCTCCGGAGCATTTGCGGTCAGCGTAGCGAGTTCGCTCTCCAAAGACTCAATTCTGCTTTCGAGACTGGACAAATTAACTGAACTGGTTGTCAAGACATTCTCCTTTTCAACTATTCGCATTTGCGGCTGCCGCCTGCTTGACGGAGCTGAGATAAAGCGCCAAGGGCCGGTACAGCAGATGAGACCACTTCCCGAACGGGACTTCTACTATAAACATGGACACGGCGATCGACAGATGAATCACGTATAAGATGTACACGGCGCGGGGAAGGCCCGCGATGCGCAAGGTATGCATGACGATTCCAGACAGGGCCGCCAGAAACAGCATGACGAGGAATATCCAGTCGCTGGCTTCGCTGAAACGGTGCATCGGATCGGCCTTCCGCCAGCGCGCGATCATGAAATACACCGTGGCGTATAGCAATGCGGCGGTAGCATAATACCCCCACAGGCGCTGCGGATAATAGAACGGATAGACATTGTCGGTCTGGAACCACCGCAACAAAACGACCACCAGGGTGAGCATGCTGAGATAGCCGCTCACCAGGATGAGGTGCGTCAGCCAGCGATTCTTGCTCGGCTGGGAATCGCAGCGGCGCCAGCGCTTCTGAGTGAAAAAGTGCGCCAGAAAAGAAGGAATCTGCTGGAGATAAACGAACGGGGAGATCTTTAGCATTTTAGAGCCGCCCATGTAGCTCCACATCATGCGAAGAGCGTTGGTAAGCAGGAAGAAGACAAGAATCCCGGCCATGATCCAATCGCCCAGCTCCACCCAGCGGATGGGGGCGAAGGTGTTGAGCGCCATGTGGCTGGTTACAACTGGACCATGAAGAAATACGAAAAGGGAGGCGACGAAAAGGCACACCAGCACGATGGCGGCGATCTCGGCCGCCGCGGATTGATAGAAGAGTCCCGCCAGCCCTGTCCAATCGTAGCGGGCGGTGAGGTAGCGGCGGGCGGCCATCATCGTTTCCGCCGGGTTGGCGTCGCGCGGGCAGCTCTCCGAGCAGTCGCCGCAGTAGTAGCAGAGCCACGGATCCACAGTCTGCGTCAGCTTGCTCTCATGCCCTACCTGTAAGAGATGAATGATGCGCCGAGGGAAGGAGGTTCCCAGGTCCGGCGAGATCGAGCAGGTGGCCGTGCACTGGCCGCAGTTCATGCAGAGAGCCACGTCGCCTCCGCCAAACTTCGCGATTTCGCGGTGAAGGTTGGGATTCACGACAGATGTCACGGCTGCGCCTCCTTGAGCCCATATTCGAAGTAGCCGTCCGAGTTGGCTTTTCCCCGTGCCTCCGCTACGCCGTAACGCAGCATGGCGGCGAGCCAAAGGAAGACCTCGTGGCTGGGCGCCTGGAGCGCGCCGGCAAGTTCGGGAACGGTTTGCGGACGCTCGCGCAGCAGCGCCTCAATGCGATCACGCATGGGGTAGGCGTCGCGCATAACTTCGCGGCGGTTTCGAGTCATTTCAGGCATGTACTACCTCCCGTGCGAGAGCGTCGATCATCGATGTGATCTCGCGATCTCTGTAGCCTACGAGGTCGATGACGCCCTCGGGGCAGGCAGGCACGCAGGCTCCGCCTCCCTTGCAGAGCGACGGCGCCACGGCAACGACCTGCCGGCCGTCGACTGTTTCTTTCTGAAGGGCCTCATACGGGCAAGCGGCCAGACATTCATCGCAGCCTGTGCAGCGGGCGGCGTCAATCGTGGCCACGAAGGGCTCGAGATCGACATAGCCCTTGACCAGCAGAGCGGCGCTCTTGGTCACCGCCGCAAGCGAAGAGGCCACGCTTTCCGAGATGGACTTGGGTCCCTGCGCCGCGCCGGCAATGAACACGCCGTTCACAACGGTTTCGACGGGGCGAAGCTTGGGGTGAATCTCGTTCAGGAAGCCGGTCTTGCCCACCGGCAGCTTGAGCGTGTCCACCAGATTGTCATCGGATCTTGGAACCATGCCGGTGACTAACACCACCAGGTCTGCCGGAACTTCCATGCGATCTCCGCCATCCAACAGGTCGGCGGCCGAAACCATAAGGTGTCCCTTTTCCTCGCGAATCTCCGGCGGTTGGTTGGGATCCCAGCGTACAAAAACCGATCCTCTGCGGCACGCCTCCTCATAGAGCAGCTCGTATCTGCCGTAGGTGCGCATGTCGCGAAACAGATGATATTGGTTGATCGAGGAGTCGCGGCCATTGACCACGAGGGCCGTCTGAATCGCTGATGTGCAGCAGTAGCGGCTACAATGCGCGTGGGCCTCGTCCTCAGCCTGGCGACTGCCGACGCAATAGATGTAGGCAATAGTCTTGATCTTGCGTCCGTTGTAGTTGAGCGGCCCCTGCGACTCGTTGAGGAGACGCCGGAAGTCGGGCAGCGTGACCACGCCGGGCAAACCGTAGCCGAATTCACCGTCAGCCGGAGCGTAGGCGTCGAAGCCGGTGGCCACAATCACGGCGCCGACCGCTACAGTGAGCGTTTCGCCCGTCGAGAGCCGCACCTTCACGCTGAAGTTTCCCGCGCTTCCGCTTCGCTCGATGACCTCGGCGCCGGTGTAGAGCGTAATGGTTTCGTGCTTGCGCATCTCCTGGACAAGGGCATCAACAAGCTCCGATCCCTGCCGGTTTTGAGGGAAGATCGGACCCAGAGTCGCAGTCCATCCTCCCGGCTGCGCGGCCTTTTCGACCACGTGAACTGCCAGCCCGAGGTCGGCGAGCGCCACTGCGGCGCGCATTCCGGCGACTCCGGCGCCGATCACCAGGACGGCGGGAAGCGTCTCGATGCGGAAGTTCTCAAGCGATTCACTCCCGGCCGCCTTGGCCACGCCCGCGCGCACCAGCGACGTGCCTTTATCAGTAGCGCCTTTTATATCGTCGCGGTGGCTCCAGGAGCACTGCTCACGTACGTTCACCTGCACGTAGCGGTACGGATTGAGCCCAGCGCGATCGGCCATTCCGCGGAAGGTATACAGGTGAAGCTTCGGCGAGCAGGAAGCAATAACGATTCCGTCCAGCCCCTCCTTTTGGATGGCTTCGGAGATCTCCTGCTGCGAGGCGTCGGAGCAGGCGAACATAGTGGTCCGAGCCAGAGCGACATCCGGTTCTTTCTCAATGGACGCGCGGAGACTTTCCACGTCGACGTAGTCGGAGATGTTGCCGCCGCAGTGGCAGATAAAGACGCCAATCTTCCTTTGCTGCTCGTTTTGCTCGCTCATGCGCGGCTCCTTAGAGATTGAAGGTACGCTGCGGTCTGAGCAGCCGCCGCGCCGGCATGCAGAATGGTGTCGGGGATGTCGCGAATTCCGGCCGCTGTTCCGGCTACAAATACACCCGGGATATTCGTTTTGCCTGGCTGGAGGTCTTCCTCGGGCTCGCGCACATAGGAGAAGGGATCCAGTTCGAGTTGGCCCGCGGGAAACATGCTCGCCGACACGGGGTTGGCCAGCAGACCCACGGAAAGAACCACCAAATCGTGGGTAGCCTTCCTCCGTCCCCCGCCGCCTTCGATGTCCTCATAGGTAAGGGTGAGATTGCCGTTTTCTTCCTGATCGATCTGGGCCACCTTGCCTTTGACAAAGGCGACGCCCATGTCTCGCGACTGCTGGTAGAACTCCTCGTACCCTTTGCCAAAGGCGCGGACATCGATGAAGTAGATCGTGATGTCGGCCATGGGGACGGCGCCCATAATCAGTTGCGCCTGTTTGAGCGAGTACATACAGCAGACTCGCGAACAGAGCCGGTTATCCAGCATGCAGTCGCGGGAGCCGGTGCAAAGGACATACGCGATGTTGTCCGGGACCTTGCCGTCGGACGGCCGCAGGACAGAGTTGTAGGGACGGGTTGGCGCGATGATGCGGTCCATTTGCATGGCGTCGATCACGTTGGGGAACCGGCCATAGCCATAACTCTGCTTGGCGCGCGCGTTGAACAGCCGGAAACCGCTGGCCAGCACTACGGCCCCCACATCGACCTCGATCTGCCGATCGCGCAGGCTGAAATCGACGGCCGACGACGGGCACGCGCGCACACAGGCATGGCATTCGGAGCAAACCGCGCAATCGAGGCAACGGGAGGCCTCGGCGCGCGCTTCTTCTTCAGCGAAACCCTTCTCCACTTCGACAAACGCGCGCACCCGCTCGGCGGGCGCCATCTCCTTGAGCGAGCTCCGGGGGCGCGGCGTAGCGCCTTGCTCCCGTGCCAGCACGTCGGCCTGGTCCACAGACGGCAGGCGGTCGTTGAAGATCTGCTTCGTCAAATCGCTGCCCTTGAAGTAGTGATCGATATAGAACGCAGCGCGATGACCCTGGCCGATGGCCTGCACGATCATCGAGGGCCCGGTAACCGCATCGCCTCCGGCGAAGACGCCTGCGATTGAAGTCTCGAGCGTCTGTTCGTTCACTTCAAGCCGGCCGTTCTTGCGGCGGGCAAGCTCGCTCGCGAAGGAAGCGGTGCTCGGCGCGAGGCCGATCGCGACGACCACCAGATCGGCTGGGAAAATAACGGACGATCCTGCCACCGGCACAGGCTCCCGCCGGCCACTCGCATCGGGCTCACCGAGGCGCATCTCCTGCGCTTCCACGCTCTTGAGCCGTCCATTCTCACCGACGAATCGCGCGGGCAGGCGCAGCTCCGCCAACTGAACGCCCTCTTCGAGCGCGGCCTGCACCTCCCAATCGTGGGCTGGCATCTCGTGGCGCGTGCGCCGATACATGATGGTGACTTTGGCAGCCCCAAGCCGCAGGGCCAGGCGCGCCGGATCGATGGCTGAGTTGCCGCCGCCGATCACAATCACCGATTTTCCTTTCAGGCTTTCAACTTGGCCGGTGTTCGCGGCGCTCAGAAACTCCATGCAACCCATAACGCCGGCCAGATCTTCGCCCGGCACTCCCATCTCTTGGCTCTCGCGCGTTCCCACCGAGAGGAAGACGGAATCGAATCCGCTCTGCAAGAGTGATTTCGCCGATTCGATGCGCTGGTTCACCTGAATGGTGACGCCGAGCGCAGTGACGTTCTTGATGTCGCGGTCGAGCACCTCGCGCGGCAGTCGATAGGCGGGTATTCCATAGCGAAGCATGCCGCCGGGTGCGGGCGCCGCTTCGAAGATCGTGACATCGTGCCCGTCTTTGGCCAGAAAATAGGCTGCCGAGACTCCCGCCGGTCCCGAACCCACCACCGCCACCTTCTTACCCGAGCGATTCTCCGCGGGTCCGTACTCGGGCTCGGGATGAGCGGCGTAGTAGTGATCCGCGAGAAAGCGTTTGATGCCCCGGATCGAGAGCGGCCCTTCCAGCCCGCCGCGCGTGCAGTTGCCTTCGCAGGGCGCGTAGCAGGCCCGGCTGAGACTGCCCACCAACGGAGCGTCTTCCAGGTGCAGTGCAAAGGCTTCCTCGTAGCGTCCCGCGCGCACAAGGGCAATGTAGCCGTGCGCCTTCACGCTGGCCGGACAAGCGAAGCTGCATGGCGAAGTACCGGCGCGCTCAATCACAGCCTTCTTCGGGACGGCCTGAGGAAAGGGAATGTGCGCCGCACGCCGCAGCACCAGGTCGGCGTTGTATTGGTCTGACGAAGCTACCGTGCACGCCAGCGTGCAGTCACCGCATCCGGTGCAGGCCGAGGGATTGACATAGTTCGTGTGGTTTTGGACCCGTACCTGAAAACGCCCATCCTTGCGCCGCACAATGGATTCCGGCTCGCTGTGAACCATCATGGTCACGTTGGGATGATGCGAAGTGCCGGCCATTTTCGGGGTCGAGATACAACTGGCGCAGTCGAGCGTCGGAAAAACCTTGCTCAGCAGGATCATCTTTCCGCCAATGCTGGGCTCCTTCTCGACGAGCAATACTTTGTGGCCCATGTCGCCCAGGTTCAAGGCCGATTCCATTCCGGCAATGCCGCCACCAACTACCAGAACGTCGTAACTCATGAATTCAACCGCTCCAGTTCGGTACTCATTTTTTCCATGTGGGATACAAAAGACTCGGCGCAGACTGAGCAGACCGCAGCCATCCTGAGGCGCCGCGGATCGTGCCCGTGTTCCTGAAGGAGCTTCTGTGCCGCGTCCACCAGCTTGCCCGTCCGCGTGGTGCAATCCGAAACGAACGCACAGTCGCTCCCATCCGCCGCGATGAAGACGCCGGCAAAACCGGCTTCGATGGCGTGCAGCACCCAGCTCGGCCGGATGCCGCTTGAGCACGGCACCGGAATCGTGACCACGCCGGGCTGGTAATGCATATGCGCGCTCCCGGCTAAATCAATGCCGGGATCGCTGATGGAATTCGTAGAGAAGACCAGGATGCGCGGACCGGCGTGACCGCTATGCGCCTCAGACATGGCACTTCCTCTCTATTTGGTTCTACGGACGTAAACGCGCCAGTAGCCGGCGTCGGCCGCCGTGCCGAGGTGCTCGTGCCCGGTCTTCTTACACCACATCGGGATATCCGTGTTGGTGCCTTCGTCGGAGGAAAGCACTTCCATGATTCCGCCGCGGGAGACCTTGCCGATGCTGCGCTTGGCTTCAAGAAGCGGCCCGGGGCAGGCGGTGCCACGGGCATCGATAACCTGGTCGATCTTAAGAGCCTTGAGTTCTTCGTTGGTCATTTCGAATGATTCCTTTTGTTGATCAGATTTGTTACAAAAGTCGGGCTTGCTGGCCGCACAATTTTGAAAGACATATGTCGATGTGGAACACATCGTTTATTCGGCGATTTTCTGCCGCTTGAGAATCTCCTTGCCCCGGGTCTTTATGGGTTCTCTACTCCAATAAAGTCTCCGCCGCTTGAAATCGTTACAGCGGCGGAGAAAAAATTTACGCCGCGGGCCGTCAATGGCTAGAAGCTTTTGCCCAGGCCGATGGTCACCGAATTCTCATGCATGGCGCTGGTTACCGAGGTCCCCTCGACCGCACCCATTCCGGGGAGGTTCCACTCCCCGGTAATCGAGTTCTGGAAGGCGTGGTAGTAGGTCGCATTCAGATCCCAGCCCCCGACCTTTTCGACTACGCCGCCGCCAAGGTGGTGCTCGACGATGGCCGGAGCCGGCGTGTTGAAGAATGTGTATTGGGCAGGAACCGGATTCTGGGAAAAGTTATAGCCGACAATCACTTTCGTTAGCTTGGCGACCTGCTGTTGAACGCCTCCGCCGAAAGCCCAGATATTGTTCCAGCCAAAGCCGGCCACGGCGCCCGCCTCCGTGTAGCCCACCTTGCTGAAGCCTGCCGTATTGGCATAGTTGAACCAGCGCGCGTCGACGCCGATTTTGGTGGTCTTGGAGGCCGTGATGCCCACGCCCATCGATAGGACCTGAGGCAGATTCATGCGGAAGGTCATGATGTTCTTGGCTCCGGTCAGGTCGGCGCGGTCCCACTTGAAGTTGCTGAACCACACCGGGGAGCGATAGCTCACGCCTACACTGAGGGCATCGTTGACTTTATAGTGAACTCCACCCTCGAATCCCGCGCCAAAGGCAGGCGCATTATTGCCCGCCGAGAGGTAGTAAGGGGTAGGAGGCGTGGTAGGGCTGCCCGCCGTCGTCGGCGGCCAGAATGGCGCCGGGATCACTTGCAGCATCGACATCGAAGGCGCCAACGAGAACCCCGCCGAGAGACGATCGCTCAATTGCCGTGAAAGCCCGAAGGGAACGGTCAGCAACATATAGTTCGAGCGAATGCGGCCGAAGCCCATTCCGCCAAATGCCTGCTGCGGGGTAAGGATGGGATTGGAGAAGTTTGTGTTCTCAGGATAGTCGACACCAAAACCGCTCACCGCCAGCATGGCTACGTGATAGGCGTTCTTGCCGCCCTGCGGATGGTAAATGAAGGCGAGTCCCGGCATAAAAGATGCGTCGCGATGGCTTACGGTGGTCCCGGACAGTGTTTCTTCCGGTCCCTCCGCGCCGAAGGCGTTGGCATCAACCGTGCTCGAAAGCGAGCGCCATGGATCGAAGAGGGTTCCGTGAAATTCGATGCGATAGCCCTTAAATTCCACGGAGCAGGCCGGGTTCCAGGCGATAGACCCGGTAGCGTCCAGGCAGATGCCGGTATCGGCGCCGCCCATGGCTTCGTTCACCGGCCCAGATCCATGCAGAAAGTGCCCATCCGTGGCCATGAGTTGTTGAGAAAACGAGATGAAGAGTAAGGCAGTCAGCAAAGTGCCAGACAACTGGAAAAAACTGCGAACAGAAGTGATTTTCATTGGCCGTCCATTCTCGAAAAGACTTGAGAGGCGCTCCATCAACCTTCGGCAGGCGGGAACGCCCGCTGCGCAAGGCGAGCACTTGAGGGGCCAAAATACGAAGGTTTATCTATCAAGGATTTACTGAAGACTTAACCGTCTGGAGCAACAAATTGTCGCTATATGTTGTTGCAACATGAAGCATCTTATCGATAGAAGGGCCTTTATCTATATAAGGGACTCGGTCTGAATCTGGAGCTCTCGCATACGCCGCCAAAGTGTCGAGCGGCTCATTCCCAGCGATTTGGCGGCTTTTGCTCGTTTCCACTGGCATTGGTTCAGCACTGCCAATAGCCGCTCCCTATCGGCAAGAGCAGTGCGAGCTATCGAGACCGATAAACCTGAAGTTTGGTTTTCCAATCGGGAGTTCCGTTCCGCGGCGGGTATGTAGAGTTCCCGAATCTCAACCGGCAAATCCTCGGGCAGTATCGTTTCTCCCTTGGCGACGACGACCGCGTACTCCAGCGCGTTGCCCAATTCGCGCACGTTGCCTGGCCAGGAGTAGTCCAGCAGCAGCCGCATCGCTTGCGGCGAGACTCTACGCACCAGGCTGCGCTGCGAAGTGATGTGACTGAGAAGATGGCGCGCCAGGGGAGGAATGTCCTCGCGGCGTTCGCGTAAAGGCGGAATCTCGATGGGCACCACACAGAGCCGGTAATATAGATCCTCGCGGATTGTGCCCTGGCGGAGCGCCATACGAAGATTCACGTTGGTAGCGGCGATGATGCGCGCGGATGCCTTGCGCGGCTGGCTTTCACCGACGCGCTCATATTGGCGGTCTTGCAAGACGCGAAGCAGCTTTACCTGCAATTGCTGCGGCAGGTCGCCGACCTCATCGAGGAAGAGCGTGCCATTCGAGGCCAGTTCAAAGCGGCCGACCCGATCTTTTATAGCGCCCGTGAAGGCGCCGCAAACGTGGCCGAAGAGCTCGGATTCCAGCAATTCGGCAGGAAGCGCTCCGCAATTAACGGCCACAAACGGCGCATTGCTGCGGGCGGAGTTCTGATGGATCGCCCGTGCTACGACTTCTTTTCCGACGCCGCTCTCGCCGGTGATTAATACCGAGGCTTCGCTGTGCTGAAGGGACTCAACCATGCGAAAGATTTTTTGCATGGCGGGAGAGCAAGCCACCGCACCCGAGCAAAAAGAAGGTGTATCGGGACACGTTGCCTCTTCCTCGGCCGGGCGCATCAGAATCAGGTACCGAACCAGCGGATCGCAGGTACCGCTGTCGTCGGGCAGCAGAGAAGCGGTGGTGATGGAGACCATGCGGGGTCCGAACTGCTTGAATTTCAGCGTAGCCCTCCAGCCCTCGCGCATCTTTCCATCCAGCAGCGCCTGACGCAGCGCTCCTTGGCTTCCAAACATATCGGGGCCAAGCAGACGTTCTACGGGCTCGTGATACAAGGCTTTGGCCGCACCATCGCCCAGAATCCGGTTGAGCAGCGGAGAGACATGCTGAATGCGGAAATCGGAATCGAGGCAGACGAAGGCGCGGCCAACGGATGCCAGCACGCGCGTGATTCCATGCAAGGCAGCCTCGGTCTGCTGGCTTATGACGGGCTCGCCAGCGGGCTGAATATTCACATCCAGGACGGATTCCATCATTCTGTCTGCACCTCCTTGGCAACCTACTTGCCAGGCTGCAATGGCGCCTTCTGCCTACTTCAACACAAGAAATGATGCCCAGGCATGAGCCAGTTCGCTTCCATCTGCGCCGGTCAGTGAGGCCTCGGTGCGGAAGATCCTCCGTTCCCGGCTTTCGATCCATCCCCGAACAACCACGGGAATGCCAGTGGACACTTCGTGACGAAAGCGCACGCGCAATTCGGCAGTCATTGCATCGGCTCCCGTCGCCGCCACGACCTTCGCCATGGCTTCATCCAGAACGGTGCTCACGATTCCACCATGAGTGATGCCCCGAAAGCCTTCGAAATCCTCATCCGGGACCCACTGAGCAGCCATGCTGCCGTCTTCGTTTTCGTGAAAATCAAGCTGCATCCCGCGTGGATTACATGGGCTGCAGGCGAAGCAGGAGGAAACCTCGAGTTTTTGCGGGCCCGCCGTCGATTCGCACACATCTTGTTTTGGTAGCACGATATCTTCTCCTTACCGGCGCTCGGCTTGCCCATGGCTACCTTTTAGCCGCCTGGCTTCGGCGCCCCATGCGGATACATCGCACTGTAGGTTTGCAATCCACCCGAGAGGTCGCGGGCGCGCAATCCATGCCGGGCAAGAATCCGGCAGGCATAGTAGGCCCGCTGCCCAACACCACACATGACCCAGATTTCCTTCGATGCCGGCAATTCCTTGATCCGCCTGCGTAACTGCCCGAGCGGTATATTCACCGAACCTGGAATCGCGCCGGCAGAGAACTCTTTAGGCTCGCGCACATCGAGGAGGAAAGCAGAAGAGGATCTGAGTTCCTCCCATGGAGCAAGCTCGAAGTCGCCACGCACGGCATTGGCGCCAATCATCCCGGCAAAGTTCACCGGATCTTTGGCGCTGCCGAACTGCGGCGCATAGCAGAGCTCGGCCTCTTCCAGATCGAAGACGGTAGACTGCCTCTGGATCGCCTGCGCGATCACGTCGATGCGGCGCTCGACACCTCTTTCGCCAGCGGCCTGTGCGCCAAGCAGAAGCCCATCCGATTTTCGATAAAGCAGTTTCAGGTGGATGACATGGGCGCCCGGATAGTAGCCCACATGATGGCCCGGGTGTAGATAGACACCCTGAAAGTCTTCGATCCCTGCGCAGCGAAGAGACTTTTCCGTTGCCCCCGTCATGGCAACCGTTATGCCGAAGAAGCCGCAGACCGCGGTCCCCTGAACGCCGCGGAATTTCGTATCGCGGCCGCAGATTGCGTCGGCCGCCACGCGTCCCTGGCGTTGTGCCGGACCCGCCAGCGGCACAAGCTCCCACTGGCCGGTGACGTAGTTCCTGACCTCGACGGCGTCTCCGACCGCCCAGATCCGCGGATCGCTGGTGCGCATCTGGCTGTCAACGCGAATGCCGCCTCGCTCGCCGATCTCCAGGCCGGCGTTCCGCGCCAGTTGCGTTTCGGGCCGGACACCGATAGCCAGCACCACCAGATCCGCGCCAAAGGCCGCTCCCTTCTGGGTACGCACCTGCAGGCTCCCGTCGCTGCTTGGCTCGAATGCCGTTACGCCATCGCCCAGAATAAGAGTCACGCCCTTCGCCGCAAGCTGCTGCGCGGCATAGGCGGCGATCTCGGGATCGAACGGAGGCATCACCTGGTTCGCCAACTCGACCACGGTCACATTCAAGCCGCGATGCGCCAGGTTCTCCGCCATCTCCAGCCCGATAAAGCCGGCGCCAACCACTACCGCGGTGCGTGGATTTCTGGTCTCGATCCAGTTACGGATCTGGCGGCTGTCGGGTACGCTGCGCAGGGTGAAGATGCCGGGCAGATCGATTCCCGGCCAGAGTGGGCGTATGGGAGCGGCGCCGGGCGAGAGGACGAGTTGATCGTAAGACTCGGTGTACTCTTCTTCCCTGTCCAGGTCTCGCACCGTAATGGTCTGCGCCTGGCGATCGATGCTGAGAACTTCGCTGCGGGTGCGCATCTCGACCTCGAACCAGTCGAGGAACAGATTAGGAGTAGCGACCAGCAGTTTGGCTTCTTCATGAATCACGCCGCCAACGTAATACGGCAGACCGCAGTTGGCAAAGGAAACATACGGGCCCCGCTCGAAGACCAGGATCTCTGCATCCTCGTCCAGTCTGCGCAAGCGCGCCGCGCAGGTCGCGCCCCCTGCTACGCCTCCCACGATCAAAACGCGTTTGCTGGCCATGGTGATCCTATACGCAGCGCTGCGCTGGTTGAATTAGTGGCTGCAAACATGATCGCATTTGCGATCAACTGACTGCAGCGCCCCGTCCAGGTAACGCCGGACAAGCACCGCGGGAGGCTCAGAGGGCGCGCCCGTGATGACTTCAATCTGGGCCTCTGTAAGCAAGGTACGCGCATGAGCGCCCATGCCGCCGGCAATCACCAGTGTTGCGCCGCGCTCTTTCAGCCATCGCGGCAGCGATCCATGCTCATGTTCGGGCGCCGTAAACTCTGCGTGCGTCGTTACTTCGCGAGTCTCGGGTGAAACATCGATAAGAGCGAACTTCTGGCAGTGCCCGAAATGCTGGTCAAGGCACTCCCCTGTCATCGGAACTGCAATCCGCATGGCATAAATCCTTCCGGTATATGTAATAGATGCAACTAACACCTATATACTACAAAATCGAATTTGAGGCAACTCGCCCAGGGGCGAGAGGAAGGATGCATTTCACATCTAGATACACAGCGTGGTATCGTGAATCGGTGGGCGTGTAACAGAGCCCAGGAGGGAAAACGCAATGCCGCGCAAGATCTGCGTCCATCATGCCAGGGATTACCCCTGTTCGTGCGGGATGGGCAACCTCTACCGCTTTGTCGAGCCGGTTGTCCTGCATCTGCTGCAGATAAAGATTCGCTGTTGCGGTTACGACCTCTGCTCGGAATTGAAGGACCACGCGCTTACCGATGCCGAGATCGATAAAGCCGCTTTATATCGCACGCTTCGCCAGTTGGAGGCCAACGGCAAAGTGAAGTCGGCGTGGGAGGAGGGCCAGAACGGGCCGGCCCGCCGCGTCTACCGGATCACCAAAGACGGCGAGCGCCATCTGGAAGAGTGGACCGTTGTGCTGGAGAATCTCTCCAAATCGATGAACCGTTTTGTGCATGATACGCGCAAATCGCTGCACCGGCAGCCGCAGAAGATATCGAAGGCGGTTTAGCGCTGCGGTCAGCAGGGGACTCGTACGGGAATTTTACGGCGTTTCACGAAATTGCGAAGCCGTTGTCAAAAGAATCCAGGCCCGCCGCCCTTGGGAGCTGCGACGGCTTCAAGGTGCCGATCCAGTTTAAGTTATTTGGGAAACGCACAGGATCTCAGCTCTCGAACCATTCCTTCGTTTTCTCTTTTCGCCCGATTTCACGGTGCTGGAGCACGATAAGCCCAGCTTATGATGTATCACAATTTCTACTTGGACCGCGATAGAGAAAACAGAGGACACTAATAATGTGAACAAGAACCTTTTTTTTATTTGTCTCATTATTACGGCCAGCGGTTTGATTGCGCCGCCGATTGCGCTGCTTGGCGGTCTGGTGTACGGACTCACCTTGTCTCATCCTTTTCATGTCGAAAGCAAGAAGCTGGCGAAGTTTTTGCTGCAGGCCTCGGTGGTTGCTCTCGGTTTTGGCATGAATCTGAATGAAGTAGTGAAAGCGGGCCGAACCGGATTTGTATACACCGGCATCAGTATCACTGCCGTCATGCTTGCTGGATTGCTACTCGGCGTGGTGCTGAGCGTCAAGCGCAAATCGGCATTCCTGATCAGCGCCGGCACAGCCATCTGTGGAGGCAGCGCCATTGCCGCGGTAGGGCCGATCGCCAATGCCAGCGAAGAAGAAATGGCGGTTTCACTGGGTACGATATTCATTCTGAATTCGATCGCTCTGTTTATATTCCCTGCGATTGGATACGCGCTCCATCTTTCGCAAACGCAGTTCGGCTTGTGGTCCGCTCTGGCTATTCACGATACCAGCTCGGTGGTGGGGGCCACGGCAAAATACGGGGCTGCCGCACTGGCCGTGGGAACAACCATCAAGCTGACCAGGGCGTTATGGATCGTACCGTTATCGTTTGTCACTGCCATGACGATGAAGAGCAAAGCGAAAATCCAGTGGCCGTGGTTCATTGCATTGTTTCTTGTGGCTGCGTTCATCAATACCTGGGTTCATTCCATCGGATGGCTGACGGCCGACTTTTCCCGGCTTGGCAAAGCCGGGCTGACGGTAACACTGTTTCTGATCGGTACTGGATTGAACAAGGAGACACTCAAGCGGGTCGGAGTTCGTCCACTTGTTCAGGGCATGGTGCTTTGGATCGCGGTCGGCGTTGGATCGCTCCTAATGATTTTTAAAGACTTGATCCATCTCTAATCGAATTCCTGCGCTGCCGGAGCGGGAATTCGTCAGGGTGATTTGATGCGCCCAGGAGCCGTTTTCCCGCGGGGGACCTGAGAGCGAATGCCGCCTTCGGCGGCGGAAGCAAGCGGCACGTTGCACGCATTTATCGATTTTCTATGAGTTCTCCATCCGGCGATGCGAATACGTAAAGCTGTATCCTGTAGCTTCAGTGAACTCGCTTGAAAACTTCCGCCTGGTTGTGTTTCGCGCCGTTGCCGAGCATCTCAGCTTCCGCAAGGCGGCCGAGCAGTTGTACCTGACGCAACCGGCAGTCAGTCAGCAGATCAGGGCACTCGAGGAGGATCTCGCGGTTTCGCTGCTGGATCGCGCCGGTTCACGCCCAAAGCTAACCGCGGCCGGGCGGCTGCTGCTCAATTACGTTCGTCAGTCGAGCGATCTGCTGCAAAAGGCCAGGCAGGACCTGAACTCCCTGAGCAAGGTCCACTCAGGACCGTTGATGCTGGGAGCCTCCACGACGATCGCTCAGTATCTGCTGCCGGCCATTCTTGGCGAATACTGCCGCCACAACCCACGCGTACAGCCTTACCTGATCAGCGGAAATACCGAGCAAATCGTCGAGGCGCTTGGGCGGAAAGAGATTCAGATGGGCTTTATCGAGGGACCGCCAAAGAGCCGCGAGGTGAAATCGGAGCCTTTTTTAAGCGATGAGCTGGTGCTTATTGCGCCGGCGGCTCACGAGTGGTCCGAGCGCCGTTCAGTTCGGCCTGCGGAACTGACTACCGCGCCATTGCTGCTGAGGGAGCGCGGATCAGGAACACGCAGCATCATTGAACTGACTCTGGAGCGTCACGGTGTTTCCTTGAACAAGCTGAAGATCGCCATGGAACTCGATTCCACGGAGGCAATCAAATCTGCTGTGGAAGCCGGCCTCGGAGTGGGCATACTCTCCCGGTGGGCGATCGCAAAAGACAGCCGGCTCGGCTCGGCATTCCAGATTGTCGCGATTCAGGGAGTACATTTTATGCGGCAGTTCCTTGTTGTCGAGAACAAGGGACCAGCGCTTGCCGGGCCCGCGCGCGAATTCAAAAGATTTGTCCTTGCGTCTATGGGTTCGTCCCCTATTCAACATAAAACTAGCAGTTCGGCGAACTTGATCAAGAACGTGACCTCAAAAAACCGGCCAACATAAAGAATCAGATAATCAGATGCCCATTGGGGCTCCTTCTTCACCACTTTCTGTGCAAGTTTGTATTTGCAGTTTGTCTTGCTTGCAAGGTTACTGCGGCACCCGATCAAACGGCTGATCGCAAGTTCCGAGTGAGACGAGATTGTATTGTGAAAGCGAAGTGAAAGCCCGCCGCAACGTTGCGCAGGGCAACGTCATGACGGGCTTTATTGCGTTCCAGCAGATCCCGAGTTCATTTACGGCAAAACCAGAGGCGGTGTGTCCTGTTCAGTTTTGCGCCAGGTCGTCGCTCCGGGATTCAGCTTCTCCCGGTTTTACTTGAATCCGGCTTTAGTTGTGCTTGAGCAGGAAGCGCAGCACGCCCTCGGTGAATGCTTCAGGATCCTCGTGGCAGGAGATGTGAGCGCCGTTGACGACGCACTCCTCGGAGCCGGCGATCTCGGAGAGCAGGAACTTGGCCAGCTCAGGCGGGGTGGCGATGTCGTGCTTGCCGTAGACAACCAGGGTAGGCGCCTTGATTTTGGCCACATCGGCGCGCTGGTCCATTTCGCGGATGGCGGCGCAGCAGGCCGCGAAGCCGGCCGCCGGAGTGGTTTTGAGCATCGCATCGGAGACCTTGACGACCTCGGGATGCGACTGAAAGAAGCCCTCGGTGTACCAGCCGGGCAGCAACGCCGGCCCTGCGACGTCCATGCCCTTCGAGGCGTTGTCGATATTCATATTCCAGAAGCCGGCATCGCCGCAGATGGCGCCGGTATCGGCCAGCACCAGCGATTGAATGCGCTCGGGTGCGTGTACGCCGAGCCAGATGCCGGTCATGCCGCCCATTGAGATGCCGCAGAAGTTCACCTTTTGCAGCTTGAGTTCGTCGAGCAGTGCAATCACGTCGCGACCCAGTTGTTCGATCGTGTAATCGCCGGCCGGGACCGAGGACTGGCCATGTCCGCGCGTGTCATAGCGCAACAGTGAGAAGTGCTCCGAAAGCCTGGGAACCTGGCGGTCCCACATGGCAAAGTTTGTGCCCAGCGAGTTCGATAGCACGAGCACGGGCTTTTGCGGCTTGACATCGAATTGATAGTAAAGCGTGACTTCACCGGTTTTCAGCGTTGGCATGGCTTTGAATAAGAATCTCCTTTGTATGTTCTGGACGCGGCAATTTTACACGCTGGCGCCGCCTTTAAGAGAAGAATTTCTCCGAGGGCTCGCCGTCAAAGTAACTTAAGGGAGACGCGGGGAGTGACGGCAAAGCAAAAGCCCGCCGCAGCATTGCGCAAGGCGACGCTGTGACGGGCATTCCGATTGCACGATAGCTTGCGGCTCCCGCATGATTGAGGCATTTTCAGTTGCCCTGTCATGCGGACGCCGGATTTACTTTCCAGTTTCGAAGCGGAACGAACCGTCCGAATCGACGATCGCGAGCAAACGCACGATGCAGCCGTCGCCGCCCGGCCACCGCCACGGGAAGCACATAAAGGTGCAGCGTTTGCCGGTGACAGCATCCATATCGCTGCCCTCGTCGCCTGCGTTCTCGATGCCGGGAATGCCGCCCTTCACCATGAGTGTCTTGTGGGCAGGCTCCCACAGCGGGAAGTCCTGCAGCGGATCATGCCCCATCTCCTTCTTGTACTCCTCGATCAGGTGGGGGTGCGTCGGCCCAAGGCCGTGGTTAACGAGCTTGGTGGCGATCGGGTGATCGTTGGCCTGGCAGCCGTAAGCCACCATCTTGATCTTCTTGTCGACCAGCCACTGGGCCGCTGCCTGGTTGGCGCCGGGACCCCAGCCGAAATACTCATCGGTGTCGGCCCACTTGTGGTGGAAGCCGGTGTTGATGACAACGATGTCGCCTTCCTGGATCTTCGGGGTGGCCTTCTCCAGAAGCTCGGGGGTGATGACGCCCCATTTGCCCAACGGAATGGAGACGCACACGCCGGTGCCGAAGAGGCGCCAGAGCGGATAGTCGGCAATGGTGGGCGTGCATTCGGTGACATGCAGGGGGGCATCCATGTGGGTGCAGCGGTGCATAATGCCTTCCCACCGAACCTGGTAGACACCATCGCGCGCGTGGAATTTGTCAATGTCGATGTCCACACCCGGGCTTGACGGCCACTCCGGCATGAACTGAGTGAAGGTGTGCGTGAGGTCGTATACTTTTAAACTCATGTCCTGACTCCTTTCGTTTTTCCGTTGCCGTCTACTTGCCCGGTTCGATCCGGCATTTTCCGCTGGGATCGTACATGGCCACAAACCGCACCTGGCAGGCATCGCCGTGCGCAAACTTCCACGGCGTGGCGGCAAGAGTCATGCGCTTACCTTTGATCAGATCCACATCGCCACCTACTTGCTCAATAGTGGGGATACCCGCCGCGAGGAGGGTCTTGTGGGCCACGTTCCACTCGCCATGCTCTTTCTTCCAATCGAGGCCGGTGGCTTTGGAATATGAATCAACCAGCCGCTTCATATGCGGTCCGCCGCGATGCGGAGCCATGGAAGTGGCCAGCGGATGGTCTACGTGGGGGGTGTCAACGGCGACCATCTTGGGCTTCTTCGAGACCAGCCATTCGGCCGCGTCCTTGCTGAGGCCGGGAGCCTCGCCGTAGTATTCGAGGCCGTCAGAGTACTTTTTGTGCCAGCCGGTGACGATGACAATGATGTCACCCTCCTTGACTCCCGGCGCTGCCTTCTGAAGGTCGGCGGCCGTGATGACCTCCCAGTTCTTCTTGGGGACGTCGAGCACCGCTCCGTTGCCGAAGAAGTGATCGGGAGAAATCGAGGCCAGATCGCCGCCCTTCTGGATAAGGTGGAGAGGCGCGTTCATGTGCGTGCCGGTATGCATCACCGTGGTGACGTGCCAGGCAAGTACGCCGTGCTGCGCGTGCTTGACGCCACGCGCCATGTGGACGTCAGCCTGCCCCGGATACGAAGGCGCCCTCTGGTCCCACTCGTGACTGAGCTCTACGAGCTGCAGACCCGAATAGGGATCGTTTGTGATATTCGCTGTGGTCATGTGCTTCTACCTTTCTTGGTATCGAGTGAGAGTACCAAAAGTGAAATCATTCAACTGTTGAGCGACGCTGGATCGTAAAGAGTCGCGTTGGGGACTAATCAATGCGGGCGCTTATCCTGCGGTTACGCCTCCATCAACGTAGATGGTGAGTCCGGTGATGAAATCTGCGGCCTCTGATGCGAGAAAGACAACGGCGCCAGCCATGTCCTCGGGTTCGGCGAGCCGGCCCAGCGGAATGGTCTTGCGGTATTTCTCGGCAAGCTCGGGGTTCTGCTTGATGTGAATGGTTCCCTGAGTAATAACCAGAGCAGGCCCTATCGCGTTGACGTTCACGTTATACGGAGCCCATTCGAGGGCCAGCGACTTGGTAATCATCTCCACTGCGCCCTTGGTGGCCGAGTAGCCGACGTTGCCGCCATCCTTGCCGCGAATGCCGCGCACCGACGAGAGGTTAATGATCTTGCCAGCCTTCTTGGCTTTGAAGACCTGCGCGCCGACCTGTTTGCAGACGGTCATGACACCTGTGATGTTGATGTCCATCAACTTGCGCCAGTCGTCCAGGGGAAAGTCGAACGCATCTCTCTTGATATTCCAGCCAAATGCGTTGACCACAATATCGATCGTGCCATACTTCGCGACGACCTGCTTGACCATCGCGGCGACGGTGTCTTCCTTGGTCACGTCGCAGCTGATGCCAATCACTTCGTTGCCGGTCTTGGCCGATACCTCTTGGGCCGTCTCGTCCTGTGCCTTCTGATTAAAGTCCGAGATTACGACCTTAGCGCCCTGACGGCTGATGCCTTCAACCAACGCCTTGCCAATGCCGCCCGCGCCGCCCATCACAAGGGCAATCTTATTGTCCAAACGAAAGTTCACGCTCATTTCTTTCTCCTTATCTCAGTGACCCCGCGCCTTCAGAAGAAACTGCAGGCGTTCGGTGAATGAATTTCAAAATGGCCGCGGGTTTAGAGCGGCTTCAGGCCGAGGATCTCGCGTGCCTCTTCGGGCGTGGCTGGTTCCTTGCCCAGTTCGCGGATGATGCGGACCGTGCGCGCCGTCAGACGAGCGTTGGTCGCCAGATCGCCTTTGCCGTAGTAGACGTTGTCTTCAAGACCAACGCGGGCGTGACCGCCGTTGAGGATGCTCAGCGTGGTCAAGCCGACCTGATCGCGCCCGACTGCGGCGGTGTTGATGATGGTGCCGGGAGGCAACAGATCAACCATCTGATTGAATATCTTCGGCGTCGCGTCGCACGCTCCCTGGTAGCGCATGCCCAGCACCAGATCGATGTAATACGGCGCCTTGAGCAGCCCTTTGTCGATAATATTCTGCACATCGCGCATCATGGCGTGCGAGTAGACCTCAAGCTCCGGCTTGACGCCGAGCTCGTTCATGCGGCCGATGTACCACTCGATTTCTTCGGGCATGTTGGACCACGATACGCCCTTGTACTTGCCGCTGATGCGCATCAGCGAGCCCATGTTGAGCGAGGCCATTTCGGGGCCTGCGTTGAGGCACTCCAGCCGCTGTTCCTGAGTCAGGTTCGGTCCGCCGCCGGTCGAGAACTCGATGACGATCGGGTTCTTGGCGCCGCGAATGCGGTTCTTGATGTCGTTAAAGATATTGACATCGGAGGTGTTCTCGCCCTGGGGGTCGCGGGCATGAATGTGAACGACCGCGGCGCCCTCGTTGTAAACCTCCTGAGCGTTCTGAGCGATCTCGACCGGCTGCTCGGGAACGGCGGGGTTCATCTTTTTGTTTGTGATGGCGCCCGACAGGGCCACCGTAACGATTACCTTATTGGAAAGATCCGAAGCCATAGTTTCCGTCCTCTTCTTTGAGCCATGCGAGGGCTCGATTCTGAATTGATAAATTGCTCTACTTGGCCAGCTTGGGCAGGTCGTGCAACGCAAACTCGGTGGCCTTCAGCACCCGGATAAGGTCATCGTCGCGCTTTGCCAGATTCTGTTCCAGGGTCTTATCGGTGTAATCGAAGAATCCCTTGCCGGTCTTGACGCCCAGATCCCCCTTCTCCACTTTGCTGACCAGGCTCTTGGGAGCGTTGTCGAGCGGCGGCTCGGGGTAGTTGGCCAGGCGCAGGTTGCCGGCGCTCAGTTCCAGGCCCGTGAAGTCGTAGCGCTGCACCACGCCCAGCGTGCACATGCGCGGCGCGATCGAGGCCTTGATGGCAAGGTCAAGCTGATCGGCGGTGATATAGCCGTTGTCGAGCAGAAAGAAGACCTCGCGGCCCATAATGCGCAGAAAGCGGTTAATCACATGGCCGGGAACGTACTTCTGCATCAGGATCGGCGTCTTGCCGATCTTGCGCAGCAGATTAAGAACGGTCTCCTCGGTCTGCTTCGACACCCGCGTCTCGCGCACCACTTCCACCAGCGGCAGAATGTGCGGCGGGGCAAACCAGTGCGCGATGACCGTGTTGGCC
>Ga0335085_10005028_pt1 | contig 21541 bp, 20 predicted proteins | sample Lox_Sample_45_FD_206712 | JGI IMG/M metagenome (GOLD analysis project Ga0335085, IMG submission 206712) | Soil microbial communities from Loxahatchee National Wildlife Refuge, Florida, United States - Lox_Sample_4.5 | ecosystem: Environmental > Terrestrial > Soil > Wetlands | place: USA...
AAGGCCTCGGCACGTTGCCAGCTATGCCATTGTGGTCGGTAGGACCAAAGCCTTGGGAAAGGTTGTTGTTTATTACGTTGTTGAGATCTGCAATCGCGCGCAAGCACTGAGCCTCGCTTTCGTAGGGCGGCTCTATCCTTGTCCACTTTGATAGGGGCGCGCTAGGGTCAGCGGGCGGCTGCATCAGATACCAAACGACCACCGCGAGTGCAGTGGCATGGTGGATGTTCATTGGGGCGGCCTAAGCGGGTAACTCACCTATCGGTCCCGCCCGCGAATCTCACCGCCAGTAGAGCCGGAAAGCCGCCATAGCACTGGACCATGTCGCTGATTTGAGCACGATTAACTTTCAGATAAAACGGCCATGGCTGGCAGAGCCAGACTCAGAGGAGGTGTCCATCGATGTAAAGCTTCGGAAGCCGGACCGCTGGTGCCCTAAAGCCGCAGACCGATTACGTAAGGCCACGACACCTTCCAGAGCAGCACTGCTTCGGGATCATTGCCATGTTTTCAGCACAGGCAGCACCTCTTTAGCGAAGAGCCGTAGAGAATCTTCGGCCTTGACGTAGGGTATGCCACCGAAGCGGAATGTAGTCGCTAATTCGAACGAGCCCAGCAACTGGCGTCGGAATTCGAGCGTGCGCAAAACCTTCTCCGGCGTGCCCCACGCAGCAGCCTTCATAAAGCCAGCGAGAAATCCGCTCTCTCCGATACGACGCAAAATCTCGGCACCTTGTGCGTAAGCTGAATAGCCTTCGGTGGTCTTGAAATGGTCACCCATGACCTCGTAGTGTTCGAGCACGCTGCTCAAGTAGATCGCCATGTGGCGCCCAGCTAGCTCTTCGGCCTCGCGCGCGGAGGCCCCACAGACACAAAAATCCGCAGTAAGCGGCGGCCGTGCGTTGACGCCGTGCAATTCACGTGTCCGTTGCCGATGCTTCTCGACAGCGGGCAGGCGGGCGTCCCACGCACGATCGGCGAACATTACCATTCTGGCGTTCAGCCGGGCGGCCGATTCGATCGAATCCTCACTCGAAGCAACGGCGTATATGCGGTCGTCGAAAGTCCGCTCTGGTCTCGGTCGAATCGCCACCCGTGGCTGTGGATAATATTTCCCGCGCCCTTCGATAAAACCCGTACGTAGCCCTTCGAGTATCATCGAGGCCGACTCATCAAATCTTTCCCGCGATTCTTCCATGCCTATCCCGTTGAAAGCCGCGAACTCACGTCGCGAGAGGCCACGTCCGATACCAAAGCGGAGACGTCCTTGCGCAACGTGATCCAGCAGCGAAATCTTCTCCGCAACTCGTAGCGGATCATTCCAAGGCAGGATCACGGCGGCCGTGCCCACCGCGGCATGCGACGTCACACCTGCTACATATGCCAGCAACACCACGTTGTCAGGACAGAAAGAGTAATCGAAGAAATGGTGTTCAGCTGACCACAAAACGTCAAAGCCCAGGTCGTCCGCCAGCCGAGCCAAACGGATTTCCTGTCTATAAACCTCGCTGTCGGCTACGTCATCCCAGCCGTAGCTGGCGAAGACCATCTGTATTCCGACATCCATCCCCAATTCTCCCGTGAATTTAGAACACTTTCGTATCGCGCGGACGGCGACTTCTTCTTAATAGCACCGCCGACACGCTGTGCCACACCTGGACCGGGCGCAGGTCGCTACGGTCGAACGCTTGCCACGGTCGGCTCTCAACGCATCGCTCATCCCACAGGCGTCATTCCTAAATCACCACTTTCTGACTTCACCTACCCATCAACCGCAGCACGCATTCGCATTAACGTCTCACAGCAATCCACAAGATCACCGAGTCGGCTGCTCTTCGCCGCCACCGCGAAAAGATGTTCAACCAGCGCTCAAGTAGCTCTCGGCAACCTTGTGATGCTTTCGAATCAACAGTTCCTGATCCTGTAGGACAATCTGCTTCTTGGCTCCAGATGCTAACATCGATTGCGTTCTCTCCAAGGTGCTACCGTCTTCCATCAGGAGATCACGGAAAATTACCTTCGCGTACTCTTGGCCGAAGCGTTGAGCGGGAGTCTGCGCCTTTGGATAAAATACGCGCGCCTCCCACAGAGTCCTGTCTTCTGCCAAGGGCCAGAGCGTATGCATCAAGTAGGTTCCGTCAGAGACCCAAATCAGGCAATTGGGAAAGATTATGTTTCCGTCAATAGACCAATCAGGATTCCGTGTTGGATTTACTCCTTTCGGAGTTTTATCGGGGGCGAAATCGTGTTTAATGAGAGTCGCCCCAAATCTCTGTGAGTATGATTCTATCAGCGTGGGCTTACGATACTTATTACCGTATAGAGACACTCGACCATGTCGGGTGAACAGTCGAAAGTCTATGGCATTGGAATACTTATTCTCTTCGCTTCCGAATATGTTTCCGATCGTTCTATGATGTAAGACAGACACGTGATAAGCTTCTTGAAAGGCATCTTTGATGACCTTCCAGTTGGCCTTCAACTCAGTTGTCCAACAATAGGGGGAGGCCGACAGCTCACTAAACGGGTACCCTTTTAGGCCTTCTCCTATCTCGCCCAGATACTCCTGCAGACTTTCGGCAGGTTGTGGATCCACATTGATGAATATGAAGCCTTCCCAGGTATCGACCGAGACCGGCGTCAATGCCAGCGCCACTTTGTCCAAATGAAAGAAATTCGCCTCATCGGTTACGTGCCTAAGCGCTCCATCCTGCCCATACGCCCAACCATGGAATCGGCAGGTAAAGAACCCTTTACAGGTCCCGGCATTCTCCCAAACAAGCTTGTTTCCGCGATGCGCACACATATTGTGGAATGCGCGTATCTTGCCGTCCTTTCCGCGTACGACAAGGATGGAGGTATTGCAGACCGCGAGGTCCTTTACGAAGTAATCGCCGGGATTCTGGATCTGCTCGATGCGCCCAATGTTTAGCCACACCTTTGGGAAAATGCGGGCCTGCTCCTTTTCAAAATATGCTCGCGACACATATGGATCGATAGGCACCGGGGCGGTTCCAAGTTCTGGATAGAAGTCATGCCATTTCTTTCCATTCGATGACTGTTGAGCAGCGCCCATGTTGTCCTCCTGAGACTGAATGTGACGGGATGAATTGAGCGTCCGGTGCTTATGCATTCAGATAGGCTTCGGCGACTTTGTGGTGATGTCGGATCAGCAACTCTTGGTCTTGCAGAACGATTTCCTGCTTCGCGCCGGACTCCAGCATGGTTTGGGTTCTCTCCAACGTGCTTCCGTCTTCCAGATTTACGTCGCGGAGAATGACCTTGGCGTATTCCTGGCTGAAGCGTTGGGCCAGTGTTTCCGCTTTGGGGTAATAGAACCGAGCCTCCCAGAGAGTGCGATTTTCCGCTAACGGCCAGAAGATGTGCGTTAAGAACGTCCTCTCTGCAACGTATAGCAGGCAATTGGGGAAAATCGCGTTGCCGTCTATTGACCAGCGCGGATCACGTGCCGCATTCACGCCTTCTGGGGTGTGGCTGCTAGGTTGCTTGATGACAGTGGCACCGGAGCCGTAGCGTAGAGCGAATCCTTCAATCGTGGTTGGTCTCCGCTCGTAATTGCCGGGTAGCGAAATCTGGCCATGCCGCGCATAGAGCTTGAAGTTCAGGGCATGCCCGTGCTTGTTTGCGGGGTCAGCAAACACGTTTGGAATGGTCTTATGATGCAAGGACGGGATGTGCCAGACCTCCTGAAAGGCATCTTTGATTACCTTCCAGTTGGCCTTTAGCTCTGTTTGCCAGAAGAATTGTGTCGCCGACAATTCAGGGAAAGGATAGCCGCTGAAACCGGTCCCGAATTCGCCGAGATAGTCGGGTAGGCTCTCGGTTGGGTTCGGGTCTACGTTGATAAAAATAAACCCTTCCCAGGTATCAACCGAGATCGGTGTCATGCCGAGGGCTTGTTTGTTGAGATTGAAGAAACTGGCTTCGTCTGCGATGTGCCGCAGCGATCCATCAAGCCCATACGCCCAGCCGTGAAATTTACAAGTAAAAAGCCCTTTACACGATCCACTCGTGTCCGCTGCGAGCTTATTACCCCGGTGCGCGCACATATTGTGAAACGCGCGGATCGTACCGTCCTTGCCGCGCACTATCAAAATCGATGTCTTGCAGACTGCCAGATCTCTTACGAAGTAGTCACCCGGGTTCGGGATCTGCTCAACCCGACCGACGTTGAGCCATACCTTTCGGAAGATTAGCGCGCGCTCTTTTTCGAAATATTCGTGAGAGGTGTAAGGCTCGATCGGAATCGGGTCAGTCCCGAGCTCCGGATAGATGTCGTGCCATCTTTTGTCATTCGATGTCTTCGGAACAGCAGCCATGGTGCCCCTCAACGGTCTAGTCGTGCAGAGGAATGAACCTCGACCAGTGGTAGCCATCGACTACGTCAGGCTGCCCGAAGTTCTCGACCGCCGGAGCAACTTCGGCCAGAGACATCGTCAGAAGCAACAGGGTGTTCGCGTCGGCTGGAACATTTTCGAGCGAAAACCCACCTAGGTACCGCAATATTTCCTCTAGGCGTTCCACCATCGCGTCATAAAAGACTCTGATCTCCTGCATGGAGCTGGCGTGACGCTTGGCGGTTCGCTCTCGCTCCGTCGGCAGGGCCCATTCCAAGTGCCTCCCGAGGTCGCGAAATGCCTCGGGCAAGCGTTTTTGCGAGGGCTGCATGACAACCTCCTTTTTTGCTCGACGACGCACGGTCGCTCGCTGTCCCAAACGCTAAAACTAAACTGTTCTCATACTTAGTGTTTCGGTTCGAGACCAGTAGAGGCAATGAGCAAAATCAGTTCCAGGTTTAAACGCGGAATGCGATGTCTGGAAAACGCCTGAAAGGACAGCGGATCTCCGGATATTGGAAGCGATTGCAAGCGGCTTGACAATGATCAGAGTCGCGGTGTAGCGAAAAGAGTGTGATGAAGAAACTGAAACGAACACTGGATTACGACCTATTTAGCGTCGTTTGAGGCATTCGCAACATCGCGACTTGGATTTCGCAGAAATGCGAAACGAAGGATATGACCTCATTCGCTAGATCGAGCCGTTCAGATGGAGGGCTATCACCCACCTCGACCGGCATGCGGCAGATGCGTCAGGTCTGGGAGCGGTTTGTAAGCGGCTGCGAGGTCGATTTACATCACCTGTCTCCGACCATCCGCGAAGCTTGGATCAGGTCGAGGAATGCTGGAATTGACCCGGCTCTACCTTATGCTCCCCTGGAAGAAACTCCTAAGGATCTCGAGTCCGCTCCAGAGAAACTGAATTGGCGACCGTGCGCTGAAAGCGTGTTCTCGCTGCTTTGCGGCTTTTTCACGGAGTCCCACCAGTTCCTGTATCTGGTCGATGATCGAGGACGCTTGCTCGCGATTCGTGGCGGTCGGAAGGCTATGGCCAGAGCGGAGGCCATTCGGGCAATTCCTGGGGGAGATTGGAGCGAAGAGAAAGTCGGCTGTTGTGCTGTAGGTACCTGCCTGCATACGGGCGCGCCTGTGCAGGTCGCCTGGGAAGAAAACTACATCCTGACTCTCAAGGATTGGGCGAGCATGGCTGCTCCCATCCATCACCCCGTGACTGACGAAGTTCTTGGTGCGATTGGAGCCGCGGGCCATGGCAAGTCCAGCCACCCCCGAGCGTTCGAGCTCCTGGTTCAGTCGGCAGAACTGATTGAAGGAAAGATCCGAGAGCAAATCGCCGCCGATCGGATCTCTGTGTTCGAACAGTTCGCCCTATATGCCTCCCGTTATCCGGCGGATTGTCTCTTGGCGCTGGATCGCGAAGGGAAAATAGCTACCCTAAATTCAGCGGCTGAAACACTGTTCTCGCTGCCGGCCACACGTGCCATCGGATATCCAATCCAGAATATACCTGGATTCCGAGAACGAGTTGGTGAGTTGAAGGCCGTTGACACTGTTGACCTGCCTCGCTTGCTGCAATCTATTCCGGGAGTCAGAAGTTTTCCGATAGCTGCCGGTCAATCCAAAGGCATGATCTTGCTGATATCTCAGTCCGGGACATCAGTGCGCGCGAAGAAAGAATTAGACCAACCATGGTCTACATCGTACACCTTTGCCGATCTTGCTGGGGAAAACAAAAGCTTTCGTGATTGTGTCAATCGCGCACAAGTGGCAAGTCGACATGATTGGCCCGTTCTGCTTCTTGGAGAGTCTGGAACAGGCAAGGAGATGTTTGCTCAATCGATCCACAACGCTAGCTCCCGACGTGACAATCCCTTCGTCCCTCTGGACTGCGCAAGCCTAAGCGATGAGCTCGTCGGAATGGAGCTCTTCGGTTACGAAGAGGGTGCGTTCACTGGGGCCGCTAAAGGGGGGAAGATTGGCAAAATCCAGCTTGCCCACCAGGGAACTCTATTTCTCGACGATGTCGACAATTTGCCGCACAAGGTGCAGGTGAGTTTGCTCCGCGTACTGGAAACCGGCCGTGTTGTTCCAATTGGTGGAAGCAAGCCCAGATCGGTCGACGTTAGGCTGCTATCTGCCTCAAATGATGACTTGGCAAAACTGGTACGCGATGGAAAGTTCCGTCAAGACCTTTATCATCGTCTGAAGGTCATAACCATCGAGCTCCCTCCGCTGCGTGAAAGAGTCGACGACATTGATCTGTTGGCCAAGCAAATCTTGTCTCACGAGGGACGTCATAGAAATATTTCTGAGGAGGCCTTGGATGTACTTCGTGAATATGAATGGCCTGGTAATGTTCGAGAGCTGAAGAACATTTTGTTAGAGGCTTCCACTTTCGCACCGCATCAGCATATCGACACCGGCGATTTACCTCCAAGCATCATTAGGAGAGAGAACCCGGGTTCCACCCCTCGGCAATCGAGTCGACATATGCTCGGAAGCGTCGAAACGGAGCTGATAACGCGAGCCCTTCAGCAATCAAAAAATGTCAGTGAAGCGGCCTCTCGCTTGGGTCTCCACCACGCGACACTTTATCGAAAGATCAAAAGGTACGGCATTAATCTGCCCAGTCAACATAGAAATTGAGTCGCAAGATAGCCGGCGACACTGAGCCGGTTGAACTGGCAAACTTGAAATCTTTCGCTCTTTCGAATTTTTCAGTTGGCTGCAAATCAAGCAAACGAAACAAAAGCTCGTTCGAACCTGAGAAGAATCGCTACTGATCAATAATCATCTCGACCGCTATCTGGCATCCCCAGATGCAGGTCGCGCACCTTTCCCGGTATGTTCGAGCTGTGTAGGTCGCCGATGACCGGTGCACCGTCAATGAGGAATCGCTCTTTTGATGAGCGCCTCCACTGAAGTACAATGGTGCATCAGGCGATTCCATTAACCATCGGCCTCGGAACGGTCCCCAAAGGGACGCGCCAAGGGTTCCACTAGTCTATGCGGAAGAATTTCCCCGCATTGGAGGAAAGGACCTTTTCCACCAATTCCGGCGAAAGCGAGGACAGGCGTTCGCGCGTCTTGCACACCGGATCAACGAAGGCTTCTGCGTGCGGATAGTCGGACCCGATAAAGAACTTGTCGTCGCCTGCGAACTGCACCATCACGGGTAACATCCGTTCTTCAGGGTCGCCGTGTGGAATTTCGGACGAGAAGCGCAAATTCGCACTGCTCCCTGGTCTCCCACTAACACCGGTGGCCCCCTTTCGGTTTTCATCGTTCAGATTGTCCGCACATCTGGCTAACTATGTTGTGCCTGAATCAAATCAGCTGGCTGGAGAGAGGATGTTCGCAATATATTCGGATTTCTACAGCAGCAAAGCTTCCCCATTCGGATCTTTCCTGCCGCCGCGCTCTGGCGAATCTCAGCCATCCGGGCGTTTTCTCGCCATTGATTCGCCGAGAAATTCGCTCGACTGAATTATCTGGATGAGCCGCTTTGCTTAAGGCGACGACCTCTCGGCCAACGTATCGCTCCTTACTCCTGTGTTCCTTTCGGGCCCGACCGAGGTGCTGTGAGACGGATACGGAGCGACGGACGACTGCACTTGAACGCGTTCGCCTCGCGCTCAGTCAGGCGGCCGCGATTCTGCGGCAATGATCGAGCGCCGCGCTGACGAGATTGTCACTCGCTTCCGGGGTACGGAACGCGGAATGGGCAGAGAAAGTGACGTTTTCCAGCGTGGTCAGGACATGGCCGGCAGGCAGGGGCTCCAGTGCGAAGACATCGAGGCCCGCATGGCGGATATGGCGCGAGCGCAGCGCATCGATTATGGCCTCCTCGTCGACCAGCGCACCGCGCGCCGTGTTCACCAGGATAACGCCCGGCTTCATCGCCGCGATGCGTGTGCGCGACAGGAAGCCTTTGGTCTCGTCGGTCAGCAGCAGATGCAGCGAGAGGACGTCGCTATCGGCGAGCACTCGTTCAAGTGACAGGAATTGAACGGCAGCATGGACCCGCGGGCTGCGGTTCCAGGCAACGACCTTCATGCCGGTGCCAAGCGCGATGCGAGCGGTTTCTGTGGCGATGGCGCCGAAGCCAACGAGCCCCAGGGTTTTGCCGGTGAGCTGCACACCCTCAACGGGCAGCCACTGGCCGGCGCGCATTCCTCGATCCATTCGCGCGAAGCCCTTGGCTGAGGCCCACATCAGCGCGATCGCGCACTCGGCCACGGCGGTGTCGCCATAGCCCTTGATGATATGGACGGCGATGCCACACTCAGCGAGCTCTTCCGGGTTCATATAGCTGCGCGCCCCGGTACCGAGGAAAACGACATGTTTGAGGCCGCGACACTGAGCTGCGAGCGGCGTCAGCAGAGAAGTGTGGTCGATGATGGCGATCTCGGCGTCGCCAAGGACGGCTGCGAGTTCTTCGGGCTTCACATTGGGATCGCGATGGATCAGGACGGGTGGGTCTCCGGCGCGCCGCAGCTTTTCGGTGACCGCGGCTAGGGTGTCATCGGCATCTACAAAAACAGCCCGCATATCCATCCCCCTTCGGACTCAGACTTTTCCCAGACCTTGGTTGAAGCTCTAAATTGCTCAGGTCACGGCGAGCCTTTCTAGCCGCAAACCGACCACCTCGCCCAACAATTATTCTATGTCGAGCAATTGCGTCGTACTTGTCGTGTCTCCGCCTTAAGGGGCGACGGTAGCTCGACTCACAATCCGACCCGTAAAGTAGAGCGTCCGTCTGGCCCGACGGAGGCAGGCAAACTTGCTTGACTGGAATGAGTCTGACGGAGGCCCGCGGCAATCATGTAGAGACGAGCTTCTCGACTGCTGAGAACTCTTCGCTCAGACCGCACCTCACCGCAGGTGTGGACTTGTGACGACTTCCGCGTCGCGCTCGAATGAGTGCGAAGCTCGAGCGAATTTCTATGAAACCTTCAAAGGGCGACGTTCAGGCGAACTCGATGGGCCCACAGATCAGGGAGATAGTTTGTCGTATTCCGCCGATTAGCGCCGCCTCAGTCGTTCTCCTGTCCGTGATCGCAAATCGCGCGTACACGCGGAAATCTAAGATGGGGACCACGGAAATCGTCGCCGGATAAGTTTGTGGAATTTCGGACGAGAACCGCAAATTCGCACTGCTCTCTCGTCCCACGCTAACCCCAAAACCCTGCGTGTATGCGTGTTTTTTCGAACGATTCTCCGAAAGTCTCGAATCGGAGAGACTAGGGTGTGGAGAGGACTGGATTTGAACCCATGACCCCCATTCGTCTTTTCATCGCTCAGATTGTCCGCGGATGTGGCGGATTATTCTCGCCTCGTTCAAATCAGCTGCTTCTAGAGAGAATGTTCGCTACAGATTCGGGATTTCTACGCTCCGAAAGTGCTCCGATTCAATCCGTTGAAATCCCGCGCTTCTAATGGCGGCAGCCAAAACCCAGTAAATCCGCCTACTTTGGCGCGATCATCGGACTGGCTTTGTGGCGCGGTTTGAGCGCACATGGATACCCCACAGGAGGTGTTCATGGAGGAAGCAGGTCCGTCCAACCGCAAGAGAAGGGCTCAAAAAATCTGTGCAGCGCAAGATTTGCAGCAACAGGTCGTGCAGATTTTCAAGCTCGAAGCTGCTTCGTTGCAGGAGAGCTGGCAGGATGCCTTCGGAACCGCCCCGCCGCCAAACCTTAGCCGCGCCTTCATGATTAGGGCGCTCGCGCATCGCATTCAGGAGAATGCGTGTGGCGCGCTCAAACCGGCCACGCTGCGGATTCTGGATCGCGCAGCCGAGGGCAAATCACCGCTGAAAGCGCTGACGGCTCGAATGCGGCGCGCCGCTCCTGGTACCGTGCTGCTCCGTCATTGGCGTGGGGTGCCGCATCGCGTAACCGTGCTGGACGCTGATGTTGTTTATCGCGGTCGGCGCTACAAGTCGCTGTCGGAAGTAGCTCGCCTGATCACCGGCACCCGCTGGTCGGGACCGATGTTCTTTGGCCTGAGGAACCGGAAGCAGGAGATGGCCGATGGCTAACACCGGGATCCGGCGTTGCGCGATCTACACTCGAAAATCCAGTGACGAGGGGTTAGAGCAGGAGTACAACTCATTGCACGCCCAGCGCGAGTCCTGCGAGGCTTTCATCAAGAGCCAGGCGGGCGAGGGCTGGCGAGTTCTCGAGACCGCCTATGACGACGGGGGCTTTTCGGGCGGCACAATGGACCGACCCGCGCTCCAGCAACTGCTCGCCGACATTCGCAAGGGCTTCATCGATGTGGTGGTCGTCTACAAAGTCGACCGGCTGAGCCGCGCGCTGGCCGACTTCGCCAAGATGGTCGAGCTGTTTGACGCGCATAATGTCTCCTTCGTCGCAGTCACACAGCAGTTTAATACGACTACTTCGATGGGACGGCTGACGCTCAACGTCCTGCTTTCGTTCGCGCAGTTCGAGCGCGAGGTGATCGGCGAGCGCATCCGCGACAAGATCGCGGCCTCCAAGCGCAAGGGCATATGGATGGGCGGCACTCGTCCGCTCGGATACGAAATCCGTGAACGCAAGTTGATCGTCAATCAAGCGGAGGCCGAAGTTGTACGGCAGATATTCAACCGCTACCTGGAACTGGGCCGAGTGCCTCCCCTGATGCGCGAACTTGAAACGAGCGGGATTGTTTCAGGAATTAAAATATCCAAGAGCGGCAATCATCAGGGCGGGAAGCCGTTTTCGCGCGGCGGGCTCTACCATCTGCTGGGCAACCCTGTGTATGTCGGCGAGGTTCGTCACAAGCGCGAGCGCCATCCGGGACAGCACGAGCCGATAGTGAACCGCGAGTTGTGGGAGAAGGTTCAGGAGAAGCTCCGTGGCGGCGCCATGCGCCACGGCGAGGGATCCAAAAGCGAGGGAGGAAGAAGCCCGCTTGCGGGCAAACTGTTCGATGCCAACGGCGAGCCGCTCTACGTGCAGGGCGCAAAGCGGGGAGCACGTCTATATCGTTATTATGTCTCGAAGGGCTTGGTGGTCGGCGAGCCTCGAGACTCCAGTGATGGCTGGCGCGTAGCCGCGCCCGAAATGGAGCGGTTGGTTCGAGCCGCAGCCGGAAGGCTGCTCGGCGATCACGGGATAATTGCTCAGGCAGTCGAGGAGTCTGGCATAGACGGACACCGACTTCCCTCCATGCTGAAACTTGCAAAGACGTGGGCGGAACGCATCGATTCCCCGAGCGAATCTGGAACGGCGCTCGCGCAACTGATCGAACGGGTCGAGCTGAAAAGCGATGGCGTACAGGTCAAGCTCAAGTTACCGGTCCCAACAAGCGGTGAGGATGACGGAGTGCGCCCAACATACTTCGTTTTCGGCCGATTTCTGCCGATGCAGATGAAGCGACGCGGCATCGAAATGCGACTCGTCTTGGAGGGCGACATCACCGCCAGACGCGTGGACCTTCCGCTGCTCAAAGCGATTGCCCGTGCGCATAGCTGGTCACAGGATCTCATCTTTGGGCGCGTTCGCAGTGTAGGCGAGCTCGCCCGGCGTGAGCGGCTCGACCGCCGCTCGGTTCGGCGGCAGCTGCGGCTCGCGTTCCTGTCACCACGGGTCGCCGAGGCGATCGTCGAAGGACGCCAGCCGCCAGACCTGACGGTAGTCAAGCTGACGCGGCGGATCGACCTTCCGGCGCTCTGGAGCGCTCAGGAGCAGTCGCTGGGCGTGAATTGATGGCAATCTGAGCAGCATCCGCGTGATCAAAGCAGCGCGAATTTATTGAGAATTGAAATTGAAACGAATTTATTTCGCGAGGCCATTCCACCACGAGAATTGGAGAGATTCCCGGAGTATCTGTTGCGCGGAATCGTACTCAAAAGGAGGCATCTCGGTATTATCCTCAACGAGTTTTCGCAACTCCGTGACTGCCCGATCAATAGCAAAAGCGGTGCGTGAGATAACCAAAGTCGGATAGACGACCAGACTGAATCCCATGGAGTAGAGCTCGGCCGGAGAAATCCAAGGTGACTTCCGATCTTCAGACATTACAATCAGTTGATAAACTCCTCTGAAAGCATTTCCAACAGAAACTAGTTCTTCGATGCGCTGAATGCCGGGAATGAAGATTCCGTCAGCACCGGATCTTAAATATCGCTCCGCCCGATGCATAGCGCCATCGAGTCCTTCACATCCATATGAGTCGGTCCGGGCGATGATGAGCATCGTTTCATCGCTCCTGGCAGTCCGTGCCGCCCGGAGTTTCTGTTCAAACTCGGTCGCATCTAAAACACCGTGCGCCTGGTCGGCGCCAGGCCGTTTCTGGTTCCTTAACTGATCCTCGAGTATTACGCTCTCGACGCCAAGAGACTGATAAACTTGCATCGTGCGCGCGACGCTCTTTCCATCTCCGAATCCGTCGTCCCCATCGACAATGCACGGAAGGTCCACGGCAAGAAGGATATCCTGGATACCTGCTGCCATTTCGCCAAGAGCGGCGATGCCGAGATCCGGCAAGGCATATCGCGCCGCAAGCATAGAGGAACCTCCGATCGCGAAAGACCTGAATCCTGCGCGCGCTATAAGACGCGCGGAAAGCGCGTCGTGAGCAACCGGAGCTATCAGAGGTTTCTCCTCTTGAAGGACCTCCCGGAGAGATTTATTTTTATGCATTTGCATCCGCTCCGTTATTCTCGCTCTCGGCGTAAGTGGATCCAGGGACGCTCTGCCTCGTCGCGTCGCTGATACGCGTCGACATCCGCGACCTGCCGCAGCGTCGTTGATATCTCGTCGAGTCTCTCTAATAGAGCGATCCTCCTGGTAGGAGGTAAAGAAAAGGAAATAGAGCGGCTACCGGGAACCTCTACGATGCATTTTTCGAGATCGACAGTAAGAACCGAATCCATGCTCACAGATAGACTATCAACGAGCCATTTGACGTCCGGCGCTGGTAGGGTTACTGGCAACAGCCCATTTTTAAAAGAGTTCTCAAGGAAAATATCGCTGAAACTCGGAGCGATTACGCAACGGACCCCAAACCGGGCAAGAGCCCAAACTGCCGCCTCCCGAGAACTACCACAGCCGAAATTCGCGCCGGCCACAATAAACCGGCTGTTCCTGCGGTTGGGCCAATTAAGCACAAAATCACTTACTTCATTGCCGTTGGCATCGTAGCGCCAGTTGCCGAAGAGCCCTCTTCCCAGATCGCTATCAGGGGAACGCATCCACGAGACCGGAATGATGGCATCCGTATCGATATTGTCCTTGTTGAGCACCGCGGCTACACCGGTGACTCTTGCAAATTTCTGCATGAGAAGGTCCTTCTGTTTAGGAATTGCCAGCGAGTTTCCGGACATCGGCGATATGTCCGCTGATAGCGGAAGCCGCAACTGTCACGGGGCTTGCAAGATGAGTACGACTGTGTGGCCCCTGCCTGCCCTCGAAGTTTCGGTTCGAAGTAGCTATGCACCGCTTTCCTGGCGGCACTTGATCATCGTTGATGGCCACGCACATGGAGCAACCGGCTTCGCGCCACTCAAACCCAGCAGCAATGAAGATCTTGTCCAGACCAGCGGCTTCAGCAGCTCGCTTGACTGATGCAGATCCTGGCACAACCAGCGCGCGCACCCCTTCTGCTACCTTCCGGCCCTGTAGGATGGCGGCGGCCGCTTCAAGATCGGACAGACGACTGTTCGTACAGGAGCCAATGAAGGCAAAATCGATCGGAATATTTTCCAGAGCCGTTCCCGGTTTGAGACCCTGATACGCCAATGCGCGCTCGATCGCCTGTCGCCTAGCCGGCTCGGCAGAGCTCTCCGGATTTGGAACTTTCTCGTCTATCGCCGCAACGTCGTGCGGGGTCGTTCCCCAGGTTATTTGCGGCTTGACCTTTGAACAATCGACTTCGACGGTCCTGTCGAATTCCGCTCCTTCATCGGTTTGCAGAGCGCGCCAGTTTATAAGCGCTTTATCCCAGAGCCGGCCTGTGGGCGCATAGGGGCGATCGCGCAGATACTCGAACGTCAGGTCATCTGGTGCTATAAAACCCGCACGAGCACCAAACTCGATTGACATATTGCAAATAGTCAGCCGCCCTTCCATGGGCATAGATCGAATCACCGGACCCGCATACTCGACCACAAAACCCCGGCCGGCTCCGATCCCAACCTGCCCGATCAAGTACAGGATAAGGTCCTTCGGATACACACCATTGCCGAGGGTTCCTCCAAAAGACACCCGCATCCGCTTAGGTTTGCGCTGCACAATTGATTGAGTTGCCAGTACGTGTTCAACTTCGCTTGTTCCGATGCCCCAAGCATAAGCGCCAACACCTCCGCACGTTGAGGTATGGCTATCCCCACATACGACAGTAGAGCCAGGTAGGACGATGCCAAGTTCCGGAGTAATTACATGCACGATGCCCTGCCTTGGATCTTTGACATCGAACAATTCAATTCCGTGCGCCGCGCAGTTCTGTCGCATCAAGCGCACCATCTCGCGGCCTCCCTCAAAAGACTCCCCGTTGCGGCCTGGCATGGTCGAGAGGATATGATCGATCACCGCGTAGGTGAGATCGGGATTGCGAACCTTGCGCTGAGTCTGATGTAGGTTCTTGAACGCTGGTGCAGAGGTCGCTTCATGTATAATGTGCCGGTCGACGTGAACAAGGGACACCCCGTCGTTGAGTTCTCTAATGACGTGCTGGTCCCAGATTTTGTCGAATAAGGTCTGTTTGGCTGACATTGAATATGTATGACCTCGTTCAGGAATTTCTGAAGGACTTATCGTTGCCAAAAACTTTTGCTCAAACACAGTAATTACTTATCCTTGCCGTAGGCCTGCCTGTACGGTGAGCGGCGAGATCAGCTCCCGGAATTGTTTCAGACCCGATTCATAATTAACCCACGAGATCGTTATTCCATCCGCTCCCGCATCGGACATTTGCATCATACCGTCTACAATCTGCTCCGGCGTCCCCACCAGCGGTAATCCGCCATAACCGGCAATGAGATTGGAAGCCATTGATTCCCACTGCTCCTTGGATGCGCTTTGGGAATTGGGCATCAAAACGGAAAGCAAATCTCGAACAGCTTTCCAATCGCCTTTCTCGTACACGTAGTGGTGAAGAAAATCTTTCGCCTCTCGCTCGGTTTCAGCGCAGACGATATAGGTCATGAGGAATACCAGGATATGGCGCCCGAATTCTCGTTGTGCCAAGGCTTTGATTTCCGAGATGACGGTTTGGCCGGTCTCGATATCAGGAACCGCTACAAACGTAAGATCAGCATGCTTAGCGGCAAAGTGTCTGCCGGCTGGACTGAGCCCCGCATTCATTATCAGAGGATAGGGTTTTTGGATTGGTTTTGGTTCAGCATACGCTCCCTCCACGTCGAAGTACTTGCCTCCAACATTGAAAGTCCCAGACTCGGTCCAGAGCCGCTTCATTAATGTGAGCCACTCGTCCGAATATCTATAGCGTTCATCATGCTCGCGCTGCGGAGTTCCAAACATCGCAATCTCACCTGAATTCCAACCGGCTACAACGTTCAGACCAAATCGTCCGCTCGAAATGTGATCAATTGTCACCGCCTGCTTTGCGGCCAAAACAGGATGAACGGTTGGAACGTGAGAGGTGGCGAAAACAAAAATGTTTTTAGTGACTCCCGCAAGTCCGGCTGCCCACGTATACGTCTCGAAACACCGATGGTTAAAATTGATGTCTCCGCCGAGTCCTCGCCATCGCGCGACAGGGATAATAGCGTCGAATTGGGCTTGTTCCGCTGCTTGAGCGATTCGAACGCTCTCGCCCCAATCCACTCGTAGAGTTCCGTCCACGAATGTCATTGAGCACCCGTTGCTTACATTAGCGCCAAAAACGGCGAGCTTGAGTTTGTTCCGCTTGAAGAACGGGTGATTGCTTCGATCGAAGAGGTCGAGATTCTTCATTCTCACATCCCCTTTCTCACCGGGCGCCAAGTGGCTGAAGCGCTCTGATCAAAACTGCTCACGAATTAGCTGTCAATCAAAGCTCGCGCTGCCGCGCGAATCGGCGCGGGCAGTTGCTCCATTCTTTTCACGGCGAAGGCGCGGCAGACATTTTTTACTGCCGCAGCGCGATCACATCCGGCCTTCGCGACTGCGCGCTTAAGTTTGTTTCACCTCGGGGCTGTCGGACGCCCCGCTTGGAGGCAATCGCGCAAGTTCACCATTTCTCTCTCCTAAGATTGGGATCCCCGCCGATTCCGATTACGGTCTCAGACCAAGTTTTTGCACACGACCTTCGCATCGCCAAATCCGCGACCCCACAGAACTGGGGTCGCAAGAGCCCGGCAATTCATGATTGCGCTTCAAGGTCGCCGGCGGCCGCCGTTGGGCAACGTTGCTTGCGCTGCGCTACGGCAGTTGAAGAATCGTCCGCGCCTGCGGAGGCGATGCTCAGGCGAATCACCGTTTGGCTTGGCTGCGGCTGTAACGAGGATTTTTGTGGCTCAGGCGGACCTATTCAAATCACGCCGGGATAGGTTTGGACGATTATGACGCCTATCGCGAAAAAGAGGCGTTCTCCGGGTCCGCTCGCGACAGCTATTCGCGCGTACACGCGCGGATTTCGATCAATTCTCTGTCATGTCCGAGAACTTGGAGACTAGGGTGTGGAGCAGAAGGGATTTGAACCCTCGACCCCCACGTTGCGAACGTGGTGCTCTCCCAGCTGAGCTACTGCCCCACCGCAGACGGAAATTCTACGCCGAAATTACCGTTTTCAAATAGGCCCGCAACCTATCAGCGAGCTCGGGCCGTTTCAACCCGAAGCCGATCTGCGCGGTGACGAAGCCCAGGCGATCGCCCAGGTCGTAGCGCGTGCCGGTGAATTCGTATCCGTACAGCGGACGGCGCCGGCAAAGCTCGAGCAGACCGTCGGTCAGTTGAATCTCGCCGCCCGCGCCGGGCTTGCCTGCGGCCAGCAGGCCGAAAATCTCGGGCGTCAGCACGTAGCGCCCGACGATCGCGAAATCGCTCGGCGCCTTCGCCGGCTCCGGCTTCTCGACCATCCCGTTAAGGCGCATGAGCCGCGGGCCGGCGGGCGAGCCCTCGACGATGCCGTACTTCGAGAGATCCTGCGGCGCGACGCGCATCAGCGCGACCACCGGGGCTTCGCGCGCCTCGGCGACGTCGATGAGCTGACGCAGGCAGGGCGGATCGGAGTCGAAGATATCGTCGGGCAGGATCACCGCGAACGGCTCGTCGCCCACGGCCGCGCGCGCCTGCAGCACGGCGTGTCCGAGTCCGAACGGCTCGGCCTGCTCGGCGCGCGTGATCCGCGCCATGGCCGCGATCGCGCGGGCCTGGGCCAGGAGTTCGCGCTTGCCGCGCTCCTCGAGATGGCGTTCCAGCCCGGGGACCGGCGCGAAATGGTCGAGCACCAGCGAGCGCCCGGGCGCGACCACGATGACGATTTCCTCGATTCCGGCGGCGATGGCCTCCTCGACCACGACCTGGATCGCGGGGCGATCAACGACCGGCAGAATTTCCTTGGGGATGACGCGAGTGGCCGGCAGCATCCGCGTGCCGAGCCCGGCCGCCACCACCACGGCCTTGCGAACTTTCATCGAATGCCTCGGGAGTCCGGATGCCAGCGCGAGTGCCTGGAGTCGGTTGACGCGCCGGCGAGCGAGCGAACTCGCGCCGGCGCCGGTTTCAGCGCGCCGAGCCCTGACGCTCGCGTGCTTCCTGCGCCGATTTGCAGGTGATGCAAAGGGTGGTCACCGGGCGCGCCTTGAGCCGCTCGATGCCGATCTGGCCGCCGCATTCCTCGCATTGGCCGTAGATGCCGCCGTCGATGCGGGCAAAGGCTTCGTCGATCTTGCTCAATAGCTTGCGCTCGCGGTCGCGCATCCGAAGCAAAAAGGCGCGGTCGGACTCGAGCGAGGCGCGGTCGGAAGGGTCCGCACAGGCTTCCGGGGCTTTGGTGTTCAGGGTCCCGAGCGCGCGCTCGGCTTCCTCCAGAATCTCGGTTCTCCGATCCTCGAGCAAACGGCGGAAGAAATTCAGGTCTCTTTGCCTCATAATTACGGGGCGTCAAGAACGTTCGAATTCTACTTGCACCCTACTGTCATGTAAACAGGGTGCGGAATAAACTCGGATCCGGGCCGTCGCTCCTTGCATGTCTGGCATATGAAATCGGCTTTCCTCGACGCGTTCTCAGGGCTCAGCGGCGACATGATCGCCGGCGCGATGCTTGACGCCGGCGCCGGCTTCGAAGAATTGCGCGCGGCGCTCGCCTCGCTGCCGCTTGACGGCTATCGCGTGGGCACGCGGCGCCGGGTGCTCAGCGGAATCGCGGCGCTCAAGTTCGACGTCGAAGTGAGTGCGCCGCAGCCCGAGCGCCATCTCGGCGACATCCGCGAAATCGTCCGTCGCGGAGCGGCGCTTTCGGACGCCGTCAAGGAGCGCGCGATGGCGATTTTCGGCGCGCTTGCCGAGGCCGAAGCGAAAATCCATCACACGACGCCGGAGGCCGTACACTTTCACGAGGTGGGGGCGGTTGATTCGATCGTCGACATCGTGGCCGCCGCCTGGGGTTTCGAGCGGCTCGGACTGGAGGAAATGGTCGTCTCGCCGCTGCCCGCGGGCACCGGTTTCGTGAGGTCGCAGCACGGTGTCATCCCGGTTCCCGCGCCCGCCACGACCGAGCTGCTGACCGGCTTTCCGATTCGGATGGGCGACGGCGCCTCCGAGATGGTAACGCCCACCGGCGCGGCGATCGTGCGCGCGCTCGCGAAGCCGGCGCCGCCCGCGATGGGCTTTCGAGTCGAGCGCGTGGGCTACGGCGCGGGCACGAAGGATTTCGCCGACCGGCCCAACGTGCTGCGACTGATGATCGGCGAGCGGGCGCAAAGCTACGACACCGACGAGCTGGTCGAGATCGCCGCCAATATCGACGACCTGAGCCCGCAGCTTTACGACCACGTGTTTGAGCGCCTGCTCGCCGCCGGCGCGCGCGACGTGACGCTGACGCCGACGATCATGAAAAAGGGCCGCCCCGCGGTCACGATCTCCGTGCTTGCCGATCCCGCGGCGCACGAGCATATCGCCGCGGTGCTCTTCGCCGAAACCTCCACCATCGGACTGCGGTTTCATCCGGTCGCCCGGCTCAAGCTCGCGCGCGAAATGATCGAGGTGGACACGCGGTGGGGTCGCGTACGGGTGAAGGTCTCGCGCGCCGGCGATGATATTTTGACCGTGTCGCCGGAGTACGACGACTGCAAGGAAATCGCGCGCGAGCATCGGGTCGCGCTGCGCCTGGTTCTCGAACAGGCGCAGGCGGCGGCGCGCCGGCAGTTTTCCCGGGATGGATGAGCGGCGAATGGCCGAGCAGCGGCTGCGCATCAACGAGATATTTTTCAGCATCCAGGGCGAATCGACCTGGGCCGGGCGTCCGTGCGCCTTCGTGCGCCTTACCGGATGCGACCTGCGCTGCTCGTGGTGCGACACCGAGTACGCATTTCACGAAGGGCGGCCGATGACAGTCGAAGACGCTGCCGCTCAGCTTCTCGGCTACGGATGCGATCTGGCCGAAGTGACCGGCGGCGAGCCGCTGCTGCAGCCCGCCGTACATCAGCTCATCGCGCGCCTGCTCGACGCCGGCATGACGGTGTTGGTCGAGACTTCGGGCGCAAGCGACGTGAGCACCCTCGACCCGCGCGCGATCAAAGTGATGGACCTCAAGTGTCCCGGTAGCGGCGAAGCGGCGCGCAATCTGTGGAGCAACCTGGAGCATCTGACCGCGCGCGACGAGGTGAAATTCGTGATCGCCGATCGCGCCGACTACGAATGGGCGCGCGACGCCATGCGGCGCCACGGCCTTGCGGCGCGCGTCAATGCGGTACTGATGAGCTGCGCGTTCGGCCGCCTGGAGCCGGCGCTGCTCGCGGGATGGATCCTGGCCGACCGCCTGGCGGTGCGGATGCAACTCCAGATGCACAAGCACATCTGGGCACCCGACGCGCGAGGCGTCTGAGCAATCGCGATGGCGGCCGACGGGGGGAAATCCGCAGCTTCGCGCATCCGGCAGGTTCGCCTGGGGCTGGGGATTTGCGCGGGGCTCTTCGCGCTCTGGTGGATCGTCGAGTTCGCAACTTATGCGGGCCGCACCGGCGGCTTCGACGCTTTCGATTTTCTTTTTCTCCTGCTCGTAGCCGCCGTCGCATGGCTGCTGTACGAGGCCTGGGGGGCGCGATGCCCGCAATGCGGAAATCCCTTCTTCGTCAATTCCAGCCTGCCCGCGTGGGTCAACTTTTCCACCCAGTGTCCTTACTGCGGTGCAAATCTGAGCGACATGGAAGAACGCGGCGGATAAACCCGCGACGATAGCGGACTCCGGATGGGCAAGGCCGCGGCCGCAAAGCCGCGGCGCGATTTGACAAAACTTTGATTGGCGCGCGGCTTGCCGCCGGATTTTCCCGAGGTCCGCGATGCACAACTCCGGCTGGCGTCGTTCACCAGCTATTGCTTGCCCTCCTGCCCCACCTTCATAGTACCTACTATCGGCACTCCCATCGGACCCACCGGAATAAACACTTCGGTGTGGTTTGGCGAATTGACCATTTTCTCCTGCGCCTGAATCGCTTCGTATTGTACATACAGCGGAGTCAACTTCTGATTGATGGTCTCGGTCGCCTTGGCAATCCCGTCAGCGTCCGCTTCGCGAATTTGCGCCTTGGCCTTTGCCGTCTGGATTTCGATGGTGGTTTGTTCGAGTACCTGCGTGGCGGCAAGCTTATTAGCCACCGATTCCGCCACCGCCTTGGGATATTGAATATTACCAATGACGACGCTGATGATCGTGAATGAGGTGCCCTGCGTTAACTTCAGGATCCGAGCCTGCACGGCAGACCCGATCGCATCGACATTGTCCTTGACGTCGAGGCCGTTGTATTTCTGAACTTCATCGCGAGTGTAGGTTCGGAAAGGCTCCTTGACGAAATTGTCATACGCCACCTGCTCCGGGTAAGCGCCGATTCCGCTGAATTTTTCGACCAGCGCCCTTACGTTTTCAGGGTCTATCTTCCAGATCAGGTGAGCCCGAAACTCGATATGCAGGTTGTCCTTGGCCAGAACGGCATTCGTACCCGTGAACTCTTCGGTGCTGGTAATCGGAGTGACCAGGATGTTGGTCGCCTCGAG
>Ga0335085_10005029_pt1 | contig 21539 bp, 19 predicted proteins | sample Lox_Sample_45_FD_206712 | JGI IMG/M metagenome (GOLD analysis project Ga0335085, IMG submission 206712) | Soil microbial communities from Loxahatchee National Wildlife Refuge, Florida, United States - Lox_Sample_4.5 | ecosystem: Environmental > Terrestrial > Soil > Wetlands | place: USA...
AATCGACCCGCGCCTTGGCCGCGGAGTCGGGCTTGGGCTTCGTGGAATCCGACTCGGCTTTCTTGAGCGAGTCCGCCCGCACGGAGTCCGCTTTGGCCTTGACCTTCTCCGCCGAATCGGCCGCGGCGATGTCGTAGCGGAAGAACGAATGCCCGATCGACCAAAACGGCTGCTTCCCATCCGCCGACCAGCCGATGAAATCGCCCCCGATGCGCGTGAGCCGTTTCACCGGGAACGTCGCGGCCTTGGGGTCGTTGATGCTGATGCTCGGCGCCTCGGCCCCGATCTCGGGCAGGGCGACCAGGTACACGTTGTTGCCCACGAGCGCCAGGACCCGGTCGGAATCGGGACTGATGATGACCTCGTCGGCCGGGTTCGGCTCGGACCCGGGACCGGGGTACTGATAGCCCGTCACCTTGAGATAGGTGCGACGGTCCGTCCCGTCCCAACGCACCGAGACCAGACCCTCGGAGCCGGAGTAGTAGTAGATCCGGTTGGGATCGCGGGTGAAATGCGGCCGGCCGTCTCCATCGAACGGGGCGATCCGCGTCGGCGCGCCACCCGCCGCCGGCACCCAGACGAGGTCCAGCCCAGGTCCGAACCGCTGGTTGATCCGGGCCGCGCGCGGCCCCTTCACCGCCACGATCCTCTGGCCGTCGGGCGACCAGGCCGGCGCGTCGTAATACGCCGTGTCCCGGGTCAGGAGCACCGGTTGGCCTTTCCCATCAGCCCGCGCCTTGACCAGCGCCCCGCCGCGATCCGACCAGGTGACATAAGCCACCCACTGGCCGTCGGGAGACCAGGTCGGCACCTGCTCGTGGAGCGTATCGGTCGACACCCGGCGCGCCGTGCCGCCGGGAAGGTCCATGACGTAGATGCGGTCCAGCGCGCTGAACACCAGGCGCTTCCCGTCAGGCGACGGCTTGGCGTCGCGGATCTGCCGGATTTCGAGCGCTCCCGTGTCGACGCGGGTATCGAACCGCACCAGCGGCCCGAGGTTCTGCTCGACGTGGGCGGTGAAGGGGATTTGGGTCGCCTGTCCCGACGGGACCTCGACGCGCCAGATTTTTCCCCCGAAGGAGACGACCAGGGCTTTGGAATCCGGCGTGAACGAGCTGCCGGGCTCGAGATCGCGCGTGTAGCGGGACTCCTGATCGTCTCGCGTGACGGGATAGGCGAGCCATTTCTCGTCGCCGGTCTTCAGATTGCGGAGGCGCAACCCCGTTTCGGCATCCTGCCGGCTCGAATAGACGAGCCACTGACCGTCCGGCGAGAGGACGGGCCGCATGGCGCCGCCGTAGAGATCCGTCTGCCCGAACATCTTCCCGGTCTGGCGGTCGTAGATGGCGAGCTGCCAGAGGGGAAGTTGCAGGTCGTAGCCGAAGCCGCCGCGCTTGCGCGACACCCACACATACCGCGGGTCCGGCCCGAAAGCGGCGCCGAGAATGTTCCACCCCGGGGCGCGGAATGGAGAGCCGGCCGGCTGCCCGCCGCCGCTCTTGATCATCGCGATTCCCGAGCCGCCGTCCTTGTGATAGAGCCAGAGCTCATACGTGCTCCCCAGCACGCCCGACACCCGGGAAGCGACGACGTAGTTGCCGTCCGGGGTCCACTCGGGACTGGCGTACAGGTTGTCGCCCTTGGTGAGGGCGCGCGGATGCTGGCCGTCCGCGTCGCAGAGCCAGACGTTCTCCGAGCCGGACCGGTCGGACAGAAAGACGATGGTCTTGCCGTCCGGGGAATAGCGGGGCTGGGTGTCGAACGGCGGACCGCTCGTGATCCGCGTCGCCGCGCCGCCCGTCACGGGCATCGTGTAGAGGTCGCCGAGCAGCTCGAACACGATCGTCTTCCCGTCCGGGGAGACGTCGAGGGAGATCCAGGTTCCTTCCGACACGTCGAACGCCACCGTGCGCGTCGGCTTCAACGGCAGCTCGTCGCCCACCTTCTTGCGGGTCGTGTCGGCCGTGCCGGTATCGGCGACGGCCGCGGCCGCCGCGCGATCCGGAGTCTTCGTAGCCGGAGCCAGGGGCAGCAGGAAGGCAAACAACGTGGCGAACAGAACTCGGGCCATCTGGGGCTCCGTGCTCGAGAGAAGAAATGCGTGACGGACTGCGAATTGAACCCCGCACGGTCAAATCCGCAATCCGCACCTTCACCAGTCGTCTTACGAGTGTCGCTCGCCCGCGGTGCGACGGAGAAGGAAGAAGGTTCCCACGATCGTGATGGTTGCAAAACTGAACCACTGAATCGCGTAGAGGAGATGCGGGCCCAGGTCGAGGGGCTCGGCCCGCCAGCGAAACACGCGCGGCGAACCCTGCCCCTGATGCTCCAGCTCGAGCACGACCCAGCGGGCCACCGGGTACGGAAACGAATCGCCGAGGCGCGCCGGATCGACGTCGCCGCGGCCGCGGGGGGCGGGCAGCGCGAGCCCCGCGACGTCGGCGGAATCAGGGTCGCGGAAGAGGTCGAAGCGAACGTGCCACGCATCCGCAGCGGGGGCAAACCCGCGATCCACGAGCACCCCGGACCCGTCGGGCAGCCGCAGGGGCGTGATGAGCGCCACGCCGGGGACGTCCTGGTAGGAGCGCCCCGGCCATACCCGCTCGCGCGAATAATCGAACGTGCCGCGCAGGTGAACGCGGCGGTCCCGCACGCTGTCGGCGGGGATCTGCGCCGTCGCCACCTCGACCGGCGGCAAAGCGCGGACGGCAAGCAGGCGCTCCACAATGGCCCGACGCTCCTCCCGGCGCCGCAGCTGCCACATCCCCAGGCGTACGCAGACACCCGCCACGATGACCGCGATCGCCACCCCGACCACGTCGCGCACCGGGCGTCCGCCGGTCACCGCCGGGTCTCGATCAGGGCAAGCTTGGCGTGTCGCGGCAACCGCTTGATGGCCGCCTCGCGGCGCAGCGCAGCCGGGCGGCCGCGTCGCCGCTCGGTGTACACGAGGTGCAATGGCCGGCGCCCCCGCGTGTACGCCGCCCCGCGCCCCGACTCGTGGGCCGCCATCCGGCGCGGCAAGTCCGTCGTGATGCCGGTGTAGAGTGACCCGTCGCCGCAGCGCAGGATGTAGACGGTCCAGGTCATGGACCACGGCGAGTTGCTCATGCGCGGGAAACTAGCGGGGTCCGGAAACGCACGCCATTTTTCGTCCCACGGTTCTTCACACACAGGATGGATCATGGCGACGAAAAAGAAAGCCAAGCGTCCGGCGGCCCGCCGCAAACGGCCCGCCCGGCGGGCGGCGGCGAAACGGCACTCCCGGCAACGGCCCGAATCGGTTCGCGCCCGGTCGCTGTCCGTTTCACTCACGGTCAACGATATCGCAAAGAGCCTGAGCTGGTACACGGACGTTCTCGGGTTCACCACGGCGTCCAAGTGGGAAGATGGCGGCTCGTTGCAGGGCGCCGAGCTCAAGGCGGGAACGACGCGCGTCATTCTGAACCAGGACGACTGGGGCAAGGGACGGGACCGGATCAAGGGACTCGGCTTGCGACTGTATTTCTCGACCGCCCAGGATTTGGACCAGCTGGCGGCGCGCATCAAGGCCAAGGGCGGCGCCTTGCGCGAGGAGCCGCACCGCACGGCGTGGGGCTCGTATTCCTTCGCGCTGACGGATCCCGACGGGTTCCAGCTGACGTTCACCCAGCTGGAGCGCTGACCGCGTGGCGGGAGCCGCGGGACCGGCGCTCCGCGCCATCGCCGAGACCCTGGTCCCCGGCGGCGATACGGTGCGACTCGCCGACCATATCGCCGAGACGATTGCGGCCCTCCCCCATCGCCGGGATCGCGAGGACCTGGGTCGGCTGATCGCGGCGTTGGAACGGCCCTGGTTCAACCTGGTGGCGGGCGGTGTGCCACGGCCCTTCAGCGCCATGACTCCCGCCCAGCGGGAGCGGTACCTGCGCGGCTGGGCGCACTCCCGCCTGCCGTTCAAGCGCCGGGCGTTCCAGGCGTTCAAGCGGATGGCCACGGTCATCCACTATACCGCCCGTGATGCCGGCCCCGGGGGTCGCCCCGGGTCGAACGCCTCCTGGAGCGCCATCGGCTATCCAGGCCCCTCAGGTCCCGCTCCCGTTGCCGCGAAACCGATTCGCCCGGTCGCCATCCCGGGCGACACGACGCTGTCGTGCGACGTGGTCGTCGTCGGCTCGGGTGCCGGCGGCGGGGTCGTGGCGGGAGAGCTGGCCGCGGCCGGCAAGGACGTGGTCGTGCTCGAGCGCGGCGGCTACTACAACGAAGGAGATTTCACTCATTACGAAGGGGAGTCCCTTTCCAAGCTCTACGACTCGGGCGGGCTTGCCACAACCCGCGACCTCGGCCTCGTGGTGCTTCAGGGAAGCTGCCTCGGAGGCGGAACGGTCATCAACTACGCGACGAGCTTCGGCACCCCTCAGAACGTGCGGCGGGAGTGGACGCAGGCGCATGGACTCCCCCATTTCACCGCCGCCGAGTACCAGCGCTCGCTCGATGCCGTCTCCCAGCGCGTGGGGGTGACGACGGACCAGAGCCGTCCGGGGACCCGGGACGCGATTCTCGAGCGCGGGCTCCGGGCCCTCGACTGGCACAGCGGCCGGCTCCCGCGCAATGTTCGCGCGTGCCCTCAGGATGACGGCTGCGGCTACTGTGGCTACGGCTGTCGCCACGGCGCGAAGCAGTCGACGCTCGCCACCTATCTGCGGGACGCGTTCGAGCGCGGCGCCCGCATCGTGACCCAGGCCGAGGTGAAGCGCGTCCTGCTCGCGCAGGGATGCGCCGTGGGCGTCGACGCGGTCGTTGCGGATCCCGCGGGGCGAGGCCCCTACCGTCTCACCGTGCGCGCCAAGGCGGTCGTCGTCGCCGGCGGCTCGATTCACTCCCCCGCTCTGCTCATGCGGTCCGGGGTCGACCTTCCCGCACTGGGGCGGCACCTGGCGTTGCACCCCGCCACCGCCGTGTTCGGGCTGATGGACGAGGAGGTGCGTCCCTGGACCGGCACGTTGCAGGCCTCGTACTCGGACCAGTTCGCCGATCTCGACGGCGGATATGGCTTCAAGTTCGAGACCGCCCCGCTCCATCCCTCGCTCTTCGCGCTCGCCAACCCGTGGGAATCGGGCGCCGGGCACGCCGACCTGATGTGCCGGCTCCCGCGCACGACCTTGGTGGGTATCCTGCTGCGCGATCGCGACGGGGGACGGGTGACGCTCAGTCCGTCCGGACGGCCCCTCGTGTCGTACCGGCTTTCCCGCTACGACGCCGGCCACCTGCGTAAGGGATTCGCGGCCGCCGCGGCGGCCCTCGAAGCCGCCGGGGCCCGGGAGATCTGGTCCACCCACGCGCGCTACATCGCCTATCGCCCCGACGGCACCCCCGGCGCCCGGGACCGCTGGGCGGCGGCCCTCGATCGCGCCGGCTACGGCCCCAACCAGATGCTCCTCTGCACGTTCCATCAGATGGCCTCGTGCCGTATGGGCGCGAATCAGGGGGACTCGGTCGTGAACCCCGAGAACCAGGTGTGGGGCATTCCCGGACTCTACGTCGCGGACGCCAGCACCTTCCCGACGGCGTCAGGGGTGAATCCGATGCTCACCATCATGGCTATCGCTCATCGGGCCGCCGGGATCATTGCGGCACGGGCTTGAGTGACAGTCCCAATAGTATGGAATGCGGAATGCGGAGTTTGCGCGTGTGGTTCCGCATTCCGCGCTCCGCACTTCTGATCTGAGAGGGCGTATTATATGATCGCACTCCTCGCCGTTACGACACTGGCACTCCAACAGTCCGTCGCCGACACGTCACCCTTCAGAGCGTTGGCGTTGCCGACTCCCACCCGGGTCCGCTCGGCGTCGGGGGCTCCCGGCCCGCTCTACTGGCAGCAGGAGGCGAGTTACCGGATTCAGGCGACCCTGGATACGGCGACGAGCCTCCTCACCGGGACGGAAACGATCCACTACGTCAACCACTCTCCCGACTCGCTCACGTTCGTGTGGGTGCAGATCGAGCAGAACATCTTCGCCAAGAACTCGATCACGTATCAGCTGAACCAGCCGCCGCTGCACTTCGCGGGCGGCGCGGTCTTCGACTTCACCGGCAAGGGGTTCATCGGCGGGATCACGATCGACCGGTTCGGCGCGGGTGGGAAGGCGCTGACGCGGACCGAGGACGGGACGATGATGCGGGTCGACCTGGCGGCGCCGCTCGCGCCAGGAGCCGCGATCGACTTCGACGTCGCCTGGCATTTCACCGTCCCTCCCTACGGGGGCGGCCGGATGGGACGGGTCGGGAACCGCCTCTATGAAATCGGGCAGTGGTATCCCCGGATGGCCGTGTATGACGACGTGCACGGATGGAATCCCCTCCCCTACATCGGCGCCGGGGAGTTCTACCTCGAATACGGCGATTTCGACGTCACCCTGACGCTTCCCGCCGGATACCTCGTGGCGGCGACGGGGACGGTGCTGAACCCCGAGGAGGTCTGGTCGCCGGAGATCCGCCAGCGCCTGGGTCAGGTGAAGGGCGCCGCGGATCGCGTGCAGATCGTCACCAAGGCGGAGGCCACGGCCAACGCCGGCAAGCGGGTCGCGGGGACCAAGGCCTGGCACCTGACGGCCACCAACGTCCGCGACTTCGCCTGGGCCGCCTCCCCCGACTTCCGCTGGGATGCCTCGAGCTGGAACGGGATCCAGATCAACACCTTCTACCGGCCGTCCGCCGCGCCCTGGGAAGAAGCGAACAAGATGGCGCGCTTCACCATCCAGCACTTCAGCGAGACCTGGGGGATGTATCCCTGGCCGCACGCCACCACCGTCGAAGGGCTGATCGAAGGCATGGAATACCCGATGCTCACGTTCGTCCCGGCGATCGACAAGCGCGAAGACCAGTTCTGGGTGTTGATGCACGAGTTCGGTCACGAGTGGTTCCCCATGACCGTCGGCTCCGACGAGCGGCGGTACCCCTGGATGGATGAGGGATTCAACACCTTCATCGATTACGGCGCGTCGGAAGGGTACTTCAAGGGGACGGCGTACGGCGACACGGTGCGGCGCGAGCTCCTCACCGATTACACGATCTCGGCCGTCCCGGGACAGGAACAGCCGCTCATCACCAAGCCGGTGGAGCAGCGCGACCTCGCCTGGGGCGCCTACCAGAAACCGGCGTTGATGCTGACCGAGCTGCGGGACGCCGTGCTGGGCCGCGAGACCTTCGAGCGCGCCATGCGCGAGTACGTGCGACGCTGGCGGTTCAAGCACCCGCAGCCCGCCGACTTTTTCCGCACGATCTCGGACATGTCGGGTCGCGATCTCGACTGGTTCTGGCGCGAATGGGTGTACTCGACGGCGCGGCTGGACCAGGCCGTCGATTCGGTGCGAGCCGTCGGCAAGGACTCGACGTACGTCTATCTCTCGAACCGGGCGCAGATGGTGATGCCCGTGACCCTGGAGCTGCGCTACGCCGACGGCTCGACGGAGGTCAAGCCGTTTCCGATCGAGATGTGGAACCTCGGGGACCGGTTCGTCGCCCGGGTGGCGACGCCGAAACGCGTGGTCGCGGTGACGCTCGATCCCAGGAGCGTCTACCCGGACGTGAATCGTGGGAACAACGTCTGGAAAACAACTCCCTGAGAGTCGGGCCGCGTCCCGCGACGGCCGCCGGGCGCGGCGTCGCCGCCGACCGGAGCGGGGCGCGGCTCGCCTTTCAGGGTGATTTCGCCCGGGTTGGATAGGGCGGGTGCGGGATCGCCCGGGCGGCCGCCGGATGCTTCGCGAGCTCGTCCAGCACGACCGCCACCGCCTTCTCGAGCTGGGGATCGTGCCCCGCCAGCACGAGTTTCGGCGTCATCTCGACTTCGATATCCGGCGCGACACCCGTGTTCTCCGCGTCCCATTCCCCTGAAGGACTGAACAACGCGATCCGCGGCGCCGTCACAAAGCCGCCGTCCATGAGCGGCGGATAATCGTAGATTCCCACCAAACCACCCCAGGTCCGCTTGCCCACCAGTAACCCGAGCCCGCGCCGCCGGAAGTAGAGCGGCATGGCGTCGCCGCCCGAGCCGGCGTACTCGTTGACGATCATCACCTTGGGGCCGTAGATCGAAGCCCCCGGGGACGGGAACACCCGGCCCTGCCGGGTCGCCATGTAGGCGAGCACCGGACGGTTCACCATGTCCTCGATGTAATCGGCGATGTCCCCACCTTGATTGAACCGCTCGTCGAGCACGGTAGCCGACCGGTCGAGCTGCGAGAAATAGTACCGGTTGAACTCCGTGTAGCCGCCGGTCCCCGTATTGGGCAGGTGGACGTAAGCCACCCGGCCGCCGGAGAGCGAATCCACGAGGCGGATGTTGCCCTCGACCCACGCCCGGTGGCGCAAAGCCTCCTCGTTCGCGATCGGCACGACCGTCACCGTGCGCGCGCCCTGCATGGTGGGTTTGGCGTTCACCGTGAGGGCGGTCTGCTTCCCCACGGTGTTTTGAAACAGGGCGTACACGTTGGTCGGCGGGGCCAACGCCCGGCCGTTGACCGCCAGGAGATACTCCCCCGCACCGACGTTGACGCCTGGCTCGGTGAGCGGCGCGCGGAGATCGGGGTTCCAATTGAGGCCGCGGTACACCCGCTGGAACCGGTAATAGCCGTTCTCCACCTGGAAGTCGGCGCCCAGCAGCCCGACGGGAACCGTATCGATCCGCGGGTAATCCCCGCCGCCGACGAAGTTGTGCCCCACCACCATCTCGCCCATCATCTGGGCGATGACGTAGTTGAGATCGTCACGGTTCCCCACCGCGGCGAGCCAGGGACGGTAGCGCTCGCGCACGGCCGGCCAGTCGGCCCCGTGCATCCCGGGATCGTAGAAAAAGTCCCGCGCGATGCGCCAGTACTCCTCGAACATCTGCGTCCACTCCGCCCGCGGGTCGACGTACAGCTGCATCCCCGACAGGTCGAGCTTGCCGTCGCCCATCGCGACCTTCCCGTCGGTGCCGACGATCCCGTAGACGTCGCCGGGCGCCGTGTAGAGCAGCTTCTTGCCGTCCTGGCTGACCGTGTAACTCCCCACACCGGGGAGGAAGTCCTCGGCCTTGCGCTCCTTCATGTCGAACCGGTGCAGGAGCGATCCGGGCTGATTGGGAACGTTTTCGAGGTAGAACAGCCGGCCCTCGGCCGCGGCCGCGAGCGTGGAGTAGTCGCGCTCTGGAACCGGCAGCGCCAGGATCCGCTCATCGATGCCGTCGAGATCGACCTTCGTAACCGGGATCGAATCGGCCGCCTTCTTGGTGGTGTCTTTTCCGGCCGGCTTGGCCGCGCCGGGGGCGCGTGCCGACGGTTCCTCGTCGCTTTCGGGCGCGAACGGCGATGCGGCCGTGCGATCGAGGACAGCCACGTAGAGACTGCGCCGCACCGGCCGCTCCTCCGAGGAGAGATCGATCCAGCCGATGTTCAGGGCATAGTTGGTGCTGGCGGCGAAAAAGAGCAGTTTGCCGTCGAGACTGAAGGCCGGGGAGATGGCGTCGCTGCGCCCGTCGGTGACCTGGTGCGGCACGCCCGCGGCGACGTCGTAGAGCATGATCGCCCGCAGCATGTTGGTCTGGCGTTTGGCATAGGCCAACCATTTCCCGTCGGGTGACCAAACGACCCGGCCGAGCGTCCGGTCCGGATGCTCGTAGATCTCCGAATCGGCGACCACCGACTTCCTGGTCGCGAGATCCAGGATCCAGAGCTTCAGTCGCTTGTCGGAAAAGGCGATGCGCTTCGAGTCCGGGGACCAGACAGGGTGATAGTAGAAGGACGGGCCGTCCAGGGGGATAGCGGTTTCCGCCCCCGCCCCGCTCTGGTCCCGCAGCATCAGGCGGTACTCGCCGCCCGCGTCCGAGAAATACGCGATCGTCTTGCCGTCGGGCGACCAGGCCGGATCACGCTCCGCCACGCCCGGCGTGCGCGTCAGGTCGCGGATGTCACCCTTCTTGGCCGGGACCGAGAAGATGTCGCCGCGCGCTTCCAAGACGGCCCGCATCCCCGTCGGGGAGATGCCGACGTGCTGGATGAACGGCACGGCGTTCGTGAAATGCGGTCGGGTCGCCGGCAGATCGGGATCGACGTGGATGGCGAGCGGCGTCGACGTCCCGGTCGCCGGATCGAAGAGGTGGATCCGGCCGCCCTGCTCGTAGACGATGACCCCGGCTCCCGCCGAGGCCGCCTTGATGTCGAAATCGGTGTGGTGCGTCAATTGCGTGACTTGTTTCGATTGGGTGTCGTACGCGAAGAGGTTCATCGTGCCGTCGCGATCCGACACGAAATACACCTTCTCCCCGATCCATATCGGCCAGGTGTCGTTGTAGTTGCCGTGCGGTACTACTTCGATTTCCTGACTCGCGAAATCGAACAGCCAGATGAACGGCTCCTGCCCGCCGCGATACCGCCGCCAGGTGGACTCACTCCACAGGTTGCGGATCGGGTTATAGGCGATGCGTTTCGCGTCCGGGGCGTAGGCGCCGCGCTCGGCCATCGGCATCGGCAGCGGCGTCTCGAACCCACCCTCCAGGGGAACGGTGAACAGTCGATTGTAGAAGGAATGCGACAGCCGCGACGAGGCGAACAGCACCGCCTTGCCGTCGGGGGTCCAGCCTCGGACGACGTCCGCCCCCGGATGGAAGGTGAGCCGGCGCGGGTCGCCGCCGTCCACGGACACCACGTAGACGTCGGCGTTGCCGTCGTACTCCCCGGTGAACGCGATCCATTTGCCGTCCGGTGAGAAGCAGGGATTGCTCTCGATGCCCGGATGGATGGTGAGGCGGCGGGCCTCGCCACCCGCGCGGGGAGCCACCCAGAGGTCTCCCGCGTAGAAGAACGCCACGTTCGTGGCGCTCACCGTAGGTTGGCGCAGCAGCAGCGTGTCCGTCGCGGGGGGGGGCGCGAGTCGCCCCGGCGCGACGCCGAGCACCGACAGCAGGAGGACGAATGGGGCGATGCGTGACATGGAGGGCGCTCTCCTGGTCTCGAGAAAAGCGAACGGGGCTCCAATGTACGGAGCCCCGGAGGATTCGGCCAACGGCCCTTCGAGCGGCTAGTGGATCCCGCCGCCCGCGAATTGCTTCACCAGATCCCCGATCACGCTCTTGGCGTCCCCGAACAGCATCCAGGTGTTGTCCTGGACGTAGAGCTCGTTGTCGATCCCCGCGAACCCGGGGTTCTTGCTGCGCTTGATCGCGAGCACCGTCTTGGCCTTGTCGGCGTCGATGATCGGCATCCCGTAGATCGGCGAGCCCTTGTCGGTGCGGGCCGCCGGGTTGACGACGTCGTTCGCCCCGATCACGAGCGCCACGTCACACTGTGGCATCTCCGGATTGATCTCGTCCATCTCGGCCAGCGCCGTGTAGGGTATGTCGGCCTCGGCGAGCAGCACGTTCATGTGGCCGGGCATCCGGCCCGCCACCGGGTGAATCGCGAACTTGACCGTGACGCCGCGCTTGGTGAGCTGATCGTAGAGCTCCCGGACTTTGTGCTGCGCCTGCGCCACGGCCATCCCATACCCGGGGATGATCACCACCAGCCGGGCCTGCTCGAGCAGCTGCGCCGCCCCCTCCGCCGATTCCTGCTTCCACACCTTCGCTTCGCCGATCTGCTTGGTCTTCTGCACCGCCCCGAACGCGCCGAACAGCACGTTCGTGAACGAGCGGTTCATCGCGCGACACATGATGATCGAGAGAATCAGGCCGCTCGAGCCGTCGAGCGCCCCCGCCGTGACGAGCAGCATGCTGTTCAGCACGAATCCCATCGCCACCGCGGAGAGGCCGGCGTACGAATTGAGGATCGAGATGACGGTCGGCATGTCGGCGCCGCCGATCGGGATGATCAGCAGCACCCCGAAGAGCAGCGCCAGCCCGATAATCCCCAGCAGGGCATTGGGCGCCCAGGGAGCCATCGGGTTCACCACCAGCATCACGCCCAGCACGGCGGCGGCCGCGAGCACCCCGAGGTTGACGAAATTCTGGCCGGGGTAGGTCACCGGTCGCTGCGGGATCCAGGAAACCTCCTGCAGCTTCCCGGCCGCCATGAGACTGCCGGTGAAGGTGAGGAAGCCCAGGATCACCTCGATCACGAGGGCGGCCATCCGGAACGTCGTGAAATTCTCGGGGCCTTCGGTGAGCCAGAGATGGTACTCCGCCGTCCCGACGAGTCCGGCCGCGAGACCGCCGAACGCATGCGACAGCGCCGTCCGCTGCGGCACCGCGGTGAGCGGCACCCGCGACAGCGGTACCCCCACGATGAAGCCGGCGATGATGGCGAGGAAAATCCAGGCGTGGTGGATGATTTCCGGCTGGATCCACGTCGCGAACACCGCGATGGCCATGCCGGCGACGCCCGCGAACACGCCGTTGCGGGACGTCTTGGGATCGCTCATCCAGTGGAGCGAGAAGATGAACAGCGCCGTCGCGACGACGGCCGAGAGCTGCCCGATCGCGTGAATCATTGTTTCTTGAACATCTTCAGCATGCGGTCGGTGATGAGGAAACCGCTCACGATGTTCGTCATGGAAGCGAACAGCGCCACGGCGCCCAGGATGCGAATCGTCTGCGGATAGTCGGCGCCCGTGACGACCAGCGAGCCGACGACCGCGATCGCCGAGATCGCGTTCGTGAGCGACATCAGCGGCGTATAGAGCAGCCGCGACACCTTGCGGATCACGCCCAGCCCGATGAAGGTGGCGAGCACGAACACGAACAACATCGACCAGTAGTCCCTCATGATTTGAGCACCTTTCCGTCGTTGGTGACGCAGGTCGCGGCGAGAATTTCGTCGGAGAGGTCGAGCTGGAACTTCCCGTCCTTCACCAGTAAACCGAGGAAGCTGGACACGTTGCGGGCGTACATCTGACTCGCATGCAGGGGAACGGTGGCCGGGAGGTTGAGCGGCCCGAGAATCGTCACTCCCTGGTGCACCACCGCCGCGCCGGCCCTGGTCAGCTCGCAGTTGCCGCCCGTTTCGGCCGCGAGATCCACGATCACCGACCCCGGCCGCATCCCTTCGACCGCGGCCCTGGTGATCAAGATCGGCGCCTTCTTGCCGGGGATCGCGGCGGTCGTGATGACCACGTCCTGGTCCTTCACGCTCTTCGCCAGAAACTCGAGCTCCCGCTGGTGCTGGTCGGCGGACAACTCCTTGGCGTATCCCCCGGCCCCTTCGGCCTGGACCTGCTGCTCCATCACCAGGAACTTGGCGCCGAGGCTCTCGACCTGTTCCTTCACGGCCGGCCGGACGTCGAACGCCGACGTCACGGCGCCGAGGCGGCGGGCCGTGGCCAGCGCCTGGAGCCCGGCCACGCCGGCGCCGAGCACCAGGACCCGCGCGGGCGACAGGGTCCCCGCCGCGGTGACGAGCATCGGCAGGAATTTCGGCACCGTCTCGGCGGCGAGGAGCACCGCCTTGTAGCCGGCGACGGTCGCCTGCGAAGACAGCACGTCCATCGCCTGGGCGCGGGTGATCCGGGGAAGCAGTTCGAGGCTGAACGCCGTGACCCGGCGAGCCGCGAGCCCCCGCAGGAGGTCCGGGCTGGTCACCACCTGCAGTTGGCCGATGAGCGCGGCGCCTTCCCGCAGCTTCCCGACCTCGGCTGGATCGGGCTTCTGGACCTTGCAGACGAGCTCGGCGGTCCAAGGGTCGCCCACCCTGGCGCCGGCGGCTTGGAACGTGGCGTCGGGGAACCCCGACTCGACACCGGCGCCCGATTCGACCACCACCTCGTGGCCGGCTTTCACCAGTTTGGCGACCGTGTCGGGGACAAGCGCGACGCGGCGCTCTCCGGCGACGGTCTCTTTCGGGACCCCAAGCTTCATCCAGCCCTCGTGATTTCGCGGTGTGAGGAAGCTATAAGGTAGAAGTAAAGATGAAAGGTTGATTGAACTGACGGTAAAGGCATCTTTAGCCCACGACGGCTCGCCCCCATCATGCACCGCGCCCCGCCCGGTGCCCTATGTGAAGTACCTGGTGAGCGGCAGTGTCCGGCCGGGATGAGCCGGCAGCCGGTGCGCTCGAGCTGCGCCGGGCTCTCGCCATCGAGCCGGAACGGCCCATCACGATCGGCTGGCTCAAGGGGTGATGGCGGTGCTGGAGACCGCGGCGGACTCAGCCGCCGCCTGGCGGCGTATTCGGAAGGCCGTCGGACCAGACCTCAAGGGCCCGGTCGAGCCCCGGTTCCAGAAGCTGCTGGACGATTGGCGGGCGCCGGCGTAGCTGACTCGGTCTACGCCGTCACCTTGAAGACTTTGTCGTGCTGCCGCGCCCGCCCCACCACTTGAATCGCGATCTCATCGCCCGTCTTGGCGGCATCGACCTTCTTGTGGTCGACCTCCATCGACGTCACGCGCTCGGTGAATTCGGTGGTGTGCCCGTGGAAACGCAACTGATCGCCAACGGCGACCGGGCCGGCACTCACCTTGACGATGGCGACTTTGGGGCGATCGAAGTAGTGCGTCACGACGCCGATTTCCTGCTCGGGCATGGAACCCTCCCTCCGAACTACTTGAGCTGACGCCGCTCCCGCTCCTGGGCGAGCATCCGCTCGGTGAAATCGACCCGCTCGGCGAGCTCGGACATCTGCTGGTGCAACATCCCGATTTCGGATTCGAGACGCAGGATGTCCTCGCGCGAGCCGTCCGACCCCGCGCCCTGGGAATCCCAGGACCGGACGAGGCGACCCTCGGCGTCCCGGAATTCGCCGGCGACGAGCATCACCATGTCGTAGAGCCACCAGATCCCGAGTCCACCGAGCGAGATCGCCATGTAGATCCCGCTCTCGGTGCGCCCGGTGTAGAACCGATGCAGGCCGAAGACCCCACCCAGGAGCCCGAGTACCAGCGCCACGGTGCGTGACCGCTCGGAGATTTCCGGGCCGCGCGAGCGATCGTCCCCCGCGTCGTTTTCGGGATCGTAGGGAGTGGGCAGGCTGCCGGTCATGCCGTTCAAGATACGCCCGGCGGCCGCTCCCGGGGGTCAGGCCCCCGCGGCGCGGGCGAGCATGGCGTTCACTTCACTGCGTGGCACGGCACCTGTCTGGCGCACCACTTCCCGACCCTGCCGGTAGACGGCGAGCGTCGGAATGCCGCGGATGTTCAACCGCTGCGCCGTGGCCTGGTTCTCGTCGGTGTTGAGCTTCACGACCAGAACCTCGCCCTGCCGCTCCTGCGCCAGCTCATCGAGAATCGGCGCCATCATTTTGCAGGGGCCGCACCAGTCGGCGTAGAAATCGACCACCACGGGGATCTCGGTATCGGTGGTCACCCGCTCGAAGGTCGCGTCCGACACATGCAGCGGCCGGTCCAGCAGAATCGGCCGACCGCACTCGGCGCACTTGGGCTTCTGATCGAGGCGGGCGACGTTCACCCGATTCAAGGTGGAGCAGAACTGGCACGCGACCGTGGCGGTGCGCTGGGACTGGGCGGAGCCGGTGAGGGGAGTCGTCATATGCGCATTCACGCTTTCTTTAGGCTCGTTCGACGCACGGTGATATGGATGACTACTGCAGCGGAGAACGATCGCGCAAGACCAGTTGTTCCCGCTCTTCATCGTAGGTCACCAGGATGATTCGCCGGGATTCGAAGGTGACGACGGCATCGAGACTCAAACGGGCGGGCGTGCTCGATCCCTGAGCCGCCGCCGCGCCACCGGCCTCCTCGCGAGTGAACTGGACCGCTACGCGATGGGTCCCGGGGGACGTGCGGAAATCCTCGAATACGAACAGTGGCCGGTCCTCCCGGGCCCCGGCGCCGCGGATCTCCCGGTCGCTCACCAGCGAATCATCGAGCCGGACGACCAGCCGGTACGGGAGCAACCGCCGCTCGCACACCTCCGTCTGCCGCATGTGCACCGGCAGGCGGGATAGCTCCTCGGCGGTGCGGGTCCGGCACTGGTTCACCCGCTGTCCGCGGGCGCGCCAGGCGAGGCGGACCACCGCGCGTGCGTCCCGGGCCGGGGGGTAGGGCCAGTAGGAGGCGGTGCGCAACGCCCCCAACACGCCGATCGCCAAAAGGGCAGCGAGAACGGCTCGCAGCGCCCGGCTCACGACCCCACCCCGGTTTCCACCACATCGCACAGGCGCTCGAGATCGACGACTTCCTCGGGTCGGGCGCGCTCCAGCGCCGCGATCTCGGCCGCGAACCGTGACAGCTCCGCGCGGACGAGTGTCCGCTCCGCCTCACCGGCATAGACCAGCCGCACCCGTCGCCGGTCCACGCGATCCCGCAGCTCGGCCTCACGATCGTGGAACAGCCGCTGCTCGAGCCAGCGCGGACCTTCCCGGTTGACGCAGTCGCGCGGCGGACAGGAGACGACCAGGACACCGCCGGCGCCGCGCCGTAACAAGTACTCGACGATGGAGGTGTGAAGGTTGCCGCCACACGAAACGGGATAGACCGCCGCGCCGTCGATCGACGATCCCGCCGCCACACCGCCGGCCCCCCGCTCACAGGCGACGACCACGATCTGCCCCGCGCCGCCCTGCCGGGAGGCGTGCCACTCTCGCGCGGTTCCGAGCTGGGCGCGCCCCGTGCGCCCCGCCGGGCCGACCCCCATGGGCGCGCACGACCCCGCACAGATCCCGCAGCTCACGCACAGGGTGGGATCCACTCGAGCGACGACCTCGGAGCGACGCTCGGTGCGGCCGGCGGCGTCGGCATGGCGGGCGACCATCGCGATCGCTTCATACGGACAGTCGAGGTAGCACTGCTCGCAGCCGGTGCAGAGTTGTTCGTCCACGACCGACGGTGGCGGCCGCCGCGGGGGGGCGGGTCGCGTGATCCACGGGACGGCCAGGATGAGCGCCGACACCCCGAGGAAGAGCGCCCACGTCACCGCCGGAGACAGCGCGGACGCCGCGGGGAGCCAGAAGGAGTAGAACCAGTCGAGGGGCGCCGCCAATGGGACCGCGAACAGGTCGGCTGCTGCAGGCAGGGAGGCGGGCCACACGACCGCGAGCGCGAGCAGCAGGAACACGACGCCCCAGAGCAGGCGGCGTGGCGGGAGCAGCCCGGGGCGCGCGAGACGTGATACGTGGATCCAGAGTCCGACGCCGAGGCCGATCGGGAGCGCCAGGTGCGCGAACAGATTGAGGAAGAAGAAGGCCGAGGGAACGGCTCGCTCACCGGTGAACGCGCGGCTGATCGGCTCGGAAAACACCGGAACGAGGTCGAAGAGCCGAGCGCCGGCCTGAGCCAGCAGCTGGCCCTGGAGGTCCCAGACCATCACGAGGCCGGTCCAGCCGCAGATCAGGGTGACGAAGAGCAGGACGACCCCCGAGATCCAGGCCAGCGCGCGCGGGCCCCAGGTGCGGCGCTGCAAGAGCATGCGCAGGGCGTGCACCACCACCGCCACCACCGCGGCGTCCGAAGCGTACCGGTGCACCCCGCGGATCCACCGCCCCACCCAGACCTGCCCGGTGATGCGCGCGACCGAGGGATAGGGCGACCCGATGCGGTAGAAGAAGACGAGGTAGAGCCCCGTCACGAGCAGGACCACGAAGAGGGCCGCCACGATCGCTCCGCTGTGGTACAGCGGATTCCCCCGCCACCCATAGAGCCGGTTCATCCAGGCGTCGGCACGCGCCAGGGCTCGGCGTGGGAGAGTCGCGATTCGGCTCCGCAGGGACATCAGACCTCGGGGTTCGAACGGTGTCGGGGCTCTTGCGCCGTCAAATTATCATATTATCATGATAAAGACAATATGGCGACGCTCTCACAGACTGCCGAGTATGCCTTGCGGGCCGTGCTCTACCTCGCCGAGCAGGGGGAGACGCGCTCCGTGCAAGTAGGCGAGATGGCCCGGACGCTCCGCATTCCCCACAACTATCTGTCGAAGATCCTGCACCAGCTCACGCGCCACGGCGTGCTCAGCTCCACTCGCGGCAAGCAGGGGGGATTCCGCCTGGCCGTCCCGCCCGACCGGCTGGTGCTGCTGCGAGTGATCGGGCCGTTCGATCGCTTCGAAGCGCAGCGAGCCTGCCTGCTCGGCCGCCCGCAGTGCAGCGACCGCGCCGCCTGCTCCGCCCACACGCGTTGGAAAGACGTCAGTGAACGCCTGACCCGGTTCTTTCGTGAAACGACGGTCGCGGACCTGCAGCAGCAGGGCTCCGCGGCCGCCTGACCACACCTCTCGAAGGAGATGCCGATGGCCGACCGACCGCCGGAAGTCCCCCTGGGGCAACGCCTGTTCGATAGCCCGTTTCTGCTGCTCGTCGCGGGCATCGCGGTGATGGCGGTGTTCTACACAGCCTGGGGACTCTACGAGATCCTGACCTTGAAGCCCGCGCCCCTGCCCTGACTCCTAAGGATCCAGGAGACCCTATGCATACCGGAATCGAGGCTCCGCAGGGCGTCTGGTGGAAGCCCGCGCACGGAGCGGAACGGCTGTGGGTGGCCGTCGCGTTCGGCTGGTGCATCGTGCTGTTCGCGATGATGCCGCTCTGGCACCTGAAAGGACAGCAGAATCCGTCGGGCATCCGCTACCGCGTCGAGCCGGCGCGGTACTACCAGCGGGTCCAGGAGTTCATCGCCGCCTATAAGGTCGGCGAGGAAGCCGGGATCCCGGTCGTCGCGCCGCCGCCCGGCGCGGACGTCTACCTGCTGGCGCAGATGTGGAAATGGACGCCGGTGTTGAAGCTCCAGAAGGGCGTCCAATACACGCTGCATCTCTCCTCGCTCGACCTGAATCACGGGTTCAACCTCAATCCCGTCAACGTCAACTTCCAGGTCGTCCCAGGCTACGACTACGGCTTGAAGGTCGTGCCCACCGAGGCGGGCGACTTCCGCATCGTGTGCGACGAGTTCTGCGGGATCGGCCATCACACGATGGTCGGGAAGGTGATCGTCGTGGATTCGACCGGCGCCCCGGTCGCCTCGAAGGGAGCCGCCCAATGACCGCCCCCACGTTCCGGATCTGCCCCGCGACGCACCTCAAGGTGGACGCGCACGCGGACGCGCTGATCAAGGTGAACGCCGTCGCCGCCACCGTGTCGCTCCTGATCGGCGGGATCGCCGCCGTGCTGGTCCTGCTCACGCGCTGGCAGGCGGTGCACCTGCTTCCCGTGGACTGGTTCTACCGCATCCTGACCGTTCACGGCATGAGCATGCTGATCTACTTCATCATCTTCTTCGAAATGGCGGTGCTGTATTTCGCGGGGCCCGTGCTGTTGTCGAGCCGCGTCGCGACGCCCAGGATCGCCTGGACCGCGTTCGCGCTCATGGTGCTGGGCGCCCTCATGACGGAAGCCACGATTCTCGCCGGCAAGGCGGACGTGCTGTTCACCTCGTACGTGCCGCTGATGGCGAGCCCCTACTACTACCTGGGCATCATCCTGTTCGCCGTCGGCGCGCTCGTGGTCGTCGGCGTCTTCTTCGGCACGCTCGTCGTGGCCCGGCGGGAGAAGACCTACCAGGGCTCGGTCCCCCTCGTGACCTTCGGCGCCCTCACCGCCGCCGTGATCGCGGTCGTCACCCTGGCGCACGGCGCGGCGATCTACATCCCGACGTTCCTCTGGTCGCTCGGCATCGGGAAAGTGGACCCCGAGATCTATCGCACGATCTGGTGGGGACTCGGCCATTCCTCCCAGCAGATCAACGTCGCCGCCATGGTGTCGATCTGGTACCTGCTGGGGGCGCTGACGATCGGCGCCCTGGTGCTGAACGAGAAGATCAGCCGCACCGCGTTCGTGCTCTACGTCCTCTTCATCTCGATGGCCGCGGCGCATCACCTGCTCGTGGACCCCGGGCTCTCTCCCGGGTGGAAGGTCTGGAACACGAGCTACGCCATGTACCTGGCCGTGCTCGCCTCGATGGTGCACGGGTTTACCATCCCCGCAGGGATGGAGCTGGGCCAGCGCGTGCGCGGTTTCACCAAGGGTCTGTTCGAGTGGCTGACCAAGGCCCCGTGGGGCGACCCCGGGTTCAGCGCGCTGATCCTCTCGGTGATCATCTTCGGTTTCCTGGGCGGGATCACGGGGGTCACCTTCGGGACCGAGCAGATCAACATCATCGCGCACAACACGCTGCGGATCCCCGGTCACTTCCATGCGACGGTCGTAGGCGGCACCGCCCTCGCCTTCATGGGCGTCACCTACTACGTAATCCCGCTGATCTTCCGCAAACGGGTGGCGTTCTGGCCGCTCGCGAAGCTCCAGCCGTGGCTCTTCGGCATCGGGATGACGGTGTTCTCGATCGCGATGACCTTCGCGGGCACGTTCGGAGTTCCACGGCGCCACTGGGACATCACCTTCTCGGGCGCACCGTTCGACGTGCAGTTCAGTCCCGCGGTGGACTTGATGATCGGCATCATGGCGATCGGCGGACTGCTCGCCGCGGTGGGCGGGGGGATCTACCTGCTGGTCACCGTCTGGTCGGTGTTCTTCGGCGAGCCGCTGCCGGCGGACGGCACCTTCTCGGGAACCGGCCTGCCGAACGGGCTCTTGAATCCCCCCAAGCCTGTACCGGCGAATGCCGAGCACAAGTCGACACCGGGCACGATGGTTCTGGTGTTCGTATTCCTGGTCGCGTTCATCGCGTACTACTTCCTCAACTGGAAACTGCTCTCGGTCGTATGGCGAATCGGATGAAGGTCGAGCGGTTGGCGACGCGCCACGTGGTCTCCCTCGTGGCGCTCGCCGCCATCTTGTTGATCACCTTGTGCTGGTGGGGGCTCGCCCTCTGGCCGCTGCCGGCCACGGCCCCCCATGCGCTCCTCCGGGCCAAAGCGATCTGCTTCGGCACCACGGAAACCGGCCTGCCCGACGGAGTGGGGTGGATGACGCTGCTCGGCCAACCCCTCATGATGACGATGCTGCTCGTGTCCATCACCGGCGGGGCGACGTTGCGGGAAGGACTCGCCGGCGTCGCACGGTCGGTGGTGGGCCGAATCACGCTACGACTGACGCTGATTCTGTGCGTCGTCGCGTTGGGGGCCGCAACCTGGCGCGTGGCCGATGCGATGGGTGTCACCGACGCCGCGGCCTCGGCCCGACCCGCGGTCGACGTTCCAGCCGACTATCCGCGCCTGAATCAGCCCGGTCCCGCGCTGGGGCTTGTGGATCAGAGCGGGAAGATCGTGACGCTGGATCAGTTTCGTGGCCGGCCGGTGCTCGTCACGTTCGCCTACGCGCACTGCGAGACCGTCTGCCCGGTCGTCGTACAGGAGGTACTCCGCGCCCGCGACCGGTTGTCGCAGGGCACGCCGGCTGTGGTCGTGGTCACGCTCGACCCCTGGCGTGACACGCCGGCGCGACTCGGCGCCATGGCCGCCCACTGGAACCTCTCTGGCGATGCTCGGGTGCTCTCCGGCTCGGTAGCCGACGTCGAGGCGACGCTCGATCGCTGGAACGTGGGGCGCTCACGCAACCCGCAGACGGGGGAAGTGACTCATCCCAATCTGGTCTATGTCGTGGATGCGAAGGGCCGGATCGCCTATGCCACCGTGGGGGATGCGAGCGCGATTGTAGAATTGCTTGGCCGGCTGTAGAGCGAAGCTCTACATCGCCGAAATCCCCGACGCTCGGGTTCTCACCCAGATATTCCCGGCCATTACAGC
>Ga0335085_10005030_pt1 | contig 21537 bp, 23 predicted proteins | sample Lox_Sample_45_FD_206712 | JGI IMG/M metagenome (GOLD analysis project Ga0335085, IMG submission 206712) | Soil microbial communities from Loxahatchee National Wildlife Refuge, Florida, United States - Lox_Sample_4.5 | ecosystem: Environmental > Terrestrial > Soil > Wetlands | place: USA...
CCCGGGCCTCGACGAGAGCTTCGGGCGCGGGGAGTTCGGCGAGCTGCGCGAGTGGCTCCGCGAGAACGTCCACCGCCACGGCCGCAAGTTCACTCCGTCGGAGACGCTCGAGCGCGCGACCGGCGCCAAGGCGATCGACCCCGAGCCGTACGTCCGCTACCTGAGCAAGAAGGTCGGCGCGATCTACGGGCTCCCCGCCCTCGCGGGCCGCTGACGGTTCCTGCCGCGAGCCGGGCCGGACGCAACTAACGTCCACGGCCGAATGGCGAACCTGAAGGTTGGGATCAACGGGTTCGGCCGGATCGGCCGCAACTTCTTTCGCGCCTCGCTGACGCGGGACCGGAGCTTCGACATCGTCGCCGCGAACGACCTCGGCGACCCGCAGACGATGGCGCACCTGCTGAAGTTCGACTCGACGCTCGGGCCGTTCCCCGGCGACGTCGCGATCGAGGACGGCGTCCTCCACGCCGGCGGGCAGCAGATCAAGCTGCTCGTCGAGCGCGACCCGGGAGCGATGCCGTGGCGTGAGCTCGGCGTCGACGTCGTCCTCGAGTCGACCGGCTTCTTCACCGATCGCGAGGGCGCCCAGAAGCACCTCGACGCGGGCGCGAAGAAGGTCGTCATCTCGGCTCCCGCGACCGATCCCGACCTCACGGTCTGCCTCGGCGTCAACGACGACCGGTACGACCCCGAGCACCATCACATCATCTCGAACGCCTCGTGCACGACGAACTGCCTGGCGCCCCTCGCGAAGGTGCTGCACGACTCGTTCGGGATCGAGAACGGCTTCATGACGACGATCCACGCGTACACGGCCGACCAGCGGCTTCAGGACATGCCCCACAGCGACCTGCGCCGCGCACGGGCGGCGGCGATCAACCTGATCCCGACCTCCACCGGCGCCGCGAAGGCGATCGGCCTCGTGCTCCCCGAGCTCGCCGGCCGGCTCGACGGTGTCGCGGTGCGCGCGCCCGTCCCGACCGGCTCCCTCACCGACCTCGTGGCGACGCTCCGCCGCGAGGCGGCGATCGACGAGGTGAATGCCGCCTTCGAGGAAGCCGCCGGCAAGGCGCCTCTCGAGGGCTACCTGCAGTACTCGAGCGACCCGCTCGTCTCGACCGACATCAACGAGTCGCCGTACTCGTGCATCTTCGACAGCAAGCTCACGAACGCGCGGGGGAACCTGGTGAAGGTCTTCGGCTGGTACGACAACGAGTGGGGCTACTCGTGCCGGCTCGTCGACCTCGTGAACAAGCTGGCGGGGTAGCCGTGCGCCTGCCGCGGTCGGTGCGCGCCGCCGACGTCGAAGACAAGGTCGTCCTCGTCCGCGCCGACCTCAACGTGCCGCTCGAGGGCAGCCGGGTCGCCGACGACACGCGCATCCAGGCCTCGCTGCCGACGCTCCGCCTGCTGCTCGACGGCGGCGCGCGCGAGGTGCGTGTCTGCTCGCACCTCGGCCGCCCGAAGACCGAGGAGGACCGGGCGAAGTACTCGATTGCGCCGGTGCGCGAGCGCGTCGCGGAGCTTGTCGGCGATCCTCGCGTCACCGTCCTCGAGAACACGCGCTTCAACCCGGGCGAGACAAAGAACGACGAGGGCTTCGCCCGTGAGCTCGCGGAGGGCTGCGACCTCTACGTGAACGATGCGTTCGGCTCCGCCCACCGCGCGCACTCCTCGACCGAGGCGGTGGCGCACCTCCTGCCCGCGTACGCGGGGCTCCTCCTGCTCGCCGAGCTCGAGCACCTCGGCCGCCTCCTCGGCAAGGTCGAGCGGCCGTTCGTGATCGTCGCCGGCGGCGCGAAGGTCGAGGACAAGATCGCCGTGCTGACGCACCTCGGCTCGCGCGCCGACCGCGTGCTGATCGGCGGCAAGATGGCAGAGGAGCTTGCTGCGCAATCTCCTCTAGAAGGAGTCGCGGTGACGCTACCGGTGGATGTCGTCGCGGCGAGCGCGTTCGACCCGGACGCTGAGACGACGGTGGCTCGGGTCGGCGACGTTCCAGCGGGCTGGCTCGGCCTGGACATCGGGCCCGAGACCCAATTAGTTTTCGCGTCCGCGATAGCGGACGCGAAGACGATCTTCTGGAACGGGCCCATGGGCGTGTTCGAGTGGCCGCGCTTCTCCGCCGGCACGAACACGGTCGCGAAGGCAATCGCCGATGCGGACGCCTACTCCGTCGTCGGCGGCGGCGACTCCGTCCGCGCGGTGAACGAGGCCGGCCTGGCGAAGAGCATCTCGTGGATCTCCACCGGCGGCGGCGCGTCGCTCGAGCTGCTCGAGGGCAAGGAGCTGCCGGGCGTCGCGGCCATCCCCAGCTGATGCTGATCGCCGGCAACTGGAAGATGTTCAAGGGCCCCGCCGAGACCGGCGAGTTCTGCCGTGCCCTCCGCGAGGCCGATCTCGGCACCGTCGACGTCGTCGTGTGCCCCCCGTACGTCTCGCTCGCAGAGGCCGTCACGGCGCTCGCGACGACCGAGATCGGCGTCGCCGCGCAGAACGTGCACTGGGCCGACGACGGCGCTTTCACCGGGGAGATCTCGGCGCCGATGCTGCGCGAGCTCGGCGTCTACGGCACGATCGTCGGCCACTCCGAGCGCCGCCAGTACTTCGGCGAGACCGACGACACCGTCGTCCGGCGGATCAACGCCGCCCTCGAGCACGGGCTGCAGGTGATCGCGTGCGTGGGCGAGACGGAGGCCGAGCGGGAGGCGGGGGAGACCGAGGCGGTGCTGCGGCGGCAGGTCGGCGCCATCCGCGACGGCGTGGCCGAGAGGGACGAGCTCGTGATCGCCTACGAGCCCGTGTGGGCGATCGGCACGGGCAAGACGGCGACGCCCGAGATCGCGCAGGAGGCGCACGCGTTCGTCAAGACGATCCTCGACGTGCCGGTGCTCTACGGCGGCTCCGTCAAGCCCGACAACGCCGGCGCTCTCGCCGCGCAGCCGGACGTCGACGGCGCCCTCGTCGGCGGCGCCTCGCTGGATCTGAAATCGTTCGCGACGATTTGCCGGGAAGCTTCCCACTCGTAACCCTCGTCATCCTCGATGGCTGGGGGATCGCGCCGGCCGGGCCGGGCAACGCCGTCGAGCTCGCGGACACGCCGGTCTTCGACGAGCTCGAGGCGCGCTACCCGCACACGGAGCTCGAGGCGTCGGGCGAGGCGGCAGGGTTGCCACCGGGGCAGATGGGCAACTCCGAGGTCGGCCACCTGACGATCGGCTCCGGCCGGCGGCTCTACCAGGACCTGATGCGCGTCAACCGTGCCATCGCGGACGGCTCCCTCGCGGCGAACCCCGTGCTGCGGGCGGCGCTCGGCCGCGGGCGGCGCGTGCACCTCCTCGGCCTCGTCTCGAACGGCGGCGTCCACTCACACCTCGAGCACCTGCGCGCGCTCCTCGAGCTGGCCCCGGAGGACACGTGGATCCACGCGTTCACCGACGGGCGCGACGTCTCGCCGCACGCCGCGATCGAGGATCTCGCCACCCTCCCGCAGCAGAAGATCGCCACGGTCTGCGGCCGCTACTACGCCATGGACCGCGACAACCGTCTCGACCGCACGGAGCGGGCGATGGCGGCGCTGATGCGCGGCGAGGGGCATCACGCGCCCAACGCGCTCCTCGCGGTGGAGGCCTCGTACGAAGCCGGCGTCACCGACGAGTTCATCGAGCCGGTCGTGATCGACGGCACGCCGCGCATCGCGCCCGGCGACACGGCGATCTTCTTCAACTTCCGCCCCGACCGCGCCCGGCAGCTCTCGCGGGCGCTTCTCGCCGCCGGCGTCGACCTGACCTCGATGACCCGCTACGAGGCCGACATCGACACGCACGTGCTCTTCGAGGAGCAGACGATCGAGGACACGCTGGCGGAGGTGCTCTCACGGGAGGGCATCCGGCAGCTGCACGCCGCCGAGACCGAGAAGTACGCCCATGTCACGTACTTCTTCAACGGAGGCGTCGAGGAGCCGTGGCCCGGCGAGAGCCGCATCCTCGTCCCGAGCCCGCGCGACGTCCCGAGCTACGACCTGAAGCCGGAGATGTCGGCAGAACCGCTCGCGGAGCAGTTCTGCGCCGAGATCGGCAACGGCTACGGCTTCGGGCTGATCAACTTCGCGAACCCCGACATGGTCGGCCACACGGGCATCATCCCGGCAGTCGTGCAGGCGGTGGAGACGACCGACCGCTGCCTGGGCCGCGTCGTCGAGACCGTTAACGGCCTCGGTGGCGTGTGCCTCATCATCGCCGACCACGGCAACGCCGAGAAGCTGATCGACGACGACGGCGTCTCGCCCCACACGGCCCACACGACGAACCCGGTGCCGCTCATCGTGACCGCCGGCGTGGAGCTCCGGAACGGCGGCGAGATCGCCGACATCGCCCCGACCGTCCTGTCACTCCTCGGGGTGAAGGAGTCATCCCGGATGAGTGGTAAAGATTTGGTCAAACACCATGAGCGCAACATAAAGATCGGAAAAGCAGGGATACATTGATTCTGTTGGCACTCCCACAGCCCGATCCGGCGCTCCTCAGGCGAGCGCAGAAGGGTGACGAGGCGGCGTTCACCGAGATCGTCCGCGCGTACGAGACGCCGGTGCACAACTACATCCTGCGGCTGACGGGCGACCGGTCACTCGCCGAGGACCTGACGCAGGAGGTCTTCGTGCGTGTTCTGAACGGCCTGCCGAAGTTCTCGCTGCGCTGCAAGTTCACGACGTGGCTCTTCCAGGTGACGAAGAACCGCGTCCTCGACGAGCTGCGCGCACGCGAGCGGCGGCCGAACGGCTTCGTGAGCTTCGACGAGATCCCGCCGCTCGAGTGCTGGGACCAGCCGGTCGAGCGCACCGAGACGATCGACGCGATCTGGCGCGCCGTGCAGGACCTGAACCCCGACCTGAAGATGGCGCTGCTCCTGCGCGATATCGTCGGGATGCCCTACAACGAGATCGCCGACGCGCTCGAGATCACGCTCTCGACGGTGAAGTGGCGCATCTTCAAGGCGCGGGAGGAGGTGGCGCTGACGCTGAGCCGCGAGGGGATCGCGGTCGGCGAGGCGCCCGAGACCGAGCCTACTGCCCCAGCGCCAGCCTGACGGCGAGCGCCTCGGGCAGGCCGGCCGCGCGCACCCCGGCCTGTGTCGAAGCGATCGCGTACACGGTCCGGCGGAACCACGCCCTCCCGGCGTCGAGGTCGAGCAGCAGCCAGGCGGCGCGCGGGTCGCCGGCGCGGGGCTGGCCGACCGAGCCGGGATTGAGGAGCCAGCGGCCCGAGTTGAGGTCGATCTCGTCCCCCGCGACGCCGAGGCCTCCCGAGAGCGTGCCGCCGGCCGACCGGATGCGAAGGGCGACGTGGCTGTGCCCGACCAGGAGCAGGGGCTCGCTGACCAGCTCGAGGCTCCGGCGCGCGCCCTCCTCGCTGAGCACGTAGTCCCACACGGGGTCGAGCGGGCTGCCGTGCACGAGCGCGACGTCGGCCCGCCGGGCCCTCGGCTCGAGCCCCTCGAGGAAGTCGCGTGACTCGTCCGACAGCACGGACTGCGTCCAGCGCGCCGCGGCGGCCGCGTCGTCGTTGAAGTCCTCGAGCCGCAGCCGCCCGAGCACGGCGAGGTCGTGGTTGCCCGCGAGGCAGAGGTCGGCGCAGTCGCGGACGAGCTCGCAGCAGCGGTTCGGGTCGGGGCCGTACCCGACGACGTCGCCGAGGCACCAGACCTCGTCGGGCGCCTCGGCGGTCACCTCGGCGAGCACGGCCTCGAGGGCGTGATAGTTCGCGTGGATGTCCGAGACGACAGCGACACGCATGCGGCACAAGACCGTAACGCCTACGGCGGGAGCCGTCTGAGGGATGTCGCGCTCGACCCTCCATCGTGTCGCCGTCGCCGTCGGGGCGACCCTCGCCCTGCTGCTGATCGGAACGCTCGGCTTCCACCGCCTGCTGCACGAGGGCTACGTCGACGCCATGTACCGGACGGTGATCACGGCGACGCTCACGGGGCTCGACACGGCGCCCCACAGCACGGGCGCCGAGCTGCTCACGATCGCGGTGGCGCTCGGCGGCGTGGCAATCTTCGGCTACGTGGCGGCCGAGGCGATCCAGGCGATCGCCCACGAGATCGAGGCCGGAACGAGACAAGACAAGAGGCGGAGACGGATCATCGAAGGACTGCACGATCACTTCATCATCTGCGGCTACGGGCGGGTCGGCCGGCGCGCGGCCGAGGAGTTCACCGCATCCGGGCAGCCGTTCGTCGTGCTCGACACCGGTGAGGAGGCGCTTGCGGCGGCCAAGGAGCGCGGCGTCCTCTACCGGCGGGGCAAAGGCTCGGACGACGGCGATCTTCAGCGAGCCGGAATCGAACGCGCGCGGGGCCTCCTCGCGTCCGCCGACTCCGACGCGGAGAACCTCTACATCACCCTGTCGGCGCGCTCGCAGCGGGACGACCTGATCATCGTCGCGCGGGCCTCGACCCGCGAGGCCGAGCGGAAGCTGCTGCTCGCCGGGGCCGACCGCGTGGTCCAGCCCTACGCCGCGGCCGGCACCGAGATGGCGAAGCTCGCGCTGAAGCCGCAGGTGGCGGCCTTCCTGGAGCTGATCTCGTCGCACGCCGGCCCGGACCTGCGGCTCGAGGAGATCGAGGTGACGCCCTCCTGCTCGCAGGTCGGGAGGACGATCCGCCAGATCCGGATCCGCAGCACGACGGGCGCGGTCGTGATCGCGCTGCGCACGCCGGACGGCACGTTCGACGTCACGCCGAGCCCCGACCGCGCGATCGAGGCCGGCGACGTCCTGATCGCGATCGGCACCGCCGACGAGCTGCAGAAGCTCGAGGATCTGTTCGCATGACCGCCCTCGACCGTCTCGCCGCGAGCCTGGCCGAGCTCGCGGGGCGCGAGGTCGCCCTCGAGCGCCCCAGGGACCCGGCGCACGGCGACTACGCGACGAACGTGGCGCTTCAGACGGTGCGCGGCGTGGGTGTCTCGCCGCGCGAGGTGGCGGAGCAGCTCGCGGCGAAGGTGGTGGCGCTGCCCGAGATCGAGCGGGCGGAGGTCGCCGGCCCGGGCTTCCTCAACCTCCGGGTGACCGACGCGTTCATCGGCGAGCTGCTCGGCGAGATCGGTGGCGACTACGGCGGCGGCTGGGCGCGGAAGCGCGACCGCGTCCAGGTCGAGATGGTCTCCGCGAACCCGACGGGCCCGGTCACCGTCGCCTCCGCGCGAAACGGCGCACTCGGCGACTCCGTCGCGCGGCTGCTCGAGTTCGCCGGCCACGAGGTCGAGCGCGAGTACTACTACAACGACTCGGGCGCCCAGATGGACCGCTTCCGGGCCTCGGTCGAGGCCGTCCGGCGCGGCGAGCCCGTGTCCGAGGACGGCTACCAGGGCGCCTACATCGCGGACATCGCCAGGGAGCCGGGCGACCCGGTGCCGGCGATGCGCGAGCAGATCGAGGCGACGCTCGAGCGGTTCCGGATCCACTTCGACTCCTGGGCGCGGCAGAGCGTGCTCGAGGAGGAGCTGCCCCCGATCCTGGCGCAGCTGCCGACGTACGAGTCGGAGGGCGCCGTCTTCGTCCGCTCGACGGAGTTCGGTGACGACAAGGACCGCGTCCTGATCAGGTCGGCCGAGCGGGGCGGCCTGCCGACGTACGAGGCGGCCGACATCGCCTACCTGCGCGACAAGCTCGAGCGCGGCTACGACCGCGCGATCTACGTGCTCGGCGCCGACCACCACGGCGTCGCGAAGTGGTACGAGGTCGTGGCGCGCATGCTGGGCTACGACCCGACCCGCGTCGAGGTGCTCCTCTACCAGCTCGTGCAGCTGACGAAGGGCGGCGAGCAGGCGAAGATGTCGAAGCGCCGCGGCGACGTCGTCTTCCTGGACGACTTCATCGACGAGGTCGGGGTCGACTTCGCCCGCTGGTTCCTCGTCGACCGCGGGCACGACCAGACGATCGAGATCGACGTCGACCTGGCCGCCGAGAAATCGCGGAAGAACCCCGTCTACTACGTCCAGTACGTGCATGCACGGACGAGCGGGATCTTCCGTGAGGCGCCGGAGGGAGCGGAGGTCGACCCGGCCCCGCGGGTGCCGCTCGCGCCCGAGGAGCGCGAGCTCGTGAAGCGGCTCGCGGAGTTCCCGGCAGTCGTGCGCGAGGCGACCGAGCGGCGCGGGCCGCATGCGATCCCGGTGTACGCGATCCGGCTCGCCGACGACTTCCACCGCTTCTACCACGAGCACGTCGTGCTGGCCTCGAAGGGCGGCGAGCACGAGTCGTTCCGCCTCGCCCTGGTGGGCGCCACGCGCGACGTCGTCGCGCGCTGCCTCGACCTCGTCGGCGTCGACGCGCCGGAGCGCATGTGATGCCCGTGCGGATCGGGAAGCCGACGGTCGTCGAGGCGGCGGGGACGCTGCCGAAGGTGATCGAGGAGTTCGTCGGCCGCGTGAACACCGGCGACGCCGGCGTCAGCATCGCCCGCATGCGCAGCCCGCAGGGGTGGGAGGAGCCGCCGCAGACGCCGGAGTTCGACGAGTACACGCTCGTCCTCGCGGGCCTGCTCGTCGTCGAGCACGGCGGCGGCCGCCTCGAGGTGCGGCCGGGGGAGGCGGTGCACACGCGCCCGGGCGAGCGCGTCCGCTACCTGACGCCCGAGCCCGGCGGCGCCGAGTACGTTGCGGTGTGCCTGCCGGCGTTCTCGCCGGAAACCGTCCACCGGGAGGAGTAGGGAGGAACGATGCCGATCCGCGCCACGATCATGCTGGCCGACTCCGCGCAGGCGGTCGGCGGGAAGCTCTACATCCTCGGCGGCGGGTGGAACATGGTCAACGGACCGGTCGCCTCGGCGATCGCCGTGCTCTTCAACGTCTCGTGGGATCTCGGCAACACGCGCCACACGTGGCGGCTCGAGCTCGTCGACAGCGACAACCAGCCGGTCCGTGTCCCGCAGCCCGAGGGGGAGCCGCAACCGATCTATGTCGCCGGCGAGTTCGAGGTCGGCCGGCCGGAGGGCTATCCGCAGGGCGCCGAGCTCGTCTCGCCGCTCGCCGTGCAGCTCGGTCCGCTCCCGCTTGCCCCCGGCCGCTACGTCTGGCGTCTGCTGATCGACGGGGAGGAGCCGACCGACGCCGAGCGCGCAGTGTTCACCGTGGTGCCGCCGCCCGCGCCGTCCGATACCGTCTGAGGGTGGCGATCTCGGACGAGATGGTCGACCGCCTGCGCGCGGCGGCCGAGGCGCTGAGCGCAGGCGACCCCGAGCCGTTCGCTTCGCTCTTCGCGCAGGATGCCGAGTGGCGCGGCGTCGCGCACGGCCACCTCTGGTGGAAACGCACCCCCTCCTGACGCGCCCCCGACGTGGCCCGTGAGGTCTTGAGGCTCCAGATCGGGAAGCGGGGCGGGCAGCCACCGGCGGTGCGTGCGGAGTTCACGCGCGTCGGCGACGACAGGCTCATCGGCTCGACCGGGTGGACGGGCGACGACGGGCAGAAGCAGGAGCGCTACCAGGTCGTGACGATCCGGGACGGCAAGATCGCCGACCTGCAAGGGTGCAGCTCCCGGCGGGCCGCCGAACGGTTCGCCCGGAAGCGCTGACCCGTTCGTCCAGGCTCGAGAAGCGGCTAGGATGGAGGCCTCGCGGGTGTAGCTCAGTTGGTAGAGCATCAGCTTCCCAAGCTGAGGGTCGCGGGTTCGAGCCCCGTCGCCCGCTTCGACCGGTCCGGCGCGGGGAAGCGGCGGGCCCGCGTTCGTCGCGGGAGAGTCAGTGGTGGAAGGCCGTGGCCGTCGACTCGTCGTGGAGCGGGCCCGTCTGGCGCTCGAGCCGCGGCAGCTGCCGCTTCAGGTCCGCGACGAGGAGGTCGGCGAGGTCATGTGAGAACCCCTGCCGCACCACAACGCGCAGCGCCGCGAGGTCCGTGCGGTTGGCGGGAAACGTGTACGCGGGGACGAGCCAGCCGCGCTCGCGGAGCGCCGCCGAGACGTCGAAGACACTGAAGCTCTCGGCGCCCGGCGCGGTCGTGAACGCGAAGACCGGCAGCTCGTCGCCCCTCGTCAGCAGGACGAACGGCCCGAGCTCCTCGATCAGGCCGGAGAGGCGCGTCGCGACCTCGCGTGCATATCCCTGGATCTTTCGGTAGCCGGGGACTCCGAGCCGGATGAAGTTGTAGTACTGCGCGACGATCTGTGCGCCCGGGCGCGAGAAGTTCAGCGCGAACGTCGGCATGTTGTCGCCGAGGTAGTTGACCCAGAAGACGAGGTCCTCCGGGAGCGCCGACGGCTCGCGCCAGACGATCCAGCCGACGCCGGGGAAGACGAGGCCGTACTTGTGCCCCGACGCGTTGATCGACGCCACCCGGGCCAGCTGGAAGTCCCACTCGAGCTCCGGGTCGACGAACGGCGCCACGAACGCGCCGGACGCCCCGTCGACGTGCACCGGCACGTCGATTCCCGTTCGCGCCTCCAGGTCGTCGAGCGCCGCGCAGATCTCTGCCACCGGCTCGTACGAGCCGTCGAACGTCGAGCCGAGGATCGCGACGACGCCGATCGTGTTCTCGTCGCACAGGGCCACCGCCTCCTCGGCCGAGAGGTGGAGCCGGTCGCCCTCCATCGGGACGAGCCGCATCTCGACGTCCCAGTAGTTGGCGAACTTCTCCCAGCAGACCTGGACGTTGATCCCCATCACGATGTTCGGCCGGTCTGCGGGCTTCTTCTCGGCGCGGCGCCGCGTCTGCCAGCGTCGCTTCAGCGCGAGGCCGCCGAGCATCGCCGCCTCGCTCGAGCCCGTCGTCGAGCAGCCGGTGATACTGGCGGGATCGGGGACGTGCCAGAGCCGGCCGAGCATCTTGACGCACCGGGCCTCGAGCTCGGCCGTCTGCGGATACTCGTCCTTGTCGATCATGTTCTTGTCGAAGCACTCCGTCATCAGCCGCTCCGCCTGCGGCTCCATCCACGTCGTGACGAAGGTGGCGAGGTTCAGGCGTGCGTTCCCGTCGAGCATCAGCTCGTCGTGCACGATCTGGTAGGCGACCTCGGGTGGCAGCTCGCCGGCCGGCAGCTCGTGCCGCGGCAGGCGCCGGCTCTCGAGCGTGAAGACCGGCGCGATCGCGAGGTCGTCGGTTTGCGCCGCGGCCGTCTTCGGGTGCGTCAGGGTCATGTCCACCTCCGGGGAAGGGCGCCGCATGCCGTGGCGCGCGGCGCCAAAGAGATCGCACCCGAGTCTCACGCTGCCGACGCGGCACTCCATCGGTGGTGCGCCGCGTCGACTGTGCGGTCAATTACGGGTCGGGTGTTCGTGATCGCGGCGTGCGCCGACACCCTGAACTCCCCGGCGACGACGGCCGCCTACTTCGCCGTCGCGTCACGGCCGAAGTTCCTCCTCTGGCTCCTTGGCGCGTCGCACCGGGCGCCCTACTCCGACGAGCAGCCACAGCTCGGCATCGTGCCCGACATCAATCCCGAGTGGCCCACGCTGATCACGTACGGGCACCACGGCGGCCTCGTCCCGGCCAAGGTCGTGCCGAACGTGATGCAGCCCGCGACCCGCTACCTCGTTCCCGACGATCGGGACTTCTTCGCGGTCTACCGGCGCCTTCCGGGGCCGGTCAGCGTGCCGATGAACTGACGGGTCGGCCGGCCCAACTCCTCCAGGTTTCCCGGATCCGGTGCGGCCGGCGTCGCCGTAGCGTGACGTCATGGCTGAGAATCACGCGAGCAGGGCACGGTACGCGGCCGAGGTGTACGCGCCGTGCGCTGATCCCTCGGAGCAGAGCGTCGCGGCGGAGCGCATCCGTGGCGCGGCGAGCGCCTCCGAGCACACGGCCGCGCCCGTCCGGTACCTGGAGGCCCTCCATCTCCCCGGAGAGGAGACCGTCTTCTACGTGTTCGAGGCGGACGACCCGACCGCGATCACGCGTGTCCTCCGTGCCGCAGGGTTCGAGGCCGAGCGCGTCACCCCGGCGACGACCTTTGCCGGGGAAGCACGTGAGGAGCGGGACTGTCGCCCGGGCTCGGGCCGGACAGTCGCGGCCTCCACCAGGAGGTGGGCAACATGAGAATGCAAGGACTGCTCGGTGCCGCGGCAGTGCTGGCAGCAGCCTCCGTCCTCGCGACGGGGGCGGCCGCCGGGTCTGCCAGCTACACGGATCCCGCGGGTGATGCGGCGCCGGGCGTGGCTGACGTCCAGAGCGTCGCCGTCTCCGACGATGCCGCGAGCGGCATGATCACCGTCACGGTCGGTGCCCCGGGGTTCTCGGCGCCGATCACCGACGGCTCGGAGCGGGACGTCTTCGTCGCCCTCGACACCGACAAGAACCCGGCAACCGGGAATCTCGGCGGCGCCGAGTACATGCTCGAGGCGGGGAACGACGCCAGTGGACCCGGTTGGGACATCGAGCACTGGGACGGCACGGCGTACGGCGAGGTGGCGCAGTCTCCGACGATGGGGTACACCCGGAGCGGCGACTCGATGACGTGGCGGTTCAGCAAGCTGGACATCGGCAGCCCGACGGGATTCAGCGTGCTGGCGCTCTCGGGCACCGTCGACCAGGCCGGCAACGTGGTCGGCATCGACCGGGCTCCGGACGGCGGGTCGTGGAACTACGACCTGTCGGCTCCGGCACCCGCACCTGCTCCGACCACGCCGACGACCACCACCCCGACCACGCCGACAACGACCACGCCGGCACCGCTGACCCCGGCGGTCATCGTGCGGCCCGTCATCGGCAAGCCGGTCACGATCCCCGCGAGGGCGACTGCGGGTGCCCGGTTCACGGTGATGTTCCCGGTGATCCGGAGTGACACCCGCGCACCGCTGACCACCGGAAAGATGGTCTGCGACCCGTCGGTGAACGGCAAGGTGATCAAGCACGCCGAGTCGTTCAAGGCCGGCAAGGCACAGCTCTCCTTCGTGATCCCGAAGACCGCGAAGGGAAACATGCTGAAGGTGAAGGTGACGATCAATGTGGGCACGCAGTCGACGACCCGCATTGCGAACTTCCGCATCTACTGACCTCACCGACCGGGGGAAGTCCGGTCACGGGCTTCCCCCTCGCGGAGGCAGGGCGGCGCTCGCCGGAGTCGTGGCCGCTGCGGCCGTGCTCGCCGGCGGGACGGCGGCCGTGACGGCTCCGGTGCCGCCCCTCCGGGTCCCGCAGCAGTGGTGTGGGACGGAGACGGCGGCAGACCAGCCAGACGCGGTCGCCGCGCTCCAGATCCACGTCGTCTACGCGATTCCCGCCGATGCGGCCGATCGCTTCGGTGAGCGGGTCCTTCCGATCCTGAGCGACCTCACCGCGGCCGAGTCCTGGTGGCAGGCACAGGACTCGAGCCGCGAGCTCCGGCTCGACCTGCTGACGGTCCCCTGCGACTCGAGCATGGGGCGCGTCGACATCACCGCCGCGCGGCTTCCGAACGTGGGAAGCTTCTACGACGACCCGCAGCGAGGCTTCGAGCGGCTCGTCGGCGACCTCCAGGGGCCGGCGGGCCTCAACTCGCCGGACAAGAAGTACCTCGTCTACTACGACGGGGCGGTCGTGGTCGCAGGCATCTGCGGCACCTCACCGAACGGCCCCCGCTATCTGAGCTCCGCCGCCGTCGTCTACCTCGACTCGCTCTGCGGCGACGACCTCGGCTCCGGCGGCAAGGCGGCCGCGACCGCCGTCCACGAGCTCCTCCACAACCTCGGCGCCGACCCGCACGTTCATGCGTGTGCCGGCAGCCCAGGACACGTGTGCGACGACCGGCACGACATCCTCTACCCCCGCGTCGAGGAGGGCGTCGTCCTCGGCTCGCTCCGGCTCGACGTCGGGCACGACGACTACTACGCGCTGCAGGCCGGGTCGGCCGGATCCTGGGACGTGCGCCGCTCGCCGTTCCTCGAGCGACCGCAGGAGGCGCAGGTGCCGCCCACGGCCGTGGGCTCGCTGCGGGCGACCACCGCAGGGACACGCATCTCGCTCACCTGGACCCCCGCGAAGGGCTCCGACCTCGTCTACCGCGTCTATCGCGACGGGCGGATCCTGACGCAGACCCGCCATCCGGCTGCAACAGACGTCGCACGCGGCGTCACGGCTGTCGCCTACACGGTCCGTGCCATGAACGGAGCCGGCCTCCTCGGCCGGCCTGCCGCCGTCACCGTCCAGGCCGGCCTCTAGCCCTTCTTGGTCCCGGAGCAAGAAGGGCTAGCACTCACGCGCCTGGCGCGCTCTTTGCGCAGCCGGGATCAGCGGATGAACCGATGACGGTCGTCTTGATGGAAGTCAACATCGATGTCGGGTGCGTCTCACGTGATGGCGACGCTTTCACCGAGCGCGGAGATTGTCGGCCGAGTGACCGAGCTGACGGCGGTCGAGGCCTTCCTCGTCGACGCCACGGCCCGTGCCCTCGTGCTCGAAGGAGAGGCCGGGATCGGCAAGACCACGCTCTGGCGCGCCGGCGTCGAGGCCGCACGCGACCGGGGCTACACCCTCCTCGCGGCGCAGCCGGCGGCGGTCGAGGCGGAGCTCGCGCTCGCCGGGCTGCGCGATCTGCTCCGGGACGTCCCGCCGGACGTGCAGGCCAGGCTGCCCCGTGTGCAACAGAGCGCGCTCGCGGCCGCACTCGGGCGGGACGTCGCCGACGCGCCCGACGTCGACGGCGGCCTGCTCGGCGTCGCGACGGCCGGCCTGCTCTCGGTGCTGGCACAAGAGCAGCCCGTGCTGCTCGCGATCGACGACCTGCAGTGGCTCGACGACGCCAGCGGCGCCGTGGCGGTCTATGCGCTCCGCCGTCTCGGGGACGCGAACGTCCGCCTCTTCGCCTCCTGCCGTTCCGGCCCCGACGCGCCGCTCCCGTTCGCCCTCCAGCAGGCGCTCCCCGGGCCGGCGCTGGCACGGGTCCGGCTCGGCCCGCTCAGTGAAGGCGCGATCCGCCGTCTGCTGCGCTTGCGTGAAGGCATCAGCTTGACCCGTCTCGAGTCGCACGCCGTGTACGTCGCGTCGCAGGGAAACCCGTTCTTCGCACTCGAGCTCGGCCGCGCGGGGATCAGCACCGACGCGTCCGGCGCGATCCTGCTGCCACAGGGCCTTCAGGGGCTGGTGGACGCCCGGCTCGGCGAGCTGCCCGCTCGCACGCGCGACGCGCTGCTCTTCGTCGCCGCGCTCTCGAGCCCGACACTCGGCGTCCTCGGGAAGCTCGGGGTCGAGGAGGACCTCGAAACGGCCCTCGCGGCCGGCGTGCTCGAGCTGTACGGCGCCCGGGTTCGCTTCCCGCACCCGCTCGTTTCGTCCGCCGCCTGGGCGGCGGCGGACGAGCACCGTCGCCGCGAGGTTCACCGGCTGCTCGCCGACGCGGTCGAGGACGACGAGGAGCGCGTGCGGCACCTCGCGGCGGCGGCCGAGCCGCCCGATCGGCGCGTTTCGGAGCTTCTCGCGAGCGCCGCGGCGGCGGCTCGCAGGAAAGGTGCGCCGTCGGCGGCCGCCGACCTCCTCTCCCGTGCACGTGAGCTCGTGCCCTCGACAAGCCGGGACCGCTGGGCGGAGCTGAGCGCGCAGGCGGCCGAGGCGCACGCGCAGGCCGGCCACTGGGACAGCGTCCTCGAGCTGGTCGAGGAAGCGCAGGAGCGGCTTCCCGCCGGGGCCGCCCGGGCGGCGATTCTCGTCGCAGCAGGTGAGATGCGGCCGGGACAGGAAGAGCTGCTCACGCGGGCGGTTGCGGAGGCGGGAGAGACAGCCGTCGGCGTCCACGCTCGGATCGCACTGAGCGAGCAGCAGGGCTTCGGCGGCCGCTGGCGGGACGGGGTCCAGGTGACCGGGGAGGCGGTCAGGCTCGCAAGGCAGCTCGGGGATCCCGGCCTGCTCGCGGTCGCGCTGACGTGGTTCGGCGGCCACAAGCTGCTCGACTCCCAGCTCGACGGCCGGCGCGACATCGACGAGGCCGCAGCGATCGCACGCGACCTCCGCAGCCTGCCGACGACCGTCTTCCAGACGCCGCAGACCTGGCAGGGGGTGTCGCTGCTCTTCGGCGACGACCCCCACGGCGCGCTGGCGTTCTTCGAGGGCCGCCTGGCGGCCGCTCGCGAGCGGGGAGACGACCTGAGCGCGTTCCAGTCGATGCAGCTGATCGTCCTCGCGCATGCGCGCGCGGGTGAGCTCGGCTGTGCGACCCTCGTCGGCCGTCAGGCACTCGAGCTCGTCGACGTGCTCGGGTACGAGTACGGCCGCCCCGTCCTGCTCGGGGCGCTCGCGACCGTCGCCGCGTACGAGGGAGACCTCGAGCACGCGCGGCTGCTCGCCGCCGAGGCAGTGGCCGGTCTCTCGGCCTTCGGCGACAGGCTCTGGTCCACGTTCGCGCTCGGCGCGCTGGCGCTCACCGAGCTCTGCGCCGGCGATGCAAGAGCAGCCTGCGCTCACGCCCGCGAGATCGGCGACCGCTTCCCCGGGCAGGAGTGCTGGTGGTCGTTCCACCAGGGCGACGAGCTCGAGGCGCTCGTGCTCGCCGGCGAGCACGAGCAGGCGCTCGCCCGCGCAGAGGCGCTCCGCGCGGCGGGCGCCGAGCTGGCGTTGCCGCGCTTCCTGGTCTGGGCGAACAGGGGGGAGGGGCTCGTCCGTGCCGCGGAAGGTGACCTGGCGGCGGCGGAGGCCGTACTCGGGACGGCGATCGCGGGGCACGAGCAGTTCGGGCTTCCGCTCGAGCGGGGGCGGACGTTGCTCGCCTACGGCCACGTGCTTCGCCGCGAGAAGCGACGCCGGGAGGCGCGCTCGGTTCTCGAGGGCGCCCTGGCTGAGCTCGAGCGCATCGGCTCCCGCCACTTCGCCCGCGCGGCGCAGGAGGAGCTGCAGCACGTCGGCGGCCGCGCCCCCGCCGGCGAGCACGAGCTCACGGGTGCCGAGGAGCGGGTCGCCCGGCTCGTCGCGCAGGGCCACTCGAACCGGGAGGTCGCGGCGCAGCTCTTCGTCGAGGTGAGCACCGTCGAGGCGACCCTGACGCACATCTACCGGAAGCTCGGGCTGAGCTCGCGCTCCCAGCTCGCGCACATGTTTCGGTAGGGCCGGCTGGCCGGCCCTACCTTCAACCTCCGCGTCCCCCTTCGTCTCGGTCGCGCCGGCGCTGCGCCCGAGTTGCCGCCGCTCTCACGCGCCGTGGTTCCACAAGAGGCGGCTTCGATCTCTGCACGCACCATACGCAGAGCACGCGCACGCGTCCCCGCGCGCAGCGCCAGAAGGGACCTAGCCCTATGTCGCGGCCGGCTCGCGCGGCTGGCTTTCGAGGCCCGCCGCCTCGCGGAGGTCTCCGACGTCGTCGCCGAGAGCGCGAAGCGGTCGACCCGGCGAGGAACCCGGCGCCGCTTGCGGAACCAGGACGGTGAAGTCCGCAACCGGAGGAGAAAGATGCTCGAAGAGATCCAGAGGTGCTTTGCCGCGGCGGCCGTCCTGGCCGTCGCGGGACTTTGGCTGCTGGCCGGCGGCGTCACGGCCGTCGTGGCGGCACTTGCCGCCTCGGCCGCCTACGCGGGCGTCGCCTACGTGCAGCGACGGCCGCAGAAGGACGACGTCGTTCGGCGGCTCCGCCGTCGAGCCGAGACGGTGCTGGCGCGGGAGCGGCGGCAGAGCCGCCGGCCGCAGGGCCGCTCGCGGCCGCGGAGCCTGCCGGCGCAGGAGGAGCTGCCGTCCAGCACCGGCCGGGGCTATGGCTGGTAGAGCGGCTCAGGCGGGCGGGCCGCTACCCAGCCGGACCGACGCGCTCCGGGACTGGCCGGAGGTGTCCGTCCAGCTCACCTTGACCGTGTCGCCGGGATGATGGCCGAGCAGCAGGCTGCTGAGCTGTGTCGGCGAGGAGATCGACCGGCCGTCGATCGAGGTGATCACGTCGCCCGCCGAGAGGCCCGCCTTCTCGGCCGCCTGACCGCTGACGACGCCCCCGATGGTCACGCCCGGCGTCGATGACCCGCCGCCGAACCCGCCGAGGCCGAACGAGCCGGACGAGCCCACACGGACGCCGAGGAAGGCGCTCGCCCCGATGTGCACCGTCGCCGAGCCGTGTCCGGACGTGATCTGCGAAGCAACCTGCTTCGCGACGTCGATCGGGACCGCATAGGACTGCGTCGCCGGCTGCTGGAAGCCGAACCCGCCCCCGAGCCCGCCGGAGCCCGCAGTGACCATCCCGACGACCTCGCCCTTCGCATCCACGAGCGGCCCGCCGGAATCGCCGGGCTCGACGGCCGCGTTGGTCTGGATCAGGCCCGAGAGCTGCTCGCTCCTGCCGCCGAACCCCTCGCCGGCGGTGATCGACTTGTCGAGGCCGGTGACCGAGCCGCCGGCGGTGGACGGCGCGCCGCCGGCGCCGCCGGCGTTGCCCATCCCGAGGACCCGATCCCCGACGGCGAGCTTGGACGAGTCGCCGAGCGTGGCCGTCTGGAGCCCGGAGGCACCCTGCAGCTCGAGCACGGCGACGTCGTGGCTCGGGTCGTAGCCCACGACCGTCGCCTCGTACGTCCTGCCGTTGCCGACATCGGTCGCGGTGACATGGGTGGCCCCGTCGATCACGTGGTTGTTGGTCAGCACCTCGCCGTCTGAGCTGACGACGATGCCAGTGCCGGCGCCCGCGTCGCCCGCGAAGGAGTTCGTCACGTTGATGTTCACGAGCGCGGGGGAGACCTTGGCCGCAATGCCGGCGGCATTGGCGGGCCCGGCCGCCGCCGAGGCGCCGCTGCCCGTGTTCCCGAAGCTGACGCCGTTCGGGCCGACCGTGATCGAGTACCCGCCGCCGCGGACGGAGAAGCCGCCGCGGCCGTTGGGGGTCACCGTCGGGCCGCCGGGGATGCCGGAGCTGCCGGAGCTGCCGGAGCCGGAGGAGCCGGAGCCGCCGAAGCTCCCCGTGCCGCTACCGGACGAGGGCGTCTGCGCCGGGGTGAGCGTCGAGGGGCTCGTGTCGGCGACCGCCGCCGGCTGTGCCGGCGCGGTCGACCAGAACTCGTGCGCGATCGCGGCGCCGGCCGCTCCGGCGCCGACGACGAGGACCGCCGCAGCCGCGGCGGCGACCGCCATCGGGCGGCGAGAGTGTGCGGCGGGCGGAGGGGCCTGCGGCGCCTCCGCCGTCTCGGCCGCCGGGGCAGGCTCTGCGGGACGCGAAAACGGCGACGTGTACCTCATCGTCGGTGACTGGCCGGCCTCCATCTCTTCGGCGCTCACGTCGTCCTCCTCGTTCGCACAGTTGCTTCCGAAGGAAAGCACACCACACGAGTTTGAAAGAAACCTCAGAACGCGTCACCCCCGCGGTAGCCCGAGCTTCGAGAAATTGCCGGATTCCTGGACAAGCACCCACCCTTCACACACCCCTAACCGCGCCGGGGTACGGTCCCGGCGACCTCTACCGGAAGGAGATGCATGCGCGGGATGCTCCGTGTTGCCGCCCTGTGTGCCGTGATCGCATTGCTCGCCGCCTCACCCGCATTCGCGCATCGCAGTGCGGCGAAGCTCGGCTCCACCGTTGCCGTCACGGAGGGAGCGCCGAGTGAGTTCACGATCAAGGTGGCGCCGAACGTGGTGAAGAGCGGCGTCATCACGTTCAAGGTCACGAACAAGGGCAAGCTGTCGCACGACTTCAAGCTCTGCTCCTCCCCGGCCAAGGGGCTCACCACCTCGTGTGCAGGCAGGACGACGAAGATGCTGAGCCCGGGTCAGTCGGACACGCTGCGCGTGACCGTGGTCCGCAAGGGCAGCTACGAGTACCTCTGCACCGTGCCGGGTCACGCCGCCGCCGGGATGAGGGGCCTGATCAAGGTCACCTGAGCCGCCCGTCCGCCGCCGCGCCGGGCGCGCAGCGCTCGGCGGGGCGGCGGCGTCATTCCTCGTCGAGCACGCGGCGCTCGAGGAGGCGCACGGCCAGGACCCCGAGCAGGGCCAGCAGCACCGCGCCGCCGGCCGCGAACAGGCCGTACTTGCTGAGCGCGTCAGCGGCGGCCGTGCCGAGGTAGTACGAGACGAGCGACACGCCGGTCGCCCAGACGATGCCGCCGGCGGCGTTCCAGAGCAGGAAGCGCCACCAGTGCATGTGCGACAGCCCGGCGATCCACGCCGCGGTGACGCGCAGCACGGCGACGAACCGGCCGATGAACACGGTCTTGCCGCCGTGCCTGGCGAAGAAGCGCTCGCCTCGCGGCAGGTACTTGTCCGCGTACTTGCGCGTCAGCGAGTAGCGCTGGAGCAGCGGCCGGCCCCCCTTGCGAGCCGTCCAGTAGCCGAGGTTGTCGCCGATGATCGCGGCGGCGACCCCGATCACGACGACCCAGGCGATCGACAGCGAGCCCTGCGACGCGAGGACGCTGCACGCGATCAGCGCCGTCTCGCCCGGGACGGGCAGGCCGAACGACTCGAGCGCGAGCAGCACGAAGAGCGCGAGCAGCGCCCACTGGCTGTGCTGCTCGATGAAGGTCGTCACCGAGAAGAACACGAGCTCCACGAAAGGCATCATCATCCACTTCGGGTGGGGCGGAAGGAGCTTCCGCGTGAGCAACATCCGCCATGACCGCCGCGAGGCGAATCGCGCTCATCGTCGTGGCGATCATCGCCGGCGGCGCCTTCGCGAACCTCGTCGGCTGGGACATCCGCGGCTGGTTCGACCAGCTCTGGGACACGATCACGACGATCTCGACGGCGCACATCCTCGCCGCGGTCGTCGTGATAACGATTCAGACAACGGCGACCGCGTACGCCTGGTACACGATCCTCCGCTTCGCCTACCCCGGCGAGGTCCGCTTCCGGATCGTCTTCGCCGCCTACGCGGTCTGCGTCGGGCTGAACAACGTCCTCACGGCGAACCTCGGGACGTTCGTGATGTTCGCGATGCTGAACTCGCTGATCGTCTCGGCGACGTTCGGCGGCATCGTCACCGGCTTCCTGGTCGAGAAGATCTTCTTCACGGTCGCGGCGGTCTTCGTCTACCTGTACCTCTTCCTGTCGGTCCCGGGCTCCTTCGACATCTCGTTCTCGTGGATCAAGGAGAACCCGTGGGCGACCGCCGTGCTCGTGCTCGGGATCGTGGGGGGCGTCGCGGCCCGCGGCTACCAGATCGCGCCGCGGCTTCGGCCACCCGCACCACTCAGGAAGAGCGAGATCAGCCAGAGCAGGGCGGCGATCACGGCCACGATGAAGAGCCAGTGAATCGTGAAGCCGACGCCGAACGCGACCAATGCCAGGATTGCCAGTAACACGAGGAGAAGCATCGTTCGTAGACCTCCTTCGTTCGGTATCCCGGCATGGGTACCCGGCGGAGACGGGCCGGCAAACGGCTCTTACAGGGCTTTTACGCGACAACGCCGGTAGAGCCGGGTGCGGCCCCGGCCCTACCGGCTGATCCCAACAGCCGTCCCCCAAAGAGCGAGTCCCGTTCAGGAAAGGCTCTTGTGCAGGCGTTTCCCACTCGAGGCGACTTGCAAACCCCGTCCCGGTTTGAAAAAGTCGCTCCGAGCGCAAAATCGCACGAAGCATGACGGCCCAGCCCAGAGACGAACTCATCGCATCGGCGGTGGACGAACTCCGCCTTTTCGTCGCCCAGCACCGGGGCGTCAAGCCGCGTGCGGGCT
>Ga0335085_10005031_pt1 | contig 21527 bp, 18 predicted proteins | sample Lox_Sample_45_FD_206712 | JGI IMG/M metagenome (GOLD analysis project Ga0335085, IMG submission 206712) | Soil microbial communities from Loxahatchee National Wildlife Refuge, Florida, United States - Lox_Sample_4.5 | ecosystem: Environmental > Terrestrial > Soil > Wetlands | place: USA...
CAATACAGGCGTAAGCAACCTCCCCCACCCGGGCAAGATCAAGCTCCCGAATGTGGCCGCTCACAAGCATCGCGGCGGCTGCGCGCACATCCGAGGGCATTCCGACGCCCATCGCGAAATCATTCCCCGTGCCCAGCGGCAGCAAGCCCAGCGGGACCTCTGACTTGAAGACTCCATTGATGACGTAATGGTGGGTGCCATCACCACCGGCGGAGACAATCAGGTTAGGCTTCTCCTTACTTGTGGCACTGGCAATGTCCTGCAGATGCTCAGCGCTTTGGCTTTCACGTATCTCGAAATGAACTCCCTTTTGGCGAAAGACTTCGAGCGCGCGCTTGAGTAATTGGCGCGCTTTGCCACGGCTCGCGGTTGGGTTGAGCAGGATGACGATTTTCACGGGTGCGTGCGGGAAGAATGCAGAATTAACACGAGGAAGTCAAGGCGGAGCAATCTATGCCGACGGCTCGTACGTTTTCTAAAGGACCCCCCCTCAGGTCAGGCAAGACCAACCGTTGCGCCCGAATGGAGATTGCCTTTCCTCCTAATGGGTACGTTGAATCGCCATGATCGTAAGGTCGTCCAGCAGAGGCTGTCCTGATCGGAAGGCATTCAAATCCTCCAGGCAGGCCCGGATTAAGGCTTCCGGGGCCAATTGCGATTGCTGCTCCAGGAACTCCACCAACCGGTTCTCGCCAAATTCTTCGTCGGTGTAAGACCGGGCTTCCGAGACCCCGTCCGTATACAGGAACAGGGTTTCGCCTGGGGCCAGTCGCACCTTTCGAGTTGAGTAGCGGCCATCGCAGAACATACCAATCGGAACGCCGGTGGCTTCCAGGCGCGTGACTTTCCCTTGTTGACCTGCCAGCGCGGGACAATGCCCGGCATTGCACAACTCAATCCCACCCGATGGATCTGCACGCCCACAGATGAGCGTGGCGAAAAAACTGGACATCGTCGTCTCACAGAAAATGTGGCTGGCACGCTCGACGAGCGCCTGGGCAGGAAGGTCCGTGGTCGCCAAGGTCCGAAAAATGGCGTGGAGTTGCGACATCAGCATGGAAGCTGCAACCCCTTTGCCCGATACGTCCCCCAGGGCGAAGAAAAGGTCCGCTGTTCCATTCTCCGGCACCACCAAGTCACAGTAGTCGCCACTCACCAGGCCCAGTGGGCGGTAATGATAGGAGACGGTCCAGCCCCCGAACCGTAAGTTTGTTTCCGGCAGCAACCCTCGCTGAAGCTGGCCTGCAAGCTCAAGGTCCTGCTCCAGCGCGCGGCGCTGATCCGCACTTAGATGGTCAAGACATAACCTGACCAAGGGGTCAGCAAGGAGGCGGTCTTTCTCGACCGGGTCATGGCAGGCCTCGCAGAGCCCGTAGGTCCCTGTATCCATGCGCGTTAATGCGGCATCAACTTCCTCTAGGAGTTCTGCTATGCCGCCTTGCAGACCAACAACCGTCGCCGTGGATTCCAATCTTTGGCGTCGCTCAACCAACTGGTCGCGCAGGAATGACTCGGTGGTATCTGGCATTGTCGCCCTCCGGCAGAATCTTGGCCGCGCGGGGATCCTTGTCCCAGCAGCGACACCCAGGCCGCTTCTATTTAGATTCGCATGCCATCCATACTGGCACAAGAAAACGGCGACGGAGACCCGATTCTTGCGTTTCCTTGAGGCAGGAGAAAGTGGGGTGCCGTATCACTCCAGGCAGAAGGAGTGTGTGGGGTGAATCCTAGGAATGCTCCTATGCCGCAAGAAATTCGTCTCCGGGAACGCCCGCCTGCAGTAAATAGTTCTAATGAGTAAATGGAACCTGGAAGACTTTCCTTCCCGCCTTAAAAGTTGCCACTTGAACCGGGACGCGCACGTCACCAATAAAGAGTGCCCCTGAACCTCGCGGTCCAGTCTCAAGGCGCAACTTGGCAACGGGGTTACTGAGGCGAACCCAATTGGCTGCCCCTGGGTGCCCAGTGTCTACATAAACGGCGCCCTCTTTGATCTTGCGCTGAGCTTCCGAGTTAGAAGTGAACTTCCCCAGATCTACAAGGAACCGGAAAAGTTCCTTCGGTTGGGGAAGGCTATAGGCTGAGTGAATGTGACGGAGGTCCTCCGGCAGAGATTTCTTTTGGAACTGCGCCTCGAAATCCTTTTGGGCCCGCTCCGCGGCATCGGTACTGTGAAAATCCGTGATGATGCTGCGCGCCAGGGCTTTTTTCACTGCGAGTGGGTGGTCTTTTCCGGAGGCCACCGACGCCTTAAGCGCCTCAATTTGGGCGGGGGTCAGATCGGTGAGCAACAGGTAATACCGCCACATCATCTCATCCGAGATCGACATGATCTTGCCGAACATTTCCGCGGGCGGCTCATTAATACCCACGTAATTGCCCAGTGACTTAGACATCTTCTGTACGCCGTCGAGCCCTTCCAGGATGGGCATGGTCATGATGACCTGCGGCTCCTGCCCATACTCCGGCTGAATGTCGCGCCCGACGAGGAGATTGAATTTCTGGTCGGTGCCGCCCAGTTCCACGTCGGCCTCGAGCGCCACGGAATCGTAAGCCTGCGAGAGGGGGTAGAGCAGTTCGTGCATGGAGATGGGCCGTTGCTCTTTCATGCGGTTGGCAAATTCGTCGCGCTCCAACATCCGCGCCACGGTGTACTTGGAGCAAAGCGTTACCCAGTCCCGCCCCATGAGTTTGCCGAGCCAACGGTTATTGAAGTCCACCACGGTCTTCTGCGGATCAAGAATCTTGAAGACCTGTTTCTTGTAAGTTTCCGCGTTCGCGGCAATCTCCTCCGGCGTCAAAGGCGGACGCGTCACATTGCGGCCGGAAGGGTCACCGATCATCCCAGTGAAATCGCCAATCAGAAAAATCACCGTGTGGCCGAGATCTTGAAAGTGCTTGAGCTTGCGGATCAGTACGGTGTGGCCCAGATGAATGTCCGGCGCCGTGGGGTCAAACCCTGCCTTCACCCGTAGCGGCTTGCCGGTCTTCGCCGAGCGCTCCAGCTTGGCCTTGAGTTCTTCCACACGAATGGTTTCTTCCGCGCCTTTGGTGAGATAAGCGAGTTGTTCGTCGATAGTCATTGGGTTCGGTCGGTTAGTTGAAGCAGGCGAAGGGAAACGATCTTAGGTAAATGGCGAGCTTTGCGCAGAAAGACTTCATCGGCGGTTATAAGCACGCTGTCGGTTTCGAGCGCCAGGGCTAGAAAGTAGGAGTCGTAGATCGTCGCGCCGCACGCGCTCGCTAATTCCACGGCCTTTGTCAGAGTCGGCCAATTCGTAAACTCCACCTCGATTTTCAATTTTCGGAGAAAAGTAAGTGAATCCATGACCTTCGCGCTTGGGAACTTGTGCGAGAGCATTAATGCGTTTGCGACCTCGAAGAGAAGAAGTTCAGGGGCCTTCAGGGTACATTCCCCCTTCCCTAAGGCGTCGAGCAGTTGGTCAGCTTTCGCTTGCTCCGTCCCCCCCTTGTTGGCAAACCACTTGACCGCAACCGAGGTGTCCAGGACGTATGCGGGCTGGGTACTCAATGGTCTTCCTTCATGAGCCGGTAGCGCCAGTCATGAACAATTTTCTTGGCTGGCCAACTCCCCGCTTCCTTGGCAATTTTTCGGATGCCTTCGATGGCTTCAAGCCGCTGTTGGCGCAGCTCTTGCTCCTTACCGGCAGCGTCGTTCCTGGCCGCCTCGGAGCGGACGGCAGCGCGGATAAATTCGCTTCGCGAGGTTCGGCGGCGGCGCGCCTCGCGGTCAGCTAAGCGCAATGTTTCATGATCAAATGTAATGTTGATTCTGACCATAACGCACGCCTCCGAATACACACCACAGTGTATCACAATGGCCTAAGCGCATCAATTGTCCCCAATGCCCGCCACAGCAAACTGAAACACTATCCAATGCGCAACACGCGTCGCCCCTCAAAGCGCAGCTTGTCTTCGAGCAGCAGGCAAATCGCTTCGGAATAGATGCGGTGCTCTTCCTGGAGGATGCGCGCCGCGAGCGTCTCCACGGTGTCGGCATCGAGCACTGGCACCACCGCCTGGCACACGATGGGTCCTGTGTCCATGCCTTCGTTGACCAGATGCACCGTGCAACCGGTATATTTCACGCCATGTTCCAACGCCTGCCGCTGCGCGTCCTCGCCCGGAAAGGAAGGGAGCAAGGCGGGATGGATATTCAGAATCCGGCGGGGGAATTCACACACAAAGTAAGGGCTCAAAATACGCATGAAACCCGCCAGGCAAACCAGATCAACCCTGAATTCTTTCAACACCGCCACGACTTCGCGGTCGAAGGCCTCGCGCTCTTTGCCCTTGGAGGGGATGAAGCGGGTCTGGAGGCCCATTTCCTTTGCGCGCGCCAGGCCCACCGCTTCCTGCTTATTGCTGATCACCACGGCGATTCCCGCCGGAATGCTGCCCGCCTGCACGTTGCGGGCAATGGCTTCGAAGTTCGAACCGCGACCGGATAAAAGGATTCCCAACTTCTTCATTGGAGTTACTCGCTAAGCGATTCATGAATCAGCATCGCCAGGATGCTTGCTGCCATACCGAAAATTCGCCTGCCAGTATAGCGGTCTACCTGGCAATCCTCAATAAGCGGCCAACCAGTGTGTTTGATATAATGCCGCGATGCATAGACCCCTAATGAAAACCCTATTCCTCACAGCCGCTGTTCTGATGTGTTCAGCGCCTGCTATGTTGGCGCAGGTTGACGCCGCAACTCGGCAGTTATCGCACGACATTTTCAAGCAACTCATAGAAATCAATACCACGGACTCCGTGGGCAGCACCACGGTTGCCGCTGAGGCCATGGCGCAGCGCCTGCGCGACGCCGGCTTCCCCGCGAGCGATGTTGTAGTGCTGGGTCCCAACGCCCGTAAAGGCAACATGGTGGCGCGTCTGCACGGGACAGGCGCGCACAAGCCCGTGCTGTTAATCGGCCACCTCGACGTGGTGGAGGCGCGCCGCTCCGACTGGACCATCGATCCCTTCCAGTTCGTTGAAAAGGACGGTTACTTTTACGGCCGCGGCACGCAGGACATGAAGAGTGACGATGCCATCTGGGTCACTGAGTTCATTCGGCTCAAACGCGAAGGGTTCATAGCGGACCGGGACCTCATCCTGGCGCTGACCGCCGACGAAGAGGGCGGTTTGTCAAACGGCGTGGACTGGCTCCTTAAGAATCATCGCGACCTGATTGATGCCGAATTTGTGCTCAACTCTGACGGCGGCGGCGTGGACGCCGAGAACGGCAGGCCCGTGATCATCTCCATGGACGCCACCGAGAAACTCTATGCGGATTTCCAGCTCACGTCGACCAATCCGGGCGGGCACAGTTCCTTGCCGGTGCCGGACAATGCCATCTATCATATTGCCGACGCGCTGGTCCGGCTGGAACACTTTCAATTCCCTCTTGAATTGAATGACGTGACGCGTGCCTACTTTGAGCGCATGGCTTCCGTGGAAACCGGTCAGGTGGCTGCGGACATGCGGGCCATTTTGAATAGCCCACCGGACCCCGCCGCGGCGGCGCGACTTTCCCTGGATCCGCTTCAGAACTCCACGCTGCGCACCACCTGCGTGGCCACGCGGCTGGATGCGGGACACGCCAACAATGCCCTTCCCCAAAGCGCCCACGCCAACGTGAACTGCCGCATTCTGCCCGGCCACACCCGCGAAGAAATTCGGCAGACCCTCATCCGCGTCTTTGCCGATTCTAAAGTTGATGTTGGCTATGTGGACCACAGCGGCCGCGTGCTGGATAGCGCGCCCAACGCTCAGGCCCTGCCCCCGGTCAAACTGCGGCCCGACGTGATGCAGACGCTCGATAAAATTGCCGGCGAAATGTGGCCGGGAACACCCGTCATCCCCACCATGTCAACCGGCGCATCGGACGGGGTCTATACCAACGCCGCAGGAATGCCCACCTTTGGAATTTCCGGTGTGGCCATCGATATGAACGACGTGCGCGCCCACGGCCGCGACGAGCGCCTGCGCGTGGAGTCGTTCTATCAGGGCACCGACTTCTACTACCGCTACCTGAAGGCCCTCACCTCCGGGCACTAGACAGGGCGACATAACCTGTAGCGCTGCTCTTTCGGGCCTCCCCGAAGGGGAGGAATATCGTTAGCCGTAGGTGAAACCTACGGACCGGTACGGCAATGAAGGAAATTCCTCCGACCCCGGAGGGGTCGAATCGTTCGACCCCTTCAGGGTCGGAACCTAATTTTGGAGTTCTCTTACCGTAGGTTTCACCTACTGCGAGTGATATTGACCCCCTTCGGGGGCTGTCTGCTTTGAAAGTCGGCCATGGCTAATCTGGGCGCCCCTGGTCATTGACTGGCGCTACAGGGTGCCGATCTCCAGCTTCATAGTTTGTTGATGTCAGAGTTTTCGAGCACGGGCTTTGGCGCGCCCCGCTTGGCGGCAATGAGCATCGCCCGCCCCAGTTTTTCGGTGGTGGTGACGTACTTTGGCAGGAGAGCTCTCAAAAGGGAAAGGAACGGCCCAAGCACAGTGTAAAAGACCCGGTAGATCCGTGTCCTAGACTTGATCCCATGAAGCGGCACAATCACCGCCGGTCGGAACATGTACGCGGCCTTGAAGGGCAAGCGCAGCAGGGCGTTTTCTGTTTGCCCTTTCACCCGGGCCCACATGGTGCGACCGCGCTCCGAGCTGTCCGTGCCCGCTCCGGAAACGTAAATGAATGTCATGTGGGGATTGACCTTCACCAAGGTTTGCGCCGCAGCCAAAGTGATGTCGAAAGTGACACGCCGATAGTTTTCTTCTGGCATGCCCGCGGAAGAGACGCCAAGGCAGAAGAAGCAAGCGTCGAATCCCGCCAGGTCCTTTTCAATCGGAGAGAAATCGAGGAAATCTTTGTGAATGATCTCCTGCAGTTTCTGATGTTGCTGCCCGGTGCTGCTGCGAACAATGGAGAGGACGGTTGCAACCTCAGAATCGAGCAGGCATTCGCGCAAAACGCCTTGCCCGACCATCCCGGACGCACCGAACAGAAGAACATTCATGGTTTAAGTCCGTCTTGAAAAGGTATAGCGAACCGGACGTCGATCGGCTATTTGAAGAAGTCCCACAGCATTTCATTGCCGCACCGCCCTTCGCGCACGGCGTCCCCGTGGCGAGGGCTGGCTGGGTGGCGGCGGCGGAACACAACGAGCAATCCCTGATATGTTATATTCACTCCCGATGGTGAGTGTGCAAAATCTTTGCCCCCATCCTCCGCAGCCGGCCTGGGAGGCTTCAGATGTTGACCTCATTGAATCCTGAATTCATTGCCCTGGGACTTCTCTGGTATGTTGCCTTCCTCTTTTCCCTGACCTGTCACGAAGCCTCGCATGCCCTGGCCGCCCAATGGGGTGGTGATCTCACGGCCGCGAAGGGTGGGCAGGTGACGCTGAATCCGCTGCCGCACATTCGCCGCGAAATTTTCGGGACCACGATCGTCCCCATTCTCTCCTACGTCCTGGGCGGATGGATGATCGGCTGGGGCAGCGCTCCCTACGACCCGCGCTGGCGTTACCAACACCCCCGTCGCGCGGCATGGATGGCCTTGGCCGGGCCGGCGGCCAACCTTGCACTGATGCTCGCGGCGGGTTTGGCGATTCGCATTGGTATTCTCGCCGGCGCACTGGCGCCGCCGCAATCGGCCCGCTTTACGCGAGTGGTCGCCGCAGCACACTCCGGGCCGCCTGAGGGTGTGGCGACACTTCTCAGCATCATGTTCTCCCTTAATCTCCTGCTTGCGCTCTTCAACCTCCTCCCCATTCCTCCCCTGGACGGCCACGGAGCTATTTGTTTGTTGTTCACAGAGGATTTTGCCCGTCGCTTCACCCAGGCCACCCGAAATCCCTCCCTCTCTATGATCGGCCTGATAGTAAGCTGGAAAGTCTTTGGTTACATTTACGCTCCCCTATTCCTGATGGCGCTGACCGTTCTTTACCCCGGGGCAGCATACCGTTAGCTCACAACGTGCCCGTCAGAAAGGCTGCCACGCGCTTGATTGCCAGGGCACAAGGGGCGCCACCCTGCAGAGCCTTGCAAGTATGCGAAATGGGAAGCCCGCTTCACCGCGGCCACGCTTCGAGCGTGGTTTCGATGACGCGATTAAGCTCGCTACGGCTTGCACCCCCATTGGCCTGCACCGCAGTCCGGAAGCCCATTGTGTGGTGGCGCGGTGGGCCAAAATCAGGGTAGACTTCTGGTTAGGAGGTCAAAATGTCCCTTCGACCCATTAAGCGACTTGTTCGGTCTAAACCCACGCTGGAAGGTGCAGGTGTGCACCTGCGCCGCGCGTTTGGGTTCGGCAATACGTCGGATTTCGACCCGTTCCTACTTCTGGACGACTTCCGCAACGACATTCCGCAGGATTATCTTGCCGGGTTCCCGTGGCATCCGCATCGCGGGATTGAGACCATCACCTACGTCCTTGCCGGGACGGTGGAGCACGGCGATAGCATGGGAAACCAGGGCGCCATCGCTGCCGGCGACGTGCAGTGGATGACGGCGGGGAGCGGAATCATTCATCAGGAAATGCCGAAGGGCGATGCGGCGGGCCGCATGCACGGTTTCCAGTTGTGGGCGAACCTGCCCTCGGCGCTCAAAATGACCTCACCGCGCTATCAGGAAGTGAAAGCGCCTGACATTCCCGAGGTCCAGGACGACGACGGCACACGGGTTCGCATCGTGTGCGGAAACTTCTGGGGAAAGGCCGGCCCTGTGGACGGCATCGCCGCCGACCCGATTTATCTTGATGTGTCCGTGCCCCCCGGTCGGACGAAGACGCTGCCGGTCGAAACCTCGCGCCACGCATTCGCCTATGTTTTCGCCGGGGCGGGGAAGTTCTGCAACGCCTCAGGGCCGCTTGCCGTGCCCACTGAATCGGTGGGGTGGTTGGACACGCACCCTCCCACGGAGGCGGACAACCGTGCGCTAATCCTCTTTGACCGTGGCGACGAACTTATGGTGCAGGCCGGGGAGGACGGAATTCGCTTCCTGTTGGTCTCAGGAAAGCCTTTGGTGGAGCCCGTGGCGTGGTACGGCCCGATCGTGATGAACACCCAGGAGCAGCTTCGCCAGGCGTTCCGGGAGCTCGAGGAGGGCACGTTCCTCAAAAACAGTTGATAGGGAACAGGTAACGGGTTACAGATGACACCGCGAGCTGCCGTCCCCGCTGATTGACAAAGCGACAGGATTGATGAGGATTTACTCTTCGCCGGCGCCGGGTTCGGCTGGACATCACACCCTGGTCCTTCTATCATCGGCAACTATGGAAAAGCCTTCCTTCGACCCAGGCTTCACCGAAAAATACCGCGGCGGCTTGAGCCGAATCATCAACCCCAGCGGCGAATTCAATGTCCGCCGGCGCGGGACCACATGGCGCGACGTCCATCCATATCTTTTCATGATCAACGCCTCGTGGCCGGTTTTCTCACTGCTGATTTTTGGCGGGTTCGTCATCGCCAACGGCATATTTGCGTTGATCTACTTGAAGATCGGCGTCGAGCATCTTCTCGGCGCGGACACCAGCACCCTGCTCAGCCGCTTCATGAGCGCCTTTTTTTTTAGTGCGCAAACTTTTACCACGGTGGGGTACGGGCGGATTTCTCCCGATGGCGTTGTGACCAGCCTCGTGGCGTCGATTCAAGCTTTGCTGGGATTGATGGCGTTGGCCATTGGCACGGGACTGGTATTTGGCCGATTCTCGCGGCCCGCGGCGCGCTTAGCCTTCAGCCAACAGATCGTGGTGGCGCCCTATCAATCCGGCACCAGCCTGCAATTCCGCCTGGCCAACCGCCGCAGCAACAATTTGATGGAAATCGAAGCGCGCGTGATGTTGAGCACAGTGGAATCCTCAGAGCAGGGACAACTGCGTAAATACAAGTACTTGACGCTGGAACGTCACCAAGTTCAGTTCCTGCCGCTCACCTGGACAATCGTCCATCCCATTGACCAGGAAAGTCCGCTTTGGGGCAAGGGGCCTGATGACTTGGCGCGGCATCAAGCGGAGTTCTTGATTATGATTAAGGCGTTCGATGATACCTTTTTTCAGACGGTCCACGTCCGCCATTCCTACCGATTCGAGGAAGTCGTGTGGGGAGCGCGCTTCGCCCCCGCCTTCGAACCCGACGCCCAGGGCGAAATGGTGCTCGACCTCCAAAAGCTCAGCGAAATTGCTCCCGCCGAGATGTCCCGCAAGAAACTGGGGACGTAGACGCAAGTTTAGAAGCCCTCAGCTTGACGAAGTCCTTCCCGGGCGGCGCCCGCCGATTCCCTCAACCCTTTGGAGTCGTCATTTTGTCCAGGCTCTAGGCATCATAATCTAGCCTCATTTTGTGCTTGACAAGGGCTACAAATGTATCTATACTTGCGGGGTGAAATGCGCCCGGCGCCGGGGGTCCGGCCTGGGGGATAGGTTCAGGGGGCAAGAGAAACAATGGACCGGGGATCGGCAATCAGAGCGCGCAAAGTTCCAGCTGCGCAGTCCCTGACTCCGAACCCCGAAGCCCGAGTCCCGGAGGCGCGCCGGCGGTATCACGAAATAGCTATGATCTGCCATCCACCAACCACTGGTTTACGCAGTTCGACACCTTCGCGGAAGTCAAGCAGGGGGTGCTCCGGAAAAAAGATGTAAGATAATTACGAACGAAGCCGGAATGTGCATGAAAACAAAGAAAACATGGACAAGATGACCAGAGAAAAGTCGGACATTTACGTCGAACCGAGGCGATTTTCGCAGAAAACAGCCGCTTTATGATGACAATTTGCCGGTTCAATTTGGTTTTTCACGGTCTTTTTCGTGCAGTATTCAGCTCATCTTCTGGTAAGATGCGGCTAAATGCCTGATCAGGAGACAATATGACGATAATGAAAAGCAGGAGCAACGCATTGGGCGATCCGTCACAGAGCCTGCAAACGTTCAACCTGCTCGATCTTCAGCAATATACCCAGGAAAAATCCTTTGCGACCACGGCCAGCAAGGACTTCCACTTGTTCTATGTCGGACGAGACGACGTCCACGATGTCCTGAAACACATTCTGTCGCGGGTGAGCGTCTCGCTGTATCTGAACATGTTCGGGTATGACGATGACGAACTCAATGACATCCTGATGGCGAAAGCACTGGACCCGAGTGTCACCATGCTGATTACGCTGGACAAGAGCCAAGCCGGAGGTGCCCACGAGAAGACATTGCTTAACTCCGACATCGCCAAGAATCCGACCGCATATAACACGCACTTTGTGATCGGCCAATCCGCCACGCACCAAATCAGCCACACGAAAGGCTTCGTGGCTGACGGCAGGGTGGGCGGCGAAGGCTCCACAAACTGGTCAACGTCGGGGGAGGGCACCTTTGTCGTTGCCGGAAAACCGGGCGGTTCGGGGTACAAAGCGCAGAACAATACCCAGTCAGTCTTCACCGATCCGGATACCATCAGCCGTTTTACTGCGGAACTGATCGCGGAGCACATGACGGCACAATCGCAGCAATCGGGGACAAAGGGATCGGGGAAGCCCGCGCCCGTCAAGACGCACCCAAAGAAATAGAGACACTATCGCTCCTGTTGCTTTCCGCCGGAGGCCCTGCCGGTTCGGGAACACCTTTTTTCTGTCGAACGCCGGTCAAGTTCGACGTTCTGGAAAGGCGTTCCTTCGGCAAGGCTGCACAGGCAGGGCGGGAAGGGGTTGGCCCTTGATGCTCTATCCTGAGCAGCGCTGGGGGGCGTAGCCGCAAGCAAAAATGCAGGGGCCAGCCGCGCTGGCCCGGGCCGAACGCCGTTCGGCCCTACATCCTGCGCAAAATGTTAGCCAAAATAACTAGAATCTACGGCATTGCAATGCTGGGCGGCGCACCCGCTTACGAAATTCAAAACCCAAACCTCAAAGCGCGGGTCATCCCCATTTGATATTATCTGCTAGCATTGGAGGACAACATGAATCTCCTTACCACCTTGAAAGGTTCTTTGTTGGAAAACTTTTTCCCCGCCGGGTGGGACCTGGCCCAGTGGGACGCTTGCGTGGCCGATAATCCGAAAGCCATTTTTGAGCGGCAGCCGAAGTGGCACAAGGATTACTCGATTCGCATGGCGAACAACGTCGCCGATTTCGATGTCATGCTGGGTCACGAGTTGGCCATGGAGATCTGCCGCTGCCGCGAAGCGGGCCGTAAGCTGGCACTGATTCTTCCCGTGGGGCCTATGGGCATGTATCGTTGGACGGTCTATTTCCTGCGCGACTGGAAGATTCCCTGCGATCACGTCAATGGCTTCAACATGGATGAGTGGAGCGACGCCGAGGGCAATACGCTTCCCGCCGACAATCCCGGAGCATTTCAGTACGCCATGGAAACGGCATTTTACGCGCCGCTGGCGGACCTCACCGTCCCGCCGGAGCAGCGGTTCTTTGCCACCAGGAAATTGCTGCCCGAGTACCCGGACCGCATCAGCGCGCTGCGCAAGGGAGGCGCCAAGCTCGTAGTGGTCTACGGCATTGGCCGCGCCTGCCATATTGCGTTTTGGGAGCCACACTTTGGACTGGAATTCGCCAACGACGAAGACTGGCGGAAGCAGACCCATCGCCTGGGTGCCCGCTTGCACCCCCTGACCATCGAGCAGAATGCCATCACGAGTTTCAAAAGCCGGACGACACTCGTTCCCGCTTACGCCAACACCATCGGCCCCGCCTTCTTCACCCATGCTGATTATGCCATCGGCGGCGCGGATGGCGAACTCGGACGTGGCATGCAATGGCAGGGATTGTCGCTTTGGGTCACGTTACGTCACGCTGTGAGCCGCCACATCCCTTCCACCTGGATGCCCACTCAACCGGGTGTCCTTTACTTCACCAAGGAGCTCGCTGGACCGTTGGTTCCAGAGGCAAACTAATGTCACCTGATCCCAAATCCACCCGCCTGCTAGTAGTCATGGCTCACCCCGATGACGCCGAAATCCTTGTGGGGGGAACGCTATTCCATCTGAAGGATTTGGGGTGGGAGTTGGGGATCATCACCATGACGGCCGGGGATTGCGGGTCGGCTACGGTGGGGCGGGAAGAGATCGCGCGGATTCGTTACAATGAAGCGCAAAATGCCGCCGCGTACCTTGGGGCCTGGTACGCATGCATCGGCCTGATGGACGTCGAGGTCATGTTCGACGTCGAATCCCTTCGCCGGGTCGTGGATGTGATGCGCCGATTTGATCCGGACGTGGTGATTACACATTCGCCGGCGGATTACATGCTCGATCATGAAGAGGCCTCGCGCCTGGTGCGGGGTGCCACCTTTGCGCTGGCGGTGCCCAACTACGAGACGCGGCAAAACCCGGCCGCCCAGCGTGCCCGCGCCACCCCCGCCCTTTATTACGCGGATGCCACGGAGGGAAAAGATCCCATGGGGCGGCGGATTTATCCCCAATTCTATGTCGACATCAGCAAACCCCTTCCGCACAAACGCGAGATGCTGTCACGCCACGCCTCGCAGCGTGAATGGCTGCGCTCGCACCACGGCATAGACGAATACCTGGACCGGATGACGGCGTGGGCAGCTGGCTACGGCGGCGAATGTGGGTTTGCCTACGCCGAAGGTTTTCGCCAGCACCTTGGGCACGGTTATCCTCACAAACCCGTCTTGCAGGACGCGCTGAAAGGTTTGCTCCACGCGTGCTGGGTTTGAGTAATCACAACTCACAGTGTATTTAACAGCGCTGTAAGGATTCACTAAATCGGGTATTGTCTTATGCTCATCATGGGGATAGTATCTTCCCCGTAAGATCCCATGCGAGGGCCACTGGGAAGGCAGTTTCGATATCTGGTCCAAACATCCGGGGAGGGACCATGAGAACTAATGTGCGGACACTCGTAATTATCGGTGGCACCGTCTTGACACTCCTGGTATTGGGAAGCGGGAACGCCGGGCACTTGGGCGCGAAAGAAAAGTCCACGCAGATCAGTTCCAATGACCCAACCGTTCGCCTTTACAGCCTCCTGGATTCAAAATACAACGGTAAGCTGGACGACATCTTCCTGCTCTCAGATGTGGCCAACGATCCCAAGAACCCTGGACAAGCACAAGAACACATTCTGCGCGTCGATTACAGCAAGGAACGGGCATTTGGGAAACTGACGATCCACGTGCGGACGGTCGCCAAACTTACTCCCGAGCAGTTGAAGGCTTACAGTCCCAAGCAGCTTTACGATTTCGCCGAGTCCGACAGTGCGAAGTTTACCAAGACTGATCCCGGCCCCTTTGGCAAACCGGGCGACGTCTATTTTGAGCCGTCCTCCGACGGGGGCGTCATGGGAAGCGTTCCCGTAACACCTGAGGTGCAGGCCGAATATGAGCGTTTTTTGTCCCAGTACCTCCTGCCCATCCTGGAGAAGAAAGCAGCGGGCGGAAGCGGGTCCTAGTGCCCTCCCCGCAGGCGCTTACCGTCACTCCCCCAGGCTAAACTGGCTCACTCCCTAGGGCTTCTCTTCTGTCAGCACCAAGCGCGGGTACGAGGATGGGTTCCCGGCGCTGACATGGAACAAGTGGTCTTTCTTGGACTGCAATACGATCCGTTCCAGGTCTTCCGCATCGTTGGCCCTGGCAGGACGGATCACCTTAGTCACGCAAAACCCCAATCCCAACTCGTAACCCTGAACGAACTTGCCGCCTTCAAAGAAGGTCACCGGCACGGCGATGTCTCCAGAATAGCCGCTGCCGGTTTTCTTCCAAGCCGTATAGATCTCCTGCATGTAATTGTGAGGTGGCGTGCGCGGCGGCAGGTAGTCTTCGTCGGAGAAGATACTGGGCTTGACGTCGGCGAAATTCCCGGGGCTGAAGTAGAGTGTGTACTCATCGCCGGTGGGTTCAATGGCCAGAAAGTTCTTACGGAAACCGGCTTCTAACGCGAGGGCAAAGGTGTCGCCATTCTGAATGCCGCGCGTGAAGAAGGGTTGATAGAGAACCGGGTCTATGACGTCGACGCCCACATAGAGAAAGCTGGCGTCCCACGCCAAGGCGACACGCGCTGACAGATCATGCGGGCCTTTCCAAAGTTTAGCGCCTGTCATCACCTGCCCATGCTCATCAAGCCGATACAACGGACCATTTTCCCACTTGGAAAAATCACCGTCGAGGTTGGGAGACTGGGTCAGGTGATAGGCGGAGAGCGCCTCATAGTTTTCATCCCATTGGAGTGTGCCCTCGGGCATATGCTGGAACGCGGGGTCAGCCTTGACCTCCGGCAGGCGCTCACGGGTGTGCGTGATCGCTGGGGAGATTTCTTTGAGCAATGGCTCCAGCCGCCGCTGGTAGTGCAGGCGCTCAAGCGCCGACTCCATTTCCGCCAGTTGCGATTGCATTTTCACCACGTCGATGGGGTACCGGCGCTGTTTGAACAGCGCCATGAAATTCCCGTCATCCCAATAATATGTTCCATAGATCTTCAGGAAGGGCGCGAGCTGACGCGGTGCATCCTCGCCGTATTGACTCACGAGCGCGTGGGTTTGGGATTGCACCGGGTCGTACGCGGCCGCGTTCCATAGGTAATCGGCGATAGTTTGGAGCGGGAGCATGGAGGCGTGTGCTTCGTTCATGGGATTGGAAAACAGCCCGCGCACAACGCTGGGCAAATGCGGGTCGCGGCCCACGAGCGGCCCCAGGTAGCGGCACCAACGCGCGCCGTCGTTTACGGGATAGTTATCCCAGATTAGGGGCGGGCGATGAATGTATCCACCCCATTCACGCGCTTGCTCCGCGGTGATCGCGGGCGAGAAAGTCTTCGGTCCCGTCCAGACGACGGACACGCCGGGATCAACGCCCGCGCCTAGTTCCTCGAGGTAGGCGCGATTCCCCCATTCGTTCGTGTAGGTCGTAGGCGTCAGCGTCAGGCGGTTCGCCGCTGACTGCTCCTTGAGGTGCTTGTAGAGTTTATTGGTAAGGTAAATATGCGCCTGCGCGAGGTTTTTGAATTGCGCCTGATCCTGGGAGTCTTGCAAATCCGGCGGAACGTCGTCGAGGAAAAGGGCAAAGCAGGAAACGCCCAGCTTGCCGACACTGGCGAGTTTGTTGGTTAATATCTGGAAATCCTGCTCACTGGAGTAGGCCATGGTGAGGCCCGGACTAATGGCGAAGCAGAAATCGACAAAGTTGCGGTTCGCGGCCTCGGCGAGTTCACCCAAGTGTTGCTGCGCTTCCGGCGGGTAGGCTTCGCGCCAGAGTTTGCGATGGTAGGGATCGTCTTTGGGGGCATAATAGTAGACGTTCATGCGGTGCGCCCCCTCAAAGCGCAGAATATCAACGCGATCCTGATGCGTCCAGGGAGTCCCGTAAAAACCTTCCACCACGCCGCGCTCCGGGAACGAGGGGAAGTCCACGATGATTACGAAAACGCCATTTCTTCCGATACGCACGGCCTGGGGGTGAGGAATGAGGCCCCTTGAAAGGTTCGAAGGCCCGATCGCCAATAAATCTGGAATCCTCAGCAAAGCATTATGAAATCCCCGCCAGGTGGCAGCCGTGATGCGCATCTGGTTAGGAATTGCCGCGCGAGGGTAGTTGGCCGCGATAATGTAACCATCCTGGGCGAGCTCCGCCGTGGGCGCGATGGCGGTTGAGCCCGATTCGCGCTTTAGTTCGTCGAGAAAAGTCTCAACACTCTGCTCTTGGCGCAATTCTATGGTCAGGCCACCAGCCTCAGGTGAGATTTGTGACGTTTCCGAAGTACCCTTCACGAAGCGGATCAGCGCCTGATCCTGCCCGGCCAACAAGTTGAGTTGGCGCTCTATGCGCTCGTCGATCTCCCCTGCGGCGTAGACAATCCAAGCATGCTCCTCGCCGCGAGCGGCGGACGCCAAAGCCGTGAACATCAAAACCGATAAACCAACAACCGCGCGGGTTCGCATGGCTTCTCCCAAGGAAAAAGGTAACGCGAAAGGTAACGAGTGTAACAGTTTGCAAGGGGGGGTCCAAGGCTGTCTTGGGGAGACGGGTAAGCGGTCTTTTCGCAGGCATCGCAGAAACGGCCCCGAAGACTTGCGGCGCTCGTGAGGAGTCACTGGCCTTCCGGCTGCCAAAACTGCGGGTCTTCCACGCCTAGCCGCCAGCCGGCGTATCCCCGCAGTTGATAGAGTTGCACCAACTTCTGTTTCTCGCGCAGGCTGCGGGTGTCGTCAAACCACGCGGTGCGCAGTGTTTCGCCCTCGCGCAATTGGAACCAGGTGGTCCGCAAGAGGTCGTCCCAATGTCGCTCGCTCGCGGGATCTGCAAGGAATTGTTGCAGGTCTTTGTAAGCTAGGCTGCGCGAAGTGGCACCGCGCGAAGTTTCAACCCATTCGCGGCCATAGAATGGAAGGCCCAGCAAGAGCTTCGAAGGGGGGACGCATCGGACGGCAAAGTCGAGGGCTGCTTTCACCCAATCGTAGCCCGCCACGGGGCCCGGCGGGGTCAAAGGCGTATGTTGATCATAGGCCATGAGCACGAGGAAATCGGCCACGCGGCCGAGTCCGCGGAAATCAAACGCCGCGCCCCACTCGCCCGTGGGGAACTCTGTAGCTGAGTTGTCGGGATAGGTGTCGGAGAAACGTGGCACTGCCGCGACGCTAAGCAGACGATGATCGTGGTGCAAGCGCGCTGCCACGCGCCCCACGAACCGCGTGTAATCAAGCTTGTCCGCGGGGTCGATGCCTTCGAAATCGAGTTGCCAACCCACGTATTGATTCTGTTCCGCCACCTCCGCCAGGGCCTTTGCGGCGCGCTCCTGCGCTTTAGGATTATGCAGCAGGCCATGCGCCGTCGAGCGGTTGAAGCCGGGATTCGTCACCAGCGGCATCAGGGGGAGGCCGGCGCGACGTGCCACATCCAGAACTCCTGCGGGAAGTTGGCCGTGCAGCGCTCCTCCGCGGTTGAGCCCATAGCATTGCGGAGCGAGCACGGTCATGGCGTCGGCGTGCGCCTGGAGCGAAGCCATGCCTAACGAGTCATCGGAGTAATAGAACATCGCCAGGGGGCTCGCGTTCAGCACGCGCGCCCGCGCTTTTCCGAGGGCGGCCTCCGCTGCGGCCTTCTCGGCGGCGGACGGCACGAGGTGGTGCGTTTTCGGCTCCGCCCACGCCGCGACCGCCACAAGCAGAATAATGAGTTGGCAATAAGGGAACGTCAGCGTCACAGGGTCCGAAACTCGAAATTCAGAGCTCGAAACTCCTTGGCCTGCGGGCGATTTTCGATTCATGAAGAATGACGAACCCATGCTTTCCAGATCCAGTATGCGGGGATGCCGCTGCCCACCAGCACGACTCCCCACATGGAGTCGGTACGTTGCTGCCAAAACGTGTTCACCAACAGGCAGACAGCGAGAACAACAAAAACTGCGGGGACCAGGGGATATCCCCAGGTCCGGTAGGGGCGCGGCAAGTCAGGCTGCCGCCGGCGCAGCACAAAAACTCCGGCGGTGCACAGTGCGTAAAACAGGAATTCGGAAAAAATCACTTTTGTGTAAAGCGATTGATATTGCCCCGTCAGCGCGAACAATCCCGCGATGATGGCCTGCCCTGCCAACGACACCGCTGGTGTGCGGAAGTGGGGATGTACCGCGCCCAGCGCGGCCGGGAAAAGCCCCTCGCGCGCCGTGGCGTAAGGAATGCGCGAACCCGACAGGACGGAGCCGTTGAGCGTGGCGAAGGTGGAAATCATCACGCCCACGGCAATGAACGCTCCGCCGGCGTTGCCCAGGAACCGGCGCGCAGCGTCGGAGGCCACGGTGTTCGTACCCAGAATCTGGGAAGCCGGCAGCACGTGAAAGTAAGCAAGGTTCACCAGGACATAAACAATTAGAACCAACAGCGCCCCACCAATCAGCGCCACGGGTACGTTGCGCTGAGGGTTTTTCACTTCTCCCGCCACCATGCTGAGATTGTTCCACCCATCGTAAGCCCAAAGCGCGGATACCGTGGCTACACCGAAAGCCGTCAGCAGGCTGCCATGCCCTCCCGCCGCGAAGAACGGGCGGAAGCCCTGCCACGAGCCGTGACCGTACGTAAGCCCCAGCACGATGAGGACGGCCAGCACCAGCAGCTTGGAAGCGGTGAAGAGAGTTTGCACCGCTCCGCTGCGCCGCACCCCCAGGATGTTCAACCCGGAAAGCAGCAGCACCATGAGTGTCGCGCCAAGCTGGAGGCCCGTCAGGCGCAGTTCCAACCCGTGGCCGCCGAAACCGATAGACGTCCTCCAGAGCGTTTCGTGTAACCGCGGGAAGAAGTAAGCGAGATAGATGACAAACCCCGTAGCGATGGCGGCAATCGAGGCCGTCTTGGCAATGATGAATTGCGTCCAGCCGTAGAGGAACCCGAAGAGAGGCCCATAGGCGCGATGCATGTAAACGAATTCGCCGCCCGCCTCCGGCAGCGCCGCGCCCAGTTCGGCATAGCTGAGCGCTCCGAAAAGGCTGAGGACTCCGGCGGACACCCAAACCATCAGCACCATGGCCGGCGTGCCCACTTGCTGCAACATGACGCCCGGAACAACGAAAATCGCGGTGCCAATCATGGTGCCCGCTACCACGGAGGTGGCGCCGAACACCCCCAGGCCTTTCACCAACTCGGATTGAGTCCTAATACGCATGTCCATCAGTACTTCTGCATTCTGAAGTATGAAGGGTGATTAGTAAACGATGAACGTAAGATCCCCCCATTCGGTCGGCACTCAGAAGTTCGGGCCATTGATCCGAATTGCTCACCATAGCCAAATAGATAACTATCTCCTTTCCTTTCAGTAAGTCATGGCGAAAACACGATAACTGGTTTGTTTTCATTAACTCATTGGGAGCACTTTTTTTGCCCCTTTGTTTTCAATAAACCATTGGGAGCTATCTTCATTTTTAACATCTTTTTGTGTCGGGTGAGTTCGCTTTCCTGAGGTGGGGAGATTTTCGTAGGGGGCGTACTGCGCCGAGCCTTCATCGTATATATAGCCTATAGCAATTGGCTCGTTATGTCAAGAGACAAAATGTCCAATTGACACAAGAAACTCCAACGGTGCTCTACCGCCTGCGGAAAAATCCTTTACGGCGGGAAGGTGGTTTGCCTGCGGCGCGCCTCAGTCTCAGTTCTGTTTCAGCGTAAAATCACCGGGGCGTGGGCCGGGAGCGAGCGTCCAGCCCGACGTTAACTCCAGCGTCCACCCGGTACCTTTGAGCGGACGCACTTTGGGGTTGGTGGGCGCGGGTACTTGCACGCGTATGACGCCGTTTGCCCCGCGGACGATCCGGAGGCGGCCACATGACCATCGTCCAGTCCACGCCGGCCCATTGAATCGCCGTATTAGCCGGGAAGAATTCTGTGGGCAACTTGCCCTCAAAGATGCCATCACGTGGCGTGAGCTTCCCTCCCGATCGGGCTGATTCGCCACAATCGCATGGGTTTCCGGATCAATGAATAACAAGCGCCCATAAAGCTCCTGCCCCCAAAGACTCCCATGGTCACGGTCAGAAGCAACCTGAGCGTCACGGAAGTAAGCTTTGGCCAGTTCCGTATCAATCGGGGTCTGCTGTGCCCTGGCGGCGCACACCATAAGAGTCAGACTCACCAGAAGGTTGGGGCTTAGCTTTGCCAGACATCCCCAGCGAGCAGTAGAAATCGGTTTACCGACCATCACACGCCTCACTGTCGAACCCATTTTACGCCCTGCCGGCGCCCGCGAGGCTCACGACCAGTCCTACGGAGAAGGTTACCACGGTCCCAATGGCGACGTACCACGTCCAGGCGATCGTGGTGTAGTGCATCACATAGCCCAGCGTAACGAGAGCACATAGCGCGCCCACCAAGGCCCCGCGGCTGTTGGCCCGGCGGGTCAGGACTCCCAGCAGGAAGATTCCCAGCATGCTGCCGTAAGGAACGCTGGCCACGGTGAGCGCCAACTCCAGCGCACTACGCTGGAGGTGCTGCGCCGCCAGCGCAATGGTGATGATCACCGCCCCCCAGATCAGCGTCGCAAGGCGCGACACGCGCAGGTAATGCCGGTCATCGGCATGGGGACGCGCGAAGGGCTTGTAGAAATCCATCACCGAACTCGACGCCAGGGAATTGAGCGCTGCGCTCAGATTGGCCATGCCTGCCGCGAGGATCGCCGCGGTCAGCAGCCCGCAGAGCCCCACCGGAAGCCTGGTGATGACGAAGGTGGGATAAATCTGGTCGGGCCGGCCGAAGGGAATGGTTGGTGGAAAATGCCGGTAGAAGGCGTAGAGCACTACCCCCACCACCAGGAAAAGGCTGAATTGCAGCAGCACCACAACTCCGCTCGCCAGCAGCGCGCCCTGGCTCTGGCGGCGGCTGCGCGCGGCGAGCAATTGCTGCACAATCAATTGGTCTGTGCCGTGGCTTGCGGTGTTCAGAAACATGCCACCCACGAGTCCCGTCCAGAAAAGGTAAGGCTGGCTCCAGTCAAAGTGAAAATTGAAAACGGCGAACTTTCCGCCCGCCGCCTGCGACACACGCATAACCTCACCCCAGCCGCCAGGAAGACCGTGCAAGGC
>Ga0335085_10005032_pt1 | contig 21521 bp, 24 predicted proteins | sample Lox_Sample_45_FD_206712 | JGI IMG/M metagenome (GOLD analysis project Ga0335085, IMG submission 206712) | Soil microbial communities from Loxahatchee National Wildlife Refuge, Florida, United States - Lox_Sample_4.5 | ecosystem: Environmental > Terrestrial > Soil > Wetlands | place: USA...
ACGCCGACCGTGCCCACACGGGCCGGCACAACCGTGGATGCACCCCCTCAGAGATCCTCTACGGTGCCAAGAAGATGGGAGCCGTCCGATGAGCGGCTGTCACCACGACCTGGGAATAGGACAGCCTAAACGCCTGCGCTCGCCGGCGCGGCGCTAGCTAGGAGGAGTGCGGTTTCGCGGTCGGTTCCGCTTCGGGCTGCATTTGAGGGACGGGCACTCCTGACACGGCCGAGAGTCCCCCGTCGGGGTGCTCGCCGCTGAAGACCTTGATCTTGCCCTGGGCCGGGAGCACCATGAGGCAAACCTGATGCTCGCCACTGCTGCGGATTGATTGGTAGGCGCCGGGGGCCAGCGCGGCGCCCCAATTGGAGCGGCTGGGCGGCTGGTAGAGAAATCCACCGGGACCGGCCGGCGTCCAAACGCTCGAGACGGCGATCGTTCCGCACGTTACTTCGAGCCCCTCTGCGGGGAATGTGTAGACACCGTCCTGCCAGTCAGGCGTGTAGTTGGACTGTACGCGAATGCCGTTCCTGTTGACCACGTATCGCGGATCGTGTTCGGCAAGGTAGCGTCCCGTTTCGGTCGTCCACGGTCCTGGCATGAAGGGGCTGTATGCGGGTGGGCCGCCGTATTCGACGTAGTGCTGGAAATAGGCAGCGAGCGCAGCGAGCGCACCCCTTGGCTGCGTCCAAGCCGGAGAGCTGCCGCGGTGCCTGGGTGCCCAGAGCTCTTCTTCCCCCAGTTCTTCTAACTCTTCGTTGAGTTCTCGGAGCGTTCCACCGCGCGAGGCTTCCATTGCCACCCGCCAGGGAGCCGAGCCGCTCTGTTTCGTCACGACGAGCAGAAAGGTGCTCGGTTCGTGGCCCGGTGGTGTCCTTGGCTGGACCTCCGCAAGGAAGGAGGCTGGATATCCGACCGGTCCGGTGATGGGTCCGCCCAGGGTTACGGAGTGCAGGCTGAGCGGGGGTATCGGACGTCCACCTGAGTCCCCTCGTGCTAGGGCTTCGACCACGTTGCTCCTATCGCGCGCGAGCGCGGCGCCCGTATCGATCACCGAGATCGCGCCCTCGTCGTCGTTCGCGAGCGCGGCCTCGCGCTTCGGCCAGAGCTGGGCGAGCACGGCCTCCGCGGTGGCGTGGGTGAGGACAGGTGCGCGGGGGGCGGGGGCCGGGTGCGGCGTACTGTGGTCCAGTCGAAGCACGCCCAGCGCAGCGAGCGCGCAGAGGGCCACGCCCAGGAGGGGCAGCAGGTAGCGCCGCGGCGCCGGTGAGGATTCCGCGGGGAGGCCACCCAGAGACGGCGGAACGCTTTGTCGGCGTAGGGCCAAGTCGTCGCCTTAGATCGTCGGAACCTTGTCCCTAACCGGCATGACCCCGCGAGTATCGGCACATAGCAACGCCGGCCTGAGTGATGCAACACAGTCGCAGCCGGCGTGTCCCGCCGCTCGTTTCGTAGGTGGCGAGGTCGGCCTCGGCCTGGAAGCCCCAGAGACCCCGACACGGACCCGCTGACACCCCCACAGTCGGCGGTAGAGCGGCAAACAGCCTGCAAACGCCCGCATCGGACCCGTAGCCGCCCACCGTTGCGCACGCCTCGTAATGAAGGGGTCCGGGGTTCGAGTCCCGGCGTCGGCTTGGCGAGAATCAGTCGAGGTCGAAGGCAGCAACGATTGCGCCTGTGAGGACCGCCTCTTGGTGGTCCAGCAGGACACCGACCTGCTCGCCCAGGGCGCCTGCGGGGATGGTCGTGATGTTGTCGAAGCTCACAGCCGAGGGGCCGGCAAGTCCGTTGGCGGCGTCGACCGGCACCTCCGTCGATAGTCCACGGATGGTCGTCGTCACGGGCGCCACCGTGACAGTGGTCAGGTGTGGGCGCACGAGCTCACGGGTGAGCACGAGCACCGGCCGTGCCTTATCAAGATGGGCAATGTGTATCGGTCGCACTAGGCCGGCTGGGAAGGCAGCCGTGCCGCATATTCGGCGAGACCGGCGAGGTCGGGGTCGGGACCTGTGCGGGCAAGGATCTCAGCGTCTCGTGCAGCGACGGCCCTCCGCCGCTCGCGCTCCAGGGCCCGAGTAACGACTGCCGCCCGACTCTTGCCGATACCGGCGCTCACGACTTCGTCGACGAAGTCCACAAGGTCGTCGGAGAGACGGACGGCTATCTGTTTGCTCATACCAAAATGGTAGCAGAACGGTACCGGGCTCAGCCCGACGCACCAGGCTACGACGGGCGAGGTGTGCCCTCGTCGGACGAGCGCCGCAGTCAAGCTGAGCCAAGAGTGACGCACCCCTGCCCGCCAGTTCCGGTGACGTTAGGGTTCGGGGGTGCAAGCGACGCTCAGATCGCCCGAGGTGGCAAGCATCATCGATCGGCTGCACGTCTGCGCTCAAGCGGAGGACGGACCGGCGAAGGAGCGCATCCGGGGCCGAGAGGAGGAGCTTGGCGAACGGCTCGACCAGGAGCGACGCGCCGAGATCTACGGCCTGGCTCCGCAGGCCATCAGGCGCGAGGTGGGCGAACTGCTATACCTGCTCGCCCTCAGCCGCGAGGTCGGCACGATCGTTGAGTTCGGCACATCGCATGGGCTCAGCACTATCTACATGGCAGCTGCGCTCAGGGATAGCGGGGGTCGTTGTCTCATCACCACCGAGCGGCTTGCCGGCAAGGCCGAGATCGCCCGGCGCAATATCGCGGAGGCAGGCCTCGACGATCTCGTTGAACTGCGAGTCGGCGATGCCCTCGAGACGCTCGAAAACCTCAACGAGCGGGTGGACCTCCTGTTTCTGGACGGCCGCAACGATCTCTATAGGCAGGTCCTCCAGAGCGTCGAACCGCAACTTGCGCCCTCCGCACTCGTCGTGGCCGACCTCAGCACGGATGACCCGGACCTTTTGCCCTACTTGGAGTACGTCCGCGATCCAGCCTGTGGCTATTTCTCGGTCACGTTGCCGCTCGACACCGGCGTGGAGCTCTCGGTGCGAACAGCTCTGACTGCGTGACCATCGTCGGCTGTCTTTGCGGCCGCCGGCTCTTGACTCAAGGTACGCGAGGATCCGTGTCCCGAAGCATGTCCCGAACTCTGCAAGTCTGAGGTGATCTGAGAACACGTCAGAGAACTGAGATCACCTGGGCTAAGCCAATATCACGGCATATACAGGCACTCGTAACGAAGGGGTCCCGGGTTCGAGTCCCCGCGTCGGCCCGCGTCGGCTCTGCACGACCGGTCCGCCAGCCCTCCGATAGGCCCGGATCAGCCTAGCTGCACGTCTACGATCTCCAGCCCCGCGATGCGATCGAAGTGTCGCGTGTTGGCCGTACCGACACGCCAGCCGGCAGACAACGCGATGGCAGCGACGATCCTGTCGTGGGCGCCGACTTCGGTTCCTGCTGCCGCGAGGGCGGCCCATAGGCGTGCGTGAACCCGCGCGGCAAGCAGGTCAAATGTCAACGCTGGGAACGCTGTGAGCACGGCCTCCACGAATGCCTCGCGTCGAACGCGATGCTCCTCGCTCGCACGGTGCACGCCGTGCAGGAGCTCTGAGGCTGTGATGGATGCGATGCCCACCTCCTCGTTCGCTCCAAGACGCTCCTCTAGCCGATGCGAAACGATCGTCATCGCTTCGGCTTCCGGAAGGCCGCGAACTGCCCGCTCCAACTCGATGAAGACGGTGGTATCTAGGACTGTGGCCACGGATTGCCCGGGGTCGGGCCGACAGAGTCGAGGACGGCTGCCATGTCCTCCGCAAAGGCCGAATCGGGCGACGCGGCCCGGCCAAGCTCTGAGAGTGCGTCACGCAGTGGTCGGCCTCGCCGGGCCGAGCCCGAGGACCGGGCGCGGTCTTCGGGGTGGACGATCACGTAGGCGGGTCGCTCGCGATTGATCACGATTACTTCCTCGTGATGGGCCACTGCCTCCCGCGCGTGTTTGGGAATCCTGACATCTTGGGCGTTGATCATTGCCATGGGGATCATCCTAGCACTCCCCGTACGGAATCGTACGGAATAGTACGGTCGTGGAAAGCACACCTTGGCTGGCTCCGGCCCCTCGCCCGGTAGCGCCCGATGGCCGCCCTCGTCTTAGCGGCCGGTGACACCGAGCTGCGATTTCTCCGGGTCGACCACGCGATCTTGGATCCGTGTCCCGAAATATGTCCCGAGCTCCGCAATTCTGAGGTGATCTGAGAGCACCTCAGAGAACTGAGATCACCTGAGGAAAGCCAAATATCAGGGCATATCCAGGAACTCGTAATGAAGGGGTCCGGGGTTCGAGTCCCCGCGTCGGCTCTGTTGTCTCGGGTGCGGCGGTGTAGCAGCGGTGCTACACTGCCGGCATGGCGACCACAATCCCCCAGCGCGAGCTCCGTAACCAAGCTGGTGCGGTGCTGCGACGAGCCGAGGAAGGGGAGCGGTTTACGATCACCATCGATGGTCGCCCAGTTGCCGAGCTTGGTCCATTGCCGGGCGCACGTGAGCCGGCCACGCTCGCCGATTTGGCAGCCGTGATCGACGGCGCACCCGTAGATGATGGCTGGACCGACGAGCTGCTAGCCGAACGCGCAGAGGAAGAGGCCGCCAGCGTCGATCCATGGGCGCCTTGACGCTGCTCGTCGATACGAGCGTCCTCACAGGTAGCATCGCCCCGCCCCGGACAAGAGAGCGATATGCCGTCAGCGTGGTGAGCGTTGGCGAGCTTGAGGCCGGCGTTCTACTCGCGACGCGCAGCGGGGTGCGTGCCGAACGCCTCGAACGGCTGGTTGCCGTGCTTGCGCAGGCGATGGTGTTGCCGCTGGATCGCCAAGTGGCAGCGTTCTACGGGCGCCTGCGTGCTCGGGCCAAGGAACGCAAGCCGCACAACGACCTCTGGATAGCCGCCACGGCACTCGCACACGACTTCACCCTCCTGACCGCCGACGAGAGGCAGGCTGCCTTGCCGCTCGTTCGGGCGGAGCTGCTCAGCGGGAGCTGAATGGGGTTGAGGGACCGCGGCGTCACCTGACGGCGCCGACGCGCCAACGCGATGACGATCCGCCCCGGGTGATGTGGGCTAGGCCGAGTGTCCTACCGATTGTGCGATGAAGGCAAGCGTCGAGCGCATCACGATCCCGACGCCGGGCGAGACAACCAGCCAGTAGCGTAGGAACGCTCGGCGGGCCCTGTCGTCGGTGGCTTGCGTCCGTGCCTCATAGCTCAGCAGCGTTCGGTGCTCGCCGTAGGCGCGCAGCGATAGGTTGCAACCAATCTTCGCGTACCCCGGGCCGGCGAACGCGGCGAACGCCAAGGCGTCAATCTCTCGCCACGCGGTCTCACCAGCCCAAAAACGTCCGATCGCGCCGAACGCAAACTCATTCGGGGGGTCTTCCCCGAGGCGCACCCAGTCGCCCTGCTCGGAGAGATCTGACAGCCGCAGAGCGGTCGGCTCGGGCGGGTGCACGAACGGCGATCGGCGCGCGGCCGCGACAGCGTGTTCGGCCGCACTCCGCAGTCCGAACAGTCCCCGGACGATCGGGCTTTGACGCGCGACCCCAAGCAAGTCGGCGTGGATCGCCGCATCGTACACAGCGGCTGGGCGGCCCTCGATCACCCGATGCTCGATCCTGGTCGCGTCAAACTCGGGCATCAGACGGTCGAGCAGCATCCCGCGTGAGCCTACCCCTTCTCAGTCGGGAGCTTCAGGAGCCACCGACGAGACGATGCGCGGCCAACGACAACGCTCGCGAGGCGACGCCGCGAGAGTGTCGCGTGCCGCGCAACGCGCGAACACGCCGCATCGAAGCGTAGCCGTGCGCGTCCTGTCGAAGGAGAGTATTGCTTGCGCGTGATAGCGGCGCCGAGCATCGGCGAGGAGGTTGCCCTTGAACTCTTCGCGCGAGGGCTCGCGGTTCGGGCGGCGGTTTGGTCGGCGCTTGCGCCGGTGCCGTCGCTCGACTGTCTCTTCTTTGGCGAGCAGCGGCGCCGGTCGCGCTGCCTGAGGACAAACGCGAGCGTCACCGGACACCGGCTCGCCGCCTCGTCCTGGTCAGTAGAAGACTGTGATGCCGCACCCGGAGATCCCCCGATGACCTATGGCCTCTCAGGCGGGATGCTGGACGCCATGCCTCGCCTTCCCAAACTGCTCGCCGGAGGGGCGCTGATGTCGGTTTACTGGTTTACGGTCAGGCGCTGGTTCAGCCGCTGGGGAACCACCTCCGAGGAGCTTGGCCGTGCGATGCCCGGCGATACGCTGATCTCGGATCCCACCGACTCCGCTACCGGCGCTCTAACGGTGAACACGCCTCCGGAGGACATCTGGCCGTGGCTGGTCCAGATGGGGACCGGCCGTGGCGGTATGTACAGCTACGACTGGCTCGACCGGCTGTTCGGCTTTCTCGATCGTCCCAGCACGACTCGCATCCTCCCCGAGTTTCAGCAGCTCGCGGTGGGCGACAAGATCCCCTGGGGACGCGACGAGCTCACGGTCTCGGTCCTCGAGCCGCGCCGCGCGCTCGCTCTGAGCCTGAACGCGCACGGGATGGAGTGGGTGTGGCAGTTCGGCCTCTATCCAATCGACTGCCAGCGCACGCGGCTTGTTGTCCGGGGCATCGAGCGTGTCCCCAACACCCCGCTCTGGTGGCTCGCCATGCGGGTCATGGAGCCCGCGGCGTTCATCATGACCCGCCGCTTCATGGTCGGTGTCAAGGAGCGGGCCGAGGCCCAGCGGGCGTCCGCCGCCTCAAACAACCCGCTCTCCGGCACCGCTCGAACGGCTGGCGTCCGGGCTTCCGTCTGAGAGGCGCGTCGGCGTCCGTAGAAAGTGCATCTGCCCGGCGGACATCTCCCGATGCGCTCAGACCATGTGACTGAGAGGCTCGCGGACATGAGCACCCTCGACGATCGGCAACAGCGCGCGGGATCAAGGCGGCGCTTGCCCCTGGATTCGACGGCGATCGTGGAGGCTTAGGACACGTGTCCGCGACCGTCGAGGTTCCTGCGCGCGCGCACGGCGAGGCCTACGCTCCCTCGCCTGCGGTGAGCGTACGCGGGCTGCGGAAGTCCTACGGGCCGGTACAGGCCGTGCGTGAGATCGATCTCGAGATCCCGGTCGGGAAGATCTTCGCGTTGCTGGGTCCGAACGGTGCCGGGAAGACAACGACGATCGAGATTCTCGAGGGCTACCGCTCGCGCGATGCGGGCGCAGTCGAGGTCCTCGGCTGTGACCCGGCCACGGAGCGCTCTCGCCTCAAGCCCCGGATCGGGATCGTCTTCCAGTCGACCGGCGTCGAGCCCTATCTGACGGTTCGCGAGACGGTGACGATGTACGCCAGCCTGTATCCGCATCCTCGAGCCGTCGACGAGGTGATCGAGGTCGTCGACCTCAGCGCGAAGCGCGACGAGCGCGTCGTGCACCTCTCCGGCGGGCAGCAGCGGCGCTTGGAGATGGCGATCGCTCTGGTGGGCGACCCCGACCTGCTCTTCCTCGATGAGCCCACGACGGGGTTTGACCCTGCCGCCAGGCACGAGGCGTGGGAGGTCGTCAAGAGCCTTGCCGGCCTCGGCAAGACGGTCGTGCTCACGACCCACTACATGGACGAGGCGCAATATCTCGCGGATCGGGTCGTCGTGATCTCTGCGGGCCGGATCGTGGCGGAAGGGCCGCCGTCGACGCTCGGGCTGCGCGAGAACAGCGGCGCTCGTATCCGTTACCGGCCGCCGGACGGTGCGGTGCCACCAGCGTCGCTCGGCACGGTCGCGAGCTCTGACGGATTCGTCGAAATGCACGTCGAGGACCCGATCGTCGCGCTGCACGAGCTCACCGGCTGGGCGATCGAGCACGCGCTGCCGCTCGAGGGCCTCGAGGTCATCCGGCCGTCGCTCGAGGATGTCTACCTCGAGCTGACGAGTGAGACGAAGGGAGGTGGCGAACGGTGAGTGCTGCAACGCTGACGCTCAGCCAGGCGCGCTACGTGAACAAGGCGTTCTGGCGGAACCCGGCACGCGCGTTCTTCACGTTCGCGTTCCCGCTCATGTTCCTCGTCATCTTCACCGCGCTTCTCGGGAACGGCACGGTGCACATCGGCGCGCTCTCCGTGAAGGAGTCGAGCTACTACGTCGCCTCGATGGCGGCCTTCGGGGTGATCACGGCTTGCTTCAGCAACACCGCGATCAGTACGACGTTCAGTCGCGACGGCGGAATCCTCAAGCAGATCGATGGAACGCCCCTGCCACACGCCGTCTTCTTCGCCAGCCGGATCCTCCAGGTGACGCTCATCGCACTCCTGCTCGTCGTGATCACGACGGCGTTCGGACACCTCGCCTACGGCGCGCACGTGCCGTCGGGCGCGACGCTCCTGCGCTTCCTCGTGATGCTGCTCGTCGGCTCCGGCGCGTTCTGCGCGCTCGGCTACGCGATCACGGCGGTGATCCCGAACGCCGACGCGGCCGCGCCGGTCGTCAACTTCGCGATCCTCCCACTGCTCTTCCTCTCGGGCATCTTCATACCGTTCGACAACAGTACGCCTGAATGGATCCTCTGGGTCGCGCGGGTTTTTCCCGTCCGTCATTTCGCCGTCGGCCTGCAGGCCGGCTATCTGGGGACACCGTTTCACTGGAGCGATGTCGCCGTCGTTGCGGGTTGGGGGGTTGCCGGGCTCCTGCTGTCCGTGCGCTTCTTCAGCTGGGAGCCACGCCAGTAGACGCCTGGCCGGGAGCGGGCCCGATGCCGAGCCGCCCTGGACCAACCCGTCGGGGTCAATCGCAGCGACTCGATGGCCGAGGGCCAACGTCGACGCCGTATCCTGCCCAGGCTCACGGTGCGGAAGCGGCCGTCGGAATCTTCGGCGGAGCCCGGCACCTATCGAGACGCTACGCTGCGACGGCCCGCACGTTGGGGGTGCCCGCGAACTGCGCTCGGCTCAACGCGCCTTCTGGTTGGCCGACGAAGCGGAACCGTCGCGATCTGTGCCGCACGTGAGGAACTGCGGAAGCGGACGCCGAGCCGTCTCAGCCACCCTGTTTGCTCGTCGCGACGAGGCAGTCGGGCCCTATTCGGGAGGTTGACGATCCGTGTCCCGAACTATGTCCCGAACTCCGCAATTCTGAGGTGATCTGCGAGCACCTGAGAGAACTGAGATCACCTCGGCAAAGCCAACATCACGGCATATCCAGGCACTCGCAATGAGGGGGTCCGGGGTTCGAGTCCCCGCGTCGGCTTGGTGCTAGGGCTCGTCGGTGACCACCAGCCGCACGTGAACGGAGCTGCCATCTCTCAAGCTGACTCGCGCCTGCGCTTCGGCACCGGTGAGCTGCGCGATGATCGGTAGCTCGGTGATACGGAGCTCTACGTACTCGTCGCCGATCAACGGCGCCGTGGGGCCTTTGTCGTCCGCAAGGTCGATGCTGATCAAGGTCCCGCCGACCGCGATGTCACCGGAGATTGTCCCCCGGCCCAGCCTGAAACCGGTCCCGGCATCGGCGCCGACGTACGGGCCATCGAGGATCCCTTCGCGGCGAATGGCTTGGCGGTTGCCCTCGCCCGTGCCTATCTCAATCTGGAGTACCGTCCGCGACCCTCGCCACCGACGGATTAGGTCTTCGAGGGTGATGTCGGCCATGGCAGTCCCCGGCTGACCGAAGCTGGGCCAGTCCCTGGCACCAACTATACACAAGGCGTGTATAATACGTGTATGAGCATGGCACGTACCAACATCGAGATCGAGGGCGACTACGTTCGGGCGATCATGGATCGATACGGCGTACATACCAAGACGGCGGCGGTTGACCTTGCCCTGCGGCACCTGGCCGGTCAGCCGCTCACGCGCGAGCAGGCGTTCGCGATGCGGGGAGCTGAAGCCATCTTGGACGTGCCCGCCGATCGCCCGCCCCGCGCGGCGTGATCCTCGTCGATACCTCCGCTTGGGTCGAGTATGACCGCGCCACTGGCAGCTCGGTTGACAGCCGCCTCTCAGATCTGATCGAAACAGAGGGGCCAATCGCCGTGACCGAGCCGATCCTCATGGAGGTGCAGGCCGGCGCTCGGGACGATCGGCGCCAAGAGCTGTTGCGCCGGCTGCTCCTGCGCTTCGATCTGATCCCGTTCGACTCGGTTGCGGACTTCGAGGGCGCCGCGCTGATCTACCGACGCTGCCGCGCCGCCGGCATAACGCCTCGCGGTCTGCTCGACTGCATGATCGCCTCAGTGGCGTGGCGCACCAGATCGACGCTACTCGCGCAGGATGCCGACCTCGATCGCGTCGCGGCGGTCATGGGAATAGCGCTCGACCGGCAGCGCGGGCAAAGCTCGGCCTGACCTTCCATGTCCCGAGATATGTCCCGAGCTCCGCAATTCTGAGGTGACCTGAGAGTGCTCATCGACCTGAGATCACCTCGGCAAAGCCAACATCACGGCATATCCAGACACTCGCAATGAGGGGGTCCGGGGTTCGAGTCCCCGCGTCGGCTTCGTAGTTTGAGAGCGTGCTGGCCACCTTGTCAGGCTGCTATGCCAGCGCGCGCACGGTGTGCTCGGCTTGCTTTCGTCAGCTCGCCATCGGCGGTCCCGCCCCCACCGGCTTGGACACAGCCGCGATCTCGTTGCGAAGCGCCTTCAGCGCGGCGACGTAGATCTCCGAGAACGTCGGGAACGGCTGGATCGTGTCGGCCAGAACGTCGAGTGAGACGCGTGCGCGGATCGCGAGCGTGGCCTGTTGGAGCCACTCGCCTGCCTCAGGGCCAAGCGCGTAGGCGCCCGTCAGCCGCTCGCCGTCGCTGAGTAGCGTGAGGAAGCCGTTCTGTTCGGCGTACGCGCGTGTGTAGGTGGCGGTCTTCGACACCTCCGACAGGGCGACCATGGCGCTGAAACGGCCCGCGGAAGCGCCTACCGCAGCGGCTTGCGGATTCGTGTAGACGACGCGCGGGACGGCGTCGTAGTTCGCCTTGCGCGGTTCGCCGAGAATGTTCGCGGCGACGATCTCTCCCTGGTACTTGCCAACGTGCGTCAGCGGCCAGAGGCCGTTCACGTCGCCGATCGCCCACAGATGCTCGGCCGCGCGCAGGTGCGCGTCCACCGGGACTCCGTGCGCGTCTGGCTCGACGCCGACGGTCTCGAGGCCAACCCCGAGGACCCGTGGACGCCGGCCGGTCGCGACGAGCAACCGGTCACCGCGCAGCTCGCGCCCGTCGTCGACCTCGAGGACGTAGTCCTCGCCCTCGCGCCGCGCCGCGCCGACATTCGCCGACAGTGCGAGCTCGATGCCGTCGCGGCCGAGAACCTCACCGAGTGCCTCACCCAGCGGCGCCGGCTCGCGCGCGAGCACGTGCTCGGCCATGTCGATGACCACCGCCTCGCCGCCGAGCCCGCGAACAGCCTGCGACATCTCCACCCCGACCGGGCCGCCGCCGAGGATCAGCAGGCGACGCGGGATGGCCTTCATCGCCGTCACCTCGCGGTTGGTCCAAACGCCGTCGAGCTCGCGCAGGCCCGGTATGGGCGGCACGATCGGGTCGGCGCCGTTGGCGAGGACCACGTGATCCGCCGTATGGCGCACGCCGTCCACCTCCACGACGCCCGGGCCTGCGAGCCGTCCATTGCCGCGCAACAGGTCGATGCCATGGTCGCCCAGCCAGCGCTCCTGTCCGGCGTCGGAATGGTCGGAGACCATGAAGTCACGCCAGGCAAGCGCCGCCTCGACATCGACCTCGGCGCTCGCGGTAGCGTCGCGCGCCCCACGGACCGCCTCGCCCGGTCGCAGCAGCGTCTTGGACGGAATGCAGGCCCAGTACGAGCACTCCCCTCCCACGAGCTCGCGCTCCACAATGGCAACGCGCAGGCCGGCCTCCGCCAGCGCGCCCGCACAGTGCTCGCCGGGCGAGCCGCCCCCGAGCACGATCACATCATAGTCGCCGTTCATGTCGGCAGCTCCTCGCCGTCGCGCTCGCGCACTATGTAGAGCGCGTGCCAGTCGGGCCAGTCGGAGTCTGCTTGACCGACGCGCTCCGCGAGCTTGCCGTGCGCATCCGCCGCCCGCCTCATCGCCCCAGCTGGGTCGCTCACGGACTCACATGTGGTTCCCATCAGCTCTCCTTTCAGCGGCCGGGAAGCCGCGACGTGATCTCCTGGAGCAGCCAGCCGTTGCCATCCGGGTCGCTGAAGGTGGAAAACGAGCCGTAGGTGCCGTGGTCCGGTGCCGGCCCGGCGGCACGACCGGCGTCGTGGAATCGAGCGCCCGGTGCGCCCTCGTGGAACACCTCGCTCACGTCCACACCGCGGGTCAGCAGCTCATCCCGCGCAGCCTCGATGTCGGCGACAACCAGATACAAGCTCTGGGCCGAGCCCGGCGCCGCCGAGGTCATGTTCATGCCGAACTGGATCGAGCACACGGAGCCAGGAGGCGTGAACTGGACGATTCGGAAGGAGTCGCTGGGGGCGATGTCGGCGTCGAGCCTCCAGCCGAGGCCTGCATAGAACTCCTTCGCTCGGTCGACGTCCGAGACCGGCAATACCACGGCCTCGAGCTTGAACTCCCCGGCGTTCACCGGCGCATTGCCCACCGCGGCTTGGCTGCTCAGCTCAACACTGCCCATATCGCCTCCATCGGTTGGTGGTGCCGCGTCGCGGCACCACGGTCTCGCCGGCCCGCACGGCGCCAAGCGGCGACGCCGAGAAAGCCGACGCTGCGAGCCTGCGCTGCGGAGGGGGCAACGGCACGAACTACCTTTCCTGGTCGCCCCCGGGGCCACTCTCGGACCGAGGACGTTCCTCTCGGGTCCGCATACTCTCCTCTGATCCGTGCAGAAGTCAAGGTCGTCTCGCGCGGCGCTTGGCGAGTCGGCAGCGGTGAGCCGCGAGCGAGCTGTGCGGCTGCGCCGGCAGGCATCCGCACCACGCCGGATTGACACCAGAACCCGAAGCCGATCCGCGGACGCCGACATGGGCAGCATCGAGCCAGCGCACGAGACAATGCGGATCGGGCTTCGGACCACTGAGGGGTCGACGATCCGCTGCTCGGAGAGCAGCGAGTCCACCAAGCGGTCGCTCCAGCTGGCCGGACCGCTCGAGGAGTGGACGTTCGTTCCCGACGTCGATCGTTTCCGGGCAAGCCACGGAGCCGGCTTCGTAGCTGAGAGAGTGCGGGCCACCATGCCACGCCGCTGGTGGCGTCCGTCGGAGACGGCGTCGAGGGCCTAGCTAGCTAGCGCCCTAGCTAGCTGCTAGACCTCGGCCACATGGAGTACGGCATGCACGATGCCAAGACCCACCTCAGCCGGCTGGTCGAGCAGGCACTGCGCGGCGATGAGGTGGTTATAACGCGTCGCGGCAAACCCGCCGTGCGTCTCGAGCCGGTCGTGCCACGTTGCTCGCCGGGGAGGAGCAGCGCTTCGGTCCCAATACCTTGACGCCTTGCGCGAGCGGCCCGCAACAATCAGCGCGGCCACGGTCTGGGAGATCGCCATCAAGCGCCGGCTTGGGAAGCTCGAGGCGCCGTCCAACCTCGTGGAGACCGTGGCAGCAGCTGGGCTCCAGCTGCTTTCGGTCACGGCAACGCATGCCCAACACGTGGGCGAGCTTCCGGACGTGCATAGGGATCCGTTCGAGAGGCTCCTCGTGGCGAGGCCAGGCTCGAGAGCTTGACGCTCGTCACCGGGGACGCGTTGGTCCGCACCTACGAGGTGGCTGCGATCGATCCGGCGGCTTGAGTGGACTTGTGCCCAAATATGTCCCGAACTCGGCAATTCTGAGGTGATCTGAGAGCACCTCAGAGAACTGAGATCACCTCAGCAGAGCCAATATCACCGCACATCCAGACACTCGTAATAACGGGGTCCGGGGTGCGAGTCCCCGCGTCGGGTTCGTGGCTGAGCAGTGCGCCCCGCGGGCCGGGGGTCCCCTCTAGGGGGTCGTGGTCAGCGCGCGCCTGGTGGTGAGCTGGGGACGTCGACCGGTGTGCGCCGGACGCTGGTGGGCCACTCCGTGCTCAGCCGCGTGTCCCTCGCCTGGATCGGGTGTCTGAGCTCCGCGCCTTCCACGAGCGCCCGCAGAGCCAGGATGTCAGCCTCCGAACGGCGCATCGCATGTGCGTAGATAGCGAGCACCGTCTGTGGGCTCGCGTGACCCATTTCCCGCATGACCGTGGCCGGGCTCTCGCCCAGCGCGCAGAGGACTGATGCATAGGTCTTTCGGAGACTGCGCGGCGTCAGGCGCGGCAGTGTCGCCAGACCCCGCTCGGTGAGGGTCAGGTTCGCCGCCTCGACCGCCGGGCGGACGTACCTGGTGCCGATGCTCGTCGGATTCAGCTTGCGCCCGCGGGAGGTGACGAACACGTGGGCTTCCGGGTTCACGTCGGCCGGTCGGATCGCTGCAAGCTCATCCCGCACGACGCCCCGCATGCGCACCCTGCGAACCCGGGTATCGCTCGTCGCATCCTCGATGGTAAGCCATCCTGCTGCGATGTCCACACAGCGCCAGCGCAATGCACACAACTCCGCAACGCGCAGTCCCGCAAAACAAAGCAGCGCGATGACCGCGCGGTCGCCCGCCGCTTCGAGCAGCGCGGCGATGCCCTCCGAGCTCTCGGTGTAAGTGCAGGGCGGTCGATGCTCGACCAGCCTGCAGCGGCTGTGGTGGATGGGATTGCGCAGGATGAGGTCGCGTTCCAGCGCCACCTCCATGATCTGTCCGAGCAGCAGGATCGTCATGTTGATGCTGCGCGCGCTGAGCGGCCGTGCGCGGCGGAGTCGGGTTCTGCTCCCTGAGGCGCCGGCCTCCATGATCGGCTCGCCGTGGGCCTCCGCCGCCCGTATGCGCTCGTTCTCGGCAAGCTTGTGCCGGATGTACCGCTCGACGGTGTCAACGGTGATGCCGTCGAGCGCCATCGGCCCGAAGTAGTCGACGAGATGCCTGTCGAGGCGCCGGCGGTAGTCCCTGCGTGTGCCCTCCGAGAGTTGATGCTCGTGGAGAGCCCACCATTCCTCGGCGAACCGGCGGAAGCTAGGCACGTCCGTGGGCGCGGCGATTGCCTGCTCGGACGGTTGCCACCGGCCGCGGTGCACGCGCGCCAGTTCCCACGCCAGGCGTTGCTCGGCCTCCTCTCGTGTCACCGCCCCGAGCGCCACCGTCCGCTTGCTGCCGTCGGCAAAGAAGCGCAAGGTGCGCGTCACCCGTCCTACACCGCTGACACGCTCAATGATCGTCCCGCCGGCCGGTCGTCCTCTCGGGTCGACGCGTGGGTCCTCCGGTACGTGGTCGCGTACGCCGAACCTGGTGGTCCACCAGCCGCACAACCAGTCGAGGTTCAACGCCCTGTGGGCCTGTTCCTCATCTATGGTCGGGCGATCGTCCTGCACCGGTGGATCAGCGGAGCCTCATCCGTGTTGCCGCCTATTGCACGATAGGGTCCCCGTCGCACGTCGGTAGGTACCAATAAGGCCGACTTCCGGCACCTTTGGGGCGCGCTGCTCGCGTCTCGCATCTGGCTGGGCTCCGAGTCCACACGTCGGCTCCGTCGGTGGGGGCGGCCCAGCGCAGGGCTCATTTCAGGACCGACCCGATGATCCAGGCCTTGGGGACCGGGCCCCAGTAGCGGCTGTCGTCCGAGTGTTCGCGGTTGTCGCCGAGCAGGAACCAGTGACCGGCTGGAACCTCGAACTGAAGGGGGAGGTTGCAGCCACTATCACCACCGCATGGCTGCGCGAACGGTTCGTCCTGCGTTACACCGTCTCGTACTACCGACCCGTCGACCAGGGCGACTGTTTCGCCGGGGCCCGCCACGACGCGCTTGATGAAGATCTTGGTGCTCTCAGTCGGGGTTGGCTGAGGGCAGCCTTCCCCGGGGCTGTGCTGCACGCCACAGACCGGAACTTCGGAAACGGCCCCTGCTGGCCCGTAGAAAGCGATGATTTCTCCAATGCGTGGTGAGGACGAGACATAGGCAGATTTGTCGATGTGGACCAGCTGCCCGACGGCGAGCGTGGGTTCCATCGACCCCGAGATCACCCGATACACCGGCGCTGCCGCGCGATCGACCTTGGAGACGATGCTGGCCGCCACAAACGCGACCGCCAGGAGAAGGCCGACGCAGATCGCGTACTGCCGAGCGCGAGATTGCGTCGACGCGACCTGCCCATCCGGAGGGCCGAGGTCTCCTTCACCCAGGGTGTGCCAGATCTCGGCCACGGGTATCCATCGTCGTGTAGTCCAATACCCCAAAATGAAGACGCGCGCAGCTAGACCGTTGGACCTTCCGAGGCGGGCGCGGGCAGACCTCTCGCGGATCTGACGTTCCTGGGCGGTCACCTCCGCGGCTCGAACCGGGGGCGGCCGGAGCGTCGGTGGGTGGGATCGCGGATGGGTGCCAGCAGATCGCTCCGTACGGGCGACATGCCGCAGGGTCTTGGGGGCACGTGCGAAGGGTTGAGCAAGGTCGGGACCGTCGTCATCGTCGTTTGGTGCCGCCGAGACTGATGGTTCCCGCATCCGCGGGACCACTGGCCCGCCGCAGAAGCGCGTCCCGAAATATGTCCCGAACTCAGCAATTCGGAGGTGATCCGAGAGCACCTGTGAGAACTGGGACCACCTGAGCGAAGCCGATATCACGGCAGATTTGACCCCCCGCCTTCGTTGGCAGCTTGATCCACCCCGGGTTCCGTGGACTCGTCGTTCTGGAATCAGCCGGCGCGGTCCTCGCCCCCGCACGCCGGTCGGGGGTTGACGGCGGACCGGCAGGACCGGACGGCCGGCGTGGCGGAGCCGCTTGCGCTCGCACTGGCCGAGCGGATGGTATGTTCGGCGCGGCAAGCAGGATTGCCCGCATACCCACTCGCGAGAGGAGCTCTCATGCCCGAGTACGCGCCCGGAACACCCTCCTGGGTGGAACTCAGCACACCCGACACCGATGCCTCGGCCGATTTCTATGCAGCGGTCATGGGCTGGCAGGCGACGGAGCCCGGACCTCCGGAGACCGGGGGATATCGCATGTTTCAGCAGCAGGGCAAGAGCGTGGGCGGGCTGATGGGTCAGATGCAGGAGGGCCAGCCCACTGCCTGGTCCACCTACGTCAGCGTGGCCGACGCCGACGAGACCACAAGCAAGGTCAAGGCCGCTGGCGGCAGTGTCATCGTTGAGCCGATGGATGTCACCGACCTGGGTCGGATGGCCGTGTTCGCCGATCCGACCGGCGCAGTGTTCGGAGTCTGGCAGCCGGGGATCTTCCCGGGCGCCGACCTCGTGAACGTCCCCAACTCGCTCTGCTGGAACGAGTGCCTGACGCGCGACGTCGAGACCGAGAAGCAGTTCTACCCCGCGGTGTTCGGCTGGACCGCCGGTCGTCCGGGTTTCGAGGGGGCGCCCGAGAGCTACACCGTCTGGCAGCTCGGCGACAAGCAGGTTGGCGGCATGATGCAGATCACCGACGACATGTTCCCGCCGGAGGTCCCGGCGCATTGGAGCGTCTGCTTCGCGGTCGCCGACTGTGACGCGACGGTCGCCAAGGCGAGCGAGGCGGGCGCCACGATCATGGCTGGACCGATGGACATGCCGATCGGTCGTTTCGCGGGCTTGATCGACCCCCAAGGAGCCTCCTTCTCGATCATGCAGATGGCCCAGAACGGCTGAGACGGCGAGATCGAGCTCGGGCGCCCGCGCAAACCCGCAATCGACCCGCATCGACCCGCCTTCGCGCACCCTCGTGATGAAGGGGTCAGGAGCTTGAGTCTCCTCGTCGGCTCTGCGCATCCGGCCTGCCGGTGCACTGAGGTGGACACGGTTCGGGCCAGTTTCACGTCCACGACCTCGAGCCCTGCAATGCGATCGAAGTGACGCGTGTTGGCTGTGCCGACACGCCAGCCAGCAGACAACGCGGTAGCCGCGACGATGCTGTCGTGGGCGCCAACTTCGGTTCCCCCGTCGCAAGCGTTGCCCACAGTCGGGTCTCCGCCGTCTCCAGGGTCTTTGGCGGGTAGCTGCGAGACCGTATAATCCGTCCGGCGATGGAGGCGCCCGAAACGCGCTACGCGGATAGCGGTGGGGTCCAGATCGCGTATCAGGCGATCGGGGAGGGCCCACGCGAACTGGTCGTCGTGCCGGGCTTCGTCTCCAACCTCGACATGCAGTGGGCCGACCCGGGGATCACCCGCTTCAATGAGTGTCTCGCGTCGTTCTGCCGGCTCGTGATGTATGACAAGGCTGGCACGGGCCTCTCAGATCCCGTCTCTGTCGTGCCCACTCTGGAGCAGAGGATGGAGGACCTCCACGTCGTACTCGATGCCGTCGGCGCGACGCGGCCAGTGCTGCTAGGCATCTCGGAGGGTGGGCCGATGAGCCTGCTGTTTGCCGCCACTTATCCCGAGCGCGTGAGCGGTCTTATCCTGTACGGGACCTTCGCCTCGGGGGGCCTCGATCCGCTGGACAATCCGGGCGGTCCCCGCTGGGTCGACTGCGCCGCGCGCGTTCACACTGCCGTCGAGCACTGGGGCAAAGGACTGTTGATGGACGTGTTCAGCCCTACGCTCGCTGGCCAGCCGGCGGCGCGGCGGATCGCAGGCGCCAACGAACGTGCCATGGCGTCGCCCGCGATGGCCCGCGCGACCTGGGAAGCAATCGTGCCGATCGACGTGCGCGACGTGCTGCCCACCATCAACAGTCCAACGCTCGTCCTACACAGGGTTGGCGACGCGATTCCGATCGACGGCGCTCGCTACATCGCGGAGACGATTCCCGGCGCGCGCATGGTTGAGCTGCCGGGGGCCGACCATTGGTGGTGGGTAGGTGAGGATGCGCCGATTCTGGAGGCGATCGAGGAGTTCCTCACCGGCGCGCGTCCCGAGCCGGCCAGCGACCGGATGCTAGCGACCGTGCTCTTCACCGACATCGTCGGCTCCACCGAACGTGCGGCGGAGGTCGGAGACGGTGCTTGGCGGGCGCTCTTGGAGCGGCATAACCAGGTCACACGCGAGCAGCTGTCCGCTTTTCGCGGGCGCGAGATCGTCTCCACTGGCGACGGATTCCTCGCCACGTTCGACGGGCCGGCCCGCGCCGTACGTTGCGCCCGGGCGATCGCCGCCTCGGTGCGGCGATTCGGCGTTGAGGTCCGAGCGGGCCTGCACACGGGCGAGTGCGAGTCGCTGGGCGAGAACATCGGTGGGATCGCCGTTCACATCGGGGCACGGGTGGCGGCGGCCGCCGGCCCTGGAGAGGTGCTCGTCTCACGCACGGTACGCGACCTCGTCGCAGGCTCCGGGATCGATTTCGAGGATGTCGGAGAGCGCGAGCTGAAGGGCGTGCCAGGGTCGTGGCAGCTCTCCCGCGTAGTCGGCGTACCGCGAGAGGACGGTGGCGCGCGCGAGCCGGTCCCCGCCGGCATTGCGCCGCTGGTGCATGATCCGCCTCCTCTGTCACAGCGCTTCATGATCGCGGCCGCCCGTCGCGCTCCGGGCTTTAGCCGCCGCGTGGGTGGGCGCGTCTACAGACGAGCAGAATCCGACAGGGTGTCGGAGCCGCTCGGCGGATGAAACGGTTTCGAGGCACACGAGCCCCGGTCCAGCGATGACCTGTCGCCGCTGACGGCGGGACCGATCCCGAAGCCGGGCGCGGACCGTCGCTTCCGCGGGGCCTCGGCTCGCGCGCTCAAGCGCGTGCTCTCAGCTGATGCCGCCCTGTCAGCGGATGATCGTAAAGCTCTTTGTCAGCGTCGCGCCGGTCTTTCCGGCGGCGTTTCTTGGCGTCAGTGTAAGACGGTAGCCGCCGGGGAGAAGCTTGTGTCCGCGCAGGCGGCCGCTGAAGTGCATGTAGTTGGCGCCGGCGCTGTCGCGGTGGGTGGTGGAGCCGAGCGTGGTGTAGCGTATACAGCGGCTGTAGTGGTGATTGCGCTTGCGGTGCCTGGGGGGCGCGATGCACGATTTGCCGCGGCGCACGCCGGCGCGCCGCTGCTGAACCACGAGCGTGCTGGTCGCGGCCTGCGAGTCGCTGTAGCTGACGGCGGTGCCGACTGCCACGCGCGACTTCGAGATCGTCGCTCCGCTCGACGCCGCGCGGAAGCGGGTCGCGCTGAGCACGAGCGCGCTGTCCACAGGCGCCAGCGAGGCCGGCAGTAATAGCGGCGCAGCGGCGGTGGTAAACGTACCGTCGGTGCCGCCCAGGCTCCCGAACGGGCTCGAGTCGACGAGCTGGTAGTGGTAGGTCGTCGCCGGGGCGAGTCCGCTCAGCGTCGCGCTCAGCGACTGCGTGCCAAGCACTGCCGGCAACGACTGTGCCGTCGTTTCAGCGCCGTAGGCGGTGGTCGGGCCGTATCTGAACTGCCATGTGCTGAGCGAGTCCTGCGCGTCGATGGTCCCGGCGAGCGTCGCGGTGGTCGACCCGAGCGCGCTGGCCGCTCCGGTCGTGACGATCGGTGCGGCGGCCTGGAACTCGTAGGCACCGATATCGGGCGCGGGGCCGACGTCGCGCGGTAGGCCCGCCAGGTCGAGCGGCTCGCTCGCGCTGTCCGGCGTTCCCGCGTCGATCGTAGGCGATCCCGGCCCCTCGGCGAAGCCACCCGACACGAAGACCGGTTCGGTGTGTGTCGGGTGGTCAGTGTCAGTGATCGTCGCGCCCGTGCCAGACGCCACCTCCATCGCGCTGCGCGCGTCGGAGTAGTGCAAGGTGACCGTCGCTGCCGCGCTGCTCGGCGTGTCTGCTTCGACGTCCGCCGTGTCGCCACGGGCGATCGTATTGGTCGCGATGATCGCGGGCGCGCCGGCGCCGCCGCTGTTGTTGGCGTAGATCGCCGTGCCCGCCAACCCACCGGTGTAGTGGGCGATCGCAGTGACATTGTCCAAGTTCAGCGTTCCTGCGCCAACGTTCTGGACCGCGACGCCGGCGTGCGCGACGACGAGGGTGTCGCGCAGCCCGGGCGTCCCGGAGACGGCGGCATACATGCCGTTGAACTTGCCTTCGAGCGTCGAGCGCAGGATCGTCGCGTCAGACCCCATCTCCACCGCCCCAGCGTCGTGAGCGGCCGTGCCGCTCGCCTGATCGATGTCGAGATCCTCGACGACGTCGCCTTCCTGGAGGCTCATGAGCGCCTCGTTGCCCGGATTGAACTCAACCGTTTGCTTGATCAGCGGGCGTGTTGCGTCGCCCGGCGCCTGCTCGAGCGTGATGCCCTGCGGCACGGCAAGGGTACTCGTGTGCACGGACCCGTCGTAGTCGTACTCGCCGGACTCGAACGCGACCGCATCGCCGCTGGCGGAGTTGGTGATCGCCCAGTAGTATTCGCACGGCTTGGCAGCGGTACAGGGGTCGGTCATCCGCGCCGACCCCGGCGCGACGACGCGCGTCGTGGCCGCGCCGGCGCTGGACGCCGCGGTCAGCAGAGCGATCGCCGCGATCATCCCCGTGCATGCGGCCACACTCCGACGCGTACCGGTCAGCGCTGCGGCAACGGTGGTCAGGCGTCCAGTCATGACCCCACGAGTGGCCCGCATGTTATCGCTTCGCGTCCATGCGGCTGATGGAGCTCGGAGAGCGCACTTGCACCGGGCGATCCCGATGAGCAGGCCCACCCGGACTGGTA
>Ga0335085_10005033_pt1 | contig 21518 bp, 22 predicted proteins | sample Lox_Sample_45_FD_206712 | JGI IMG/M metagenome (GOLD analysis project Ga0335085, IMG submission 206712) | Soil microbial communities from Loxahatchee National Wildlife Refuge, Florida, United States - Lox_Sample_4.5 | ecosystem: Environmental > Terrestrial > Soil > Wetlands | place: USA...
GGCTGAAGTACGAGGGCGGGGTGCACCGCGTGCAGCGGGTCCCGGTCACGGAAAGCCAGGGCCGCATCCACACGAGCGCCGCGGGCGTGCTCGTGACCCCGGAGGCCGACCCGGTGGACGTGCAGGTCAACGACAATGACCTGCGCATCGACGTCTACCGGTCCAGCGGCCCCGGCGGTCAGTCGGTCAACACGACCGACTCGGCGGTCCGCATCACGCACCTGCCGACGGGGATCGTGGTCTCCTGCCAGAACGAGAAGAGCCAGCTCCAGAACAAGGAGCAGGCGCTGCGCGTGCTGCGGTCGCGACTGCTCGCCGCGGCGGAGGAAGAGGCGAACGCGAAGGCGAGCGCCGAGCGCAAGGCACAGGTCCGCACGGTGGACCGGTCCGAACGGGTGCGGACCTACAATTTCCCCGAGAACCGCATCTCTGACCACCGGGTGGGCTTCAAGGCCTACAACCTGGATCAGGTGATCGACGGTGACCTTGACGCGGTGATCGACGCTCTCGCCGCCGCCGACCTGGAAGCGAAACTGGCAGAACAATAGGAGCCATGTCACTCCTGCTCGATGAGATCGCGATCGCCACGGCCCGGCTTGCCGAGGCGGGGGTGGACTCGCCGCGCACCGACGCCGAGCTCATCGCGGCGCACGTGCACAACGTCAAGCGCGGCGAACTGCACACGGTGCCCGACTCCGAGTTCGACGCGCGGTACTGGGCGGACATCGGCCGCAGGGAGAACCGCGAGCCGCTGCAGCACATAACGGGCAAGGCGTACTTCCGCTACCTGGAACTCGACGTCGGCCCCGGGGTGTTCGTGCCGCGGCCGGAGACCGAGGTGATGACCGGGTGGGTGATCGACCGGCTGCGGTCGATGAACGTGGCGGAGCCGGTCGCCGTCGACCTGGGCACCGGTTCCGGCGCGATCGCGCTGTCGATCGCCCAGGAGGTGCCGAGGGCCACCGTGCACGCCGTGGAGGGCGATCCGCTCGCCAGGTCGTGGGCGGAGCGGAACATTACCAGGTACGTGGACGGCTACACCGCGGGCCGGGTGCTGCTGCACGAGGGTGACTTCGTGTCACCGGACCCGCCGGGCGGGCTCAAGGAGCTGGCAGGCCTGGCAGGCACCGTGGACGTGGTGGTCTCCAACCCGCCGTACATACCGCTCGGCGCGGTGGTGCCGCCCGAGGTGGGGGAGTACGACCCGCCGGCCGCGCTGTGGAGCGGCGGCGACGGCCTGGACGCGGTCCGCGCGGTGGAGCGGGTGGCCCGCTGGCTGCTCCGTCCCGGCGGCCTTGTCGCAGTCGAGCACGGCGCTCCGCAGGGCGCCGCCGTGTTCTGGGTATTTCCTGAGGAGGCCGGCTGGCGGGATACCGCCAACCACAGGGACCTCGCACGCAAGGACAGGTTCGTAACGGCCATGTGGCCCGGCGACTTAAGCCTAGGATGGAAGCGATGAGCGCTCGATACGACTGCGCCGACGCGCAGCAGCGGGAAGAGGGCCTGGCCGCGGCGGCCGGCGCCGTGCAGGAGGGCCAGCTTGTTGTGCTCCCCACCGACACCGTCTACGGGGTCGGCGCGGACGCATTCAACGCGGCCGCGGTGACGGCGCTGCTCGCCGCCAAGGGGCGGGGCAGGAACATGCCGCCGCCGGTGCTCGTCGGCAGCGTCGCGGCGGCCGCCGCGCTGACGGAGTCGCTCGGCCCGTTCGGGCAGGACCTGATCGACGAGTTCTGGCCGGGGCCGCTGACCCTCGTGTTCCGTGCCAGCGCGACTCTGATGTGGGACCTGGGCGACACGATGGGCACGGTCGCGGTGCGCATGCCGCTGCACCCGGTCGCGCTCGACCTGCTGCGCCGCACCGGCCCGATGGCGGTGTCGAGCGCGAACAGGCACAGCCTGCCCGCGGCCACCACGGCCGCCGAGGCGGAGAACCAGCTCGGCGACGCGATCTCCGTCTACCTGGACGGCGGCGCGTGCGCGGACAATGTTCCGTCCACGATCCTCGACCTGACCGGCACGGTGCCGCGGATGCTGCGCGCCGGCGCGCTGTCCATCGACGAGCTGCGCAAGGTCGTCCCGGTGATCGACCTGCCCGCACCGGAGCCGGAGCCGGAGCTGAGCCCCGCCGACCGCCGGGCCGCGGAGGCCATCTCCGCCGCGAAGGCGGTACTGGCCGATACCGCCGCGAAGGCGGCACCGGCCGATACCGCCGCGAAGGCGGCAGCGACAGAACCCGCGCCCGCGGACGATTCGTCCCAGGACCCCGGACCCGGCGACTGACCGCCCGACGCCATGCGCGAGTATCTCTACATCCTGCTCATCGCGGCGGTGGTGACCTACCTCCTCACCCCGCTGGTGCGGCGGGGCGCGATCGCGATGCACGTGCAGCACGCCGCGCGCAGCAGGGATGTGCACAAGGAGCCGACCCCGCTGCTCGGCGGCCTGGCGATGTACGGCGGGCTGGTCGCCGGCCTGCTCGTCGCCGACCGGCTCAGTTACCTGGAGCAGGCCTTCCCCTCCGGGCGCACGGTCGGGGGACTGCTGCTCGCGGGCGGCCTGCTCGTGATCATCGGCATCGTCGATGACCGCTGGGGACTCGGCGCCATCTCCAAGCTCGCGGGCCAGATCGCGGCCGGCGGCATCGTGGTGTGGTCCGGCGCCTACCTGCCGTGGATCCCGTGGCCGGGCAGCGAGACGATCTCGTTTGAGCCGGACCTGAGCTACACGATCACGATCCTGATCATCGTCGCCACGATCAACGCGGTGAACTTCATCGACGGCCTCGACGGCCTGGCCGCCGGCATCGTCGGCATCTCGGCGCTCGCCTACCTGGTGTACTCGTACACGCTGACCAACTCGATTGGCATCCCATCGCAGTCGGTCCCCGCCGTGGTGTCCGCAGTGCTTGCGGGCATGTGCGCGGGTTTCCTGCCGCACAACTTCAACCCGGCGCGGATCTTCATGGGCGACACGGGCGCGATGCTGCTCGGCCTGGTTCTCGCGTACATGCCGATCTCGTCCGCTGCGTCGCTCGACCAGAACATCCTGACCAGCTACGGGACGCTGCACCCGCTCAACCGGTTCCCGACCATCCTGCCGGTGCTGATCCCGGTCGCGATCTGGCTCATCCCGTACACGGACATGCTGCTCGCGGTGGTGCGGCGGACGGCCCGCGGCATGTCCCCGTTCGACGCCGACCGGCAGCACCTGCATCACCGGCTGCTCAACATGGGCCACTCGCACCGCCAGTCGGTACTGCTGATGTACCTGTGGGCGGCGCTGTTCGCAGGCCTGGTGGTCGGCCTGTCCGCGGTGCGGATCAAGCTGATCTGGTTCGCGCTCATCACCGTGGTGGCCATCGTGGCGCTGCTGTTCGCGACGGCGCCGAAACTGCGCCTCTGGGCGAACCGGGGAAAGCGTGCGCGTGGCAGAGGAAGCCGCACCCGTTCCTCGGAACCCGCCGCCGCCACCCCCGATCTCGCCCCGCCGGCCAACGGGACGGTACCCGGCGTCCTGCCCGCGCCTCCCGCCGACTTCTCCCGGGCCGCCGACTTCTCCCGGGCCGCCGACTTCCCGCAGGCCGCGGGCTTCCCGCGGGCCGCAGGCTTCCCCAAGCCCAACGGCTTGCCGCGGCGCGATTTCTCCGCGCCCGCCGACTCCCGCGATCCCGCCGACTCCCGCGACCCCGCCGACTTCGAGGCGGCGCCGTCGCCGTGGACCCGGGCCCCCAGGACACAGGCGCGGCGGGTGCCGGGCAAGGGTGGCGATGTGTGGTTATTCTGCTGTAACCTGCGGGAACACTGCACCGTTAAGGGGCGCCCCCCGGAGCGGTTCTTCGGGGCTGGGTATGAGCCTTCTCGCCGGTGACGGTGCCTGAGCTTCAAGTTTGTTCGCCGTGGGCACCGATCGCAGGTTCTGCTTGGCGGCTGCCACAAGTTCGCCGGGGTCCCCTCGTGGTCCCCGGCGATGGTCATGTAAAGTCGTTGATCAGGTAAAGTTAAAGTCAAGAAGTTTGTGATACGCTTCACAAGCGTTCAGCTAGCCCGCAGGAGCCAAGTCGATGGGGACGCAGTATTCCCGCGTTGTGCGGTGGTCGGTGGCGATGACCAGTGTGGTCGCCGCCGTCGCCGTCCTCGTCTGCGCTGCCCTCGGCGGCGCCAAGGGGACCTACGGCGCGCTGATCGGCGTAGGGGTGGTGACGGTGTTCTTCGGGCTCAGCATCCTGGTGGTCGGCAGGGCCGCGCGGATCAGCCCGATGGCCATGATGGTGGCGGCGCTCGCCACGTTCCTCGTCAAGATGATCGCGTTCGCGATCGTCCTCGTCGCCATCGGCCACTCCACCGCGTTCAGCGGCCGGAGCCTCGGACTCACCGCACTAGCCTGCATCCTCGCCTGGTCCGCCTCGCAGGTCGTCACGTCAATGCGACTCAAGCTCCTCTACGTCGAGCCTGACGGGAAGAGCTGAGGGCGACGTGATCATCGGGATGCGGAGCGCGCGGCGGCCAGACCGGGCCGCCGCGCTCGGGTCGGGGAACCCCCAGACGCAAGCGGGTGAGCACCTCACCGCGGGCACCGGCTGGAACGTCTTCAGCTACCTGATCGCCGGCATGCTCACCTATGGCGGGCTCGGCTGGCTGATCAGCCATTTTACGCATATTTCACTGTTTTTCCCGATCGGCATGCTGGTCGGGCTCGCGATCTCGGTCGGCTGGATCATCTACCGGTACGGCAGGCCATTCGAGCAGGGGAACCCCCCGAAGGGAGATGATCGGTGACCGGTGCAGTCGCGGCCGCCGCGGGAGGCTGCCACATTTTCAGCGGGTGCGGTTACCCCGCGCCAAGCCTTGACAACTTTATCTTCACGCCGATTTTCAGTATCGGCTCGTTCCACTTCACCAAGCCGATGCTGCTCGCGATCCTCTCCGCGCTCGCGGTGATCGTGTTCTTCTGGGCGGCGTTCGCCAAGCCGAAGCTGATCCCTGGCAGGACGCAGTCGCTCGGCGAGATGGGCCTGCTGGCGGTGCGGGACCAGGTCCTGCGGCCGGCGCTCGGCAAGAAGGGCGATGCGTACCTGCCCTTCATCATCTCGCTGTTCTTCTACATCCTGGTCTGCAACCTGATGGAGCTGATTCCGCTCCTGCAGTTCCCGGTCATGTCGCGGATCGGCTTCGTGTGGCCGCTCGTGCTCATGATGTACGGGCTCTACTGGTACCTGGGCTTCAAGGCCAAGGGCTTCTTCGGCTACTTCAGGTCCTGGATTCCGTCGGCTCCGTGGCCGATCCTGATCATCCTGGTCCCGGTGGAGATCCTGAAGTACGTCGTCGTCCAGCCGTTCACCCTGGGCGTCCGGCTCTTCGCGAACATGTTCGCAGGCCACCTGCTGCTGAGCATCTTCATGGTCGCGACCTGGTACCTGGCGAGCTTCTCGGTCGGACTGCTGTACGCCGCGGGCTCGCTGTTCATGGTGTTCTTCGTCTTCCTGCTCGAGCTTCTTGTCGACCTCCTGCAGGCGTTCATCTTCACGACGCTGATCTCGACCTACATCGCAGACTCGCTGGAGCACCAGCACTGAGCCGTCATGGCTCATCGGAAGGCCAATCAGCCAACGCAAGTTTCTAGCTAGCCAGCCCGGCGGGACCGTCCGCCGGACCGACCGCAAAGGAAGAAAAGAATGTCAGCTCTCGCCGCAACTCTCGCCGCTGGCTCGACGTTGAACATCAACATCGGCGCCGTCGGCTACGGCCTCGCGGCCATCGGCCCGGGCATCGGCATCGGCCTGGTCTTCGGTCACGCGATCGAGGCCATGGCGCGGCAGCCGGAAGCCTCCGGCCGTATCTCGCTGTACATGTGGATCGGCTTCGCGCTGACCGAGGCGCTCGCCCTGATCGGCCTCGTCGCGCCGTTCATCTTCAAGTACAGCTGATCCAGGTACCGCTTGGCCTTTAGAAGGAAGTGAGTACCTGATGAGCAATCTCGCTGCTGAGACAGCACAGAACCCGCTGCTGCCCTCCTGGCCCGAGTTCATCATCGGGACAATTGTCTTCATCATCGTGTTCGGCATCCTCGGCAAGATGCTCCTGCCGCGGATCCTGAAGACGCTCGCCGAGCGCGAGGACCAGATCGAGGGCGGCCTCAACCGCGCCGACGAGGCGCAGGCCGAGGCGGCGGCGGTGCTCCAGCAGTACCGCGCGCAGCTTGAGGACGCCAAGCACGAGGCCTCGCGGATGCGCGAGGAAGGCCGTGAGCAGGGCGCGCAGATCATCGCCGAGATGCGCGAGCGCGCCGAGGCTGAGGCGCGCCGGATCACCGAGGCCGCGCAGTCGCAGATCGAGGCGGAGCGGCAGCAGGCGCTGACCTCGCTGCGGGCCGAGGTCGGCGCGCTGGCGACCGAACTCGCCAGCCGCATCGTCGGCGAGTCGCTGACCGACCACGTCCGGCAGTCGCGGATGGTCGACCGGTTCCTCGACGGCCTCGAGGCCCAGCCCGGTGCAACACAGGCCGGAGCGGCACAGTCTGGGGCAGCACAGTAATGCGCGGCGCCAGCAGGGCATCCTACGGCGAGCTCCGCGACCGGGTGGTCGCGCTCGCTCCCGACCCGGTGACCGCGGAGCAGATCGGCGATGAGCTGTTCGCCGTCGTCCGGCTGCTGGACGCCGAGCACGGGCTGCGCCGCGCACTCGCCGACGCGACCAAGCCACCGGCGGAGAAGGCCGCGCTGGTCAGGCGGCTGCTGACCGGCAAGATATCGCGGGCGTCCGAGGACCTGGTCGCCGATGCCGCCTCGGCGCGCTGGGCGACCGCCGGCGACTTCGCCGACGCGCTCGAACAGCTCGCGATGGAGGAGTTCACGCTTGCCGCGCAATACAGCGGCAGGCTTGACGACCTCGAGGACGACCTGTTCCGGTTCGGCCGCGTGGTCTCCGGGCAGCCGGGGCTGCGCGGGGCGCTGATCGGGCCCGCCGGGTCCACGGCGAAGGCGAGCCTGCTGGCCAACCTGCTGTCGGAGAAGGTCAGCGGGCCATCCCTCAGCCTGATCACCCAGGCGCTCACCCATCCGCGCGGCCGCTCGCCGCAGGCGGTGCTCGACCTGGCGGCCGGCATCGCCGCGCACCGCCGCGAGCAGCTCGTCGCGGTGGTGCGGGTCGCCACCGAGCTGTCCGCCGCGCAGCGGCAGCGGCTCCTGGCGGCGCTCACCGAGGCGTACGGCAAGGGAATTCACCTGAATGTGGTGCACGATCCGGCGGTCGTAGGTGGCGTGTCCGTCCAGATCGGTGATGAGCTGATAGACGGGACCGCGGCCAGCCGTCTCGCCGCAGTCCGCCGGAGACTCGCGGGCTGACGTTCGCGTTCCCCGTAAACCGCGACTTAATTTTCACGAACGGAATGAGGAAGATGGCGGAGCTGACAATCCGGCCGGATGAGATCCGCGAAGCGCTAGCGCGGTTCGTCGAGGAGTACGAGCCCACCGGCGTCGCGCGTGAAGAGGTCGGCACGGTCGTCGAGTGCGGCGACGGCATCGCGCGGGTCGAGGGGCTGCCCTCGGCCATGGCGAACGAGCTTCTCGAGTTTGAGAACGGCATCCGCGGCATCGCGCTGAACCTCGATGTGCGCGAGATCGGTGTCGTTATCCTCGGTGACTTCTCGGGCATCGAGGAGGGACAGCGGGTCAAGCGGACCGGCGAGGTCCTCTCTGTCCCGGTCGGCGACGGGTTCCTCGGCCGCGTGGTGAGCCCGCTCGGCGAGCCGCTCGACGGCCTCGGCGCGATCGAAGGCACCGTACTGCGCGCCCTGGAGCTCCAGGCGCCCTCGGTGGTCCAGCGGCAGCCGGTGCACGAGCCGATGCAGACCGGCATCAAGGCAATCGACGCCATGACGCCGATCGGCCGCGGTCAGCGGCAGCTGATCATCGGTGACCGGCAGACCGGAAAGACCGCGATCGCGATCGACACGATCATCAACCAGAAGGCCAACTGGGAGTCGGGCGACCCGACTAAGCAGGTGCGCTGCGTCTACGTCGCGATCGGCCAGAAGGGCTCGACGATCGCCGGCCTGCGGCAGTCCCTCGAGGAGGCCGGCGCGCTCGAGTACACCACGATCGTGGCCGCGCCCGCGTCCGACCCGGCCGGCTACAAGTACATCGCCCCCTACACCGGCAGCGCCATCGGCCAGCACTGGATGTACGGCGGCAAGCACGTCCTGATCATCTTCGACGACCTGTCGAAGCAGGCCGAGGCCTACCGCGCAATCTCGCTGCTGCTGCGCCGCCCGCCGGGCCGCGAGGCGTACCCGGGTGACGTCTTCTACCTGCACTCGCGCCTCCTCGAGCGCTGCGCGAAGCTGTCGGACGAGCTTGGCGCCGGCTCGATGACCGGCCTGCCGATCGTCGAGACCAAGGCCAACGACATCTCGGCCTACATCCCGACCAACGTCATCTCCATCACCGACGGTCAGATCTTCCTTGAGACGGACCTGTTCAACTCCGGTGTCCGCCCGGCCATCAACGTCGGCCTGTCGGTCTCCAGAGTCGGCGGCGCCGCCCAGATCAAGGCGATGAAGCGGGTCGCGGGCCAGCTCAAGCTGTCGCTGTCGCAGTTCCGTGACCTGGAGGCGTTCGCGGCGTTCGCGTCCGACCTGGACGCGGCCTCCCGCGCGCAGCTCGAGCGCGGCGCCCGGCTTGTCGAGCTGCTCAAGCAGCCGCAGTTCTCGCCGTCCCCGGTCGAGGAGCAGGTCGTGTCGATCTGGGCGGGCACCACCGGCCAGCTGGACGACGTGCCGGTGGAGGACATCAAGCGGTTCGAGTCTGAGTTCCTCGACGACCTGCGCCGCAGGAACGCCGGGCTGCTGACGTCGATCAGGGAGACCAAGAACCTGACCGACGACGACATCACCGCGCTCAAGGACGCGATCGACAGGTTCCGCCGCACCTTCGAGGTGACCGGCGGGAAGCTCCTCGTCTCCGACGAGGAGCAGGTCCCGCCGCTCGGCGAAGGCGAGGCCAGCCAGGAGTCGATCAGCCACTACAGCGAGCCGGCCCCGCAGGCCGCGGCGGACGAGTAGGGGACATGGGAGCACAGCTTCGCGCGGTCCGGGCGCGGATCAGGGCGGTCAAGTCGATCGCCAAGATCACCCGCGCCCAGGAGCTGATCGCGTCGTCGCGGATCGTCAGGGCGCAGCAGCGCACGCGGGCGGCAGAGCCGTACTCGCGCGAACTCGCCCTGGCGGTCGAGGCGGTGGTGAGCAGGTCGACCAACGTCACTCACCCCATGATCACCGAGCCCGATAGCACGAAGCGGGCAGCGGTGCTCATCCTCACCAGCGACGGCGGGTTCTGCGGCGCATTCAACGCCAACGTGCTGCGCGAGGCCAGCCGGCTCCGGCAGCGCAATACCGACGAGGGCGTCACTACGCTCAACTACGTGGCAGGACGCAAGGGCATCGCCTGGCACCGCTTCCGCGAGCTGCCGCTCGCGGCCGAATGGAGCGGGTTCTCCGCCCAGCCGTCCTACGCGGACGCCGAGCGGATCGCCTCCGCGCTGCTCGACGCGTTCGAGGCGGACACCGCGGACGGCGGCGTGGACGAGCTCTACCTGGTCTCCACCGAGTTCGTCTCGATGCTGACGCAGCGGCCGGCCGTCCGCCGGCTGCTGCCGATGCAGATCGAGGAGAAGGAGGGGGAGCGTCCGGGCGGACCGCTTCCGTCGTACGAGTTCGAGCCGTCACCCGACGTGGTGCTCGACGCCCTGCTGCCGCAGTACGTGGCGAGCCGCGTCTACTACGCCATGCTTGAGGCGGCTGCCTCCGAGCTCGCGGCCCGGCGGCGTGCGATGAAGGCCGCCACGGACAACGCGAACGACCTCATCGACCGGCTCACCCGGGAAGCGAACAACGCCCGGCAGGCCGAAATCACCCAGGAAATCAGCGAAATCGTCGGCGGAGCGAACGCGCTCGCTGAGACGAACGCAGGGAGTGAATAAATGACCGCGCCAGTGAATGACCTAGCAGAAAACGAGACCGCGACCGGCACTGGTCGCGTCGCCCGGGTCATCGGCCCGGTCGTCGATGTGGAGTTCCCGGCTGAGGCGATGCCGGAGATCTACTACGCGCTGCACGTCGACGTCGCCTACGGCGGCGAGAGCAAGACCCTGACCCTCGAGGTCGAGCAGCACATCGGCGACAACATGGTGCGCGCGATCTCCCTCCAGCCGACCGACGGCCTGGTCCGCGGCGCCGAGGTGATCTCCACCGGCTCCCCGATCACGGTTCCCGTGGGTGACGTGTCCAAGGGCCACGTGTTCAACGCGCTCGGCGAGCCGCTCGACGTGCCTGCCTCCTCGCTCAACGTCACTGAGCGCTGGCCGATCCACCGCTCGGCTCCGCCGCTGGACCAGCTCGAGTCCAAGACGGAGATGTTCGTCACCGGCATCAAGGTCATCGACCTGCTCACCCCGTACGTGCGCGGTGGCAAGATCGGCCTGTTCGGCGGCGCCGGCGTCGGCAAGACGGTGCTCATCCAGGAGATGATCCGCCGTGTCGCGCAGAACTTCGGTGGCGTCTCCTGCTTCGCCGGCGTCGGCGAGCGGACCCGTGAGGGCAACGACCTCTTCCTCGAAATGTCGGAGTCCGGGGTTATCAAGGACACCGCGCTCGTCTTCGGCCAGATGGACGAGCCGCCGGGCACCCGGCTGCGCGTCGCGCTGTCCGCGCTCACCATGGCGGAGTACTTCCGCGACGTGCAGAAGCAGGACGTGCTGCTGTTCATCGACAACATCTTCCGGTTCACCCAGGCGGGCTCCGAGGTCTCCACGCTGCTCGGCCGTATGCCGTCCGCGGTGGGTTATCAGCCCACCCTGGCCGATGAGATGGGCCAGCTCCAGGAGCGGATCACCTCCACCCGCGGTCACTCGATCACCTCCATGCAGGCGATCTACGTGCCCGCGGACGACATCACCGACCCGGCCCCGCACACGGTGTTCGCGCACCTCGACGCCACCACGGTGCTCTCCCGGGCGATCACGGAAAAGGGCATTTACCCGGCCGTGGACCCGCTGGACTCCACCTCCCGGATCCTCGACCCGAAGTACATCGGCCAGACGCACTACGACGTCGCCAGGACCGTGCAGCAGATCCTGCAGCGCTACAAGGAGCTCCAGGACATCATCGCGATCCTCGGCATCGACGAGCTGTCCCAGGAAGACCAGATCACCGTGCAGCGCGCACGGCGCATCGAGCGCTTCCTGTCGCACCCGATGTACGTGGCCGAGCAGTTCACCGGCCAGCCCGGCGCGTTCGTCCCGCTCGAGGAGACCATCTCCTCGTTCAAGGCGATCTCCGAGGGCAAGTACGACCACGTTCCCGAGCAGGCGTTCTTCATGTGCGGCGGCATCGAGGATGTCGAGCGCAAGGCCAAGGAACTGGAGCGCTAGTGAGCGAGCCTGCGAGCGAACCGGCAAGCACAGTGCCATCGCGAACGCGACCGACGAGCGCTAGCGAGGAGGGCTCGTGAGCACGCTGCACGTCGAGCTGCTGATGCCGGACCGGTCTCTCTGGTCCGGCGAGGCAGGCATGGTCATCGCGAAGACCATTGACGGCGACATCGGCATCATGCCCGGGCACTCGCCGGTGTTCGGCATCCTGTCCCCGGGCAGCCTGGTCCGGATCCGCGAGGTGCCGGGGAGTGACAGCCCGGGCGACGCGGTCCGCGCCGCGGTCAGGGACGGGTTCCTGTCCGTGACGAACGACAGGGTGTCGATCCTCACGTCGACCGGCCAGATCGCGGCCGACGTGGATGTGCCGGCGGCGAGGTCCGACCTGGACAGCGCCACGGCCGCGGCAGGCACGGCAGCGGCGGCCGAGGAGTCGGTGGACGTCAGGTACGCACGCGCACTGCTGCGCGCCGCGGACCAGCAGGCCTAACGGCTCAACGGTCACGGGTTCGGGCGGAGCGGCGGTGCCGAGAGCGATAACGGACGCGGTATGGATCTTCGCCGCCGTCCTTGCGCTCCTCGTCATCGCCGCCGCCGTCCTCGCCTCCCGCCGCTACCTGCTTGAGCGCAGCGGCGGGACCGTGGAGTGCGCCGTGCGCCAGCCAGCGGAAACCGGCGCCTGGCGGCTTGGCGTGCTGTCCTACCAGAACGACGCGCTGTGCTGGTACGGCGCGCTCGGCGTGCTGCTCCGGCCGGAGCACAGCTACAACAGGCGCGCGCTCAGCGTGCTGTCGCGCCGGCCCGCGCTCCCGTCGGAGACGGTCGTGCTCGGGGCGGACCGGATTGTCGTCGAACTGGCCACCGGGACAGGGGCCGGCGGACCGGGCTTGCCGGCCGGCGAGGGCGCGGAGCGCGTCGAGCTCGCCATGACCGAGCAGGCGCTGACCGGCTTCCTGGCCTGGATCGAGGCCGCGCCGCCCGGCTCGCACCTGGGCGAGATTTTAACTGCCCCAGCATCCGCCGCGAACTGAGATCAGCGGTCGCCGCCCGGACGCCACAGCACGTCTCCGCTGCCCGCGTCGCCTTCGTTCGCGGCCCTGGCCAGAATGAACAGCAGGTCGGATAGCCGGTTCAGGTACCTGGCCGGCCAGGGGCTTATCGTGTCGCCGTGGTCGGCGACGGCAGCCCAGGCTGTCCGCTCAGCGCGCCGGACGACGGCCCGCGCCGTGTGCAGCAGCGCGGCGCCCGGTGTGCCTCCCGGCAGCACGAACGACCGCAGGACAGGCAGGTCCGCGTTCCACGCGTCGCAGGCCGACTCGAGCGCGGTCAGGTAGCTCTCGTCGATGCGCAGCTGCGGGTACTCCGGCGGCGTCGCAGGCAGGGGAGTGGCCAGGTCGGCGCCGCAGTCGAAGAGCTCGTTCTGGATCCTGCGCAGCAGCGTCACCATCTCGGCCGGCAGTGCGCCGAGGGTGACCGCGGCGCCGATGGCGCAGTTCGCCTCGTCCGTGTCGGCGTAGGCGGCGAGGCGGGTGTCGGTCTTGGCGACCCGCGAGCCGTCGTTGAGGCCGGTGGTGCCCTCGTCGCCGGTCCTGGTGTAGATCCTGGAGAGCACGACGGGGGTGTCTCGGCTGTCGTCGGTCATAGGGGTCACGGTAGCGTAGTCACGCTAAGTAATCTAACGTCATGTGTGATCATCGCATTTACCTGGGTATATAGCTGGAGGCACATACAAGAGGGCAATGAAAGTGACACTCGGTAGTCACATGCGCCAACACCGGGGTCCGGCGGTTCTCGGGGGCCCGCCGGACCCCGGTTCTTCTTATTGGACCGGGTTACGCCCGATAGGGTTTCCTCTGTGTTCGACTACGTGATCGTCGGCGGCGGTAGCGCGGGCTGCGTCATGGCCGCGCGGCTCGCCGAGGACCCAGGCACCAGGGTGCTGCTTCTCGAGGCCGGGCCGGAGGCCACCGCCATCGACGAGGTGCACATCCCCGCGGCGTACAGCCGGCTCTTCCGCAGCCAGTACGACTGGAACTACGTGACGCTCCCGCAGGAGCGCGCGGACGGGCGTCCTGTCTACTGGCCGCGCGGCAAGGTGCTCGGCGGCTCATCGTCGATGAACGCCATGATCTACATCCGCGGCAACCGCGCGGACTACGACACCTGGCGCGACGAGTACGGCTGCACCGGGTGGGGCTTCAGGGACCTGCTGCCTTACTTCCTGCGTGCGGAGGACAACGCGCGCGGCGCGAGCCCCTATCACGGCACCGGCGGCCCGCTCGCGGTGCAGGACCTGCGGCACAAGTCGGTGCACGCCGAGCACTTCATCGAGGCCGCCACCAGGCGCGGCGCGCTGCGCAACGACGACTTCAACGGGCCGCAGCAGGACGGCGTCGGCTTCTACCAGGTGACGCAGCGGGACGGCAGGCGGTGCAGCGCGGCCGAGGCCTACCTGACCACCCGCCCGCCGAACCTGACCGTGCTCACCGGCGCGTTCGTCACCGGCCTTGTCATCGAGGGCGGCCGGGCCGCCGGGGTGACCTACCGGCACGACGGCCGGGAGCAGACGGCGCGGGCCGAGGCCGAGGTCATCCTTGCCGCGGGGGCGATCGGCACCCCGCAGCTGCTGATGCTCTCCGGCATCGGCCCGGCCGATCAGCTTCGCGAGCACGGCATCTACGTGATCTCGGACATGCCCGCGGTGGGCGCCAACCTGATCGACCATCCGGGCGTGCCCGTGCTCTGGTCCACTCCCGGCGTCAAGGGCCTGTGGGAGTCGACGGGCAACGGCGGTGTCGCCCGCTGGAAGCTGACCCGCAAGGGCCCGCTCACCTCGAACATCGCCGAGGCCGGCGGCTTCGCGCGCAGCGACCCCCGGCTGTCCGCGCCCGACCTGCAGTGGCACGTGCTGCCTGTCGGCTACCGCGAGCAGGGGCTGACCGACCCGGCCCGGCGCGCGATGACCGTGCTTGTCACGCTGGTTGACGTGGCGAGCAGGGGCAGGATCCGGCTCGCGTCGCGCGACCCGCGGCACCGGCCGCTCATCGACCCCGGCTACCTGTCCGACGTGCGGGACCTCAACGCGCTCGCGGTCGGCGTCCGGATGGCCCGCGACTACGGCACCGCCGCGCCGCTGTCCAAGATCTGCTCGGCCGAGCTGGCGCCGGGCGACGGGGTCAGCACCGACCACGGAATGCGCGATTACATCCGCGGCTCGGTGGTCACCGTCTATCACCCGGCCGGCACCTGCGCGATGGGCGGCGACGTGGCGAAGTCGGCGAGCGGCTACGACAGCGTGACCGACCCGCAGCTGCGCGTCCGCGGCATCAACGGCCTGCGCATCGTCGACGCGTCGGTCATGCCTACCCTGCCGCGCGGCAACACCAACGCCCCGGTGATCGCGATCGCCGAGCGGGCCGCCGACATCATCGCCGGCCGCGCCCCGCTGGTTCCGCTCGACCCGGAGGCCGTGCCGGCCCGGTCCGCCGCGGGCTAACCCGCGGCCCCGCACTCACTGGCGCTTACCCGCGCCGCTTCCTCGGCTGGTACAGGCGGCCGTGCAGCACGGTCACGAGCTTAACGATCCGGTCCATGTCCGTCGATGACCGGTTGAAGCTGGTTGTGAGCACCACCGGCTTCATCCACTGCCTGGTGATCGACTTGGCCCGGGAGAACTCGCGCAGGCCGTCGGCTCCGTGGATGCGGCCGAACCCGGACTCGCCGCTGCCGCCGAACGGCAGCGCGGGCACCGCGGCGAACGAGATCACCGAGTTGACCGAGGTCATGCCCGACCGCAGGGCGCGCGCCGCGCGCAGCCCGGCCCGGCGCCCCTTGGTGAACACCGAGGACCCGAGCGCGTAGGGCGAGGCGTTGGCGAGCCGCACGGCGTCGTTCAGCGACGCCACCGGGGTGACGGTCACCACCGGTCCGAAGGTCTCCTCGCGCTGCGCGGCGCTCTCCTCAGGCACGTCCACGAGCACCACCGGCGTGACGTACGGCGTGCGCACCGAGTCGAGCCCGCCGAACAGCGCGCGGCCGCCGCGCGCCGTCGCGTCGGCCAGGTGCCGCTCCACCACGTCGACCTGCCCTGGCAGGGTCATCGGCCCGTAGGTGGCGGATGCGTCGTCGCCGGGCCGCAGCTTCGACACCCGGTCGGACAGCTTGTCGAGGAACGCGTGGTACACCGACTCCACGACGTAGACGCGCTCCACGCCGACGCAGGTCTGCCCGGCGTTGGACATGGCGCCCCAGGCCGCGGCGTCCGCGGCCGCGTCCAGGTCGGCGTCGGCGGCCACCAGCAGCGCGTCCTTGCCGCCGCACTCGGCGAGCACCGGGGTCAGCGTGTCCGCCGCGGCGGCGAGCACCTTCCGCGCGGTCGCCGCGGACCCGGTGAAGGCCAGCTTGCTCACGCCGGACTTGGCGAGCTCTGCCCCGGTGGCACCGAGCCCGGTGACAAGCTGCAGCACCGGCTCGGTGTCGCCGAACACCTCGGAAAGCACCTCACAGAACGACTGCACCAGCCACTGCCCGACGCCCGTGGTGAGCTCGGACGGCTTGAACACCACGGCGTTGCCCGCGGCGAGCGCGTACCCGATCGACCCCATCGGGGTGAACACCGGGTAATTCCACGGCCCGATCACGCCGACCACGCCGAGCGGCTGGTACTCCACCGAGGCCGACTGGTTGAGCATGGCGATCCCCGAGGACACCCGACGGGGCTTGAGCACGGACTGCGCGTGCTTGGCGGCCCAGTCCAGGTGCAGGATCGTGTTCACGATCTCCAGGGTCGCGTCGTCGAGCGGCTTGCCCGTCTCGTCGTGCACCAGCTGCGCGAGCCGCCCCAGGTACCTGGTGAGGTGTGACTTCCAGGCGAGCAGCCGCAGCCGCCGTTCGCCGAAGGACAGGCCGCCCCACCACGCCGCCGCGGTCCGCGCGCGGCGCACCGCGAGCGCGACCTCACGCTCACCGTCGATCCCGTACGTGGCGAGAACCTCGCCGGTCGCCGGGTTCACCGACTCGAACGTCTCCCGTACCGTGCCCCACGACGGAACCGTGGGCGAAACCGCAGAACCTGCCATGTACTTAGTATCCCCCGGGGGGACGACCCCCGTACCCCCCGATGTTCGCGCGTGCCGGGCCGATCGCAAAAACCGCGATTTTATCGGCCCGGCACGCGCGAACAAAGCAGCCTGCGACGCCCCGGAGTACCGTAGCCACCGTGGCTGACCGCCCGTACACGATCATGAGCTGCGCAGTTTCCGCCGACGGCTGCCTGGACGACGGATCGCCCGAGCGGCTGATCCTGTCTGGCCCCGAGGACCTCGACGAGGTGGACGAGCTGCGCGCCGCGGCCGACGCGATCCTCGTCGGCGCCGGCACTATCCGCGCCGACGACCCGCGGCTGCTGGTCCGCGACCCCGCGCGGGTGGCTGCACGGGAGCGGGCAGGCAGGCCGCCGCATCCGCTGCGCGTCACGGTGACCGCGACCGGCGACCTGGACCCGGCGGCCCGTTTCTTCGCCGGCCCGGGCACCCCGCTCGTCTATGCGGCCTCCGCCGCCGTGCCGGCGGCGGAGCGGAATCTGGGCGACAGGGCGGTCGTCATCGACGCGGGCGCGGAGCCGTCCCTCGCCGGTATCCTGACCGATCTTCATTCCGAACGGATGGTGGCTACCCTCCTCGCGGAACCGGGCTCCATAATGGCGCGCGACCTGCTGGCGGGAAACTTGGCCGACGAACTCCGGCTGGCGATCGCGCCATTCTTCGTCGGCGACACAACGGCACCGCGATTCGCCATGCCCGCACATTATCCGCAGAATCCCGACGCGCCGATGACCCTGGCGGACGTCCGCCGCAGCGGCGATCTGGTGATCATTCGCTATCTGCTAACACGCTCGTAACCTGCGAATGCTGGCCAGATATTGACGCGGAAACGAGACATCGTAAGCATGGAGGCGGGCGGACGCGGGCGATACCGTACCGGCGGGAAATATCGGGCGTGCTGACCGGCGGACGGGAGATGCGCGGTGAAGGCTACTGTCGTTGGAATCCATGGCGACCTCGCGGGACAGCGATTTCCTGTCGGCGACTCGCCTGTCACCTTCGGCCGCGGCGAGGATAACGACATCGTCATCTCCGACCCCGCGGTTTCCCGGGTGCACGCGGAACTGCGCCAGGAGGCCGACGGCTTCGTGATCGCCGACCGCGGCACCGTCAACGGCACCCGGGTGAACGGCGTGGTCATCACCACGCAGCGGCTGCGGCCAGGCGATGAGATCGAGATCGCGCATCACCGGTTCACCTTCGAGGCGATCGACGCGGGCGCGGTGACCGTGGTGGCGAACACCAAGCGGATCACCGAGGCGGCTAAGTCGGAACCGGTCCTGCGGGTCACGGTCAGCGGCGGCGGCCCGGTCGGCCTGGCCTTCGCGCTGATCCTCGCCGACCTCATGGGCTCCAAGGTGGCGATCAAGATCTACAACGGCCGCTGGAAGCGGGACGGCCGCAAGGTGGTCTGGAAGACTCACGACGAGGGCAACGTCCGCCGCATGCAGGTGGTGACGATCCAGAGCCGCCAGTTCCTCAAGATGCCGCAGGAAATGCAGGACTGCCTGTTCACCCCGGGCAACTTCACCGAGATGTGGCCGTCGGGGCCGGACTCGGTCAACAATGTCGGCCCGCGCAACATCCGCATCGCCTACATCGAGGACCAGCTGCTCGACCTCGCCAACAAGAAGCGTGGCCAGATTGAGCTCATCCCCGAGCCGTTCGACGCCGAGTCGGCGGCGAGCGAGACCGTCAAGCAGCACGTGCTGGTGATCTGCGAGGGCAGCAGGTCGCGCACGTTCTCCTATTACAAGCCCAAGTTCGGCGCGGCCGACTTCAGCCTGTACGGGCTTGACGGCGAGCAGCTCTCCGACATGGTCCTCGGCCTGCGGGTGAAGTCGCTGCTGCCCGACCCTATGGCGGTGCTGCTCACCGTGTCACAGAACCGCTTCCTGCTCAACTCGCTGAACGGCGAGGGCTTCCTGAACATGCGCCTGACCGACCAGGAGGCGAACGAGGCGGTCGGCATCAACCCGGTCAAGCAGACGTTCAGCGGCTGCATACAGTCCGAGCCCTGCCTGCTCGAGCTCGGCCCGCGCGGCGACTTCATGTGCGGCACGCACCACACGCTGTTCCTGCCCGCCCTGCTGCGCGGTTCCGCGTTCTGGTCGCGGGTGCAGGAGGGTCTCGCCCTGTTCGGCGTCCCGCCGGAGAACCTGACCGCGGTGACCGGCTTCCAGCTCAACATGGTGCAGCGGCCGAGGTTCTCCGTCCGGCTGTACCCGCCCACCGCCACGACGCCAGGCACGTTCGGCTTCCTGCTCGGCGACGCGGCCAACGCGATCCACTTCTGGCCGGGCCGCGGCCTGAACAGCGGACTCGCCTCGGCAATCTCCCTGGCCAGGTGCCTGGCCAGGCCACGGCGCGGCACGACGCTGCGCGAGGCGGACTTCACCAGGCACGAGGCCGTGATGTCGATGCTCCAGTACCGGCACAAGAGCCGGGCCTGGCTGCAGATGGTCACCGCGGACGAAGAGGGCAACTTCCGCGCGATCAAGGACATCATCGCCGAGGGCATCGCCGAGGGCGATGAAGGTCACTTCGACGCGGAGGCCGACCTCGAGGAACTGCTGCTACGGCTGACCCAGGTCAGGGACCGCCTCGCGCCCCGCATCGGCGGCCTGCCCGACGACGCCACGCTCCGCACCCACCTGGAGTCACTCGCCGCACCGCTGCTGCACACCCTGGTCGTCAGCGGCCCCTGGGACACCGTGAACGTCGGCGGCGAAGAGGTCGAGATCGACTGGCTCCTCGAGGACCCGCAGCCCACGCAGCCTCCGGCCCCGCCGAAGCTGGCCGCCTCCCCGGCGGTCTAGCCCGCCTGGCTCCCTAGTCGCCGTCCCATGCAGTCGGCAGCGTCCCGCCGCGCAGGGCGGCGGGGTTGACGGTGCGGACGATCTCGTTGAGCACGATGCGGACGTAGTTCTCGCCCACCCACAGGTGCTTGGCGCCGTCCACGCCGATGACGGTGGCCTTGGGCACCCGCGCGAAGCGCTGCCTTGCCTCGTCGGGACGCAGGTAGTCATCGAACTCCGGGACCAGGGCGGTCAGCGGCCTGCCAGCGGCGGCCCACCGGTCCAGGTCCTCATCGGCGGCGCGGCGCAGCGGCGGTGACAGCAGGATGCCGCCGGTGACGCCGGGCAGCAGGCCCCACTTGAGTGTCAGTTCTGTGCCGAACGACCAGCCGAGCAGCCAGATGTCCGGCAGGCCCGCGGCGACGGCGTACGCGACCGCGGCCTCAACGTCGAGCCGCTCGGTCTCGCCGCCGCCGAACTCCCCCTCGCTCGTGCCCTGCTCCGACGTGGTGCCCCTGGTGTTGAACCGGAGCACGGCCAGGTCCGCGAGCTCAGGCAGGCGTGCCGCCGCCTTGCGGTACACGTGGCTGTCCATCATGCCGCCGTGCGTGGGCAGCGGGTGCAGGCAGACCAGCGTGCCCGCCGGGTCGCGGTCCGCGGGCAGTGCCAGCTCGCCGATCAGCCGCAGGCCGTCCGCCGTGGTCAGCGTGATCGGCACCCGCCTGGCAGGCAGCACGGTGGTAGCCCTGATGTCAGTCACGTTCGCGTTCCTCATCGCCTCGAAGGTAGCCTCACCGGCCGGGCCTGCGCTGCAGGCGGCGCTGCCAGCACACCGTATGCCAGTGCCGCCGCGCCGTCGCGCCCGAATGGGTCGGCCACACCACCACGTGCGCGACCCCCGGGTAGAGCTCCTGGTCGCAGCCAGGGCAGCGGTATGGCTTGGCAGCGGCCGCGCCGGGCACCTGGCGGACGACCCAGTCGCCGTCTGGCCAGTCCTCGATCCGCTCGGGACCGAGCGGCGCGGACGGCACGGCGGGCCGGACTTTCCGGGTCTTGCGCGGGCTCACGGCGACACAGCCTATCCAGGTGGCGGGCGAACGAGGCTAATTCAGGCGGCAACGGTCTGCTAGTGGCAACGCGTGGCCCGCGCTCGCTAGTCCCACTAAAGTGCCTGTGTGCGACTTGTCATCGCGCGGTGCAGCGTCGATTACGACGGCAGGCTCACCGCCCACCTCCCGTCCGCCCTCCGGCTGCTCATCGTGAAGGCCGACGGGTCGGTGCTCGTCCATTCCGACGGCGGCTCCTACAAGCCGCTCAACTGGATGTCGCCGCCCTGCCGGCTGACCGAGCACCCGGCGGACGATGACCAGCCAGGCAAGTGGACGGTGACCAACAAGGCCGGCGAGACGCTGACGATCACCATCACAGAGACAGTCTCCGACACCTCCGCTGACCTCGGCACCGACCCCGGCCTGGTCAAGGACGGCGTCGAGGCGCACCTGCAGGAACTGCTCGCCGAGCAGCTCCACCTGCTCGGTGACGGCTGGCGGCTGATCCGCCGCGAGTACCCCACCCCGATCGGCCCGGTCGACATCATGTGCCGCGACGACTCAGGCACGCACGTCGCCATCGAGATGAAGCGCCACGCGGGCATCGACGCGGTGGAGCAGCTCACCAGGTACCTGGAGCTGCTGAACAGGGATCCGCTGCTTTCGCCGGTGCAGGGCGTGCTCGCCGCGCAGACGATCAAGCTCCAGGCGCGCACGCTCGCCGAGGACCGCGGCATCCGCTGCGTCGTGCTTGACTACGACGCGATGCGCGGCATCGTGCGCGAGGGCACGCTCTTCTAGGCGCTCGGGAAGCCTCACGGGTACCGCCAGCCAAGCCAGTCCCGCTCGCCTCACCGGATCGAACATGATCACGGAAACTTCGAGTATGACGGAAACTCTGAGCATCCTGGACGCACTTTGTTTCCGTCAGGATCAGAATTTCCGTGATCATCGCCCGGCGTTGCTCGGCTTTAGCCCGATTTGGTCCCATCCGTCACGCTCGCACGCACGCTGCCGGCACCGAGGCAGCGACTGGACCCCGTAAAGGGTTGAGGCCCCCGGCCAAATGGCCAGGGGCCTCAACTAGCCCTCAAGTCCCGTCTTGCGTGACGCTACTCGGTCCACCAGTCCTCTTCACTCTTG
>Ga0335085_10005035_pt1 | contig 21518 bp, 19 predicted proteins | sample Lox_Sample_45_FD_206712 | JGI IMG/M metagenome (GOLD analysis project Ga0335085, IMG submission 206712) | Soil microbial communities from Loxahatchee National Wildlife Refuge, Florida, United States - Lox_Sample_4.5 | ecosystem: Environmental > Terrestrial > Soil > Wetlands | place: USA...
CTGCGCGCAGGCGTGCAGGCCGTAGCCGCGCGCGAGCAGCATCACGGTCTGGATATAGCCGCCGAGGTCCGACCATTGCGGGGGACCCATGCTGCGGTCGATCGAGAAAAACAGCCCGACCGGCGCGTCGTAGAACAGAAAATTGCGCGCGTATTGGCGATAACGGCCGGCGCGGTCCTCGCGCGTGACTCCAATCGATTGATAAAGCATCACGCCGGAGCGCTGCCGGCGACTCTCGTAAGGCTCTTTCAGATCGCGCGGGTAGATGTCGTATTCGGCGCCCTCAAAGCGCGGTAATTCATCAAGCCGCGATTGCACGATGGCGCGCAGCTCTTCGAGCTTCTGGCCGGCGAGCGCATGCACGCGCCAAGGCTGCACGTTGCCGCCCGATGGCGCGCGCGCCGCGCGCTCGAGAATGTCGCGCACGGTGGCTTCGGGAACGGGCGTCGGCAAAAAGGCACGGCAAGAATAGCGCGAGGCAACGGCGTCGAAAATGTCCATGGAAGGCTCCGCGAAGATGCGCGGAGAGTGTGGCGGGTAGCCGCTTTGCTGCCAAGGATATTAGCCGCCTGCGTTGCCATCACGTGCATCCAACGTGCCACGTCGAAACCTCATAAGACCGACCGGAAATGTAGCTCCATGCTGAAGCATGGCTCTCATAGAAGTCTAGTGGGTTCGTTTTGCCAAATCACCCCTCTTTGTAGAGTGCTAGAATTTAACCACCCTGTGGTTGTGGCGGCGCAAAGTAATTTCGTCGTGAGGCCGATCGAAATTGAGCCGTGCTATCTGCCGCTGATCGCAAAGCTGCACCGACGCCCTTTCTTGCGACCTGCGTGATCATTTGTTGGACGATCGGTTGGCACTGATTTGACATCGACTATTTCTAATCGATCATTTCGTGTCGGCACCAGCTTTGTCGAATTTGAGACACCCTCAGACTTTTTTTTGTTGCAACGTTTGGCTTGATTTTCTTAGCTCATTCTATTGATGGCTAAACTTTGGCTCAAATTGGCTTCTCACCATCAGTTCTCCATTAAGCTTAATCGCATTGAACGTCGCGACTTAGCCCGCCTTGATTTTGGCTGCCCGGATGACTCTGGCCCATTTGGCCGTTTCATCAGCAACGAGTTTGCCGAACTCGGCGGACGAGCCACCAAGCTCTACCGCTCCCAGATCGGCAAGTCTTGCCTTGATCGCACTATCAGCAAGTGCAGCATTGAGTTGTTTGTTGAGGGTTTTGACAATGGAGGCTGGTGTGCCCCTGGGGTACCATCTCTTTTCGCGCTCACGCACGAGCTTCTCGGTCTGCCGCGTGCGGTCGACGACGTCGCCGGCGTGGTCGGCTGGCCTACTACAAGATCGGTTCGATCAGGCGGAATTTCACGAAATTCATAAACCGGTCGAACGTCGATCGCGGCAAGACTCGCTGGAAGCGACCGTTCAGCGGTGACAGGCAGGTCGGGTTCATCGCTATGCCGTATTTCAGCGCCGTGCCGGTCACCAGCCGTCCTGATTTTTCCTCGAGCTGCGCACTCGTATCCGCATGGGTCGCCACCTTTATTGCCTTTGCGACCGCGGCGGGATGCGTCTGCGCGCCGCCATCCATCGTGCTCCCATCGACGCGCCTGAGATCGTATTCGACGGTGGCTTGCAGGATCTGTTGACCTTGGCAGACGTAGCCTCCGGCGTTGATATAATCCAGGACCGCGCTGCTGCAGTCGTCCTGCGCCATCAACTTATTGTAGATCTTGTGATTGGTGCCGAGCGCGATCTCGTAGAGATGAACGTCGGACAGCGAATAGTGCACCTTGGTCACGAACTTATTGCCGGCGTCGCCATGGCTTGATCCGACCGTTTCGGCATCGAGTTTGATGCCAATCGTATATTTCCCGGCGTGGAGCTCTTCGTTGATGGTGCTGGTGCTAGTCGATTCGATAACCGCGTCCTTCAGTTCGTCCTTGTCCACGGCGCAAAGTGTCTTGAAAAACTTCACGTCGGGATCGACGTAGTAAAGGGATCCCAAATTCAACAGGTTCGACGGCGGCGTAATCGGCAAATAACCGAGGCTCCTTAGGTCATTGTTGAGCTGATCAGCGCTTGGGCGCGATGTAAAATACCAAGCGCCGGGAATGACAATCGCCATCAGCGCAAGTGTGATTGCAAGAATTTGCCATTTCCGCATAGCTGCCTCCATCTCTCAAACTAGAACGAGTTCAGCGGCCTGGGCAGCAGACGGGTCCGCACGGGAAATAATGCGCCGGACAGGCTATTGCTTCGACGGACATGAGTGTGGAGACCAGGGTGACGACCAAGATGTTTTTAAGAATATTGCCGATGATAGTACGCATGGCTCTTCTCCGTTCCGAGAGAACTGTCAACGACTGCGACACCGGAATGTGTTTTACGACATCCTGCACATTGGGTTTGTCGCGTGAAGCAGCTTAGTCCTTCTGCCGAAGCGGTGTGTAATCCACTTCACACTCGGTGCGCATTTCCGACGTGAGACAAGAAACCTGCTCTGGTGCGATGACGTTGCGACGTCGCTGATAGTTTTGACGACAAGGCTCTAATGTATCAAGAAGCAGCGTATTTCTTTTGGATCAAAAAAATCTGGGCCGGCCTTGAATGATTAAGATGGCGAGAATTTCTCGGGAGTCGTCTGCGCGCGTCATGCCAGCGCATCGTCCCCACTCAGTGTTGTCGCCAAGAGCCGCTCGACGGGCCAGCTTTCTTTCTCACGAAAGTAGGTGACAAGCAGCCGGTAGCCCGGATAGGAGCTATACGTCTGCGTGATGCGGTTATCGATAGGCCGTTCGCCGAGTTGTCCAATTTCCGTTGACACGGGGCGGCGGTCGACTGGCCAATCGGGGAATTGCGCCATTGTCAAAATCGCACTGATTAAAACAGCTAGCAGAATAATTTTTTCCACTGCGCACACCTATGGGCTGCGGCTGCGGGGATAGAGCAGCATGAAACGACTTTACGTCGCGCGAGCGTCAGGCCGGTGTGGTGCAGTTCACATAAGTGAATCGATTTTGTGGGCTCGATAAGCGGACTTGTCTTGAGGGTGTTTCGTCCGGCTTCCGCTCGTAAACGCTTGGGCTAAATGTCATTGGAAAAAGGCGCGCCGGTCTCCCGTCGACAGTGACGCACTTCACGTTGGCGCTCAAACCACTGCGCTACTAGTTTCGATGACGTGTACATCCGCCTCTGTGGATGGCGAACTCAGGGAGCGCAGCGATGTCAGATTTCGAGGCTTGCGCGCAGAACGAAACAATTGGTGATTACACAAAACAGGAAGCCGTGGATCGCCAGCTTCTGAGCATGATTGCCTCTGGCGACAGGCTGGCGCTGCGATCTCTGTATGCGCGACACAATGTGTTGGTGTACCGGTTCGCACTGCGGCTAATTGGCGATGCGTCGAAGGCCGAAGAGGTTGTCAGCGACGTCTTCTTCAATGTATGGCGCCAAGCCGGCCGCTTCGAAGGGCGAAGTCGCGTCTCGACTTGGATTCTAGCGATTGCACGACACAAAGCGCTCTCGGCCCGGCATCGTCGGCAGGAAGAGGGGCTTGAGTCCACTCTGGCGGAAGGCGTCGCCGACCCGGGCGATGATCCAGAGCAGACCCTGAGTCGGAAAGACACGAGCACATTATTGCGCGGCCGTTTGGCGCAACTGTGCCCGCGGCATCGAGAGATCATCGATCTTGTCTATTATCACGAAAAGTCCATCGAGGAAGCGGCCGAAATCATCGGCGTTCCACTTGGCACAGTCAAAAGCCGGATGTTCTACGCGCGCAAGCGCATTCACGATTCCTTCTCGCGCGAGCATATACAAGCCTTATAGCCGGCTTCTATCGCGTCAACAGAGCGCGCTGCTCAGCGACCGCGGCTTTAACCTGCGTCAAAGGTTGACAGCTCACGCGTAAGGCGCTGATCGACACCGAGAGTGCAATGCTTGCTTTTCCTATGGGCGCTAGCGACCCTGGCCTTGCCGACGGTATCACTTTCAATGAAATAAGCGGCCGACCCCTAGATACCACCGGGTGCCATATTTCGTCGGAACGGATAAAAAAAGCCCCGCGTTAACCGCGGGGCAGTGTGGGGAGGAAACGAGAAGGTTGGTGAACCTTCACAAAGAATAATTAGTCTGAACGAGAGCTGGGGGAGTGTGATGCGGTTCACAGGAGCTTGCATAAACGATAACGGCATCCCGATTCAGCGTGAATATTTTCAAGAAGCAGGCTGGAAACAGGGCGGGGATTAAAACCCGCCCTGTTTTTCTTCACGGCTGAACTTCCAGTTCTTGATTGTATCCGAGAGCGCCGCCGCCGGTATGTTCCGGCAAGTTTGAAATATCGCGCATGTCCGTGCTGGGCACCATCGCGAAGGCATCGATGCCATTCCGGTGAATAGCCGCCTGCTTGTGGGAACCGGTGCCTTGGTAACTCCATGCCACCAGATTGCCAGTCCCTTCGTCGGGGTCATACGACTGGGCGAATGCTGGCGAAGCAATGCCGATCGCGACAGTGAGAATCGCGATGAGCTTCCACTTGTTCATCATGGCTGTTCTCCTAGGTTGCGAGGCAAACCAGCCAGGGATTGGCCGTTGCCTGTGCCCACGGAGATAACAGCATGCGACCACCCCGACTGTGATGCCGCTCACCCGGTGACAGAAAAAAGAATTGGCGTTGAACGGACACTTAGAGAACGCAGATACCATCATTATCGACAGGCTTGACATCGAGGCGAAGCGGTAAGGCGAGTAAAAGAATTGAGCTAATTTGTCTTCTAACCAATGGTCAGAAGCGCTCACACGTTTGTGCGCCTGACGCGTGCGGCAAGCTCAGCACACCGAGTGAAAAGAGGCTGACCGGAATTGCACCGATCTGTCCCGCCCGAACGGGAGGCCTCGACCATCACCACAAGCCTGCGCGATTTCCCACCTCTTGATGTTGACGGAGGCCGGTTTCGCGCGGTCGCCAACATCGATCAAGGGGCCTAACTGCACATTATCGAAATAGTTGGCTTCCGTGATCCGCTTCACAAATGGAGCGGCCCGTTACACCTAGTTTGCTGACACTCTCGCCTACGACCTGAACCTTCTGAGGAGGCGTTCATGAGTGTTCAAGCAAAAAAGCGCACCGCTGCTCCCAAGACATCATCGTCGACCATGCCATCAATCGCAGTGGCGTTTCTTGTGGGCGCGATCGTCATTGCACTCGCATTGTCAATATCGATGGGAATAACCGGCGAACTTCAGGCAATCGATTATTCCGGTTCCGTGAACCTCCCGTAATCATGCCTGCAAGAGCGAAGTCACAACCAAGCTCCATGGGAGAACGGCATGTATTCAAGAACAGATGCGCAAACGTCAAACAATCACCAGCGATTAGAGCTCGTTCTTAAATGGCTCGGTGCAATCGTCCGGTTCATTCAAACGGGTGCCACTGCTGTTGGCCGACGTGTTTTCGTCGCGTGCCACGAATCCCGACGAGTGCAAGCTGCCGCAGTCATTCGGCAACACCAGCACTTGATCGATGAGGCGAGAGCCAAAGTCTTGCAAGAACCGCTCGAAGCCAGCGGTCGACCGGCGCATCGCGGTGCTGAATCAAAGCCTTTTTCAACGGCAAGGAATCAGGGGAGGATGGCATGTCTGCCTTATTAGGCGATCATGCTGCCTCAGCTCTCGGCGGTGATCTCGGACATATCGTCACGTTGCTATCAATCTTCGCCGGCTCCTTGGCCGCCGGTCTCGCCGGCTTCGCGTTCTCGGCGATCGCCGGCGCTTTGTTGTTTCACTGGCTTCCTCCTGTCGAAGCTGTGCCGTTACTTCTGGCCTGCAGCGTGACGACGCAATTGTTCAGCATCACAAGTCTTTGGCGGACGATGCAATGGCGTCAGTGTTTTCCCTACCTGGCCGGCGGCTTGGCCGGGATTCCCTTAGGAGCCAAATTGCTGGAGAACTTCAGTCCTCATATTTTCGCAGCTGGGTTCGGCATCTTCCTCATTTGCTACAGCAGTTATATGCTTCTGCGGCCCGCGCTCGCCGTGCGGGGCGGCGGATGTCTTGCTGAGGTTGCCGCGGGCTTTGCTGGCGGCATCACTGGCGGCGCAACGGCTTTTCCAGGAGCGTTTCCGACGATTTGGTGCAGCCTGAGAGGTCTGTCCAAGAATGAGCAGCGCGGCATAGTCCAACCCTTCATATTGCTTATGCAAATTGCAACGCTTGTCTATTTCTCAAAGCTCGGCATTCTTGCTTCGGGAACGTGGACGAATTATTTGTGGTGCATACCCGCAGTAATAGGCGGCACGTGGCTGGGGCTTCGGCTGTTTGATCGCGTCGATGACGCGAAGTTTCGCCGGCTCGTGCTGCTTTTCCTTCTGGTTTCCGGCACCACGTTGCTGGTCTGATGTTTGCGGACCGCTCGAAAACCACGGATGGTTCGGTCATCCGTGCCGGTGGCCGCCGGGCGGAGGCAATTTAATCCCTTCCTGAATACACCCGGCAGTTGCTACGGTCCCGGTCGGACCTTCGGGTCCACGCAGGAACTGAACCGCGACATAGGGGGAAATCAATGGTCGATCTCAAGCGGAAAAAGATCGCTGTCGGTTGCCAGGGCGGCGGCATGCATGCTGCCTTCGAAATCGGCGTGCTCACCGAAATCCTCAAAGACTGCGAGCAACAGAAATTTGATCTTGTGGGCTTGAGCGGCACGTCGGCCGGCGCCCTGTGCGCGCTCATGGCTTGGTACGGTCTCGCTCCGAAGAAGGGGCAGCCGGGCTCGGAGCGCGCGGCAATCGATAAGCTCGTCAATTTCTGGAACCACTTCGTCGCCGAGACGCCGAGCGAGACATTGCTTAATTTATTTACGTTCGGAGCACTCAAGGTCGAGGAGATGGAGATCCCGGTGCTTGGAATTAATGCGCCGATATTCGGGATCAATCCAGCTGGCGCAATTTACAAGGCGTTCGCCACTGCGCTGCCGCGCCTTGGCGTCCGCACGCAGTATTTCGACTTGGAGGATACGCTTGCCAAGGACTGCCCGGAGTTTCATGCCATCGATTGGCCAAAGCTGAAAACGCGCCTGCTAATTGGAGCCTCCGAGGTCGTCAACGGCTTGGAGACAGTTTTCGACTCGGACGTTAACAAAGGAGCGCAACAGATCAACAGGGGTATGCAGGACGGCAGCCTTGACTACTGGCACCAGCAATTGCCGCTCACTTTGAACGGAATCGTAGCTTCTGGGACTTTGCCTGCATTCAGCGAGGCGGAGCGGATCGACGGCTGTTATTACTGGGATGGGCTCTATTCGCAGAATCCCCCCGTTCGCGAGTTTTTTGCCGGAGTCGACACCGAGGAGGTGCCCGACGAATTGTGGATCGTGCGCATCAATCCGCAGCAGTGGCCCGAAGCGCCCGCATCGAACGCGGAAGTCATCGACCGCGAAAACGAGCTGATGGGCAATCTGTCGCTTCACAAAGAGCTGGATTTTATCTTAGCGGTCAACAAGTGGAGAAAGTCTCACGGTGGGAAATTCGCCGACGACTACAAGCATGTGACCGTGCGCACGATGAAAATGAAAAAGGAAACGGCCGACGGACTGCGGTATTCGTCGAAGTTCAACCGCAGCCGAGAATTCATGGATCAACTGCACAACGAAGGCCGGGAGGTTGCCCGGGCTTGGCTCAATCGCTGGCCCGACGGCGTCGGCTCCTACCCGGACGACGCTGCTTATCCCTGAGAGTTGGCGACCGGCTTTATCGGACCATTTACTATCTCGAAATTTAGCAAAGCGCCTAACTCGATCCGCTGCCGACCTGCCCGCTGCCCGAAGCCGCGAGCATTGCGAAGGTGTCGCCCGTTCCGATATGCTGCGCGACGATTGTTTGAGGCTTGGTTCACGAATCCGCACCGAGTTAGGTCGTTGCCATGGAAGTCGGTGAGTGGCTGCGTAAGGTGGGCCTTGGTCGATATGAGTCGGCGTTCATCGAGAACGCGATCGGCTTTGATGTACTGGCCGAACTAACCGACGACGATCTCGCAAAACTTGGAATGGTGCTCGGCGACCGGAAACGCTTCACCAAGGCGCGGGCGGAAGACTCTCCCGGTGCGGGGGCCGCAAGCGAAGCGAAAGAGCCGCCGAGCGAACACTCCGCGCTGGGCGGCGCCGAACGCCGTCACCTGACCGTGATGATCTGCGATTTGGTCGGTTCGACCGCCCTGGCTTCTCGACTTGATCCCGAGGACATGGGTGCGGTGATCGATGCCTTACAGGCGGCCTGCGCCCGAATCACGCTGGCCTTCGACGGTTTTGTCGCCGAATTTCGCGGCGACGGCATATTGGCCTATTTCGGCTATCCGCGCGCGCACGAGGACGATGCCGAACGGACGGTGCGTGCGGCGCTCGATATCGCCGTCGCGGTTGCGCGGCTGAGGACGCCTGCGGAAGAGCCGCTTTCGGTTCGTATCGGGATAGCCACCGGTTTGGTCGTGGTCGGCGACCGCGGCGGTGAAGGCGCGTTACGGGAACACACTGTGATTGGCGACACGCCGAACCTTGCGGCGCGCCTCCAAGCATTGGCGGAGCCTGGGGAAGTTATCATCGCCGCTTCCACACGCCGGCTGCTCGGCGATCTGTTCCGTTTGCGCGATCTTGGACCTCACCAGGTCAAGGGTATTGCGGAGCCGATTGCGGCGTGGGCGGTTGAAGGCGTGTCGAGTTCGCGGAGTCGCTTTGAAGCGATCCATGCGGCGGCTCTGACGGAACTCATCGGCCGCGAAAACGAACTCGATTTTCTGCTGGACCGCCAGCGCCTCGCTTGGAGGGGCAAAGGCCAAGTCGTGCTCATCTCGGGTGAAGCGGGGATTGGCAAATCGCGTCTTGTGGCCGCGCTCGAAGAAAAAATCGGCGAGCAGCCGCACACGCTTTTGCAATACCAATGTTCGCCACATTACAGCAACAGCGCGCTCTATCCATTCATCGCCCAATTGGAGCGCGCGGTCGGCCTTAAGGCGGACGACACATCCGACGAGCGCCTTGCCAAGCTGGAAGCGCTTCTCGCCATGCTGGCGCCGCGCGTTCAGGAGGTGGCCCCCCTGTTCGCCGCATTGCTGTCGATCCCCACCGGCGACCGCTACCCAAAACTACCGCCCAATCCCGCGCAGCAACGCCGCCGGACGTTTGCCGCACTGCTCGATCAATTCGAGAGTCTCGCGCGTCAACAACCGGTCCTTTTCGTCTTCGAGGATGTGCACTGGGCCGATGCGGCGTCGATTGAACTGCTAGACCTGACGATTGAGCGGTTGCGCGATTTGCCAGTACTCGCCCTTTTCACCTTGCGGCCGGACTTCAAGCCGCCCTGGGCGGGTCTTCCGAGTGTAGGGACGCTGGCGTTGGGACGCCTCGACCGTAGCTACGCCGAGAGCATCGTCGCGCAAGTGACCGGCGGTCATACCTTGCCGGCAGACGTGATGAATCAGATTATCGCCAAGACCGACGGCAATCCGTTGTTCGTCGAGGAACTTACCAAGACGGTTCTCGAAGGCGACATTCTGGTCAAGAGTGCCAACGGCTACCGGCTCAATGGGCCGCTGCCGCCGCTCGCCATTCCCACGACCCTGCAAGACTCGTTGATGGCGCGGCTTGACCACCTCGCGCCGGTGAAGGACATCGGTCAAATATGCGCGGCGATCGGCCGTGAGTTCTCCTATCCTTTGATGCGCGAGGTTGTCGGACGCGACGAACAGTCGCTCAAGAATGCTCTCGCCAAACTGGAGGAGGCAGAGCTCCTGTTTCGCCGTGGCGACCCACCAGAAGCGACTTACACCTTTAAGCACGTGCTGGTGCGCGACGCAGCATACGAGAGTCTGCTCAAAAGCCGCCGGCAGCAACTGCACGGACGAATTGCGCGCACAATGGAGGAAAAGTTTCCGGATATTGTGGTGAGCCAGCCCGAAATCTTGGCTCACCATTTTACCGAAGCCAATCTTGTCGAGCCCGCAATCAACTACTGGCTTAAGGCTGGCAACCTCGCCCTCGGCCGCTCGGCGAATGCTGCCGTCAACCATCTCCAACAAGGACTGAAGCTGATCGCGAGCATCAACGACAAGACTACAAGCGAAAAGCTTGAACTGCTGCTTCAAACGTCGCTTGGCAACGCCCTCCGGACGACGAAAGGTTGGAGCACCGAAGGCGTGAAGCAAGCATATACGCGAGCGCTCCAGCTTTGCAGCCAGAATGGGCTAGACGAACATACCCTCCCTGCAGTGTTTGGTTTGTGGACCTGGAATTTCCTACGCGCGACGCTTCGCGAGGCTCAGGCCCTTGCCGAAAATTTGCTAAATACCGCCGAGCAAGTAGGCGACCCGATTTACAGGGTGCTTGCCCACGAAGCCTTGGGCTTCACCTATTTCGCACAGGGGAAATTTGGTGCCGCCCACACGGAACTGGAGCGCGGCGTCATCCTCTGCGAGGACAGCAAAGCTGGAACGTATCTTGACCTCTCCGCGCAAGATCCGCGCGTTCACATAAGGTCATACGATGCGATGACGCTTTGGATGCTCGGATATCCGGACCGGGCGTTTCAGCTTTGCGCGGAAGCCCGCCGTTACGCCGATATGACGCGACATCCGTTCAGCGAGGCAATGATCCGAACGATAAGTCTTCGCGTTCACCAACTTCGCGGCGAAACTGACATCGTAGCGGGGTTAGCTGATGCAGTGATTGCGCTCTGCGAGGAGCATGAGTTTGTACACTACTTGGCCATGGCGTTGATTTTACGCGGATGGGCAAAGGCTAAACGAGGCGAGTTCGAGAAAGGCATCGCCGAGATCGAGGAAGGCTTGAAGCAGGAAAGGGCCACTGGCGCCCTGTTGTTGGACTCATATTCCCTCGGGCTGCTCGCCGATGCATGCATTAAGAACGAGCGGTACGGACAGGCGCTCGAATTCCTGAGCCAGGCACAATCGCGACTCGGGGAAGAGGACACCGAACGCTTTTACGCTGCAGAAATTTATCGCTTGCTCGGCGAAACCTATTTGCGATCGAACCAAGGCCTGGATCGCGCGGAACATTATTTTTCTGAAGGCCTTAAGGTCGCGCGCGAGCAAAAGGCCAAATCTCTCGAACTCAAACTTTGCTTGAGTCTGTGCGAATTGTACGACATGGGACAGAGTGCCGATATCGGACGATCGCAGCTCGACGAGGCCTATGGATTTTTCAGCGAGGGCTTTGACACGGTGTATCTCATGAGGGCCAAAGCGAGGCTGAAGAAGGGTTAAGTGCGCCGTTGCGGCTACTGCCGTCCGGTTACCGAATTTACGAACTCGCTTTGAATTGTCTCGATAATGCGGTCGCCGTCTTCGGCCATCAAGAAATGCGAGCCCTTGCATTCGTGATTGGTGAAGCCGCCGCGCGTCAGTTCACCCCAGCTGGCGGAATCTTCCTCCGATACCCATGGGTCGGAATCGCCGACAAAGCTGCTGATCGGGAAAGAAAAGGGCTCGCCGGGCTGATAGTTGTAATTGTAGGCCATGCAAAATTCGGCGCGGATCGTGGGCAACAATATCTTCCTGAGTTTCGGTATCTCCAACATCCTGTCGGCGGCCGGCGTGTCGAAGTGCCGGATGATGTCCGCGAAGATTTCGTCATTTTGGGCGAAGGGAGGAATCTTGATGTCGAAATCGCGGTGCAACATCATGCCGTAGATCAAGTTGTCCTCAAATTCGCCCCGGCGCTTCAACAGATGCGGCGGTCTCACGCCGCAAGCAAACGCGTGCTTGATGAAACGCAAGTGTTCTTTTGGCAGCGCGCGCAGCGTCGCAAACATGCTGAGCCCGCCCAGGCAGTGGCCAAAAAAGGCAGACGGTCGATCCAGCCAGTCGATCATTTCCGGCAGCAGCCCGGCGACGAAAGCGTCCAGGTCGTCGACGGCAGTCTCGTTGATGCGCGTCCCACGCCCCGGCGCCTCGACCGCCACCAACTCGACGGCGCTGTTGAAACGTTGCGCCCAGTCGCGGAACGATCCGAGGCCGCCCCCTGCATAGGGAAAGCAGAACAGCCGAACGGCAGCATCGGGATTTGGTCGAGGCGCCACCAGCCATTTGCCGGGGCGGCGTGCTCCGTTGGCGGCGGGTTCTAATTCTTCGCCTTCTTCGACGTCAGGGCGGGCATGCAAAGAAACGCCGTTTCCAGGTATACGGCGTGCTGTTCCGGGCCGTGCGGAGTCATTGGCAGCGGAGCTAATTTCTGCTCCCGAAATCGACGCCTCGCTATGCGGTGATACGATGGCGGCCACAGAAGCGGGCGCGGCAGTCTCGCTCATCGCACGTTGCGCAAACAGCCCGGACAGATGATCGGCCAACTGATTGATGGTCGGTCCTCTGATCAGCTCGGAGATTGAAATCAATACACCAAACTCGTCTTCCAGGTCGTTCGCGAGCGTTACCGAGCGCAGCGAATCCAAACCGACCTCATTCAGAGGCCGATCCAAGTCTATTGGATCGACGAAGCCGAGTTCTGCGGTTATGCGCTGTTGCAGCCTGCTCAAAAGGTGCGGGCGTGCCCTGCCGTTTGTCGGGATTGGCGGCGCGGCCGACCGCGCGTTTCTTTGCGGCGCCTTTACTGTTTTGGAATTTTCGCACCCGGTCAGGAGCTCGGCTAGAAACGTAGGATTGCCAACCTTGCCGGCATAAGTCGGCCAATCGGTATCCGCGATCGTAATATGCTCTACATCGCGGTGCATCGCTTCGTCGAAGGCTTGCATTGCCAGATCGGGAGATATGAATTGCACGCCAAGCGATGACCACATCTCCTCGCCACGGGTGCCCGAGGTAGTGGCCAAGCCGCCTCCAGACCAGGCTGACCAGTTGATCGCCGCAGCGGGCAAGCCGGCATTGCGCCGGTAAGAGGCCAGAGAATCGAGGAAGGCGTTCGCCGCACTGTAATTCGCCTGACCAGCGGAGCCCAACAAGCTCAGTACAGACGATTGAACAATAAAGAAATCCAGCTCCAGCGACTTGGTGTGCTGATGCAAAAGCCAGCTCCCATAGACTTTCGGCTCGAAAACCCGTGAGAATCGATCCCATTCGAGCAGCGCCAGAATTCCATCGTCCAAAACGCCGGCCGAGTGCACCACGCCTCTCAGCGGCGGGAAATCGCTGCCGATTGTCTGCATGAGCCGGCTCACATCTTCTTCGCAACCGAGGTCAGCCGCCACGACGCCGATCTTTGCGCCGCTTCTTTCCGCGTCGGCTTTCAGCTGCTGTGCCGCATGGGCACTCGCGCTTCGACCCGTCAGCACGAGATGTCTGGCGCCTTTCCCGATGAGCCATCTGACGATACTGCGGCCCAACATTCCGAGGCCGCCGGTCACCAGGTAGGTCGCGTCACCACGAATGCGCGGCGTATGCGATCGCAATTCCGCAAGGGGTTGCCTGACAAGTCTGGCGACGTGACGCTGGCCGTCGGCGGAGATTGCAATCTGGGACTCCCCGTCCGGATGCAGCAATTCCGCTGTCAATAAATCGATGTCAGGCGTTTGCCGCGCGTTCAGTTGCAGGTCGACCAATCCGCCCCAAATGCCGGGATACTCGATCGCAACGGTTCGGCCCAGGCCCCATAGCGGGGCCTGAACAGGATCGACATGCCGGCTGAGACCCTCCGAGTTTTGCGCGTTTGCGGTTACAAACCAAAGCTTGACGCTGCCCGGATTTGCCGTCCGGCTCTCCGCAAGTGCCTGGATGAGCGCCAATGCGCCGCGGCACATGGTCTCGCTGCCGCTTTTCAAACCGACTAGGGTAAGGTTTTCGACCGGCGGCGCGTCCAATCCCCAGAGATAAACCACGCCCTCGCACGGCAACGGCGCGCCGGCAGCAAATTCCTTCAGCAACCGGCGAAAACCATCCGGCTTGCGTTCGTCCACCGCCGAGGTTGGAAAACGAGAATCATGTTGCGCCGGCGTCGCCTTGCGATACACGAGGCGGCAGTGATGGCCCGCATTTCCCAACCTTTCGGCCAATGCCGCGCCGAAGCCCTTTGCATCGGCGAAGATCATCCAGCTTGCCGGAGACCTGTCCTTCCGTTGGTAGGCCGCCCCCGGCGCGCACTTCCGCCATACCGCCCGATAGAACAAATCGTCGGCGCGAGCTGCGGATGGTGCCACTTTGGCAAACGGCAAGCGGCATACCGTCAACCCGTCTAGATCTGCGACAGGCCGCTCCGCGTCATCGTAAACGCGGATGTCGAGCACCGGCGCATCGTCTTTCCCGGCCTCGCGCAGGCTGATGTGGGCCCACGCTTTGTCGATGCCGTCCTGATAGCAGCGAAAACCTTCCAGCGAGACCGGCAGATAGGCGCTCTGACGGTCGCCCGTGGCTTCGACATCACCGAGGACAAATGGGTAGGCATGCAGGCACGCATCCAGGAACGCGGGATGGAGGGTAAATTTCGCATTCGTCAAACCGTCGGCAAGTTGCACTTTTGCCAGAGCCTCGCGCTGACCTAGGTGCAACTCGCGGACGCCGCGAAAACTTGGTCCGTATTCGAGCCCGAGCGTGTCAAGCCGTCGGTAGATTTCGGCAGGCGGCACTGTTCGCGAGCAGCGGGCGCGAACTTTCTTCGTCGAAAAAGTCGAAGCGGCCGGCGCTTCGGACCTGCGCAAAGTGCCCGTCATGTGCGTATGCCAACGCTTCGGCTCCCGGGTATCCGCGCTGACCAGCTCGAAAGCTGCTCGATCGGATTTCTGCGGCGTCACGATCACCCGCACCATCCGATCTTCACCGTTGGCAAAGGACATCGCCTGGTGATGCATGGCATTCTCAAAACGAACGCGCGGCGACCCGAAATGCAGCCGCGCGGCGGCCGTAGCGGCTTCCAGCTCGGCAGCCGTCGGCAGCACGATGGTGCCCGCAAGTCTGTGATCGGAAAAATAGGCGGCGTGCTGGACGCCATAGCGGGTTTCGTAGCGTGTCTCTTCCGACGTCGAGTTGACGTGGACGCCAACCAATGGGTGGAGGCGTTCCACGGCTTTGCGGGCGCGTTGATCGTGGACCATATCGTCCTCGAGCCAATGGCGTTGGCGCTGGAAGGGGTATGTGGGCAATGGAAGTCGTCGCCACGACGCATCGGCATGTACCGCAGCCCAATTTATGTTGTGGCCGGCAAGATACAGCATCGTCAGCATATCGCTGACCGACTCAGCGTCCTGCTTTTGACGATTGAGCGAAGCCACCCAGGCCGCAGATCTGCCTTTTGCGGCAAGACAACCTTGCGCCATGGGTAGCAGCACGGGGTGCGGGCCGATCTCGAGAAAGCTTCGGCACCCAAGTTCGGCAAGCGCATGCATCCCATCTCTGAACCGCACTGCTTCCCGAAGATGGCGGCGCCAGTAAGATTTGTCTGGCGCCGCCGCCATCAACCCGCCGGTGAGGTTGGATATCAAGGGCAGCTTCGGCGCTTCATATTTGATCTGGCCTGCGATGTTTTCGAAATCTTCAAGGATGGACTCGGTGTGGGACGAATGAAAAGCGTTGGAAACCTGCAGTTGCCGATGGCTTATGCCTTTCTGACCCAATGATTCCGACAGCTTCCTCAACGCGCTCAGATCGCCGGACACGACCGTATTGTCCGGTCCGTTGATTGCGGCCACGTCGATCCTGGCGGCGGTCTCTTCCAGGAGCGATCGGACCGCGAGCTCATTTGCGAAGACCGCAATCATGCCGCCATCGTCCGGCATTCGGCGCATCAGGGCACCGCGGGCAATGACCAACTGCATTGCGTCTTCGAGCGACACCACTCCCGCCGCCCAAGCGGCGGTGATTTCTCCTAAGCTGTGCCCAATGACTGCGTTGGGCGATATGCCCCAGGATCTCAGAAGCTCTACGAGAGCATATTCGACCGCAAACACCGCCGGTTGAGTATATTCGGTGCGGTCGACCAGCGCGGCATTATCCCCCTCGGAAAAGATAATGTCGCGCAGGCCATGCTTGAGATTTGGCGCCGCCAGATGATGACAGCGGTCGATGGCATCGCGAAAAGCGGAATGGCTGCGATAGAGCTTCGCGCCCATGCCGGCATGCTGCGATCCCTGACCAGAGAACATGAACGCAATCGGCGGATTGCCGGTACGTTGCGGACGCGAAGCGTCGTCCACCGCCGCACGCAGCCAGGTCGTCATGTGCTTTTTCAGCTGCGTTTCGGACTGCGCCGGCGCAGCGTAGCGGAAATCGAACTGGCTTCTGCTGACATTGGTGGTGTAGCATACGTCGCCGAGCGGCGCGCCCGGATTGTCGTTTAACCAATTCAAAAATTGATGGACGCGCGCGGCCAATGCCTCAGAACTTTTTGCTGAAAGCGTAACGAGGCGAGGGGCGTCTCCGCTTATTGCCTCGGTTGACGCAGGCGGTGGCGCTTCCTCGAGGACCACGAAGGCATTTGTACCGCCGATCCCCAGGCTATTTACTCCAGCTCGCCGTGGAGTATCCGTCGGGAGGAAATCCTTAAGTTTTGTGTTTACATAGAAAGGCGAAGATACGAAGTCGATCGCAGGGTTCGACGTTTTGTAATTGATGTTTGGAGGGATTTGTTTGTGATAAAGAACAAGTGCCGCCTTGATTAGGCCAGCGATTCCCGCCGCCTGTTCGGGATGCCCAATATTCGCCTTAACAGAGCCGACGGAACAGTACTGCTTACGGCCGGTCTGGTTTCGAAAAGCTCTGGTCAGAGCATCAACTTCGAGCGGATCGCCTACAAGTGTACCGGTCGCGTGGCATTCCACATAGCCGATGCTGTCTGCGCTTATCCCTGCCGCTTTCAATGCCGCGGTTACCGCTTGGGACTGTTGCTCAAGACTCGGAGCGGTGTAGCTGCTTTTGGCTGAACCGTCGTTGTTCGCTGCAGTTCCTTTGATGACTGCAAATATGTGGTCACGATCCGCGATAGCCTGTTCCAAACGCTTGAGCAATACTGCGCCGACACCGCTGCCGAAAATGGTTCCCTGGCCAGCGGAGTCGAAGGGCCGACAATGCCCATCGAGAGAATAAACGTTCCGCTTTTCCGCCAGGTACCCCTCGACTTGCGGGACACGCACCACCGATCCTCCCACCAGCATCATGTCGCACTCATTCAATCGCAGGTTTTGGCACGCTTGATGGACTGACAATAAAGACGAGGAGCATGCGGATTGAATCGTGAAGCTGGGGCCGGTGAGATTGAGCTTGTACGAGATACGCGTGCTCAAGAAGTCTTTGTCGTTGCCAATATGCGGCGTGCTGGCCGTTTGACCTGGAAGATCTGGGTGGTGCAGTTTTGCCAGCAGATAGCTTGTGACGACACCGCCTGCTGTTGCAATGACGCCAACCTTTCCCTGGTAGCGGGCCGGGTCGTACCCTGCGTTTTCGAATGCCTCCCAACACACTTCCAGAAACAGGCGATGTTGCGGGTCCATCAGCGCCGCGTCTCGTGGGGAGTAGCCGAAAAAGGATGCGTCGAACATTTCGACGTCTCGCAACATCGCCGCAGCCTTCACGTAATTGGGATTGGAAAGTAGGGAGGGATTGACGTTGGCGGCGATTAGGTCTTGATCGGAAAAAAAAGTGACGGACTCGACTCCGCCGCACAAGTTCTTCCAATATTCTTGCGCCGTAACCGCTCCGGGAAGCCGGCAAGCTAGGCCGATGATGGCGATATCATTCCGTGCTGGACCACTCATTTCGACGCCTCGACCGCAACAAGACTGGACACTGGAGTCGGATCAGAAAATCGTTTGGTCAGAATAGTCCCTTGGCCTGCGCGCGATTACTGTTCTTGACGCACTTTTGGCAGAATACCACGTTTATCATCGCCCAGGTTGGCCCGGGGTTTTTCCCCTTTTGTCGCCGCTCGGGTTGTTATCCTTTCTGAGTGTTTCGAACATCGCGGTTAGAGAAGCCAAGATTTGTTCTTGAGTTTCAATAAGACCAAGTGCGCCGGCGACCAACTTTGGAAAGTTTTTTGTGTATGACTCTTTAATTTCGTTTTGGAGGTCTCGATCCAGAAGGGACCGCCATTTTCCTGACGGATCTAAAGTCATCATCATGGCCTGCAGTTCACGCGATGCGAGATTCTCAAGCGGCCGAACATGGCTGGCATCCTCGATGCCTTTTTTCATCAACGCGAGTACGTCTCGCTGGAACGACAACCACGGTAATGCCAGCAAAACAAAATTCTTGGCGATACGGCTTTTGTCTTTGTCTTTGTGATTGTTTTCTTTGTCATCCGGCATGTGGACACCTCTCAAATGTCCGGCGGAAGTCGACGCATAGTGGGAATGGGCGGCGCCCCAAAAAGTTTTGTTTCCAGCCAATCTAGCGTCGAAAGCCGAATTTAACCTCGCACAATGTACTTATACCGCGGTGGTGGAGCAACGTCATCCCCGCGCAGTTTGCCCGGAGCCTCCAACGGTCATTCGGTGTTTTCAGACACGAGTCGTTTGAGTGCGTCCGGCGACAAAATGGTCAAACCGCCGCGTTCCACCCTCACCAATTTTTGACGATGCCATTTGCGTAGTTGCTTGTTCGTGCTCTCGCGGGAGGCGCCCACCAGTTGGCTGATCTCGCGTTGTGTCACCTTTAGGATTTGCTCACGCTGCGATGATGAACGTTCGCACAAATACAACAATGCCTTTGCCAGGCGCGCCTTAAGCCTGAGAAAGACGACATCTTCGATCTGTTCGCTGGTGTGCCGCAGTCGTCCGCACAGGATTTCTAGCAAACGTAGCGCAAGTTCAGGATAATCTCGCAGCAAAGGCATAAAATCACGGCGTTCAATAACCATGATTTCACCGGATTCAATCATCACTGCGTCGGCCGTGCGCGGACCCCCGTCGAGAAACGCGATTTCTCCAAAGATCTCTCCCGACACAATTAAGTTGAAGACGGTATCTTTGCCCTCATCAGAAGGAGCGCTGACGCGAACCGCGCCGGTGCCGACAGCATACAGATTGGTTCCTGCATCGCCCTTGCGGAAAAGCAGAGTTCCTTTTTTTACTTTGCGCGTGAGGGCTCGGGGAGCCAAGCGGTCAACGATCCGCTCGTCTAACGCCTTGAAGAACGGATGGGACCGAAGCAGACGCTCTTTATCGAGGAGATTCAGATTCGTTTGGATGTTGGCGGGCATCACAAATGATCCGGCTTGTCCACACAGTTCTATTGGCCGTTATCTTAGGGCGAAAAAACGTCGTTGGGTACGCAAAGTTGGAGCGTTAAAAAGTTCGGCTTTTCAGCCCTAATTGGATCTAGGGGCCGTTGGCAGGCCCAAACTCACCAGCTTGCCGCAGACCGGTCTACCCTTTGCTCGCTATCGGGGCAGAAGGCTGCCACGCAAAGATCGAAACGAAGCGGTCGACGCCGATGGCGACCCGCCGTGCATCAATCCCGGACCATCACCGCCACAAAGAGATTTAAAAAAGCCGATCAAACTGTGAACCGCTTCACACAGGAGGCGTCGCACAGCGCCTATCCTCTCACCTACACAAACGAAGGACTTCTAAGCTGTCCTTCGCGCAACCTGAGAACAAGCGGAGTAATGATCATGTCGACCAGCATTCCCACGGCACGTGTACGACTGGGCGCGCAGGATTCGGAGGGTAGCCTGACTGCAGTTTGTCTTTTGGCGGTTGTCGGGTTGGTACTGACGGCAGTCATGGCACATTTTGGCTTTGATGCCGAAATCGCAGCGGCGTTGGCGACAGCCGGATAGCACCGGAGCGCCCCTACGTCACCTAACTCATCCGTCATCGATCCAGGCATTGGAGGCAGCTATGCACGCACGCCACGTTATCGCAGTCGTTATAGTTCTCGTAATTGCGCTCGGCGCGAAATCATTCCTGTTTCCATCCAAGCAAGCAGTCGCGGGCTCAGTTGCAGGCGCGACCATGAACGTCCTCCAAATGCACCGTGAACTCGATTCGAAGGACCTTCCACTTCAGAAAATTCGCGACAAGACCTTCGTCTTTGAAAATGAATGATGGCCCCCCGTAGGGCATTACCTTGCCACCGGCGTTCGTTTATCATCGCACTACTGCGATCCGCACGAGTGGAGAGAGTCATGACGTGGGTGGACATTCTTGGGTATGCCGCATCCGCGGCTGTACTCGCGACCTTCTGCATGAGCACCATGATTCCGTTGCGTATCCTAGCGCTCGGGAGCAATGTGCTTTTTATGGCGTATGGTTACGTTGACCATCTTTATCCCGTCTTTATTCTCCACGCGATCTTGTTTCCGGTGAATGCACTGCGTCTTGTGCAATTTCAACGTTTGGTGCGCGATATACGCGATGCACATCGGGAAGACTTATCAATCCAAAGTTTGCTGCCTTATATGAAGCGAAGAAGGCTTGTAGCTGGCGAAATGTTGGTTCGGAAAGGTGACAAGGCTGACCAACTCTACTATCTGCTGGATGGCGAGCTAGAGGTTGTTGAGCTCAACAAGATTCTAACGCCTGGCGCAATAATCGGTGAAATCGGTGTATTTGCACCAAAACAGACGCGCACCGCCACGGTCAAATGCCGGGTAGACTGTAATGTTTACGAACTGACCGAGCACAAAGCCAAAGAACTTTATTTCCAGGATCGCTCTTTTGGCTTTGCGGTCCTGCAGCTCATCATCGCACGTCTCATGGAAAACAACGAGCGGCTGATGCAAGCCAAGAGTTCTTGATCAGTACCGACCGCCTCGCTTTCAAGCGAGGTCCTGGGACGACAGAACGCCGGCGTTCGGATTGGCAGCATTTCAGCCTAGATGCGAGCGCTAGGTCCCACTGAAGTGGTACACGGCTCGTACCACAGAGTTGCTGGCGCCACGTTGAGCCTTATTGATCGTTTCGATGCGCATAATCGGCAATGCCAGATCGCCGCGGAGCGGCTTGCGCAGTTATTTGTCGACCGTCAAATGCCCGAAGAAGTCGCGGCAGACTTGCTCGAGAGCCGCCACTACTTGGTCGGTGCCGGGGGACTCCGGGACCAGGCTTGGCGTGCGTGTTGATGATTTCACCTGTGCTTTTTTGGCTTCCGAAGACGCACGCCCGCTCCACCACCGTTTTCGCCAATAAATTCAACGCCGCCGCGCTCAAGCGCTTGGCGAATGGCTCTGATTGCTTCGCTCGACACTGACCTGCGCGATTTTTCAAAATCCACGACAGTCGAGAGCCCGAGTTTTGCGGCCAGTGCAAGGGCCGGTTGCGTTAAGCCCAGCAAACCTCGGGCGCCCCGGCATTGAGCCGGAGTAATGTTATCAACATTTTCTGTTGACATTGACGGCCTTATCAACATAAACTGTTGATGCATTTTAAACGCAATATGGAGCTTTAGCCATGAATCTGGCATTCGCTGCCAACACATTTCGCGCCATCCGCGACCGCATCCGGGCGCAGGACCCCCAGATCGACGAGCAGACCCTGGCCGACACGGTCGAGGGCTTGACCGATGTGCATGAGATCCTGGCCGCGATCGTGCGGGCAGCGCTCGCCGATGAGGCCCTG
>Ga0335085_10005036_pt1 | contig 21511 bp, 23 predicted proteins | sample Lox_Sample_45_FD_206712 | JGI IMG/M metagenome (GOLD analysis project Ga0335085, IMG submission 206712) | Soil microbial communities from Loxahatchee National Wildlife Refuge, Florida, United States - Lox_Sample_4.5 | ecosystem: Environmental > Terrestrial > Soil > Wetlands | place: USA...
CGAGAGAAAGAAAAAGGCTGGCCGAGAAAAGGCGGAATGGAGCGAATGGGACGACGAAGCTAGGGAGCAATAGATGAACGCGATCAACATTTTCAAAGCGAATGGAGATAAAAGACGGCTTGCTACTGCCTTCCGCGGGCTCGGGGAAAATCAACTGGACAGGGCCGTTGTCCTCCACCGGCCCGGGAAAGAAAAATTGGACACTCGGACGCGGAGAAGATTTCCAAGAGGGGAGAAGGGAGTGGATGAAGGCGATCAACATTTTCAAATCGATTGGAGATAAAGAACGGCCTGCTAGTGCTATCAGGGTGCTCAGAGAAAGCCAACCAGACAGGCCTGCTGTCCTCCACCGGCCCTCGAAAGAGGCGAGGGGTCGGACGCGGAGAAGATTTTCCAAGTGGAGAGAAGCGAGTGGACGAAAGTGATCAACACTTTCAATGAGATTGGACAGGACTGCTGTCCTCCCCCGGCTCGGGGAAGAAAAGCTGGGAAGAGGAGAGTGGTCGGACGCCGAGAAGAATTTCCAAGAGGTTCTCGAGATTATACAGACCAACTTTCCCAATTCCCCGCTCGACATAGGGAGTGGCACGCGATCTCCGGGAAAAGCGTGGGGAAATGGACCCAAGGAATGAGGCATTCTGTGGACATTGCGAGATAGCCTCAGGGCGATTATATACTGTCGCTATCCAAACATGTGGCTGCCGCAGCTGACTCGGATGGGTCATAATTTTCTTTCAAGGCTGTGCTGAGGCTGATCGGTGCTACGCGGCATTCGGACGGCTCCCCATTAAGATGACGTCAGTTGTGAAGGACAGCTAACAACTGCTGTAGGCGAGATTAATGATCCTGCGCTCACGGGAATTTCCTGTACGTTCACAATCAGAACATGGGCCAGAATTTCCTATGCACATGAATTAGAATTTTCCATGGGCCGGTAACACATTCCGGGTTTATTCGGCTGCAGGCGGGTAAAACTCATAAAAGTCATCGCGGATATTTGCAAACTCGTTATTTCATTTCACCCTATTATAGCGAGAATTTGGCTATGTTTACGTTGAAGCTTTCTAAAGTAGCCGATCGCTGTTTCCAGCCTCAGCAAGCGCCGCTTATCATCCAAGCCCCTCTTTTCGTCGTCCGGCAACAAATCCCATGCGTCATCGATCATTTTGAACAGCCGCTCGCGATGTTTTGTTGCGCTCTCCTTGTTCCTTTCTTGGCGTTTGGCTTTGGAAATACCATCCCGCACGGAAACAACGTTGGGACTGGTCGGACGGGTCGGTCGACCTTTAGGAAGAGACGGCGATCGAGGCGAAAGAGCCCCTCCGACCATGGCTACATATTCTCGTCGAGTGAGGCAACTCTCGAAGGCGAACTCTCGTGTCTCGTCAATATCCGTTGGCAGGGTTGCGCTTTGATCGAATTCAGGCTCTACTTTCAAGGCCGGGCTGTGAATCGTCTGGACGAAGAGATCTGGGGCCTGAACATGGTCTGACTCGCACACGGACGGATCCGGCAGGATTATTTGATTGAATTCGGGCTCTTCATTCAAGGCCGGGTGATGAATCGTCTGGACGAAGAGATCGTGCGGCTGAACATAGTCTGATTCACACACCGCCGCATCAGGTAGGACGGTTTGATTGAATTCGGGCTCTTCGTTCAAGGCCGGGCGATGAATCGTCCGGACGAGGAGATCATGTGCCTGAATATGGTCTGCTTCACACAACGTTGGATCCGGTAGGATTATTCTTTGATTGAATTCGGGTTCTTCGTTCAAGGCCGGGCGATGAATCGTCTGGACGAGGAGATCATGTGCTTGAATATGGTCCGCTTCACACACCGTCGGATCAGGTAGGACGGTTTGATTGAATTCGGGCTCTTCGTTCAATGCCGGGCGATGAATCGTCTGGACGAGGAGATCATGTGCCTGAATATGGTCCGCTTCGCACACCGTCGGATCCGGCAGGATTGTTCTTTGATCGAATTCGGGCTCTTCGTTCAAGGCCGGGCCGTGATTTGTCTGGATGAAGAGATCCAGCCCTTGAGGGTTATCCGATTCACACACCCCCGTATCCGGTTCGAGGAAGACCATTGTATTCCAGGGAGCAAATATCCGTGTCGGCCACGCCTCGAAACCGAGCATTTGCTGAGATTCATACGGTTGGTATGAGAAATAATCCAAAGCTTCCGGAGCACTCGGATAAGACATTGCTGATTCAATAAAGGCGTGTATTCACTTAAGCCGTGTACGTCAGGAGAAAACCGCGAGACCAAGGCGTGGTGACTCGGCGCCGTGAAGAATGTGGCCCTTTATATTCGTGAATCATCAGATCTGCTCTGGCCTCCCACGGAACGAATGCCAAATCGAGTTGGAGGCTCATGCCCGTTTTACTGACATTTTCCGAGCCCTTTGCCATCATAAGCCGTGGATCAAGGGACATCTGACGTCACTTCCATAGCTATTCCACCGGATACCTACCTTTCGCTGGCGAATGTATTGACCTTGTGACATTCTCATCGCACGGGCCGTCGATTGATTCCGTTCCGCTGCCTTCTTCGTCGCTCTGCCTCATTGTCGGGACTTGGCGAGGGAGGGAGGAGCCGAAGAAATACGGGATAAACCGCGCTGCATGATGCATGAGGACTCTTCCTGCCGAAGAGAGGGACACGAAATTAGTTTACTCCACCAGATACCACCCACCGCGCAACACACACACAGGCGAGATTTCGGGGGGAGGGGGGGCAGAGCCTGTACTTGTTGACACAAGGGCCAGCCCGGTGCCCTTCCTAAAAAATGACGCACAAGTACAACCTGTTTTCGGCTTGTTGGAGATACAATCCATGTGAGATTGTTCAAAAATGAATCAGTGCGTGAATCAACGCGGAAGTCACTTTCGCACACATGGGTGGCTGAGATCATGCGAGGTGACGTATTGCCCCGGCCTCAAGATCCTCAAGATCCAAAGCATTCGCCTTGGCACCCGGTATTTTGCTAGATTTATTGCCATTATGAGGCGGTGCAAAAAAGATATAAAGCAATCCATTCCGGCTACTGTTCGTAAGCTTTCTAAGCCACAAATTCATCATGGACCGTACACACGAAACCTCATCACAAGAAGATCCAGAATCCAGCCCTCTAAATACCTATGCAAATATTTTCCAAATCCCCACCATCGAATTTACTACCGAGCCCGAGGAGATAGAATACCAAATCGATGGAGCGGACCCTGCCCGCCGGGAACCTGCATCCTTCGGGGTCACGGGGGTTACGAGTCCCCAAAGAGGTGCCAAAGATACGACACTGGTCCCTACAAAGCACGACGCCAAGCAAAATCCAAATCTGACGGTTTTCGTGTTCGGAAATCAAGTTCGACAACAGCCGGATGTCGACGTCGTCACGGAAACCGACGAGGCCGACGCGCCCGTGGTTTACGGAAGACATAGCCAGGGATGGATTTCCGGTATTATAGAGAGTCCTCGGTCTTAAGCAGATCGCAATCGCATGCAGTGGATTGGAAGGCCAATCAACCCGTGATTTGCCGTAGTAATATCACTGTTAAAGTAACTCTTTGTCTGAATGGAATGTTAGCGGGCAGCATCCGCTTCCTGACCCTTAGGACACTCAATATTTTGATCTATTGTAGAGGCAAGGACCACACCCATTCAACACAAAACACAAGTGAACAAAACCCATATATCAATTCTCGGCGTCGTGAAATTACGCCTTCGCCTTCTTCCGACTCCTGATATTATTGATTTCACGTCTGATGAAAGCCTCTACATATCCGTAATTTTCGCTTCTCCAGAACGCAGGGTATTTGATCGCTCCCTTGTCGTCTTTGAGCCACTTTTAGGTAAGTTATACTTTCGATCATCTTTTCCGGGTACTGATTCGTTGCAGTTGCGTCGGAATTTCAAGTACTTCTCGATGGCCGCTTTGACATCGCCCTTAAGTGAGCCATGTCCCTTAAAAGGGGAATACTCTTGCCAGCTGCCATTTGGCGCCCTTCAGCCCCAGTTTGTCTCGGAAAACCTCTGCCTTTGCAGTTGCTGAGACATGGGTGTAATTTCCGGGTTTGGCCGCCTTCGGGAACATTGCGATTTCGGGGAAGATACATAGGCTGGAGGTTCTTTGGCTCGGGAAGCTTCATATTCGCATGCTTCACCGATTTGGGTTGGCTCAGAATTCCAGAACTCAAAACTTCCATATAATGGGTTACGACGGATTGGAGCCGCTTGCTCCCATACAGATTGATAGCCATTTGAAGGCTGCCGATGGTGAGGAGGAGATGTCTCATGCCATCGCCGATATCGCTCGAGACCGCAGTAGCAGCCATTGATGAAAACGTAGACATGCAGCTGGCATCCATGGCGGTTAACTTTTATGTAGAGGACGTCGGGTCACGAGCCGCATCAGATGATGAGGCATTCGACGAAAGGCGCTTGCGTGGACATCTCAAGTCGCGCGGGGCCGAGAGTGACTAAGAGGCTCGACACCATGGCCCAGAACCAAGTGATGAATCACCAAGCCATTCATATGACCATGTATATCCCACTGCCACGTAGCATGCGAGGGAGAGATCCGTGCCGTTTTGGCTATGGATCGGTTTCGTCATCCATACCGCCGTTCCGGTCGCTGACTCAGAGTGTCTTCAGGGGGGCTATTATATAAAAGCCACTGACCGGCGCAGGCCTCTGTCTGTTCGCCACAAATACAAAAGACCGCGATGCATCCGGAGACGTCCAGTCCAACTAGGGATAGAAACATGACAGACTCAGCCGCTTCCACGATCTTCTCAATCGTTATTGTTCATAATCGCGCCGACATACCGCAACACCAGCCTCTCATCGAAACGGAGCGAGAACCAACGTCCGGGTCGGCAAATCTGACATTGGATTTGGTGTGCGGCGGCAATCACATATTGGACCTGACAGTCGATGTCGGATCCAGTGTCTCCTTCGCCATCACGTTGCGCGCTAGTTCGGGCCATCTCTGGGTTTTGAGGGACGCCGTTGCGATATATGTCATTTCCCAAATTCTCCCGTCTTTCGTTTGCGTTGTAGTTCTTTCACTCGTACTGTGGTTCGCGGCTCACCGTTGTGAATATTTCGCAGAAGACACCGGAGATGGAGAAGAGCCACAGAATCAGGCGGATTCGGGGACACACACGCCCCCGACCACTCCAATTGAGCCGGCTGTTTTCGACCACTCCTGGAATAGTCCTTTCGGCAGGTTCTGCGTAAGCCCGGATGGGCTCACGGAAAGCGAGGATGTTAGTGACGTGGACAGTCGTCACGGGGACGAGTGGGAAGACATAGACCTTTGATAGCTTTTATGAAGATAAATCTAGAGCCGCAAACTCAATATGGAATTCACCGTACAATGTGCCTAAGAGTCTGGAATGGCCGAAGCTGGCAACGTCGAGTATCAAGCCGAGACCGCGACAATGCCTGGCGTATGCCGCCCGAATCCGCTATGGATGACGCAGAAACAAGGGATGCTTGCCGAGCCGTACCTCGGGCTCGGAACATCAGCGTATCCGCTGAAGCTTTGACCTCACGGGCGCAGCTATGATGTCATGTAGTTGCACGAACCAGAACACGCGTTTTCTTTGAAGCATCTTGAGGCGAAGGCGAGGGGCCACGTCATCTCTGCAAGCGATTTCATGTGAATCGCGGGTTCCGGAGAGGCTATAAGTACCGAGTCGAAGCCTGGATTTTAGCTCCAACGTCACCGACTCTCAGAAAGCAGAATTTTGAATCCCACGAAAGTAAACGGTATCTCTCCACGATTCGCATGTCTCACTGACTTTCAGCTATCATGTCACGGCTCCCACGTATCTTGTCATTGAAAGGGGGACATGCTCTCTCGATTCTTCGGGAGTTGAAAAAATCGATGGAGGTAATCGCCGAAGATACTCCAGGAGCCGAGGTCCCTCAGCCATGCGAATGGTTTGATGTAATTGGAGGAACCGGGAGTGGCCATTTGGTCGCCATCATGTTGACGCAACTTCGAATGGTAACTGGTCAAGCGTAACGTACTGATTGTTGTCTGTCGACCAGTGTATCGAGTTCTTCCTCTTCGAAAGTAGCCGTAGAGCCGGGACTGACCCGCCCTCGGACGACCAGGCTCGGCGAGATCACGACAATCTCGAAGGCTCCATTAAGGAAGCCGTCAAAAGGGTGCTTTTTGATCAAATTGTCTCTAGGATTTATAGTGAGGCTCTGAGAGATGTTGATTTAGAGATCTGGTTTGCGTTCATGGAGGAAGAAGCGAAGGCGGTGGGATACTGTATGGAAAATAAAGAGCAGATCAAGAGGGTTGCCGAAGCATTGATCGGAGAGTGAGATCTATAGATTGCGCCCGAATAAATGTGAGAAGTATTTCAAACTGGTCCATCCGAAGTGTTGGACGGATTGTGAGACCTTAGACTATGGTGGTGAAGGAATGAATTCTATAGGAGTCTGTGACTGCTAGATATATACCCTAAGGATATGCTCTAATCGTACAACATAAGTGTCCGGCCTGAGGGATCACAAGTCAACATCTGTTGCTGGCTGAATACTGCTCCGTACCAACAACCCATTACAAACGGTCATGCTATTTTCCATCTTCAAAAAGAAATGGTGAACACCAAGCCGCCAACAAACTGAAGGCAAGTCCCGAGCGATTGTAAAAATATGTGGTTAAACTATAGAACTACCTAGCGACGCATTATGACCCCACTAAAGTGCTTGAAAAGCTAACGTTACGGTGACAACGAACACTGCCCATGTGGCCCACCTTCCCGATCTGGTCAAATATAATCCGAGACCCGCACCCGAAGATGTCCCGCCAGGAGCAGTTGTCCCATTTGCCAACGTTCCGTTGACAATGGCATACTCCGTCCCATTGATCATTGCATATTGAAGACCGGTAGATAGACGGTAGGTCTGGTTCGCATTATCACACCCACAAGGGTGATAATTCTCGCAAATACATAGAACAGAATCCGTCGTGTTATGTGCCGTGTTATTGGGAAGAGCCGGTGCGGTGTAATTCACGCGGTAACAATACGCTCCATACGGGCCCCAATATATGGGCATCCACAAAGCGAATGCAACGATGAAGAAAGGGGTTAGGCCTAATGGCGACACGAGCCCGGCGCGATAAGGAACAGATGCCCCACCATAATAGTATCCGTTAGGCTGGCGCGGGGTGCCGGATCCAGAGGAGGAACGACCGCCTGAGTCGGAGTGTGGGGAGCTTGATCCCGGCGATGATTCTCCCCCTTCGTCCCCAGCCGAGCCTGGATGGCCCCCTGCACTTTCGCCGCCGTGTCCTCCTCCTCCTCCACCACCGTGTCCTCCCCCTCGACCGCCTCCACCTATCTGTCAGTTCGATATGCGGCGAGCTTACCTTTACGCGGAAATAGACAATGCTGTTTATCTCGATCTTCCTGTAGCTGATGACACGCAATGTCCTAAAATCAGCTCGGACGGACACGGTTCAAACCGATATAGGTGATCCAAGGGTCAGGAGGAAATAGCCGCCAAGGAGTCCGGTTAAGAGCAAGGTTCTCGCGACTTTCATGATGACGATGAATTCAAGTTTGGAATGGGCAGGCCTGGCTTTTATAGTGGGTCTGCGGCCAGCATATAGCACATCTGACTCAGACCTGAGAGAGCGTCATCGTCCGCGACCGGGCGAAAGACATGCGTGGAGGCGGAGGCTTGAGTGACCCGGGTACGGATCGCCGAATTAATTATGACGAAGCCATTCTGCTTCCGCGAACAGTTATCGCAATATTAGCCCCCTAGTTGCTCCGCCTCGATATAGCAATATCGGTTAAAAGATAGAAATGACTCAGCAAAAGAAACAAATTTTGCAATATGTTCTCCATTTCATACCGATGGCGTCCAGAACGTAATACAAGGCTATGCAGCTGGCATGTGGTCACGATAGAACGATATACATGTGAGATGAACAGGAATTCTGTGATATAAAATGAGCCCCAACCGTCGTTGGGAGAAGACATAGTCGGTCTGTTACGAGGCTACACCTGCGTCGCTCAACACATTCAACAAGTTCTTCGTTTCATCGGCCTATTCTACGCTACAAATATGGCTCTCTCGGATTTTAACGTCGTTCTCGAGAGAATGCCTCTCATTCCACGGGAAAAATCGACGGTCCCGTTTCAAAGGGTGTTCTTTATTTCCCTGTATTCGGTCATCGTAGCGTGCGCATGAGGTGTCGTAGTTAGTCTCTGCGCTCAGGCGGCCGGATTTGCAGTATGGAAACACGGAAGTGGCCTAGGCGATGTGTGCGACGGGTACGGTTGTTGGGCAGGCGTGGTTGTTGATCCGGTAAAATATCATGCGTTTCTCGAGGCTATCAGAGACGGTTGGCGCCCGTATAGATGCTTTGCTAACGCTATTCAGGCGCTCTCGGGGGCCTGGTTACAAACATACTACCCGGGTTGGTCATTGGATTTCTCCATGCATACCGCGTCGGCTCGGACGATACTCGGTGGATAGTCAGTTGGGTTTTGCTGAACATACCCTTATGGCCAGCGGCCGGGCCGGTGGGTGCGGTTCTCAGGTCAAGGGTCCCGTACGCTGGCGCCGAGTGCCTTTATGCGCTTGCTTTCAGCCTACTTATGACGCTGGCCATGAGTTTATTCTTGATTTATTGTGCTGTGAGCGGTAGCCAGTGAGATAGTCATATTTTATTAGAAGAATCAATATCATTTACATAGAAATGCTCTGCGAGACGAGCCATAGGAACCAGTCACCTGTTCCCTGATCCGTCATTCCATGTCATTCTATCTGGACCCCTCCAGTCTTCGTCCGATACTTCCCCGCATCTATATTGGTCACGTGATGGATGAATCAGCGTTACAATTTCGGGGTCGAGATTTGGAGACGTCTGAGTTTGAGCCGAATGAAAGCGGTCACATCTCTGAACCTTCTCGGTGCGTATGGCCTTGAGGTCAGAAGGGTTGCTCCGCCACGCGGGGCTCAGTGAAGTCCCGGGGTATGACGTACGTCATTGCCGGAGGCGCATAAAGGGTCGGCGTGGCGCTTAAACCGACGACGAAGGTCAGACGAAAATTCGCCATATGAGCCAGCTCGATCCGAGATGAGACAGGCATTGACATATGATGGAAAACAAAGTCGCAACATCTGATTCATAACGACGAGGTGACGAAGCAGAGGTCTAAGCGGGGGACAGCCTTGCTTCGTTGGCATTGTTTGAAGGACGAAAATGGATGACGTATTCAGCGTACCGCAACGTATAAAAGGGGGTCGGGCGCTTGTAAAAGCGGAAATCCAAATCAGAATGGCAGGAGAATACACTGTCGTGGGAATGCCCGATCAGCAAGTCGAGGGAGATAGGAGCAGCGAGAATCACGTCGAAGCCGACCATGGAGGAATCCCCGGCGAGAAAAAGACGGCGCTGGACCAGGCGGTGGAATTGTCGGGGAAATTGAGGAAAGTCGTGAAACAGCTGGCCAAGGCGTCTGACGCGAACGAGCGAAGTGAGGGGGGCAAAACCGCGTTACACCGAGCGGCCCGAGACGGGAACGAGGATGTTGTGAGGATATTGATCGAAGCGGGTTGGTCGGTGGGAGCGAAGGACAATTCTGGCAAAACGCCTCTGCATGAGGCATGGAACGAAAGAGTGTTGAAACTAATGTTGGAAGGCGAAGGGTTAAGATATATTGATATAGCCGACAACGACGGACGCAGACCGCTTCACATGGCAGCTGTTCTCAGAAATGTGAAATTGATGGAGGTCTTGATCGATACGGGGGCCAAGATAGACGCAGTGACGAATAATGGTGAAACAGCGCTGCATTTTGCTGCGGTCTGTGGAAATCTCAAGGCGGTGGAAGCTCTGGGGGAAAGAGGCGCAGATTGGAGAACGTTTAACAAAGCCGGAGAAACAGCGGAAGATTTGGCGTGGGCTTATGGCCACGAGGATGTGGCAGAATTTTTACAAGAGCGAAGAGAAGAAATAAATACTAGATAACCATCGTAATATACCCGAGTGCCTATAATGTCGGCGTGTGGATCGTGTGCCATTGTCCTGGTATCCGGCCAAGCAAAATCATGCGGAACGGGAAGGGGACTGGCGTGATCACCCAATCTCGATGAATTTTCTGCCCGGTGTGTGGAATGGGATGTCTCTATAGCATAGCCTCGTATTACCACCACGCCATGGCAGCTGCGCGGGCCTTCTGATGTATTCTCCATACTCCAATTCGGCGCTTCAGACGAAATACATATACATGCGAGGCTGAGCATCCGACGGAAACTCTTCTCTCTATCCGCCCCGGAATTCTCGACAATCACCAATTAAACCCGAGATCTGACGTCACTCCCTCGTCGATGGGTTCTTTGAAAGCCAGCATGTGCCAGTGCCGAGCCTCATTTTGAGAGATATAAAGATGTCGACAAGCACACGGTGCCGCTCAATTTCACAACCAAAAGCTTCTCGCCTCTCCAAACGATAATTTCTAGACAATGGACCCACTCTCCGGCTCAATGCAAACTAAACTACACGGCCTTGAGCAGTATGAAATCGAGCTGGAGAGTCGTCCCCGTCGCACCTGGCGATCCGTCCTTTCACATCTCATCTCTCGGAGACCATTTGATATGCAAAGATTCATAGCCGGCTTCTGCGACGCTTCGACAGTGGCCGCCATAATCGTATTGCCAAATGCCGTTGTAATTATAATGGCGTACTTCTTCATTTACGGCAGTTCCTTCCCGTTGTCTTCGGTCGCAGCCGCGCTGCATCTTTCGAGTGACTCATGGATCGCATATCAAGTATTCCTTACGTTGTTCTCCATTCTGGCCAGCCTTCTCGACATCATCCTTCTATTTTGCTTCATCGAAGTCCTCTCAAATTCTCTTTTTCTCATCGGTCTTGCGACGATCGCCGGATTCACGCCATTATGGGTTCCATTAGTCGCGAATGCTGCACTTCGAAAGTATCATTGGAACCATGATTGCGATGGATTTGATGGGACTGTGTACTTAGCGGCGGTGCATTACAACCAGCAGGGACTGAGCCAAGCTCAATTCCCGGCCTCCCTCGGCGGCGAAGAATGGCAATTGTGGCAATCATCGCAGGGGGTGTACCAATTCGCCCCGATCGGAACGGAATCAGGAGTGTCCTACAACTTTCACCTCGACACGTACAATGTGAATAATTCGACCAACGAGGGCGGTGTTCTTACGAACCAAGACGTACCCCTAAAATTTCCGAAATTTGGGCTGTCTTCGGGCTCGGATTGGATCAGAGGATGCTACGCTCCTGCGACACTGTTGAGGAATGCAACTGGAGACGTCGTCATCAAAACCGGTCTCAGTACATACACGGATTGTTCGAAGATGGAGGTCTGTGTCAATAAGAATGCAGGGACGGACGCTGTGTTCGTGGCCGTCGGAAGAATATTGATAGCTCTAGAGCAAGCCGCAGCATGCTGCACAAGGCGTAGATATAAATGATCCTGACTGCCTTAACACAGTATATACTAAATTTATACAGTGTGTTGAGGAACAAAATTAGCGAAAAGGTCCTCACTGTTTCAGGGATTGGATGTTTTTATAGGCAAGGAAGGCTGTTAAACCGTTGATATACCGTCGTTAATGCATTGCAATAATTCTACTTGTCATTTTACGAGAACCCCGTAGTATTCAAAACCAAAATTTTCACCCTAATCACGTTATCTCTACAATGATTATATAGCCCACCTCAACGTAAAACTATTCCTGGCTTGAAAAGTCTTGCGTCATGAATCGATGATGTAAAGCTTGGTTTGGCGTCATTCTTGAACCCGGATCCATTTGCAAGCAGCGCCAGATCAAACTGACAAAGCTCCTGCCGCAATTCAACACATCAAAGACGTCCCCACTCCCTTTCTTCCCCAACAATATCGTCATTGACAATTGGATTGCAGTTCTCGTCGAAGAACACGGATGATCCGTAGGTGTTGTAGAGGCGATTGGATTATCAACAGCAGCTGTAGTGTCAATCATTTGCTACTCCGACAAATAATTGCCTTCGATTTTCGGAACTGAGGCATTTCGGTTTTTATTCTCGTATGAATCATAGAGGGAGGGTATCTGACACACCCGGGACGAGGCGGTGTTCGCCTACGTGGAGGGTGGAAGAGACGCAGTTGTGCATTGGGCGCTGGCTTGTGAAAATGAATCATCTTCTGCGGGTGTGGCACCGTGCCACTCTCGAGCAAGCATATAAGATGCAGGGCAGCTCCGGGTTTGCGATAACAGAGGACGCGAACAATTTTCAAACACGTTAGCGGTCGTGATGGGTTCAGTATTTTCAGCCGCCCCGCTCGAGTCGGAGTCATGCGACAAACTGTCCACGTCAGATGTGTGTGACGCGATCCACAATGTGCCAGCGACGGACGAAAATGGGATTCCGAAGTTATCGCCGAACGCGCTGAGTATATTGGAGCTTCTTTCGAGCTTGGGTAGTACGTGGGTCGACTTGGAACTTTTCCTGGCGATAGCCGAAGAGCTTGGGAACCACGGGGTGATCGAGGAAGGGCGGGGCGCGCTGCTCTCGGCAATCATTGAGCTCCATCGAGAATGCCTCGTCGAGTTCCTGGGAGGGAGCGACTACTGCCGAATCCGAGTGACGCCTGGGACCAAGCTCACGCAGGTGTGGGTGTATCCCAATGAGGAAAGGTATTACAATGTTGGTTGCAGAATGCTTTTTGTGGGGATGGGGTTGATGTACGGACTGACGCATCTGCGCGTTCAGTTGAACGCATGCATCGAAAGCGCCCGAGAGATTGCTGGGGATCTCGAACCCAGAATGAGAGATCACATCCGGGACACTTTGAGCGCTGGGTTCTGCGCACTTACGCGGGCGCTCGAGGGGTATGGATACAATCTAATCGGGGCGGAGTTGATGATGATATCAACGGGTATTGTGTTGACTGGGAAGACGAACAAGCCAAACGTTGCTGGAGGGGAAGACGAAGATATTGGGTTATACGGCGCGCGGATGTGGATTGGAAGAGGCGATCTCGAAAGACCCGGAAGTGCTGACGAGAGGATAGAAAATGAATAGACAAGAAGTACAATAAGAATCAGGGTGAAAACTATAAGTTATGAGATGTATTTTGCGTTATTTGGACGAACGGTATCTACCACTTGTTTACGAAAAAGACAATTGTCATTTGCAAACTCTCTCGCACACCCGACCGTGAATGTCAAAGAACCCAACGTGAGGGTTAAATCGTGCCACCCTCTCTAGCTCAATTGCATGTGAGTGATGATGAGGGCAATTCTCCATTCCCACCAGAGCAATCGTAACGTATGCCCAAGTCTCCCCCAACAATTCCGGCTCAAACTCGTCCATATCATCGGCCTCGCCGTCGAGAAAAACGAGTAAAGACAACTTGGGCATTCCTGGTGTAGGTTGCCATCCGAACACCGGATCCCATCTGCCATGCCCGTACTTCGAATTCTGATGCTCAAAATAAATTTTCTTAACGACTTGCCATCATTCATCGCCTCAGAAAAGTCAAGGAACTCGTCGTGCGCGCCGCCGAATGGAGACAACGTCCTCGCCCTGGCCTTGCCGACCGGTCAAAACCGAGCCACCGCCGAACCGGGGTGTTTTCGATTGTGCAGGGTCGCGATGCCAATCTCACAATTCATTAACAAGGACGGACGCACATGCAAAACGGGGGGAGGCTATGCAAGATGAGCGAGAATCGGGGTGTAATAATATCACTCGAGTGTCTGCCCGACCATGAATCAAACAAGGAAGTGACGTAGAATAGAAGCGGACTGAGCGCAGGCTGTGTTTGCCTACGTGGAGGGATGCTGTGGTAATGCATTGTTCATTTCGGATGCAGAATGGAACCGGCGATAGCCTTGCAAACTGTACACAGCCATAAAAATAGCCATCTCGGCGACCCGAGGGTGAATACGGCGGGTCTTATTCGTGACATGTGGAAGGAATGAATCAGAAGAAGGCGAAAGGATGACATGGAATGACGAGAATGAGTCGGCAAGGCTGTGTTCGCACGGACAGGAAACGAAGGTGGTGCAGCAATGACGTATGTGTTGAACGGGAGTAGAATATCGAGTATATAACACCCATTCTAGTCCCCCGTTTGAACATCACAACAGTTTAACTCGAGTATCATTGCACAGAACCATCATCATGAGCCAAACATCGTCCGCGATTGCCTCGGAACCGAAAGCCACATCTGACGTTTCTAAAAACCTCGGCGCTGCGGACGAGAGCATCTTTTCAAAGTTGTCGCCAAACGCTTGTCGACTGTTGGTGGTGCTCTTGAACATCAAAAGGAATTGGTTCAATAAGCAGATAATGTTGGGCATGGGAATCACGCTTGCCAACCACGGGGTCCTCGAGAATGGAAGGGATGGTCTGCTTTCGGCGGTGAATGAGCTCGAGGCGAGGGGGGCGATCGAAGATCTATCGGAATGCGAGTATGGAGGAATTCGAGTGAAGGATGGGATCACACTTGAGGGAGCATATGCATGTTGGGGGACAGATGACATGTTTTTTCTGGGCTGTATGATGCTTTATACGGCGGTGGCGCTCATTTTGGGGGCGAGGGATGAGAAGTTCGAGCATTTGCGTGAAAAATGCGTTGAAGGAGCGAAGGAGATTGCGAACACGGTGGATCCAGATAGGAGAGAAGTGGTATGGAATACTTTGAGCGCGGGGCTGTGTGCGCTCGCAGGAGCCCATGAACTGCTCGGACACGAAGAGGTGGGGGAGGAGCTTCGCGCTTATTCATACAAGTACGACATGACTCCGGAGGGAAGGAAAAGATGGGAAAAATTGATGCAAGAAGTGGGATCAATGATTACCATAGCATTCCGTATCGATTTTGGGAAGCAGGAGTGAAGATAGTTTTAGCTGTTGTCGATCGATTGTTATCGTAGCAATCAAAAATAAAATCAAGAGAAGACTGCGTGACCGTGACATTTAGTCAGCCTCGCAGCACCTTTGATCAACGGAACGACTTTATGAGCATAGCTTGAGATGACAAGGTATTATGATTTACCATCTGGCTCTCAGGGACAATGAGAGATTGGTAGGATGCTCATTCCTTATGACCGCTAGGTGAAAGCCGCGATGACATACTGAAATCGGTTCCTTATACACAGTCGGGGCTATCGCCCCTGGCAAGTCAGAATCATGGCCCTCGCTCTGTCCTCTCGGCGAAGGGTTATAGCATGTCATGTGAAATAGATGAATCATATGGGAGAATGACGCAGCAAAGACGGAAATGTACAGTAGATTTCAGAAGAGATGCACTCAAGAGGCATAGGGCCCCGAGGGTAGAATGAATCACTTGGAAGGGTTAGTCACTCCACTAGCCGCGTCATGGCGTCAACTGTGTCTGAGCGCGGAGCCATCTGACCAAGCAAGGCTTTCCCCGCCACGTCATTGCTGCAAGGGATTCCATATGCATGACAGTTAAAAGGAGGCCGGGAATCATGGCAAAGATGTAAGAAAAACTTGGCATAGACCGGCTCTAATATTCGAAAAAGCCTCAAGCTCATCCGTTCGTATGTCGGGCGAAAACGTATCGCATTCGTGATTCCAAGAGCTAATCAATAGGGCGGACGCGGTCGGTCCGACAGAGACGAACCGGAGAGCTTGCTCTCTGCGGTTGTCTTTGCCGTGCCGAACGTCCTTACGGTCCTCGGAGTCTTCCTTTATCAATATGCGTCGGCGAATCCGTCGACATTCATCGCCGCCGTTCTCCATTCCGCCGATTCGTGCCGTTTTCTATTCAGAGTCCTCCATTTCATTGCCACACTGCTCGCGTCATTCCTTAATCTCATGATCCTCGTCCCTGCGGTCAGAGTCAGAGGAGTGTTTTCGATCCTTATAGTCTCCATAATTTCGTTGACCCCCTTGTGGTCTCTACCCGCCATGGAATCCGAATCACGAAAACTACAGTGGGATTCTGATCGCAAGAGATTCGACGGGACCATCATTCTCGAGGCGATCGGCCCTCTCATAGTGGGATTCAGCCGAGCACGATTCCCGGACTCGATGGGAGGAACGGAATGGGAATTGCACCAGCCTGCTCTGGGAGTTTATCAGTTTGAATCGGACCGACGCGATTCCCACGTCACGTTTGATCTGGTCGAAGGGACCTACATGTTTCATAATTGGATGAAGAAGGAAGCATTTCTGTCGGACCCGGACCAGCCGCTTGCCTTTCCCGAATTGGGTTTGTATTCGAAAGGAAATTGGACCAAGCGGTGTGGACCGCCTTCCGTCATCCTGAAGAATTCGTCGGGAGATGTGATCGTCAAATCCGGGCGTAGCGAGAAGAGAGATATGGCGACCATGGAAGTTTACGTGATGGAGGTGGAGGCCATGGGGCGGGAGACGATAGCGATCGTTGTTGGGAGGATGCTAATTGCACTGGAAGATGAAGTCCAGAGATGCTGTGAACAGTATGACAAACACGGCAAATGCCTTTCGCTCTATAATCCTGAAGTTCAATGGATGGTCACGGGGGGGGGGTTTTGAATGAGTGAAGCTATAGAGTTCGCAATGGCATGGTTGGTGGCACAATGACGAACGAATTTCTGTTGAGTGACAATTTCACAAAGAGTCTCACCTCGTTGACTAGTTTTATATATCTAAAACCCTAAGAAATCACGTTCCTTGATTTCTCTCGCCTGTTATATCTTCCCGGCATCGGATCCTACTCCGTAGGAGTAGCTTTCTCGTGGGCCATTGTTACCCACAATCGGAAACACGCTGAAAAGGAGCGGAAAAATGCGATGAGTTACAGCCCACAGAAGGGATTAGGCCAGACAAATCTCTAATTTAACTTAACTAACATCCAGGAGTTCTATAGTGACCACCAACTATCCACAAAATGGTATCTACGAGAGCCCAGACACTGAGGCCCCCGCCTGTGAAAAGCTTTCCGAACCCGAAACCCAAATTCCCAGCGTAGAACTGATCGGCTCCGAAGACGCCGAGGAATAGGGAGAGGAGGATTGCCGTCCTTTCCTGGCGATAACACATCTCGCTCTGGGGAAGTTCATCATAACCCCAACGTTTATTGAGAGAGACTAGAGTAAGTCCCGATTTGTGGATGAACGTACCAGAGCCCGGCTTATAACCGATATGGGGAAGGCAGAATATCAAGGAAATGGCGACCATCTGATATAGGACGATGACTTTCCAATGCCGTCCGAAATATTTCGCGAGTCGAGTGACGTTATCGCCAAGTCGTTCGGCCGGAGTGCTAGGTAAAGGAAAGTCAACCTGAACATTGATGAGCACGGTCACGCGAAAGCGATTACCATTGTTTATAAGACCAATCTGCAAACGGACCACAGTCAAGGAAATCTGATCAAAAAGGCGTCAAGCTTGCCTCCTTATATACAGGCAAACAAATCGCTCGGTCCTTATGACGTCAGATGGGGCCGTACCATATTCGGAAGCCATCGTGATATACGCCCAGACAAATCGGGTTGACCGCATCATCTCGTGCGACATACACAGCCAAATCGCAAGCACATTCGCGGCCATAGTATAGTAACAAAACGGGACAAGCATGCGCTTCAGAACATTGAGGGCTGAGGCAGACCGATATGTCATGACCAAAAAGTGTGGTTCCTTTGATATCATGAACAATAATTGCGCCGCCTCAGCCTCTTTTGCTCTTTCCGATATTGAGTCACTCCTCTTCCAACAATTCGTTTCCTCGTGCCATTAGGCAAGTCCTTGAACACCTGACGTCATTATGAAATGGAAGAAAGACAGACGCTAAGCGAAGCACTCCGCCCTCAAGCCCGCACAGATCTCTTCCTGAGTGACGTGGCAGAGGCAGAGTGTATTTCACGCACCTTTATGATTCATCTTTTCATACGGCTTATTTTTTGAACTCTAGTCATCGACGAAATGTTACTGTCGGCTGGCGAGAGTTCTGGCACTCGGCGGGTACATGACGTCACTCACGCCAAGCCGAGCGGAGGAACGTGAAAGCGATGAATCAGAAGAAAGGGAAAGGAGTGTCCGTGTCCGATGAGTATTTGTTGGCTAGATGTGGTCGCATAAACGAGCGTGATGCATCAGATACGGCATGACATATGCAATAACCCTAACCGCGTCTTAGGTACAGACTATGTATATAAGGCCACTTGGTCCTCTGTCTGAAGAGCACAAAAGTCAAGCCCAAGTATTCACGGCACACAAAACATCATCATGATCCAAATGTCATTCGCGATTGCCTCGGATCCAAAGGCCATACCACTATTCGGGAAATGGTGCCGCGACCCTGTCCGAAAACTCCTGGGTCATTTAGTGGCAAATACGGCCAGCACGGCTGAACACCCTTTGCTAGAATTGGATTCCGCACTACCTAACATTCATCAGTCCCCCATCGACGATGATGAGATCCTTATCCGGACTACTGGAGACGATTCTGAGTACTGCTCAGTATCAGAAGTCGATGACCAGTTTAAACTCAGGTGTAGCGACAAATCCACGATGGATTGGATCGAACGGACAATCAAAACTCATGCAATCTTCTTCATTGAGGGGTTCCTTGTAGAACGAAGACCGGCGGTGCCTCGAGTCAGCGGAAGTTCAGATGTCGGCCCGGCCGTTTCGTCAGATGGAGAGACAAGAGGGATGATATATGAAGAAAGGGTAATGCTGGTCCTGTTTCGGAAGGTCATAGAACGGGGTGGGGAAGTCGTCCTCAGGCAGGCGAAACGGTATATTACATTGGACTTGAATGGAGACGATGTGGAGATCGGAGAAGCGGGAGAATTTGTTAGTCCTTTGATCGATTATGATTCGGAATCGGACGGGGGTGATATTGTGGACGATTATATGGATGTGGAGTTAGAAGTTGATGAATCAGGAAATCTCACTACTTCGTAATGAACTGTTTTTATTTTATCGGGTTTTCTTAATGTCTTCCTTTTAAGTAAATTAAACTATTTTCTATTTATTTTCAACCTAACCATTGCTCTTCTTTATTTAATATTATAAGAGGTTTCCTACCTATGCCAGATTTATGGACTGAAGATCGCTGTGAGGGTGACTATGGACTCACGCCTTGCTCTAAAACAATGAGGATAATTATGTTGGAATTAAGCGGCGGCAGCCTCCGCTGTTGGCACACCACCGCAATTCGCCACGGAATGCATTTTTATAGTATATGGTCGCGTGCCGCCGCTTTTGCTTCTTCTGCAAGGTCAGAACCTTCTCTCACTCTCACCCACACACATTTCTCACGCTTCACTTGCCCTCTGCTTTGCTCTCCACCTGGGATCTCACGATCCACCACTTGACCTGTGCATACCTCGGGAAACCCAACAGTATCTACTCTTGAATGCATTATTTCTCACGCGTTACAGAGGCATGTTTTTAATTCAGAGGAAGGAGGATATATTAATGCCTCTACCTCAGTTCATATTCGATCAAACCCTAACCACATTTATAATATTTCGTACTATGACACTGGGCGGCTTCAAGAGCAATCAATATTCTCCCTGCAGATATAACCGCTTCATCGGCACTCATCTTCCTTACACAAACCATGAGACGAGACTCGTCACCATACTTGCCCAACGTCTGCACCACAACATCCCCTTGATCATCTATCGACTTTACAGCTGGTGGATAGCAATACTTGGTCCATTTTCCTTTGGTGAATGCAAGAATATCGTCCGTAAATGAGCCTGATTGCGTCGCCGTCCCGCTCTGGATCGTGTACGTTTCATTTCGGAAGTCGTACGTAACTATCGGGCCCGAACCGGGAGCAGCGAATTTGTAAAGTCCATATTCTGGTTCGTACAATCGCATATTCATTCCACCCAAAGACAGAGGGAAAGCGGCGGAGCTCAGGCCTGTTGCACTCGAATAGCCGGAATCCCAGTCGGTGGCGTGGAGTATGATGCCACCGTCGAATCCTTGACAACCTGCGTCCCAAGCGGATTTCATCATACCACTCTCTGTAGGGTATGGCCACCATATCAAGGACGAGAAAATAACCAAGAGCAAAAACAACCAACAGCCGTGACGGTCCGACACCCTGAATAATCCGCAAATCACCACCACGTCTATGACAATGACGATGATGGCGACGAATGCCATAGCAATGTTATAGAATACGAAAGCGGCGTCATTATCATGCAACGCGAACGAGGCAGAAGAGGTCGGTTCGATTGCAGAGAGGAGGTAAACGTAACCCATGGCGATGGAGGCGGCGGAGGCGAAGAGGAACAGGGCAATCACCGGGAGGTATTCATTGATGGCATCTTTGGCCTGGCGGAAATTATAGGAGTGGATCGAAAGCCAACGACGGGTCGCATCCCGAGTCCCGTTTAACTCAACATCGTATTGTTGAAGACCGGCATTATGGTGAGATCCGAGTGAAGGATGGGTCGGGTTCATGTCATAGTTCATTCCCATTTTGTCGGTTGTTGTTGTGTTGTTTGCAATTACGGGACTGGACCCCATTATATACCTGGACAATCGAGGCTGTAGCCGGGCCATGTGGCTGTGAGAGAGCCAATTCATAGGGCTCAGATGTGATGATTTTACTGTGGAGATGAGTCATTGGATCTCATATGAAAAGCCGAAGAGGGCACGATGTCACTACCTTGTGGAACCCGCACGGCCGGGAGTACCAAGTGATGGGAAAGTATTGTGCTTCCATGGACGCTGGAGATTTGCGTCTGCAGCTAGAACGTGTCGGATTGGTGGTTAGGTAGACGAATCAGTGAGGGAAGGCGATACAGAGACTGGAAGGCGAGGCGGTGTCTGCCAACACGGAGGCCGCATAGTTTACAAGACGTCCCGGAAATCCACACTCTTCCCGTTCTGACGTCAGGCCAACGTGAATTTACGGCGGAATGGGTATTAGGGATACATGGAGATCACCCCGACAGCTCGTCGCAAAGGCCAAAGCGCTCGCCAAGTCCGTCCTGCACGGTCCGCCGATGGAGACAGCATGGATGCAGCCTCGCGGAACCGCCAAGACAGGCGCCAGAAAGCGAAAGCGATGCCGATCTCAGACGTCACCGCCCGCGATTCGAGCGATCTGAGCGTATTTTCCACTAAGAACCAATTAATGTGAAGTTGTGTTACCAGATTTGTATCCAAGCGTCGATTTTGTGGCAGCGTCCCACGGATTGCATACTACGTTAGGGGGCGAGTCGCTCAGTCTGGCGACGGAGTATACGCGGACTTGTTTTCAGCGAGGGACCGAGCGATTTGATCACGGTCCCCCCTGTGAGGAATGTCACGCAAGGATAAACTGACATGCAAATACGAGGCTATGCATATCAGGGGCGAGTTCAGAGTCATTTCTAGCCGAGTGGGTGAACAAGATACACATACGTCATGAGGCGATGAAGCTCGATAACAAGGCGTATTCAACTTGTGAAAGAAACCGGGGCCGGCGGAAAAACCGATATAAAGGCAAGAGAAAGCGCTCAGTCAAGTCCATTGTTC
>Ga0335085_10005037_pt1 | contig 21510 bp, 19 predicted proteins | sample Lox_Sample_45_FD_206712 | JGI IMG/M metagenome (GOLD analysis project Ga0335085, IMG submission 206712) | Soil microbial communities from Loxahatchee National Wildlife Refuge, Florida, United States - Lox_Sample_4.5 | ecosystem: Environmental > Terrestrial > Soil > Wetlands | place: USA...
CGGTGGCAGAAGGAGGTTCCGCGGCACGCTCCAGGCGCGCCGCCACGCGCTGGCGATAGGCCTCGCGGATCTTCTCCGCCACTTCGCTGCGCACGCCGCGTCGCTCCATCCTGAGCGCCACTATCGGAAAGTACGGCACGGGCTCGCGGTCGATCCCCCGTGCCGCAAGGGACCGATGATCGATCCGTGTCTCGACGTTGGCCTCCCGTAACGCTTCGTTGGCGAGAACCGCCCAGCGTTCCCGCAGCGCGCGGATCTCGTCGCGCGCGTGAGGCAGCTCGCGTCGGCGGCGCTCGCTGTTCTGCATGTCGAGCCCGGTCTTGGCACCCAGGCCTTTGGGAGTCACCTCCCGCGTGGTCGTCAGCAGGTGCGCGTGGAAATTCCGCGGATCGCCGCCCGGGCGCGGCAGGTGAACCGCCAGATCCACGGCGACCTTGTAGCGCTCGGCGAGCTCGCGAGACAGAGTGCGAGCCAGGGCGACCTGCTGTGCGGTCGAAAGCTCGTGCGGCAGCGACACCTGGTACTCCCGTGCGACCCGCGAGTTGGACTGTTTCTCCCTGTGCTCCGCGATGTTCCAGAGCTTTTCGCGATCTGCTGCCCAGGCACTGGCCGCTTCTTTGAGATGTGCCGGAAGAAAGATCTCCGTGTGGACCACGTCCCGCCGCTGCGTATGGTTGTAGATCCGGCCGTTGCGCTCATCGCGTATGCGCTCGCCGGCACGGTAGGCCGCTGAGCTCGTTGCGCGCCGGCCGGCGCTGCGCCCGATCGCGCTGATGTGAAAATGATAGTACGCCAAGACCTAAACGCTCAGCGCCCAAAGCGCACGCGCAGCCATGCATCCGACGAGGCTCGTTTCAAGTACCCCGTCAGGTCGGGCAGCTGCTCGAGCTCGGAGGCCATGACCGCGGTCTCGGTGACCCATTGATCGCTCACCTGGGTTGAGCGCCGCTGCCCCCTCCCGCTGAACAAGCTCTCGCGGTCGCGGCCGCGCGAGGTCTGTCGGCGCAGTACCTCCCGCTCGCCGATCAGCCGCGAGGCAAACTGCGAGGTGCCGCCGTGCTCGCTGCCGGCGCAGCGCAGGATCAGCGTGTTTCCGCAGTTCTCGACCAGGGTCTGTGCTTCGGCCCCGTAGGTCGCCGAGACCTGCGCAATCGACTGAAATCCCAGCACGCACCGGCCGCCGAATTTTCTCAGCCGTGCGAGTGCGTCCTTCAAGCCGTCGATCGCACCGAGCGAGTCGAGCTCGTCGACCACGAACCACAATCGCTGATCCTCGCCCGCTACGCGCATCGCCTCGAAGATCGCGAGCCGGACCCAGGTCGCGACAATCGAGCGCAGTGCCGCGATCTGCGCCGCCCGGTAGGGCATGAACAACACTCCCCGGCCCGCGCGCACCCAGGCACGGACCGAGAACGGCCGGCCGCGCTGTGCCGCGAGGTGCTCGAGCGCCGCGACGGCCGAGGCAGTCACGGAGCGGATCGAGCCGAACATACGGGCGTTTTCCGGCTCGAGGAAGGGCTGCGCCGGCGTCCCGGCGACGAGCGGGCGCAGCTCGTTGTTGCTCGCGATCGTGAGGAGGCGCCAGAGCTCGGCCGGATCGCGCGCGCCGCGTTCGTGGCAGCGCCGGGTGAGGGCTGTCACGAAGGTACGGGCGTAACCACGCCATTCGCGGCCGCTGGCATCATCGCTCGCAGGAATGAGACCGCTCGCGAGTTGGTCCACGTCCCAACGCTCGCCGAGCTCGGCGAAGGGATCCCACCTGACGGAGTCAGGCTCGAACGGATTGAGGACTACGTCTCCGCGGCGGCGCTGATGGAAGCGCGCGAGGTAGCCGCCATCGGCGTCGGTGATCACGGCGCGGTCGCCGCGCCTCAGGGCTCCCTCGAGCAGGGCCGCAATCGCGGTCGACTTGCCGGTGCCGGTGGTACCGATCAGCTTGAAGTGCTTGGTCTCATCGTGCGGAGAGATCGCCACGCCGGCGAGCAGGATGGGTGGCTCCGCGTAGCGCCTGAGCAAGCGTCGCGCGCGACGCTGGGCACCCCGCCCGTCCACCACATGGGCACCGCGCCGGCGGATGTCGGCCCGCAGCCTGCGGATGGCGAGACTCCCGGCGGCGGCCAACAGCCCGAGGATCGGCACGAGCGCCGACCGTTGCTGCATCCCATCGAGCCAGGCGCCGGGACCCATGGCTCAATAGCCCTTGACGACGAGGAAATCCGACTGTTCGCCAAAGGCGCCCGCGCTCCGCTCGACGCGCACGCACAGACGCTGGCTCGCTCCGCAGCGCTGCAGCTCCATCCGCCCGCCTTGCCGCTCGAGCCGAGCTACGGCCGACTCGAGCGCCTCCCGGCGCGTGCTGAGCGCTGCAACCTCGCCGCGCGAGGGAAGCAGCCACCATGCCGCGGCGAGCGGCACGGCGCACGCAAGCGTCGCCATCGCGAGTGTCCACAGCGCCACGCGCAGATCCGCGACGTACCGCAGCCGCCGCAGCGTCTCGGCCGCCCTGCGACTGTCGTCCCCGAGCGCGCGCAGCTCTTCGATCAATGTCGTGCGAATCTCATCGCGTGCGATCCCGGCGAGCTCGCCCACGTGAGCCTCGAGCCTCTCGAGCGCGCCCTGCGCCAGCGTCTGCTGCGCCTGCGCGCCCTCCAGGAGCAGCCCGAGTTTCATGGCGGTGTCGTCCACCGTGTCTCACTCCAGCCCGAGTTCGGCAGACCTCGCATCGGCAGCGCGGCCCTCGAGGCCGCGGCCCGCGCGGATTGAGACGCCACCGTGCGCGGGCAGCCTCGGCGCGCGCGCCGCCGCGCGCGGCAGCACCACCTGCAGCCACTGCGGCCGGGAGGCGATCTTCAGGTAGCCGGCGAGATCCGGCAGCTGCTCGATCTCGGAAGCCATGACGGCCGCCTCGATCGTGGAGCTCTCGGAGTGGTTGAGCACGGGCAGCAACTCGAGCGGGCGGCGCGATCGTGACACGCTAGTGCGTATCACCTCGCGCTCGCCGATGAGCCTCGAGGCGAATTGCGCGGTGCCGCCGTGCTCGCTGCCGGCGCAGCGCAGGATCAGCGTGTTTCCGCAGTTCTCGACCAGGGTCTGGGCCTCGCCTTGCCCGTAGGTGCTCGAGACCTGCGCAATCGACTGAAACCCCAGGACACAGCGCCCGCCGAACTTGCGGATCCGCGCCAGCGCATCCTTCAGCCCGTCGATCTGTCCCAACGCATCGAGCTCATCCACGACGAACCACAGGCGCTGCGGCGCTTCGGCTTCGGCGCGATTCATGGCCTCGAAGATTGCGAGTCTCATCCAGGCCGAGATGACCGAACGGAGTGCGGCGATCTGGCCGGCGCGGTACGGGATGAAGAGCACGCCCTGCGCCGGCGCCGCCGGCTCCGCTGCCACGGAGCTGCCGGTCCAGCGACGCACCGAGAAGAGAGCGCCGCTCGGTTGGCGCGCGACGTAATCGAGAGCGGCGACGGCCGAGCTCGCCACCGAGCGGATCGAGTCGAACATGCGGCCGTTATGCTCCTCGAGGAAGGGCTGGGCGGGAGTGCCGGCCACCAGCGTCTTGAGCTCGGAGGTGCCTGCGACTACCAGCAGCCGATAGAGCTCACGCACATCGCTCACACCCGAGGCGCGCGCCTGCTCGGTGACGGCGCTGAAAAAGGTGCGTGCATAGCCGCGCCAGCTGCGGTCCGGTCCCTCGTGGTCCGGGATCAGCGCGCGCGCCAGCTGCTCGACGTCGTGCGCCTCGGCGAGCTCACCGAACAGGTCCCAGCGGACCGAGGCGGGCTCGAGGGGATTGAGGATGACATCGCCGCGCGCCGCATCGTAGAAGCGCCTGAGGTATCCGCCGTCGGGATCGGCGACGACGGCGCGATCGCCGCGTGCCAGCGCTCCGGCGAGGAGCTCGCGGATGGCCGTGCTCTTGCCGGTACCGGTAGTGCCGATGAGCTTGAAGTGCTTGGTCTCGTCCTCTTCCGAAAGCGCCACCCCGGCTAACTTGAGCTTGCTGGCCGCACGCCGGCACGCCGTCGCGTGCGCAAGGTCTTCAGCCACCCGAGCCGGGGGTGTCGCCACGACGGCGCCGCGCACGTGCACGGCCTGCACCGGACGCTCGCGGCCGAGTGCGCGGCCCGAGAGGTAGCCGATCGCGGCGCTCAATGCCACGCCCGTGGACAACTGCAGGACACTCCCGCTCGCGAGCCCGAAGCTCGTGAACACCGGAGTCACGAGCGCAGCGCTCACCCCGGAGGCGACGGTCAGCGGCGCGGCGATCGCCGGGCTCAGCAAGAGGCGCTGCCAGGAAGCGCGCGAGCGCATCATGCCGGCGAGCAGCGGCCCCTGCACCGCGGCGTAGGCCGCGAGCAGGCCCGGCCAGCCGTGCATCAGTGCGCCGGGGGACATCTCATCGCCTCAGGCCGCGCGTACGCCGCGCGGCGTGCGCCACGCGCACCCTCGCGTTTGCGCTCAGGGTGGTACCAGATCTCGCGGATGACCCGCCGGTGATGCTCGAGGCCGCACTGGATGACGACGTCGACCAGAAGGTACAAGAGGCGCTTGATGTCGCGCCGCGCCAGGGTGCGCCCGCCGGGACTTTGCTTTACGAGCAGCACGAGCTGCTCGAACGCGAGCTCGGCGCTCGCCGCGTGCACACTGGTGATCGAGCCCGGATGCCCGGAGTTCACGTTGCGCAGGTAGTCGAACGCCTCCTCGGCGCGCAGCTCCGCGAGCAGGATCCGGTCGGGGCGCATCCGCAGGCAGCACTCGAGCAGCTGCTTCGGAGTCACGCGCGCGAGCCCCTGATCGTCCTTGCTGTAGTAGAGCCGCACGTGATTGGGATGGCGGTCGAGCACCAGCTCGCGCGCGTCCTCGATGGTGACGAGGCGCTCATGAGGGGGGACCTCCTGGATGAGCGCCTTGGTCAGGGTGGTCTTTCCGGAGCCGGTCGGCCCGGAAACCAGAATGTTGCGGCGGCTGCGAACCGCGAGACTGAGGAACGCCTGGTACTCGCCGGCTGCGTGCAGCCGATCGAGATCCGTCTGGCTGTCGTCGGGCGCGCTGCCGGGGGACCGGACTGCCTGCAGCGCTCCGTGCCGGCTCAGCTCCTCGAGCGACCACACCTCGAGCGACGGCCGGCGGATCGTGATGGCCACGCAGCCGAGCGTCGTCGCCGGAGGCAACACGATCTGCACGCGCTCCCCCGTGGGGAGGGCCGCGGACAGGAGCGGCGCAGACTCATCCACCCGCTGCCGGGTGGCGTTGGCGATGAGCTTCGCGAGGCGCTGGCACCAGTCAAAGTCCGCGAACGGAGCCGCGACGCAGCGCCAGCCCGAGTGCGTCTCGATGAAGATCTCGCCCGGCCGATTGATGCACAGCTCGGTCACCTGCGGATCGGCGAGCAGCGGCCGCAGCGCCTCGAGAGTGAGATCGAGGGCGGATGGGGTACGCAGCGCGCGTCCCCGTGCAGCCTCAGGGGGCGAGAGCGGCGCTGCGCAGCTCATACACGGGCCGGAAGTCGAGGTCGCGGGCCACCAGAACCTGAATGCGGTCGCCGTTTCTCTTCACGACCGTCGGAGGAATGGCCACGGTCTCCTTCAGCACCTCGGTGAGAAGGTCCTGTGATGCCGTGGGCGCGTAGAGCACGACGCTCCCGGCGGGCGCCGCGGCCTGCACTCCGGCCTGCACCGCCCCGTCGACCAGCGTGATCAGCATGGCCGCTCCGAAACGCTCCCAGAAATGGCGGTCGACCTCGCCGGGGAGCCCGGCGCGGCCGAGCTCGTCCGTACCCGGGGAGGCGAGCGGCACCACCACACCGCTCGGCGTGCGCGCTTGCGTCCAGAGCACAAACACGCGCGCCTGACCCTGTCGAACCTGTCCGCGTGTCTCGCCGACGAGCTTCGTGCCGCGCTCGAGGAGCACCACCTTGCCGTCCGCGCCGAAGGTGTCGGCGGCGGTGAGACAGGTCGTCATGCCCGGCAGCGTCGAGTCGATGGCGGTCTCGAGCGTGCAGTCGATGAAGCTGCCCTGGGGCAGGAGGAAGCGCTGCGTCGGCAGCAGCGCCGCGGGTACCGCGGGAGTCACCGCCGCGCGCAGCAGCGGCGCGATGCCTCCCTCGCCGTGATCGGGCCCCGGCGGCACGCCGTAAGTCGAATCGGGAGCTGAGACCGCGGCCTGCCCTGTGGCCGCAGGGATCTGCGCGGACGGGGTCAGCGCCTGACGGAGCGGTGGCGGCTCCGAGTCGCGCGCCAGCACCCCGCCCGAGAGGCGCCGCGCCAGCGCAAGTTCACGCGGACTCGGGGATGCCGGCTGCACTTCAATCGTCGTCGGGGAAGCCTTGAGCATCCCGACGGCAGGAGGAAGCGGGTCCGGGTAGGCCGCGGGCGGCGCGAGCTGCGGCTGAGGATCGGGCGACGAGGGCGCCGCGGTTGCCGTCGCGATGATCTTCGGAGGCTCGATGTGCCCGAGCGACGGCAGCGGCATCTCGCCCTGGGCACGGCTGATCGCCACCGACTGCGCCTGGGCTCGGGCGCGCGTCGTACGGGTGAGGGCATGCGCGTAATACCAGCCGAGCGCCGAGAGCCCAAGTGTGATCATGAGAGCGGCTGCCAGCAGGCTGCTCGCGCGCGACTGCAGGCTGCGTGCGGCGTGGACGACTGCCGTGGTGCGCTCCCCGCGCACGGCCTCTCCCCCGACCTCGCCGGACTTGCCGTTCTCGCGCTCGCTCATGGGTGCACGCCCCGGGTGATGCGCTCCACGGCCGGCGTGACGGTGCCCGAGGCAACACGCCCATGGGCTGCGCCGAACGCCGCGTTCACGATGCAGCCCGTCAGCTTTCCGCGCCGCACGATCAGGCGACGACTCACCCGGTGCACGATCACCTCGACCCCATCCACTGTGAAGTTGACGAGCGACTCGCTGCCGTCATCGTTGCCGAGGAAGATCGCCGGAAGCTCCTGTTGCGGGCCGAACCTGAGGCGAGTCTGAACGCCGTCATCTGCGGCCGCGCTCGGCTTGAGCTCGGGACTGCCGCGATACCAATAGTCCCGGTTCAAAGGCGCTGTGCCCGCGCTGTCGAGCGCGCGCGCGAGCGCGGCGTCCGACTCCCTGGGCGCGGCCGGCGGCGGGTAGATGAATCGCAGGACGTAGACGATGTCGTCGACGTCGCGATCCGGGCGGTGCGCGCTCGCCGTGTAATCGAAGTGATAGACGCGCCGGCTGGTGAGTATCGTGAGGTTGGTCTCGACTACGGCGGCGCGCGGCTTCAAGAACAGGTGATTCGCCTGCGCCGCAAAGGTGAGGCTCTCGAGGTCGCCCGCCCCGAGGCCTGCGAAGGTCTCGCCCGGCTCGAACTCGAGGTCGATCTGGTAGCCGACATAGCCCCGCAGTCGATAGACCTCATCCGGCAGATAAGGCGCCAGTCGAATACGATCGTCCGCCGCGCCGCGCTCGGGCAGCGCGCCGGCGAACAGGCTGGGCGCGAGCAGCATCGCCAAGAGCGCGCCGCCGCACGAGGTGCGCGCGCGCTGCGCTGCCCTGGGGTCGTTCGCGGCCACGTCGCTTCAACCCGCCTTGGTCGGCGGTTGCGGCAGGATCTCGGGCTCGGAGGTCAGCTCGATCACCTTGAAGCCGAGGGGATTCCAGCGCCGCACCGTCGGTTCCTTCGAGGGGGCGCCGTAGGCGAACTGGATCGTCGCGATCCAGTGAGTGAAGCGCTCCTCGCTCCCCGCGCCCTGGCGCTCGGCCTTGAGGTAGCGGACCTGCGCGAGGTCGGTCGCCCCGCTCGCGCGCTGAAAGAAGCTCACCGACTCGACCTGCACCCGCACCGTGCTGCCGTCCTTGTGTACGTTGAGCGGGGAAGCAGGGTTGTTCGGGTTCCACAGCGCATACCACGCCTGGTTGCGCTGCGCCGCGTTGAATGCCCCGCACTCCTCGTAGTCGCTCTCGGCCGTCGCGAAGTTGAAGCGCTCGCAAGTCGTGATGTAGTGAGTGAGGAAGTAGCGCGTCACTGCCTGCTCAGCATTGGTCGTTCCGCTGTAGACCGGCACGACGTCGACAATGCCGGTGGTGTTGTCGACGCGAATGACGAAGGGGTCGACGCGCTTCAGCGGCATCAGCACGATGAGCGCGGCGCTGCCCGCCAGCGCACAGAGCCAGCCGCCGGCTGCTACGCGCCAGGCGACGCGCGCATCGCGGCGCGCCGCGCCGATCCGGTCCGCGTCCCATGCGGCAGCCTCGCGGAAGTACCCGGCGAGCGGCGCCGGCGCGCTCACGGGACGCCCGCCGCGGCGTCTGGCATGGTCGCATCGGCATTGATGCGCTCGAGGTGCCCGTCGCAGCGAATCTCGTGCGGTGTGCAGGCGCAGGTCAGCTGCGCAAGAAGAACGAGTAACAGGGTTCTCACCGGGACCTCCTTGTCCACACCGGGAAAGCGCGTCTCTAGCGGCTCAGTTGGCGCGCCAGGGCGCAGGTACCCTCGCCGGCAGGGACGATGCGCCGCGTGGGCTCACCAGCGGCGCCGCCGCCAGCACCGCGGCGCCGCGCGCCACGCTCGCGCCGCGGTGCACTCCCCAGCTGGCGAGCCGGCTCACCAGCGAGAAGCTGTTGAGACTCACCCCGGCGGCGAGCGCGGCGGCGATCGGCATGACCTGGCGCATCAGGAGAAACACCAGAACCGCGACCAGAACCATGTTGAGCGCATCGACCGTCACGATGGCCGCGCCGCGGGCCGCCGTCTGGGCCGCGTACGAGGCGACGATCTGCAGGAGCAACGCCGCGACCAGCACCGTCAGGATGGTGATGAGCGCATAGTTGGCGAGCTGGCCGAGCCAGGCCTCGAAGAAGCGGCGGGTCGCATCGAACAGCAGCAGCGCAATGAACAGCGGCCCCAGGGCGAGGAGTACCGCGAGCGCCACGCTTGAGAGGGCGATGAGGAACATCGTATAGACACACACGAGCCCCACCAGCACCCAGACGATCGCCCCGGCAACGTAATAACCGAAGTCGCCGCTGAAGACTCCGCCGTTGTTCCACAGGTAACCGGCCACCGCCCCTCCCTGGCTCCAGATCGTATCGACCGTGCTGACCGGGTCGGGAGCGCCGACGATCGCGCTCGCGAGCTGCGCCGGCGCGCGATAGAAGGTATCGACGATGACGGAGTTGTAGAGCCACAGGTGGAGCGAGGCTGCGAGGACCACCGCGAGCGTCACCAGGCGCTTCAGGCCCGCCACGAACGGTTCCTCTATGCGACCGCTCAAGTGCAGGTATCCCCACACCATCACGTAGATGACGCCGAGCGTCACGATGACTGGCTCGAGCGCGCTCGCCACCAGCGCGGTATTGGCGCCGATGTAGGTGGCGAGCTGTCCGTCGAGCCAGCTGCGGAAGGTCGCAAAGAATCCCACGCGCGCTCTCCGCAACGCCGCTCAGGGCTGCGGCTGAAAACGGCCGGAGAACTGCCCATGTCCCGCGACGATGAGCTCGCGCGTCCGCTGTGCACTCGCCCATTGGCTGGCCTCCGTGCCCTGGTAGAGCTCGTCGAGCTTGGTGTGCTCGTTCTGCAGCATGCCCTGCTCGGCTGCGATGCGGGCCGCGAGCTCGAGGATCGATTTCTGATCTCCCGCCGAGCCGATGGTGTCGATCAACCGCTGCAAGGCTGCGAAGCGCTGGCTGCTGTTGGCGAGCGCCTCCTGCGACAGCGCTGCAAGCAACGCCGGCGCCTGGCGCCCTGCCTGAAGCGACTGCGCGGCGGCCGCAGGCAGCGCCGCCAGCTGCGGCGCGCTGAGCACCGCGTTCGTGTTGAGGGCGCGCGCGAGGTCGGCGGCGAGCGCCGGATAGGCGCCGGCGGCCGCGCCGCCGCTCTGCAGAACCCCCTGCAGCGTCGCCCAGTCGGGCGGCAGATAATTGCGCACGGTCCCCCCGAGGAGCGACTGCATGCCGCGGCTCCCCGTGATCGCCTGATACTCCGACTGGGCCTGAGCGAGCTGGCTGCGGGCCGTGGCGAGTTGTTGCTCGAGCTGCTGCACCTGCGTGAGGAGCTGGGTCACGGCGGCGACATCGATCACGGCGAACTGGGCGTGCGCCGCCACCGGCGCCAGCGCCAGGGCGAGCGCCGAGAGAGAGAACAACCGGAACTGTTTCGTGCGCATGACGACTCCTTATTAATAGGGACTTCCCGCGTCACTCCTGTTGAGACGAGGCCATGAAGGCGGGCAGCCAGCGATCCGGGTCGGCGCCGTGCGTGCCGAGCAGCCGCTGCAGGCGCTCGAGGTGGCGGGCGCGCCCGGAGATCACCGCCAGCTCGCCGTCGAAACCCTTTAGATCGAGCCGGCACACGATGCTCTGGTGCCCCTGCTTCACCAGGAAGGAGCGCGAGCCGGGCTCGAGCTGCTCCTTGATCAGCCGGAACTCGCGCTCCGTCAACCCGAAGCCGCCGCAGTACTCCTCGGCGCTGGCATCAGCGTTCGGAAAGAACACCTTGGTCGCGGTCTGCTCGATGATGGTGCGGCTGATGGGGCTGTCGAGCACGTCGCTGGTGCTCTGCGTGGCGAGGCACATCACCCCGTTCAGCTTGCGCCAGGTCTTGGGGCCCTCGCGGGCGAAACTCTCGAACGCGGGGTCGGCGAGCAGTCGCCAGAACTCGTCCAGCCAGCACACCAGACGGCGGCCGTCGAGGAGCTGCCGCACCAGGTGAAACATATAGAGCGTCACGGGCGCACGGGTGAGCTCGTGATCGAGAAACTCGCTCGCATCGAACCCGACTACCGGGCGGCCGGCGAGCCGCGCGACGATCGAGTCCTGCGGATTGTCGAAGACCCAGGCGTACTCGCCACGGCTCGCCTCGCACCAGCGCGCCAGCCGCGCATGCAGACCTTCGCCTTCGGTGGGATCGAGATACTCGATGAGGCGCGACAGACGCCGCGCGGGAGCGGCGAGCGAGAGCGTGCCGCGCAGCGCCTGCTCGAGATCGCGCTCTTCGCGGGCCGTCAGCGCTACCCCGCCGGCCGGGCGCACCAGGAGCTGGAGCCATGCCTTCAGGAACTCCGTGTGCGCCGGCGTCGGCGGCAGTTGCAGCGGGTTGAAGCCCGTCGGCACGCCCTGCTTCAGGGCGAGATATTCGCCGCGCAACGCCCGCACCAGGATCTCGAGCCCGCGGTCCTTGTCGAAGATGATCTGGGTGGCACCCTGCCGCTCGAGCATCGCCACCAGGAAGCCGATGAACACGGTCTTGCCCGAGCCCGTCGGCCCGCAGATGAACGTGTGCCCGGTGTCCTTGCGGGCGCCCCCGTCCGGCTCCGCCGGATCGCTCGCGTGGAGCGAGAAGTAGTACGGCGAGCAAGCGCGCGTGCTGAGCAGCGTCAGCGCCTCACCCCAGTGATTGCCGCTCGCGCGTCCGACCGGATAGTTATGAAACGGAACCATGGCCGCGAAATTTCGCGACGTGATCGGAGCCTTGCGCGGCCGCAGCGCGAAGTTGCCGGGCAGTTGCGCCCAGAAAGCCGCCTCGAGCGCCAGGTCCTCGCGCGCGACGGTCATGCCGCTATCCGCAAGGAGGCTGCGTGCGAGCGCCACGCAGTCGTTCAGGGTGCGCAGGCGCCGTCCGTCCCCGTTGCCGGCGGCGCTCTCCTCGGGATCCGCGAGCACTTGCAGCGAGAAATGATGGTCGCCCATGACGAACTCATTGCTGGTGAGTCCATCGAGTGCCTCCTTGAGCTGCGCTGCCTGTGAGAGCGCAAAGTCGCCCGCGTTTGCCATGCGGTTGAACTGCCGCTGCAGCAGTGCCTGCCCGGAAGCCTTGGTCAGGAACGTAAAGGAGTGCGTGAGCACGAGCGCGCAGGGCGCCGACAGCAGGCGGTTGAACATGCCCACGATGCTCGGAGTCGGGTACTCCTTGATCCCGAGCATCGCGCCGACCCGGGTCGTGGCCGGCATGCGGTACTCGATCGCCTCGGTGCCGAACAGCAGCCGCGTGGTCGCCAGCGCCTCATTGAGCGGCCCTCGTGGCAGGGGCACGCGCCGCGCCTCGCCGTTCACCAGTTCCGCCAGATATTCGAGCAGCGAGGAGCACCAGGCGTTGCCGTAGCGGTAGACCCCGAGCAGCTCCGGGTCGTAGCGCGCGAGCGAGGCCTGCACGGTCTGCGCGAGCTTGGCGCAGGTGTCGAGTGCCTGGTTGAGCTCCATCGGCTGCTGACGGCGACGGGTCTTCGCCAGTACGCCCGCGAGGAGCTCCGCGGCGAGCCCCGCGGTCGGACGGAACAGCACCGCAAGATAGAGCTCATTCACCATGAGGGTCTCGCCGCCGAGCCGCCTCGCGTAGCGGGCCGCCAGCGAGTCCGAGAAGCCCGCCGGGATGGACGTCGCCGCTCGCAACGCCGTGCGCCCGCGGCGCCGGATCACGTGAGTCCAGAGCGCGAGCTCGGGGCTCGCGAGGTTGCGCCACAGCACGTTGAGACGCTCGTGCCAGTTGTTGAGCTGCTCATCGTCCGCGCTCTCGAAGCTTGCGCCTCCCAGCCTGAAGGCCTGCAGGTAGTCTCCTGCGAGTGTGCGCACGACGCTCTCGGCGACATGAGCCGCGTAGGGAATGTGCTCGGCGGCGTTGCGCTCGCGCTTGAGAGCGGCTGCGCGGCCGGCGGGCATCATCCAGCCTCCCCGCGTGCCCCGAAGCGGCGCGCCCGAGGTCTCGCCGCCCGCCGCCCGTCCGCGCGTGGCAGATCGAGCGCCAGCGGGCTGTAGCTGCTCGCATGCCAGCAGCGCAGGTTGCCGAGCAAGGCCGGCAGACGCGTCCGGCCCCACAGCAGCACCAGATCGAAGAAGCGCGCATCGCGGGCGCACAGCAACGCGCACAGGGCGTGAATGGGCATACACACCACGAGGGTGAGCAGGTTCCTGGTGACGAGGAAGGCCTCCATCGTGAACACGAGATTGAAGAGCAGCGCCGAGTAGGTGACCCCCCAGCGCATCGGGGGCCGGGTGGCGCCGACGAAGAGCGGGTCCGCCACGAGTCCCTGGTTGCGGCTGCCCATCGTCCCCGCCTCAGACGGCGAACATGCCGCGCACCCAGGCGACGATCTGCGGCGCGCCGAAAGCGATCGCGATGCCGAGGATGGCACCCAGGCACCACCCCCACGACATTCGATTGGCCATCGCCATCGCGCCGAGTGCCATGACCAATATGATGGCAATGGGCGTCAGCCAGGCGAGGATGTTGGTCTGCAGCGCCGTGGCGCCGGTCATGAAGGGCGACGCTGCCTGCGAGAGCGCGAGCGCCGGTGCCAGGGCGAGCAGGATCGCGACAGAGCCGCGCACCGTGCGGCGCGCGAATGACCGCCGACTTGCATCCATGTCAGGTCTCCGCGGTTGAGGCGCTTGAGTCAGCGCTCGTTCACGGCGTGCGCCCCGCCACCGCGCCCCTCGGCGCCGCGGCGCGCGTCGAGCTCTTCTCGTTTGAGCTTGCCCGGGGCGCCGAAGCGGAAGCCCTGCACGATGAACGAGTGATCGTATTGCTTTTCGCCCTGCTCGTCGGTCCAGTTGCTGGCGCGCACGCGCGCCTCGAGGACCAGCTGATCGCCCTTGCGCGCGTGCTGCGCGATCGCCTCGCCCATGCCGCCGAAGGCCACGAACCACAGGCTGGTCACGACCTCCTTCGCCGCGCCCTCCTCGTCCTTGCCGGCGTAGTCGTTGCCCACCAGGCAGAGCTTGGTGTAGCTGCGCTCGCCTTTGGAGACGAGCTCGGGGTTGCGCGCGAGATTTCCAACTGCGGTCAACGTGAAACTGTTCATCGTCTGTGCTCCTCGCCTGCATCGGTTGGTGTGGCAGTGTGGAGGCACAGTCTAGTGAGCGCCCCGGTCTTGGGAATTGCGTGTTGAGTATCTGTTCGTGCAGAAACGCGCCGGGGCGGCGACGCGCACTCTCCCCAGCCGGCGACCGTCGTGTATCGTGGCGGCGCAATCACCCGGGAGGGCCTGCATGCCATTCACGGATAGTTCGCGAGACGACGGCACGGTCGAGGAATGTCTGGAGGAGCTCGACGAGCTGATGGCCTCTCTCGAGCGCTACTCGCCGACGGTGCTCGCAGTCGCGCTGCGCGTGCATCTCGAGGGCCTGCTGCGCGCCTTGCTCGAGGGACGGCTGTGTACGGCGGGAGAGGTGCGCGAATTCGTCAGGGAGCTCGAGCGCGAGGCGCTGCAGTTCGAGGCGGATTGAAGCGACTCACGCGGTCGCTGCGGCTCAGCGCTCGACCCGATCCCGCGAGCGGTCCGCGTGTGGATTCGCATCCTCACGCGAGTCGCTGTGCGAGTGCTCGGCAGGTGCCTTTTGCGACTTCACCGGGGGCGGCTGGGGGTGGCCAGGCGGCGGCGTGCCCGGCGCCGCATGCGTCGAGTGCGCGCCGGGAGCGCCCGCGCTCTCGGCGGTCGCGGGTGGAGTCTCCGGGCGGTGGACCGCAGCTGCGGGCGGCGGCTCAGCCGGAGCGTGACCGGGATCGTAGGTCGAGAACGACCCCTGCGACGCCCAGGGCGGGCGGTCGGTGTGCGCGGGCTGCGTCGGCACGGGTGCGGACGGCTTGGAGACGAGCGTGGGGGCCGCGGCCGAGGACGGGAGCGCGGGACTCTCGAGCGCGCGGGCACGCTCCGTGAGGCCGGGTGTCGGGCCTCCCGGGATCGCCGGCGACGGGCGCGAGCCCTTGGCGGACGCCAGCACGCGCACCCGCGCCGTGGGTGCCCCCGGCGGGAGTCGCGCGAGCTCCGCGTGAGAGAGCGCACGGCCACCGTTCGCCTGGATGGCCACCTGCTGCGCCTCGAAGGAGGCCGGGGCGCGCGGCAGCGCGGTGTGCGCGATCACCGGGCGGTTGGCGAGCGCGGGCGGGGGATGCGCGACCCTCGGGCCCGTGCCGGGTCCCAACGCGCTCTGGCGCTGCGGCGCCACGGCGGGTGCCGCGGCGGCGACCGTCATGCCGGCGAGCGCGGCCGCCGTCACCGGCAGCGCGTGTCGTGCGACACCCTGTGCCGAGGTGAACACGCTCTCGGGAACCGCGCTGATCGCGGCCGCGGTGCCGTTGAGGTAGCGGATGTTGGTGATGCGGCCCTGATAGACGTCGGTGATGTAGCTGGTGCTCGCGATGGTCGTGTTCGCGGTGTTGACGTTGCGCAGGTAGCTCGCGCTCACGCTCGATGCCGGCGCATAGACCTCGTGCGGGCCGAGCGGAAACCAGCCGACACCGGGAGTGCGCGCACCGGCGGTTGCCAAGCCCGGCCCGCGGGTCCACGCCACCAGCGCCGGCGCGTACATCGGGCGCAGGGGCCGCGGTCCCGGGACCCAGCACCAGGCGCCGTGCAGCGCTACCCAGCGCCCATAGTGAAACGGCGCGTAGCCCCACGGGGCATCGTCCACCCAGGTCCAGCCCCAGGGTGGAATCCACACCCAGTGCCCGAAGCGGTACGGCACCCAATTCGCGACCACCACCACGGGGGACCACACGTAACCGTATTCGGGTGTGCTCTGCCAGCGCCCGTTGTCGTCGAGCTCGTAGGCACCCGGCGTGTCGTCGGCCACGTATTGCCGCGAGGGCGACACCTCCACCTGGCGGTCGCGAGTGGCGGACCAGGTATCGAGGTCGTCGGGTGGACCGAGCGTGGCCGCGCTATAGGAGAGCGTCGCGCCGGACACCGAGCCGGTGAACACCATGACCTGCTGGGCGCCGATCGGGATCGACTCCCCCGAGCCGATGGCGAGCGCCTCGCCCTCCGACACCTTGACGAGCGTCGTGCTGCCGGGCTCGTCGACCTCCACGCGGTAGACGCCCGGCTGCGCGAGCTGCAGCGCGAGATTCGGCGTGTCGATCTCGTAGCTCTGCCCGCTGGAGGTGTCCCAGACCCGCACGAGCAGGATCCCGGCGCTCAGCTGGATCTGCGCGAAGCGGTCGTCGAGGTTGAGGAAGGCGAACCCGGTCATCGAGCCGAGGCGCAGCACCGCGTCCCCGAGATCGAGCTCCGCCAGCGCATCCTGGTCGGTCCAGAGGCGGTCTCCCGCCGTGAGCGGCCGGTTGCGCTCGGCGGCCGTCCAGTCGCTAAGCCCCGCGGGCTCGAGCGACACCGCCCCTTCGAGGAAGCTCAGACGTGCCACGCGCGCGGGCGGATCGCCCTCATCGGCGCGCGCGCAGCCGAGTGCCGCCAGGGCCAGAAAGCCGAGCACGGCGAGCGGGACGGGCCTCGTTGCGCGGGGGACTCTCATGGGCTCACGCGTTCCCTCCGAACGTCCCTAGTCTAACGGCTTGGGCAGCGCCGATTGCGGTGCCGTTCCTTAGACGGCGCCAGGGGCCGATGGCCTCCGGACCTTGAGTCCCCCCGGAGACGCACCCTGGGCGGCTCGATCGACGGCCGTTTGACTTACAGCATCGCCGGCAGCCGCTCGGCGAGGAAATCGATGAAGGCCCGCACCGCAGGCAGCATGCCCCGCCGGCTCGGAAACACGACGTGGACGATCCCCTGGGGGCTGCGCCAGTTGGCGAGGACACGCCTCAAAGCACCGCTCTTGAGGTCACCGCGCACGACGCTCTCGGGAAGCCGCGCGACCCCTAAGCCCGCGAGCACCGCCTCGCGCAGCACGACAAAGTCGTGGCACACGATGCGCGCTGCATGCTCGACGATCGCGCTCTCGCCGGATGGGCCGATGAGCTCCCAGGGCCGCCGCTCGAACTCCCCCGCGTAGTCGAGAGTGCTGTGAGCCTTGAGCTGCTGCGGCTCATCGAGCGCAGCGCCGTCCTCGAGGTAGGCGGGACTTGCGACGAGGAACTCATCCACCTCGCGAAAGGTGCGCATCACGAGCCCATCTTCGCCCGAGGGCCTGGTTCGCACGCGCAGCGCCACATCGAAGCTCTCAGCGAGCACGTCGACGCGCCGGTTGCTGACGTGGAGCTCGAGGCGGATCGCGGGGTAGGCGGCGAGAAAGGCCGGCAGGATGGGCGCGAGCGCGGACTGGGCGAGCGCGACCGGGCAGCTCGCGCGCAGCGTCCCGCAGGGCTTGGCGCGCGCGAACTCCACCGCCTCGATTGCGGCATCGGCTTCCGTCAGCATCGCCGTGGCGTGCTGGTAGACCTCGCGCCCGACGTCCGTCACGACGAAGCGCCGGGTCGAGCGGTTGACGAGGCGCACCCCGAGCGTCGACTCGAGGGATGAGACGTGGCGCGAGAGGCGCGACTTCGGAATTCCGAGCGCACGAGCGGCCTTGGCAAAGCCGCCGTGATCGATGACCTGGGTGAAGTAGTAGAGCCCCTCGAGAGGCTGCATTCGACTCTCCTATTAACTACACAAATAGAACAATACGTTCTATTCTGGCCTTATTCTCAAGCATTGTTCCAAGGATTACTCTCTCAATCAAGCCTCAGGGCATTTGGGAGAGACGCCATGAAAGTTCTGCACATCGATTCGAGCATCCTCGGTGAGGGGTCGGCGAGCCGCGCCCTGACCCGCGAGATCGTCGGGCGGCTGAGGGAGCAGCATCCGGACGCCGAGGTCACGTACCTCGATCTCGCGGCCGAGGCGCTGCCGCACCTCTCGGGGAAGTCGCTCGCGCGCAGCGATGAGACGGAGGCCGCGCGCAATGCCGCAGCGCTGGAGGAGTTCCTCGCGGCCGACGTGCTCGTGATCGGCGCGCCGATCTACAACTTCTCGATCCCCTCGCAGCTCAAGGCCTGGATCGACCGCATCACGGTCGCGGGCAAGACCTTTCGCTACACCGCGAGCGGGCCGGAAGGCCTCGCCGGGGGGAAGCAGGTCATCGTCGCGATGGCACGCGGCGGGGTGAGCGGCGCGCAGCCCCAGGGGGAGTTCGGGGAGTCGTATCTCAAGTTCCTGTTCGCGTTCCTCGGCATCCAGGATGTACGCTTCGTGCGCGCCGAGGGACTCGCGCTCTCGCCCGAGCACCGGGCGTCGAGCCTGGCGGCGGCGCGCGCGGCGATCGCGGCGGCGGCCCCGGTGCAGGCGCTCGCCGCCTGAGGGTAAAGCCGTGCGCTTGAACACCACCTCGACGAGCCCGATTGTTGGAGGATCCCCTCCGAGGAGAATTTCCATGCTGAACGGCGAAGCGCGACGGCGGACCGTGCGGCGCGTGGTCAAGGGCATGCCGACGTCCGATGGCGCCGGGGTCAAGCTCACCCGCGTGATCGGGCAGCCGCAGCTGCCCGACCTCGATCCTTTTCTCATGCTCGATGAGTTCGGGACCGAGAAGGCGGAGGACTACATCGCGGGCTTCCCCGACCATCCGCACCGGGGCTTCGAGACCGTCACCTACATGCTCGACGGCCGCATGCGTCATCGCGACAACCACGGCAACGAGGGCGTGCTGGTCCCCGGGAGCGTCCAGTGGATGACCGCCGGCCGCGGGCTCGTGCACTCGGAGATGCCCGAGCAGCAGGAGGGCCGCATGCGCGGGTTTCAGCTGTGGCTGAATCTCCCGGCGCGCGAGAAGATGACTCAACCGAAGTACCAGGAGTTCGGGCCCGAGCGCATTCCGACCGCGACGCCCGCCCCGGGCGTCACCGCCAAGGTGATCGCCGGCCGCGTGGCCGGTGTCGCAGGTCCGATCGCACAGCCGGCAACCGATCCGACCTACCTCGATCTCGCGATCGAGCCCGGCGCGACGTTTCGCGCACCCCTGGGTGAAAAGTACGCAGCGTTCCTGTACGTCTTCGAAGGGTCGGTGGAGGTGGGTGCGGGCGAAGATGCGAGGACCGTGCGCACCCACGAGCTCGCGGTGCTCGATGAGGGAAGCGAGGTTGAGGTCAAGGGGGTCGCCGCCGGCGCTGGCGGCAAGGTCGCGCGCGCGATTCTCGTGGCCGGCCGGCCGCTCAAGGAGCCGGTGGCGAAGTACGGGCCGTTCGTGATGAATACCCGGGAGGAGCTCGAGCAGGCCTTCATCGACTTTCAGAACGGGAAGTTCTGAGGGGCAGCCGCTCGAACCCGTAGCGCACGAAGATCTCCCGGGCCGCATCGCCTTCGAGGAAGGCCTCGAAAGCTGCGGCCGCGGGCGAGGCGCCCGCAGTGAGTGCGAGCGGATAGACGATCGGCGGATGACTCGCGGCGGGAAATATGTCGATGAGCCGCACCCGCCTCTCGGAGAGGGCGTCGGTCCGGTAGACGATTCCCAAAGTCGCTTCCCCGCGGGCCACGTACTCGAGCGCCAGGCGCACGTTCTCGGCGCGCACCAGATGCGGCGCGACCTGGTCCCAGATCCCGAGGTAGGTCAGTGCCGCCTGCGCGTAGCGGCCGACGGGCACCGAGTCCGGATCTCCGGTCGCGAGCCGCCCGCCCGCGAGCGCCGCGGTCAGATCCACCCCCGGCGCAAGAGTGAGTTGCACACCGCTCCCTGCGGGCGCGATCAGCACCAGCGTATTGCCGAGAAGGTCCGCTCGTGTGCCGGGCTGGATGAGCTTTCTCTGCTCGAGATAGTCCATCCATTCGGGATCGGCTGACAGAAATACGTCCGCGGGCGCGCCCGCCTCGATCTGCTTGGCGAGCACCGAGCTCGCGGCGAAGGAGGTGCGGACCTCGAGGCGCGGGCTCGCGCCCTCGCCGGGCCGGGAGCCTTGCGCGCCGAAGGCCTTGGCAACCTCGCCCACCGGGTCCGTCAGGGACGCGGCCGCGAACACCAGCAGGGCGGGCTTGGGATCTACGGCGGCCGGGGCGTGCGCCGCAGGCGGGGCCGCCCCCCACGCCATGCCCGAGACCGCCGTCAGCAACGCGCCCAGGGCGCACTGCGCCGCGATCCTCGCCCCCGCTGCGTGCATCCGTACCGAGCGCCCTCGCTTCATCGTTACTCTTTCACGTTGGTCCGAGGGACCGTGCCGGGCGAGCGCCACGGCAGGGGCAGTAAGTCACATTTTGGACCCGCTTCCCCGGCATCCGACCGGCCCACCAAGGCACAATCCCTCGATGTACAGGACGCGGTGGCTCTCCGGCAGGGGAGTTGAACGGCCGGCGAGGCACTCGGCCCTCGCGCCCCTCCTCGCCCTGCTGTTGCTGCCGGCGCTGGCGCGGGCCGCGGATGCGCCCGCGGTGGATGCGCCCACCACCATCGCGCTGCCCGTCGGCGTCCCGCCGCCCGAGACCCCCGGCATCCCTCCGGATGCCGAGCTCGAGGCGTCCAAGGCCGTCATCGGGGAGATCCTCATCGATAACCAGAACATCTTCAATCTCGACGATCCGAAGGACGACATCTGGCTGTTCCGGTCCGCCAACCACCTGCACCCCAAGACGCGCGCGCACGTGATCCGTAAGCAGCTGCTCTTCAAGCCCGGACAGCCCTACTCGCGCCGCCTGATCGATGAGAGCGAGCGGATCCTGCGCGCCAACAGCTACTTCTACGACGCCTGGATCCGTCCGGTGAAATATCACGACGGCAAGGTCGACGTGCGCGTCACGACCCGGGATGTCTGGACGCTCAATCCGGGCTTCAACTACTCGCGCAGCGGCGGCACCAACTCGATCGGCATCCAGCTCGAGGAGCTGAACTTCCTCGGCACCGGGACCGATGTGCGCCTCCTGCACCAGACCACGGTCGACCGCACCGAGTCGCTCGTGACCTTGAGCCACAACCACGCCTTCGACGGCTTCACGCAGGCCGCCCTCACCTACGCCAACGCGAGCGACGGCTGGACACATGAACTCACGGTGAACCGCCCCTTCTACGCGCTCGACACCCGCACGGCGGGCGGGGTGAGCGGCCTCGACAATGCGCAGACCGACTCGCTCTATGACCGCGGTGAGATCATCGATCAGTTCCACGATCAGCATAACGCCCTGTCCGCTTACGCCGGCTGGTCGCCGGGCCTGCAGAACGGTTGGGTGCATCGCTTCAGCGCCGGTGCCACCTACGATGAGCACCTGTTCTCCCCGCTCGCCACCGGGACCTTCCTCGTACCCGAGGACCGCCGCTTCATCTATCCGTGGCTCGAGTACGACCTGGTCCAGGACGACTACATTCGCCTCTACAATCACGACCAGATCCTGCGCACCGAGGATTTCTACCTCGGCACCCTCGCCACGGCGCGCCTCGGCTGGGCGGATTCCTCGCTCGGCTCGAGTCAGAGCGCGCTCATCTTCCAGAGCACGGTCGGACGCGGCTTCCGCCAGGACGGCTCGACGCTGCTGCTCGCGGGGGATTTCTCAGGCCGCCTGCACAACGGCGAGCTCTACAACGGGGTCGCCGACGCCTCGATCCGCTACTACTACGAGCAGAGCTCGAAGTGGCTCTTCTTCACGACGCTCGTCGGCACCAAGGGCTGGCGGCTCGATCTCGACAACCAGATCCTGCTCGGCGGCGATAACGGGCTACGCGGCTATCCGCTGCGCTACCAGGACGGCACGGCACGTGGGCTCTTCACGATCGAGCAGCGCTACTTCACCGACTACTTTCCGTTCCGGCTGTGGCGCTTGGGCGGCGCGATCTTCTTCGACGCCGGTCGCACCTGGGGGCAGCCGCCGCTTGCGCAGCCCTCACTCGGGCTCCTGAAGGATGCGGGCT
>Ga0335085_10005038_pt1 | contig 21508 bp, 19 predicted proteins | sample Lox_Sample_45_FD_206712 | JGI IMG/M metagenome (GOLD analysis project Ga0335085, IMG submission 206712) | Soil microbial communities from Loxahatchee National Wildlife Refuge, Florida, United States - Lox_Sample_4.5 | ecosystem: Environmental > Terrestrial > Soil > Wetlands | place: USA...
ACCTATCCCGCCCGGAAGGCATCGGGACTGACCCGGTTCGTGACTGCCATCCAGATGTTCGGCTCGCTATTGGCGGTTCCCGTCGGCATTGCCAGTGGCTATTCGTTCTACCGCGCCAATTTTTCTCCCGAGACAACTTGCCAAGGGCTCCGTAGCGTCATTGTCGCCATGCTCGACAAGAACGTAGATGCTGCAACCCGACGTATTCTGGTCCGCCGTGATGTGGAGACCTTCGAGAAGACTTGCGGCTCGGTCGATCCCGACGCGACCGCCGCGTTCAAGACACTGCTCGCCGTCGAAATGACCGCGGCTCCTGTTGCGGTCGTGCCGGCGGCCCCGAAAGCCCAACGACCAGAAACAGTGCCGAAGGAGCCGGTGCGCAAGGTCGAGCCGCGACTGCAAGCGCCGGTCAAACAACCCGTCACAGCTGCGACTCCTGTTACTACTGAACCTGCGCGTCGCGAGCCGGATATATCGGATGCGCAATGGCTTGATGCAGTTCGCCAGGCGCTCGTGACCCACAAAGAGTCAATATTGGCGCCGGCGCGCGATAGCGCGAGGCCGCAACCAGCGCCGGTAGCGGTGGAGCGGCCTGCATCGCATGATCCTGTCTTGGCGGTACCGCCTGTACCTTCTCCGACACCGATCGTTAAGCCATCGGCTGCGCCGGCGCTCCCGCCAGCGGTCTCTATCGCACCGTCACCGGGTGCAGCGCAGGCGATCGACGATCACCCCGTCCCGCCGGAGTCGATCCCGGATTCTATCCCGCCCGCCAATGCTGATATTGCCAAGCCTGAGGAGCATAGCCGCTCACGCATCGGGAAATGGATTTCCGCGATTCCGTTGCTGGGTCCAGTGGTAGACAACGCCCGGCATTGAGCCAACTGTCAGCCGCGAATGAATTTTCCAAGCACGTCCGCGGCTGATGTCGTGCCGCAAGGTCGGGCTTGACCCGGCAGCGCAAAGCCCGCAAAAAGCCACCCCGAACGGCCATTGCGCACCCGATTCCGGACACGTTCGGGACACGTCGCCGTCCATGCACGACAAAGTTCTGATTGTCGATTTTGGCTCCCAGGTTACGCAGCTCATTGCGCGCCGCGTGAGGGAGGAAAGGGTCTATTCCGAGATCGTGCCTTATCAGAAGGCCGAGGCAGCATTTCGCGAAATGAAGCCCAAGGCAGTGATCCTGTCGGGCGGACCCGCATCGGTCCTCGACAAAGATGCGCCACTGGCACCCAAATCGATATACGAATCGGGCGTGCCGGTTCTGGGTATTTGCTACGGCGAGCAGGCAATGGCGCAACAGCTCGGCGGCAAGGTCGAGGGCGGGCATCATCGCGAATTCGGCCGCGCCGAAGTAACCGTCACCGATGAAACACCGCTGTTCGAAGGCGTGTGGCGCAAGGGCGAGAAGTATCCGGTCTGGATGAGCCACGGCGACCGGGTAACGAAATTGCCAGAAGGCTTTCGCGTTCTCGGTACTTCCCCCAATGCTCCGATTGCCATTATCGGTGACGACAAACGCAAGTTCTACGCCACCCAATTCCACCTGGAAGTGATGCATACGCCGCATGGCGCAGCGATCCTGCGCAATTTCGTGCGCAAGATCGCTGGCCTCACCGGCGATTGGACAATGCGCGCCTTCAAGGAAGAGGCGATCGATAAAATTCGCAAACAGGTCGGGAAAGGCCGCGTAATTTGCGGATTATCGGGTGGTGTCGACAGTGCGGTCGCCGCGGTGTTGATCCACGAGGCAATCGGCGATCAGGTTACCTGCGTGCTTGTCGATCACGGATTGATGCGGCTCGGCGAAGCTCAAAAAGTCATCACGATGTTCCGCGACAGTTACAACATTCCACTGGTGCACGTAGATGCATCCGAGAAATTCCTCAAGGCACTAGAAGGCGTCGAGGACCCCGAGGTCAAACGCAAGACCATCGGCAAACTGTTCATCGACGTGTTTGAGGCGGAGGCAAAGAAAATCGGCGGTGCGCAGTTTCTGGCCCAAGGCACCCTTTATCCGGACGTGATCGAGAGTGTGTCGTTTACCGGCGGTCCTTCGGTCACCATCAAATCGCACCATAATGTCGGTGGCCTGCCGGAACGCATGCACATGAAGCTGGTCGAGCCCTTGCGCGAACTGTTCAAGGACGAGGTGAGGGCTCTGGGTCGTGAGCTTGATCTTCCCGAGGCTTTCGTCGGCCGGCACCCGTTTCCCGGTCCGGGCCTCGCCATCCGCTGTCCGGGTGCAATCACAAAAGAGAAACTCGACATTCTGCGGCTTGCCGATGAAATTTACATCGAGGAAATCCGCCGCACCGGCCAATATGACGATATCTGGCAGGCATTTGCGGTATTGCTGCCCGTGAAAACTGTCGGTGTCATGGGTGATTTTCGTACTTACGAATATGTCGTCGGTTTGCGCGCCGTCACTTCGACCGACGGGATGACCGCAGATTTTTATCCATTTGATATGACGTTTTTGGGCACAGTCGCGACGCGCATCATCAACGAGGTCAAGGGCGTCAACCGCGTCGTTTACGACGTAACCTCAAAGCCGCCCGGTACGATCGAGTGGGAATAGTGCGTCCCAAAAGTGGCGACCGGCCTTCTGACCAGATCAGGTGCTAATGGAAATCGTACGATGACCGTCACGATCTATGGGATCAAGAACTGCGACACCATGAAGAAGGCGCGGGCGTGGCTCGACAAGCACCACGTTGACTACACCTTCCATGACTACAAGACAGCAGGGATTGAACGAGAGCGCCTTGAGCGATGGACCAAGAAAGTCGGCTGGGAGATTTTGCTCAATCGCGCGGGGACGACGTTCAAAAAGTTGGCGGATAAGGACAAGGCGGGTTTGTCTGAGACGAAAGCCATCGCCCTGATGCTCAAGCAACCATCGATGATCAAGCGTCCCGTGCTCGATGCTGGCGGCGGCAAGTTGCTCGTCGGGTTCAAGCCGGAGCAATACGCCGCGGTAATGAGTTAGATCGGCCCCTTGATCCGGCGGCCTTTCCCTGCCACATGCGCCCTATGAACAAGCCATTGATTACCTCCGATTCGATCGCTGTGACGCCGCTCGCTGCCGAAGTCGACCGCCGCCGTACGTTTGCAATTATTTCCCATCCGGATGCTGGCAAAACCACGCTGACCGAAAAGCTGTTGCTATTCGGCGGCGCCATCAATCTCGCCGGTCAGGTGAAAGCCAAGCGAGATCGCCGTTCGACCCGCTCTGACTGGATGGCTATTGAACGGGAACGTGGCATTTCGGTCGTCACCTCGGTGATGACGTTCGATTACGATGGTCGGGTTTTCAACCTGCTCGACACGCCGGGTCACGAGGATTTCTCGGAAGATACCTACCGCACACTGACCGCTGTTGACTCGGCGGTGATGGTTATCGACGCCGCAAAGGGCATCGAGGATCGTACGCGCAAGCTATTCGAAGTCTGCCGGTTGCGGGACATCCCCATCGTGACATTCATCAACAAGATGGATCGCGAGAGCCGCGATCCGTTTGAGCTGCTCGATGAGATTGAAAAAACGCTCGCGCTCGATACCTCACCGATGACCTGGCCCATTGGTCGGGGTCGCGACTTCGCGGGGACCTTTGATCTTGCTAGCGGCGACATGCGGCTAGTCAGCGAGGATGGGAAAACAGTTGAGCGCCAACCGCTTGATCTGGCGGCGCTTGCCGCCAAAAATTCGATGCTCGACGTCAAGGCGATCTCGGACGAACTGGCCTTGGTGAAGGATGCCTGTCGCACGTTTGATTTCAAATCCTTCCGGGAGGGTCATCTCACGCCAGTGTTCTTTGGTTCGGCGCTCAAGAATTTCGGCGTCAAGGATTTGCTTGATGCATTAGCATTGTTTGCACCAGCGCCGCGCGCACAGGCTTCTAACGTGCGTACGGTAGATGCGCACGAGAACTCGATGACGGCCTTTGTCTTCAAGATTCAGGCCAATATGGACCCCAACCATCGTGATCGTATTGCTTTCGCGCGCCTTTGTTCGGGAAAGCTGCGCCGTGGCATGAAGGCGAAACTCACGCGCACTGCCAAACCGCTAACGCTGTCCACGCCCCAGTTTTTCTTCGCGCAGGATCGAGCACTGGCTGAAGAAGCTTACGCCGGCGATGTGGTCGGTATTCCCAATCACGGGACGCTGCGGATCGGTGACACGCTGACGGAAGGAGAGGATATCGCTTTTCTCGGCGTCCCAAATTTCGCACCGGAAATATTGCGTCGGGTAAAGCTCGGCGATCCAATGAAGGCGAAGAAGCTGAAAGAAGCGCTCCAACAGATGGCGGAGGAAGGGGTAGTGCAGGTCTTCCGTCCCCTTGACGGTGCGCCGGCGTTGGTTGGAGTCGTTGGTCCTTTGCAACTCGACGTTTTGAAAGTGCGGCTATCGGAGGAATATGGGTTGGAGATCGGCTTCGAACAGCCTGAATTTCAACTTGCGCGATGGATCGCCTCGTCTGACGAAGGAAAGCTCGAAGATTTCGTGCAAGCAAACTATTCGAGCTGCGCCGAAGACCTCGACGGCGACAGGGTCTTCATGGCGCGTAATCAGTTCATTCTCGATTACACGCGTGAACGCGCGTCCGGAATTTCCTTCACCGACATCAAGGACGTGAAGGATGGACAAGTTTAGTTCAATTTTACGTTCGCAGACTTGATGACGGGTGCCCAGCGGGCGATCTCACCTTCCATGCGTGCGCGCAACTGTTCCGGTGAAGAGCCGACCGGCTCCATCAATTGTGTTGCCAGTTTTTCGCGCACCGCCGGCCGCCGGATGATCTCGGCGACATCTTTGCTGATTTTGTCGACGATCGGCTTTGGTGTACCGCCGGGGGCGATCAAGCCATTCCAGGCGTCAGCCTCAACGTCGACGCCGGCCTCTTTCAGGGTTGGCACGTCCGGCAAATAAGGTGAGCGCCTGACGGTAGAAACCGCGAGAATTTTTACCACGCCCGCTGTGGCCTGAGGTGTCACTGCTATCGCCGGAAGGCAAGTCATCTGCGCATCGTTGCGTATTACGGCAGTAATCGCCTGCGGCGAACTGGTATAGGGGACATGCACAAGTTCGGCACCGGCCTTGATAGCGATCGCTTCCATGGCAAGGTGTGACAGCGAGCCGTTTCCAATTGAAGCGAAGTTATATTTCCCGGGATTATTCTTCAGCAGCGTGACGAGCTCGGCAACAGAATTGACCCCGAGGTTCGGACTAACGGTGAGAACGCTCGGCTGGGTAACTAGCTGAGTAACTGGTGCAATGTCCTTGCCGGGGTCATAGGGCAATTTCGAAAACAGCAAGGTGTTGATGGCGAGCGGGCCGCCGATACTTACCCCGAGAGTCGATCCATCGGGCGCGGCCTTTGCGACAAAATCGGTACCGAGATTGCCGCTCGCGCCGGGCTTGTCTTCCACGATAAATATGCTGGCGGGATATTTCTGTTGCAGGCCATCGGCAACCAGGCGTGCGACGATGTCTGGGGTCGATCCCGGCCCGAAGGGCACCACGATACGCACAGTTTTTGTCGGCCAGTCCTGCGCCGCTACAGGCGTGACGGTCGCCAGCGACAGCAAGAGCGCTCCCACAACGCGTTTCGGCAAGTGATATGTCAAGGTTGTCATCTGGGATATGTATTGAACGACGGGAGCTTGCATTGATAGTCACGATCCTCTACTGCGACAGTTAACTGATATGAGTGTAGCATGGGCTTAGGTATTCTCGTTCTCGGTCTGGCGGTTTTTCTCGGCGCGCATCTGTTTGTTTCATTCCGCGATGCGCGCGCAGATATTATCGCGCGGGTAGGGCTACATGCCTATCGCGGGCTATTTGCGATCGTTTCCCTCGCAGGCCTCGTATTGATCATCTGGGGCTACGGGCAATACCGGGCCCATGAATGGGTTCAAATATGGTCGCCGCCCGCCTTCATGCGGCACATCACTGTCGGGTTGATGTTGTTTGCGGTGGTCTTCGTTGTTGCTGCTTTTGTGCCGAGTCATATTACAACCCGCCTTAAGCATCCGATGCTCGCCGGCGTGAAGACTTGGGCCCTCGCTCATTTGCTTTCCAATGGCGATCTTGGCTCGATCCTGCTGTTCGGCGCGTTTCTCGCTTGGGGTGTCTATGCCCGCATCGCCGCCAAACGGCGTGGCGATCTCGGGCCCTCGGCCGCTCCGGCAGGCTGGAGCAACGATGCTATCGTGGTTGGACTCGGTGTCGTTGTTTATCTAGCGCTTGGCTACGCTTTCCATCCGGCCGTGATCGGCGTGCCGGTGTTTGGAAAATAAAATGTCGGTCCAGGACGAAATCCGGCGGCTCACTGCCCCTGACATAGGTGCACGCAAGGGCAGAGAACCGATCGTTTGCTTGACATCCTACCACGCACATACAGCGCGCATCGTGGATGCACACTGCGATGTAATTCTGGTCGGCGATTCGCTCGGCATGGTGATGCACGGCCTCGAGACCACCGTTCCTGTCACGCTTGAAATGATGATCTTGCAGGGGCACGCAGTGATGCGCGGCTCGAGACGCGCCCTCGTGGTCGTGGACATGCCGTTTGCTTCATACGAAGCATCGAAAGAGCAAGCCTTCATGAACGCGGCGCGCGTGCTCAAGGAAACAGGCTGCGGAGCAATCAAGGTCGAAGGCGGTAAACGGATGGCGGAGACAATCCGCTTTCTCTCTGATCGTGGCGTGCCGGTAATGGCCCATGTCGGGTTGACGCCTCAGGCGATTAACACGATCGGCTCTTTTCGGGCACAGGGCCGCGATGAAGCCGATTGGGTGCGCATAGAGGAAGATACGATCGCTGTCGCGCAAGCGGGCGCGTTTGCGGTGGTGATCGAGGCGGTTGCAGAGCCGCTCGCGCGTAGGCTGACGGCCGCAGTACCGATCCCGACCATTGGTATTGGCGCCAGCGCTGCCTGCGACGGGCAGATTCTGGTGCTGGAGGACATGCTCGGCCTGTCGCCGCGGGTCCCGAAATTCGTCAAGCGCTACGGTTCGCTTGGTCCCGGCATTGAGAAGGCCGTCGCCGACTATGCTGCCGAGGTTCGCTCACGCGCTTTTCCTGGCCCCGAGCACGTCTATCCGATGAAAAGCAAGAAGCGCTAGTGCCCTGAAATATTAATGATTGTTGGCTTTACCTTTGCCTTAGGCACGCCACATCGCTAGTTTACCGCGCAATTCGGCCCGGGGTGGGCCTTGGACGGGTTCCATCGTGGCCGATATCTTTCACGAAGTAGATGAAGAAGTCCGCCGCGAGCAGCTCAAGAAGCTGTGGGATCGCTACAGCATCTATATTGTCGCGCTTGCCGTCCTGATTGTCGCCGGCATCGGTGGCTGGCGTGGCTATGAGTATTGGGTTGCCAAAAGAGCCGCGGCTGCCGGTGCAGCTTTCGAGGCCGCGGTGACCTTAGGCGCGGATGGCAAATACGCCGAGGCGGAATCTGCATTCGCCAAAGTGGCGGCCGAGGCGCCCGAGGGATATCGCGTGCTTGCGCGCATGCGCGCAGCCGGTGCGCTCGCGCAGGTCAAGCCTGCCGACGCCGTAAAGGCCTATGACGAACTTTCGGCCGATGCTTCACTCGGAACGATCTGGCAGGATCTCGCCGCTATACGCGCCGGCCTGCTGCTTGTCGACACGGCACCTTTGGCGGACATGCGCAGACGGCTCGACCCGCTCGCTGAACCGACACGCAGCTTCCGTCACACTGCTCGCGAACTTTTGGCGCTGTCAGCATGGCGTAACCACGATCTTTCTGCGGCCAAACGTTATCTCGACATGATCGCGACCGATGCGGATTCACCGTTAGGCATACGGGCGCGCGCCGACGTCTTGTCTGGATTGATCGCAGCGGAAGGCAAGAGTTGAGGAAAGGCATGCGAACGATTCAACGTGTCATGCTCTTGGGCGCCATCGTCACATTTTTGCCCGTGCTGACAGCGTGTTCGTCGGGTTTTGACCCCGACAAGCTCGACGTCTTTGGCCTTAACGAAAAAAAGAAGCTTCCGGGCGAACGCAAGGAAGTATTTCCTGGCGGTGTTCCAGGCGTGTCACAGGGCATTCCGCCGGAATATGTGAAGGGCAACCAGCCGCCGCCCGACGCTGCGGCGGCACCCGGAGCTGAACCAGACAAGAAAACGGCCGCAGTCGAGCCGGAGCCAAAGCCAAAGCCGAAACCGAAGCGTCCGCCTAAACCACCGACCCAGGTTACCGTCCAGCCGGCACCGCAACAGCAGCCGGCGCCCTGGCCGCAGGACCAGCAGCCGGCACAGCAACAGAGTCAGGCCCCTGCACCATGGCCTTCGTCGCCGCAACCCGGCACCTTCTCGCGGTGACGGCGTGCCGTCTGCGAGCGGCTGTCTCGGCTTGACGTGAAGACGACCCTCGCCGCAAACACATATTCGAATTTGTGACTGACAACCGTGTCAGGCTTGGCAGCGCTAGCGAATGACCTTCACGATCGCCATTATCGGCCGACCTAACGTCGGCAAATCAACCTTGTTCAATCGGCTGGTCGGCCGGCGCCTGGCTTTGGTCGATGATCGGCCCGGCGTTACGCGGGATCGGCGTGAGGGGCAGGGCCGGCTTGGCGATATTGAGTTTACGGTGATTGATACAGCGGGCCTCGAGCAGGCCTCGCCCGAGAGCCTGTTGGGGCGCATGCGGGCACAGACCGCGACCGCGATCGAACAGGCGGACGCTATTTTCTTCATGATCGACGTGCGGGCGGGTCCCATGCCGGTCGATCGCGAATTCGCCGCCCTCGTACGTAAGTCGGGCAAGCCGACCGTTCTCATCGCTAACAAGAGCGAGGGAAGGGAGGCGGAAGCGCGGCGGCTTGAAGCCTATGAGCTCGGCCTTGGCGAGCCGGTCGCGATATCGGCTGAGCATAACGAGGGAATGTCCGATCTCTACGACGCATTGCGGGTGGCGCTACCTGAACAAACTGCATCTGCGACTGAAGCAGAGGTCGAGCCGTCCGATTTCCAGCCGATCCGCGTTGCCATTGTCGGACGGCCGAATGCCGGAAAATCGACGTTGATCAACCGGCTAATCGGAGAGGAACGGCTGCTCACCGGACCGGAGGCTGGCATTACCCGCGATTCCATTGCGGTCGATCTTGCCTGGCAGGGCCGCAGTTTCCGCCTTTACGACACTGCCGGACTACGTCGCCGCCCGCGTGTCGAGGAAAAGCTGGAAAAGCTTTCGGTCGCCGACGCGCTTAACGCCGTGCGCTTTGCGGAAGTCGTCGTGGTGCTGCTTGATGTGGAAAACGCTTTCGAGGAACAAGATCAGCGCATCGCCGATCTGGTGGAGCAGGAAGGTCGCGCCATCGTTATCGCGGTCAACAAATGGGATCTGAAGGAAAAAACAGCCGGTGCCATTGGCAAGCTGCGCGAACAAGCAGACGAAAAACTGACACAGCTCAAGGGAGTTCCGCTGGTAGCGGTTTCGGGCCTCACTGGCGAGGGCCTCGACCGCCTGATGCAAGCTATCGCCGATGCATTTCAGGTTTGGAACAAGCGCATTCCCACCAGCGCACTTAATCGCTGGTTCGAACACGCAATCAGCGCACATCCGCCGCCGGCGGTGTCGGGGCGCTCACTGCGTCTCAACTACATCACTCAAGCCAAGAGCCGGCCGCCGAGCTTTGTCGTGTTCTGCACGCGTGCCGATGCCGTACCTGACGCCTACAAACGCTATTTGCTGAACTCGCTACGCGAGACGTTCGATCTGCCGGGCACCCCGATCCGCCTGGCTTTGCGCGAGAAAGACAATCCATTCAAGGGACGGGCAAAAAGAAAGCACTGAGCGGGTCAGGCGGGTGGCCTGAAATCCATAAATTTCTTCTCACGGAAATTGTAGATCTTTCCGGTTTCGGTGCAGTCCGGCAGGCAAAGAGGTACGATCGCCTTGGCGACCTCCTCCGGCGCAGGCACCGTTAGTGGATCGATGCCGGGGAAAGCGCTGGCATACATGCGCGTGCGGGTGGGGCCGGGCGCAAATAAATTGGCGCGCACGGGTGTGGTCGCACATTCGGCCGCATAAGTCCGCACGAGAACTTCCAGAGCCGCCTTTGAGGCCGCGTAAGGACCCCAATACGCCCTGCCCATATGGGCGACGCCCGAGGTGAGGAACACCGCACGGCCTGCCCGCGAGCACTGAAGCAATGCGTCCATGCGGCGAATAAGCTGCCAATTGGCGGTGACATTGACCGCAACAAGATTATCCCAATCCTTCGGCTCGACATGGGCGAGCGGCGAGAGCGCGCCGAGAATGCCGGCATTGCCGATCAGGACATCCAGCCGCTGGTAGCGTTCGTTGAGGGCAAGCGCCAGCCGCGCGATGCCGTCGCTATCTTTCATGTCGAGCGGTACGAGAGTGGCGGAGCCGCCAGCCGCCTTGATCTTGTCGTCGAGCTCTTCCAGCCCGCCGACCGTACGTGCCACGGCCACCACATGCGCGCCGGCTTTCGCAAGTTCGAGCGCAATCGCGGTGCCAATGCCGCGCGAGGCGCCTGTGACCAGCGCAATACGATCAAAAAGGGGCTTGGCCATAAGCGAGCGACGGTGAAGGGCGAACTAGATGGCTTCCGCCAGCAGGGACAATTGCCGTGGGCTCGCCTCTTGTGCGGCGAGATCGGTGAGTGGCGTCGGATAATCGCCAGTAAAGCAGTGGTCTGTAAATTGTGGCCGCGCTGGATCGCGTCCTTCGAAACCCATGGCGCGATAGATGCCATCGACCGACAGGAATGCCAGCGAGTCTGCGCCAATGAACTTTCGCATGCTATCGAGATCGTGGGTCGCGGCGAGCAGCTTGTCGCGCTCAGGCGTGTCGATGCCGTAGTAGTCCGGGTGGGTGATCGGGGGTGAAGCGATACGGAAATGCACTTCCTTGGCGCCGGCATCGCGCATCATCTGCACAATCTTTTTCGACGTCGTGCCGCGCACGATCGAGTCGTCGACCAGAACAATACGTTTGCCCGCGACCACGGCACGGTTGGCGGAATGCTTGAGACGGACGCCCTGATCGCGGATCGACTGGGTCGGCTGGATGAAGGTACGGCCGACATAATGATTTCGGATGATGCCGAGTTCGTAGGGAATACCAGCCTCTTGGGCGAAACCAATCGCCGCCGGCACGCCGGAATCCGGCACCGGCACGATTACGTCGGCCTGCGCCGGAGCTTCGCGCGCGAGCTGCGCGCCCATGGTTTTGCGCACATCATACACGTTGCGGCCGCCGACAATGGAATCGGGCCGGGAGAAGTAGATGTATTCGAAGATGCAGGGCCGGGCTGGCATCGGTGGGAAAGGCTTATGCGACTGCGCGCCTTCCTCATCAAAAATGACGACCTCGCCGTTTTCCACGTCGCGCACGTACTGCGCGCCAATTATGTCGAGCGCGCAGGTTTCCGACGCCAGAATTGGGCAGCCGTCGAGCTTGCCGACCACCAGCGGACGGATACCGAGCGGATCGCGCGCACCCACCAGTTTCTTGTTGGTGAGACCAACGAATGCATACGCGCCTTCAAGCTGCCGCAAGCCCTCGATGAACCGGTCCACAAAGCGATTACGCCGCGCGCGCGCAACGAGATGCAGGATCACTTCAGTGTCGGTGGTCGATTGCATCATGGCGCCCTCGTGCACGAGGTCGCGTCGAAGCTTGATGCCATTGGTGAGATTACCGTTGTGGCCGATCGCAAAACCGCCCGCGTTGAGTTCGGCAAAGAGAGGTTGCACGTTGCGGATAATCGTTTCGCCGGTGGTCGAATAGCGCACATGGCCTATGGCCGATGTGCCGGGTAGACGATCAATTACCTCGCGGCGGGCGAAGGCGTCGCCGACAAGGCCGAGGCGGCGTTCTGAGTGGAAACGCTTGCCGTCGAAGGAGACAATGCCCGCAGCTTCCTGCCCACGGTGCTGAAGAGCGTGCAGTCCAAGCGCTGTAATCGCCGCCGCGTCAGGGTGGCCAAAGATTCCGAACACACCGCATTCCTCACGCAGGCGGTCGGCGTTGGGATCGAACTCCGCATCGGCCGTGGAAACAAGGTCCTGCGGGGAGTTGTGCATCGCTATCGCGTTCCGCCTGCCTGGGGTTGCGTCAACGGTAGTTCCGACCGCTGGTCGGGATTGGTGTCAGGCGCATCCTGATCGTCCGGCTTCGGCTTTTTCAGCCTCTTTAAGATGGTGCTTTCAGGGTCATCCGGCAACATGGACATCAGCCATTGTCCAGTGTTTTGCAGCACCAATTTTGACTTGGCGCCGCGCACCCATTCCGGCTGGCTTCGATCCGGCACCAACCAGGCAAAAAACAGGAATGCGACCACGACAATGATCAGACCGCGGCCGAGTCCGAAAAGGAAACCGAGCGTCCGATCAAGCGCACCAACCCGGCTGTCGAGGACCATGTCGGAGATACGAGCGGTGATAATCGTCACGATAAGCAAGCTGCCAAGAAACACACCACCGGCCGAAACGCCGGCAGCCACCATATCGCTGCTGAAATACTGTTTTGCGATGGGCAGTATGCGGGAATAGGAATAAAGCGTAACCAGCGCTGCGATGCCCCAAGCGCCGATCGAGAGGATTTCGCGCATGAAGCCGCGGATCATCGCGAGCAACCCCGAGATCAACATGACCGCCAGCAAAATGATGTCGAGCAGCGTGATCGGCATCGGAAATTCATGAGCTCCGCAAGTTTCGGCGATTTATGTCGCGCAGGACAGTCCACCGGCGTGACGAATCCGGGGCAGCCATAGCGGCTCCGGACCAGGGCAGCAATGTCAACCCTAAGTAGTTGATTCTAAGCCCATTTCTGCGCTTGCGGTCGAGCGCTTGATGAAGCAGCTAGCAGGTTTCGACGGGCCGTATATAGCGAGGGCTCACGGCTCCGTCACTGGTTTTGTCCAACGGTTCTGGCTGCCATGCTCGCTTTAGCTCTGGACGCAATGTCCGCCACGAGAGTGGCGAGGCTTGTGACGTCCATAACCTTGAGTCCTGGTTCGGCGGTTTCCGTGCGCGCGGCTTCCGGCGCGACGGCACGGTTGAAGCCAAGCTTGGCGGCCTCCTTCAGGCGTGCGGCACCCTGCGCTACCGGTCGAACGGCGCCGGAGAGCGATACCTCGCCAAAATAGACCCCGTCTGCAGGCAGTGGCGCGTTGGCGAGCGAGGAAACGAGTGCGGCAGCTGCTGCAAGGTCGCCCGCCGGTTCCTGGATTCGCATGCCACCGGCAACATTGAGGTAAACGTCATGCCCCCCGAGCCGAACGCCGCAATGTGCCTCCAATACCGCCAGCACCATGGACAGCCGGCTTGGATCCCAGCCGACAACCGCACGTCGGGGCGTGCCGAGCGATGTAGGAGCCACCAGTGCCTGTATTTCGACCAGCAGCGGTCTCGTTCCTTCGATTCCGGCGAACACGGCCGTACCCGGCTGCCCAAGATCGCGTTCCGAAAGAAATAGCTCGGACGGGTTGGGGACTTCGCGCAACCCAGAACCGGTCATTTCAAAGACGCCAATTTCATCGGTTGGACCGAACCGGTTTTTGACAGCCCGCAGAATGCGAAACTGGTGCGAGCCTTCGCCTTCAAAGGAAAGAACGGCATCAACCATATGTTCGACCACGCGGGGACCGGCGATTTGACCGTCTTTGGTGACGTGGCCAACGAGAATGATTGCCGCGCCGGATCTTTTCGCAAAACGGATCAACGCCTGCGCTGAACCTCGCACCTGGGTTACCGTGCCGGGCGCGGATTCGACCGTATCGGTCCACATGGTCTGAATGGAATCGATGACGATCAGACGCGGTGTCTTGCCTTCAGACAGCGTGGCGATGATGTCTTCGACCGCAGTTTCGGCTGCGAGCTCAACTGCACTTTCGCGCAGGCCCAGGCGCTCTGCGCGCAGGCGCACCTGTGCCACAGCTTCCTCTCCCGAGATGTAGACAGTCCGATGGCCCGCGCGTGCGAGCGATGCGGTCGCCTGTATCAGCAGTGTCGACTTACCGATGCCGGGATCGCCGCCGACCAATAGCACCGAGCCACGTACAAAGCCGCCGCCAGTGACACGATCGAATTCGGCAATTCCTGCAGGCAGTCGCGGAGCCTCCTGGGCCTCGCCTGCGAGCGGTTCCAGCGCAAAAAGGCGCCCTTTGCCGGGCTTGCGGCCCGGGCCGGCTTGTCGCTCGGCGCCTTCTGCGCTGAGGGTGTTCCATTCACCGCAAGCCTCGCATTTTCCCTGCCAGCGGCTGAAAGCGGCGCCGCAGTTCTGGCAAACGAAGGTCAGGTTGCGTTTCGACATGGGACGAATCGCCAATAAACGGCGTCCACTGAATGCTAAAGTGGCCATGAGAACAATACAAGAACATTTTTTAAAAAGTCGCTAATGTTCAGCCATTTCGGGGGAGTTATTTACGCCTGCCGATAAGTTCGGTGGTAGCGACGTCCGAGGCTAGTGAGGATCTCATAGCCTATGGTGCCGGCGGCGGCGGCCAAGTCATCAACCCCGATCTCACCTCCGATCAAGGTCACCAAATCACCCCGCCTGATTGCATGATCAGCCAGAGCGGTAATGTCGATCGCAAGAAGGTCCATGGAAACACGCCCAGCCAGCGGGCAGCGGGTCTCGGCAACAATGGCGTCAGCGCCCGGTGCCGCATCGGTCGCGCTCGCAGCGCGCGGATAACCGTCGGCATAGCCTACCGCGACCACCGCAATGCGGGTTGCCTGTTTGGTTGTCCAGGTCGCGTTGTAACCGACGGTATCTCCTTTGGAGACCGTACGCACTTGGACAACGCGCGCCTGCAGCCCGATGACCGGGCGCATCGGATTGCGATGACCGGGAGTGGGGTTGACGCCAAAAAGTGCAGCGCCAGGGCGCACCATGTCGCAATGAGCGGCGCTGCCGAGAAATATTCCGGATGAATTAGCAAGCGAACCGGGAATGCCGCGGTAGAGAAGACGAACTTCGCGAAATAGCTTCATTTGACGTTCGTTAAGCGGATGCTCGGGCTGCTCGGCACAGACGAGGTGGCTCATCAGCAACGTAATGCCATGGTTTTCTGCGCGAATGCGCGGCGCCAGCGCCGCGGCCTCGTCGGCGGAAATGCCGAGCCTGTTCATACCGGTATCGACATGTAGCGCTGCACCGCCGTGCCATTGGTTCGCAGAGCAAAATGCATCCCATTCTGCGAGTTCAACCAGACTGCCGATCACGGGGCGTGCACGAATGGCGGGGAAGACCTGTACCGTGCCGGGCAATAGGCCATTGAGCACATAGATAGCTGGTTCAGGCGCGACGGCGCGGACGCGTCGCGCTTCGCCAAGGTCGGCGACGAAGAAAGTCTTGCAGCCTGCGCCCGCCAGCGCACGGGCAACCGGCTCGATGCCGCAGCCATAGGCCTCGGCTTTGATCACGGCTGCGCATTCCGATGGCATGGCCCGGCGAACAAGCTCCTGCCAGTTGGCAACGATCGCGGACAAGTCAATTGTGAGGAATCCGCCAGCCTCGGGAACAGACGAATCGGATTCCGTGAATTGCCCGGCGTGTGCCGGCAGGGAGGGTTGCAGCGCGGTTTCGGCTTCGGACATGGTGTTGGGGTTTAGCCGCCCAGGGGCCGCCAGTCCATGCGGTATCTCTTATCCTCTACATACGCTCTGGCACGCGGCCTTCTCGGGCAAGAGACGAGAACCGGGTTACAGCCGCATCGAACTGCAGTTCGACCGTACCGGTTGGTCCGTGACGTTGCTTGCCGATGATGACTTCCGCCTTGCCGTGGACCTTGTCAGCATCCGCCAGCCATTCGGCGAACTTTTCACGATTGGATTCCAGCGGTTTGCGCATCTGATGGTAGTATTCTTCCCGGTAAACGAACAAAACCACGTCCGCGTCCTGTTCGATCGAGCCAGATTCACGCAAATCCGAGAGTTGCGGGCGCTTGTCGTCGCGGCTCTCCACCTGGCGGGACAACTGTGAAAGCGCCAGCACCGGCACGTTAAGTTCTTTCGCCAACGCCTTGAGTTTGGTGGTGATCTCGGTGATTTCCTGTACGCGATTTTCGGCCGAACGGCGGGTCGAGCCTTGCAGGAGTTGCAAATAGTCGATGATCAGCAGATCGAGGCCGCGCTGACGCTTGAGCCGTCGCGCACGAGCGGCGAGTTGGGCAACGGAAAGGCCGCCGGTCTCATCCACGTAGAGCGGAATGTGTTGTAACTCGATGGAGTAATCCTTGATCTTTTCGAAATCACTCTCGCTGATACCGCCGCGTCTGATTTGATTGGACGGAATCCCGGTCTGCTCGGCGATGATGCGGGTGGCGAGCTGCTCGGCCGACATTTCCAGCGAGAAGAAACCGACAATTCCGCCGTTGACGGTCACGGTGTGGCCATCCGGTTTGACCTCACCGCGCCACGCCTTGGCGACATTGTACCCAATGTTGGTGGCGAGGGCGGTCTTGCCCATGCCGGGTCGGCCAGCGAGAATAATCAGGTCGGATTGCTGCAAGCCACCCATCATGCGGTCCAGATCGTCGAGTCCGGTGGCGGTGCCGGATAACTTTCCGTCGCGCTGAAAAGCGTGCGCAGCCATGTCGATGGCAGTGGTAAGCGCCTGGGCGAAACGCTGAAAACCGCCATCGTATCGACCGGTCTCGGCGAGTTCGTAGAGCCTTCGCTCAGCATCCTCGATTTGATTGCGTGGAGAGAAATCGACGGGAGCGTCGAAGGCGACGTTGACCATATCCTCCCCGACCTGAATCAGAGCGCGGCGGATCGACAGGTCATAAACAGTATGACCGTAATCCTCCGCGTTGATGATCGTCGTTGCCTCGGCGGCAAGCCGCGCCAAGTACTGGCTGATAGTGAGACCACCGATATCGACGCCGGCGTCGAGAAAAGTCTTCAGCGTGACCGGTGTCGCGAGCTTGCCTGCGCGGATCAGATCGCGCGCCAGTTGATAGACCTTCTGATGGATTGGCTCGAAGAAATGCACGGGCTCCAGAAAGTCGGAAACCCGATAAAAGGCCTCGTTGTTGACGAGGATGGCGCCCAACAACGCCTGTTCCGCCTCGATATTGTGCGGAGCGGAACGATAGAGCGGGGCAGGTTCTTCGACCTGCTTGCGGGCTGTCGAATCAGCGAGGGCCATGGATGTCGGTGCTTACCCGGAAATTGTGGCATAGCACGCGGTTTATGTTTGAAACGGTCTTCGCGCCCGGTTGTCCCGCAATTCACAAGCTCCATTGAGCGGTGGGAAAGGCCGATTTTTTCTTGACCGCGACGTTGTACGCGGACTTGCGCGCGCTGTTATTCGCCGGCGAGCCGCAGGGGTGGCCGGCGCCTGTTTTCGGCGGCTGCGAGGCGTCGTTCTTCGCTCACAGTGTAGTCCCGCGTGATCGGCACCACGCCCTGCCGTTTGGTGAGCTGAATTTGCATAACCATCATATTCTGCTCGCGGAACGTCATTTCGGAGGCGGCTAGGTAGAACTCCCACATCCGAACGAAACGTGCCTCGTAAATGCGCTCGGCGTCCTCGCGATGGGCAAGGAAGCGCTCACGCCAGGCCTTCAGGGTCTCTGCATAGTGCATCCGAAGGATTTCGATGTCCGTGACGAGCAGGCCCGCGCGTTCGATCACCGGCAATACCTCCGATAGCGCCGGAATGTAGCCACCCGGGAAAATATATTTTGCGATCCAGGGATTGGTGACGTTGGGACCTTCCGAGCGACCGATCGAATGCAGGACCATCACGCCGTCATTGCTGAGCAGCTCGGCGCATCTGTCAAAGAAGGTTTCGTAATGGCTGACCCCGACATGCTCGAACATGCCGACGGAAACGATGCGGTCAAAAGGTCCGCGTACGTCGCGATAGTCCTGGAGCAGGAAGCGGGCGCGGTCGCTCAGGCCCTTTTCCGCCGCGCGCTCATTGGCAATGGCGTGCTGCTCCTGGGACAGTGTTATGCCGGTAACGTCGGCGCCGCCGAGCTCGGCGAGATAGAGACCCAGTCCACCCCAGCCGCAGCCGATGTCGAGGACACGCAGGTGCTGATCAAGTTTCAGCTTTGCTGCGAGGTGCCGCTTTTTGGCCAGTTGCGCGTCGTCGAGGGAGGTACCCGGCGTTTCGAAGTAGCCGCAGCTATACTGCCGGTCCGCATCAAGGAAGAGCGAGTAGAGCCGCCCGTCGAGATCATAATGATGAGCAACGTTGCGGCGGGCGCGCCGCGGCGGGTTAAATTGAGCAAAACGTCGGGCAACGTAGCGTATCAGCCACTGCGGCCTCGCCCAAGTTGGGACTTCTATTCCCTGCCCAAGCACAACTGCGAGCACGTCGGCGATCGTGCCCTGTTCGACCATCAGAGTGCCATCCATGTAGGCTTCGCCAAATTTGAGTTCAGGATCGAGTAAAATCCCGAGCTCTGCCGCCCATGTCGTAAAGCGCACCGCCACGGGCGCGCCCGTGCCATCGCCGAATGTGAATGTATTTCCGCGCGAGGTGGTGAGCCTAAACGTCCCCCGCCGGATATATGCACCGAACAGAATTTGAAGCAACCGATCCATCGGCCGCATCCGTTACCCACACCCGCACGCTTCCGGCGAATTTCTCGCGTGGACAACGCGGCGGACGCACAAACGTTCGGACGTAGGTATTTAATCAAAGTTCCGGCGTGCCGGCAATCCTGCAAAGCGCAGGACGGCCATCCGTTCCGGCGGGTCACAATTCCAAAATAATCCGCTATCAGGTACCTAGTTTGGTGGAGTGGGATGGCGGCGAGCAAAATGCGAGAAAGTTGATGGAGCTGAAATCGCCACGTTGCGGCGTTCGCCTGCTGATCGGGATGTGGGCACTTTGCTTAGCCGCCGGGGCTGGGGCACAGGAAAGCCTCGATCGGGGCAAAAGTCCTGTCCAACTGTTCGCCTCGGATTGCGCTCTCTGTCACAAATCGCCGCAAGGACTGGTAAAATCCGGTGGATTTGGGCTCGAAAACTTCTTGCGCGAGCACTATACGGCGAGCCGTGAGTCCGCTTCCGCTATTGCCGGCTATCTGAGATCGGTCGCCAGTGGACCGGCAGCCCCTGGACGTGCTTCCAAACGCACGGCCAAAGGCGATGAAAGGACCAAGACCGAGAAGAACGCTGGGGCCAAGCCTGGCGGGCGCCAGGGTTCCGCTGCAGCCAGCGACCCAAAATCAATCGGGCCGAAGTCTTCGGAATCTGGCCCTACCCAAATTATGGCTCCTGAGCCGAAGTCGGTTGAATCAAAATCAAGCGCGCCCGCGGCAGGAGAGTCAAAGCCTGCCGTAGAAGGCGCTAAGCCCGAGTAGTCGCACAAGCCGCTGGACACAACTCACACCTCCTCGGTCTTCTTCTTTCTTTTGCCTCTGGCGGCTTTGGTCGGAGTCTCCTCAGCGTCCGGGCCGGCGGCCGCTGTTTCGCCCCCTGGCTCCACTCCACCAACGCGCGCTTTGCCCGCTTGCGGCTCGAACATCGCTTGCGCTGCTGCCTTCACAGCGGCGGCTTCCTCTTCCGCCTCGGTACGTCGCGCTGTGACGTCTTCCCCGCGCGCGATACGTTCAGCTTCGTCAGCGCTGCGTGCGACCGTTACGGTAATTCCCACCTCAACTTCCGGATGAAGTGCAAGTGGCACCCTATATTGGCCAATCGTCTTGATCGGCGCATTGAGTACGATTTGTGAACGCCCGATCTCTGCGCCGTCAGTTTTGAGTAGTGCGGCGATGTCGCGGCTCGATACCGAACCGAATAATTGTCCGGCCTCGCTCGCCTGCCGAAGGACTACGTACGCCTTGCCGTCAAGCTTGCTGCCGAGCTTACTAGCCTCGCCCTTCATTTCGAGATTGCGGGTTTCGAGCTCGGATTTCATCTCTTCGAATCGCCTCTTGTTGTCGGCTGTGGCGCGCAGCGCCTTGCCGCGAGGTAACAAGAAGTTACGAGCGAATCCGTCTTTAACGCGAACGACGTCGCCCATTTGTCCGAGCTTTCCAATACGCTCGAGCAGGATAACTTCCATTGTCTTTACTCCTTAGTATGAATCGCAATTGTTGGTGATGGTCTTCGCGTCACGAAAGGGCAGGTGGCCGGCGGTTACGCGCGGCGCGTCCTCGTATGTCGATCGCCGTATCCAGCACGCCAAGGACGCAAAGTGCCAATACCACCCAGCCGATCAACAGCACGACGAGATAGATGCCAGCAAGCAAGAAGGCGCGTGCGTTCATGCCTTGCGTAATCGCATGCAATACGGCAAAGCCGAGCACGCCATAGGCCATCAGCAGACTTGCGGATACGACGCCGGCAATGATGCCCGTCAGCCCGCCCGCAAAACTTAATACGATTGCGATTGCAAGCGCGATAGTCAATAGGGGCGGAAAGCGCATGGCTGAAAGCTGTGGCCAAGGCCGCGCCAGCCGGTCGGAGAATTTAACAACGCGCCCGGCGAGCCACAGATTGACGAGATTGGTGAGCGTAGCAAGGACGGCTGCAGTGGCCGGGATCACTGCAACGAGAAAATTGATAAAACGATCGGGACCACCGCCACCTGGCAGCGCTAAGGGCATATCCATTGGCGCCCCGGTTTGGACTCTTAGCATCCGCACGAGCGCATCGTGCAGGCCAGCGCGGAAACTCTCGCCGTCGGTGCCCAAATTCGGGATGGCGACGATGACGACGAGTGCGGCGAGAATTGCTGCCCACACTACGAGCCGTCCGATGGGGTACCATTCGAGCGTTTGTTGGTGACTTTTGCCACCTGTGGCGCGAGCGAGCATGGCGAGATACCCGAGGAACCAGCCGGGAACGCCGGCCCCAGCAAGAAACGCAAATAGAAAAACAACGCCGAACACGATTCCGAGTGTTAATGCGCCGGTCAGCGCTGCAGCGAGTGCGACCCAAGGGCCCCAGCCAAGCGCTGCTATCATGATCGGTAACGGTGCGAGATAAAACAACGGGATTGATAGTAACGTCCCCGAGATCACCGAGGCGAACAACAAACCTGCGGCGAGGCCGGCGCCGATCGCGACGAATGCGAAGTTCATCATCATCTTCACGAGCTGTCCCGCTCCTTTCGAGCGGTTAGGGGCGCGAACGCAACGAACGCCCCAACCTTTGAGCGGTTAGGGGCGCGAACGCAACGAACGCCCCAACCTTTGAGCGGTTAGGGCGCGAACGCAACGAACGCCCCAACCTTTGAGCGGTTAGGGGCGCGAACGCAACGGACGCCCCAACCTTTGAGCGGTTAGGGGCGCAAACGTAACGGACGCCCCAACCTTTGAGCGGTCAGGTGCGGAAACCTAACTCCGCCCCAACCGTCGGCTTCCGGACGTCGCCGGAAGCCTCATTATGATCCTACTGTATCACGTAAGGCAGCAAACCGAGAAAGCGCGCGCGCTTGATCGCCTGCGCGAGCTCCCGCTGTTTCTTCGCCGACACCGCGGTGATGCGGCTTGGCACGATCTTGCCGCGTTCGGAGACA
>Ga0335085_10005040_pt1 | contig 21504 bp, 17 predicted proteins | sample Lox_Sample_45_FD_206712 | JGI IMG/M metagenome (GOLD analysis project Ga0335085, IMG submission 206712) | Soil microbial communities from Loxahatchee National Wildlife Refuge, Florida, United States - Lox_Sample_4.5 | ecosystem: Environmental > Terrestrial > Soil > Wetlands | place: USA...
GCGTGCACCGGGACGGGCCAGCCGGCCGGTGATCACGGCTCGGCCGGGACCAGCCGGGCGGCGGCCAGGCCGGTCATCGCACCGGCCAGTGGCAGCCAGCACGTCAGCACGTCGGCGGCCATCACGGTCACTTCGGCCAGCGGCCCGATCCGGAGTGTCCAGGTCACCGCGGGACACCGCCCGGTGCCGGTCAGCGGCCACCTGAGCACCACCGCCGGCGGCCGGAGGGCCGTCTGGCGCAGCACCTGGGCGCTGCACACGGCGCAGCGGTACACGGTCACCGCGACGGCGGCCGCGGCCGGCGGCAAGACGGTCAGCACGACCAGCACGTTCCGCACCATCACCCCGGCGGACACGTTCCAGACCCAGATCTACGAGGGCTACCGGCAGACGTTCGGCGTGGGCATGCCGATCATCCTGTACTTCAGCCAGCCCATCACCCGCCGTGCCGCGGTCGAGCGCGCGCTCCAGGTGACCAGCTCGAAGCCGGTGTACGGCGCGTGGTACTGGGACGGCGACAAGACGCTGTACTTCCGCCCGGAGAACTACTGGCCCGCGCACACCACGGTCAGCCTGGACGGGCACCTGGACGGGGTGGCCGGGGCCACGGGCATGTACGGCGCCGCCGACCTGACCCAGACCTTCCGTATTGGCGGCTCGCTCATCGTCACGGCCAGCACGGCCATGCATCACCTGCACGTCTACCGGAACGGGCACCTGCTCTACACCTGGCCTATCAGCACCGGCCGCCCCGGCGACGACACCCCGGACGGCACCTACCTGACCATCGACAAGGGCAACCCGGTGCTGATGACCGGCCCCGGCTACAGCCTCGAAGTGCCCTGGTCGGTCCGGTTCACCTGGACCGGCGACTACCTGCACGACGCGTACTGGTCAGTGGGGGAGCAGGGCTTCACCAACGTCAGCCACGGCTGCGTGAACATGTCGCCCGCGGACGCACAGACTTATTACGAGATGGAGAACCCGGGCGACCCGGTCATGATTACCGGCAGCCCGCTGGCGGGCACCTGGGACAACGGCTGGACCGTGTGGTTCCTGTCCTTCCGGAAGCTGGTCAAGGGCAGCGCGCTGGACGAGGCGGTGCAGGCCGGGCCGGACGGCAGCCGGTTCGTCAGCCCGTCCTCGGTGCCGGCCTCCACGGCGTCGTACCCCCTGCACACCGCGACGCCGGGCAGTGCCGCCGCGTCCTAGCGGGACCGGCTCGCTGGCCTGGCCCGGCGCCGTCTACGGCCTGCTGGCACTTGACCCGGCCCTGGTTCGTTGCTGGGGAAGAGAATGCCGGGGCCGGGCCGCGCCGCCACAGCCAGTGACCGCGCCCGGCGGAATAGTGCGGCCACCGACTAGCCGGTAGGGCTGGCATGGTGGCGGTAACCTGAGAGTCAAGCGAGGGTACAGTCTAGTTGTGTCCTGGTTGTCGTCCGCATCCAGTCCAGCAGCCACAACGGGCACCGGGGTGAGTGGCCCAGTAAAGGCCGGCAGGCCACCAAGAATGAAATGCCAGGAGCGTCTGCCTGCCGCCCGTTCTGGCCGTCATGAAGGGAATGTTGCGAAAGCAAATTAAATGAGCCCGGAGCGGCTGGGGCCGGAATCAGCCCGCCGTTTCTGCCTCGGCAAAGCGCGTTGTGCTATGCCTGCGTCGCCGGAATGTCCACCTCACGAATCGATCGCGAGTCTGTAGTGGGTAGACGGAGAAGCGTCCTGCTGGGGAGCTGTTTGCTGGCCGCAGTGGCTGCGGGCTGCTCCAGTGGCGTCGCCTCGGTGAGCGTCCAGTCGCCCTCGGCCACGACCTCCCCGTCCCGCTCCGGCAGCCCGGTCAGCTCGCCCAGCCCGGCCACCCCGCCCGCGCCGACGAGGTCCACCCTGGCCGCGTCGCAGCCACTACCCCCCGGCACCCGCCGTAACCTGCCGTCCGGTGTTTTCTACCTGCTCGCTGGCCGCGGGCTGACCAGCCTGAACCTGTGGCAGGTGACCGCGGGCGGCCGGGAGCGGCAGCTCACCCGTGGCCGGCGCGGCTTCGGCATCGACGCGTTCGACGCGTCCACGGCGGGGGTCGTCCTCGCCGACGGCACCAGCAGCGGTGACGACCTGGCCCGGCTGACCCCCCGGGGACCGTTGCTGCTGCACAAGACCGGCGGCCAGCTGGCCCTGCTGCGCGGCAGCTCGCCGGACATCAGGAACGACGGGACGATCGGCTACGTGACGCCGCCCACCGACCCGGGCGGCCGCACCGACGGCTACTGGGAGATCTGGACCCGGCGCTCGTTCTCCGGCCGTGGCAGCGTGCTGCTACAGCAGCGCCACCCGCTGGCGGGCCCGGTGTTCGGGCCGCACGGCCAGATCGCCGTCGAGAGCTGGGGCGGCCCGGGCCAGTCCAAGCCGAGCGTGCTCGTCTACCGCGACGGCCGCGCGCGGCAGCTGCTCACCGGGATCAACGCCATCCCGTCCCTGGTGGCCTGGGGCCAGCATGCGCCCGCCCTGGCCCTGGCCTACCCGGCGCACGTGGCCGAGCTGCTGTTCCCGGACGGCCGCCGCCAGCTGCTGCCGCCCGGCTGGCAGCCGCTGACCTGGAACCCGGCCGGCACCGAGCTGCTCATGCAGTCGCCCCGGGCGCTGGGCATCTGGTCGATGAGCGCGCCGGGCCGGGTTACCCGGATCGGCGTCAGCACGGCCGGGGTGCAGATCCTGCAGGCAGACTGGCTGACCAGTAAGGCGCCGCTGTAGCCCGGGCAGCGGGGGCGTGCGGAAGAAACCGGGCCGCGGGCGGGTTGCCGGCTATGTGATCGATGTCCCGCTGTCCGTGCTTGACCTGTCCCCGGTCGCCGCCGGCACCACCGCCAGCCAGGCGCTGCAGCACACCACCGACCTGGCCCGGCGTACCGAGGAACTCGGCTATCACCGGTTCTGGGTGGCCGAGCACCACAACATGCCGGCCATCGCCAGCTCCGCGCCCGCCGTGCTGATCGCGCACCTGGCCGCGGCCACGTCGGCCATCCGGGTGGGCTCTGGCGGGGTGATGCTGCCCAACCACGCGCCGCTGGTGGTGGCGGAGCAGTTCGGCACGCTGCAGGCACTGCACCCGGGCCGGATCGACCTCGGCATCGGCCGGGCGCCGGGCACCGACCAGCGCACCGCGCTGGCCCTGCGGCGCACCATGGAGGGCCTGTCCGCTGAGGACTTCCCGCAGGAACTGGCCGACCTGATCGGGCTGTTCAGCGGCGAGGTGTTCACCGGGGACGGGCTGTTCGCCGGGCAGCCGGGGGCGCGGCCGCCGATCACCGCCACCCCGGGCCAGGGCGACATGCCGGCCATCTGGCTGCTCGGCTCCAGCGGGTTCAGCGCGCAGCTGGCCGGCCTGCTTGGCCTGCCGTTCTCCTTCGCGCACCACTTCAGCGCGGCCAACACGGTGCCCGCATTGGCCCTGTACCGGCAGTACTTCCGCCCCTCGGCGTGGCTGCCGAAGCCCTACGCGATGGTCGCGGCCAGCGCGATCTGCGCGGACACCGACGAGCACGCGCAGTGGCTGTCCGGGCCGGCGGCGCTGTCCTTCCTCCGGCTGCGGGCCGGCATGCCGGAGCCGCTGGCCAGCCCGGAGGAAGCCGCGGCCTACCCGTATACCGACCGGGAGCGGGAGTTCGCCCGTGACCGGTTCGCCGCCCAGGCGGTGGGCGCGCCGGAAACGGTCCGCCAGCAGCTCACCAGCCTGATCGAGCGCACCGGGGCCGACGAGCTGATGCTGACCACGATGGTGTACGACATCCAGGACCGGATCCACTCCTTCGAACTGATCGCGGACAAGGTGGCGGGCGGCCTGGCCCGCCCCGCTCCCTGACCGCGTTACCGGCTCCTGTCCGCCACCCGGGCCGTCTGCCCCCGGGGTAGCCGCCTGCGGCGTGTTAGTCGCCCGCGCCTCCGGGTAGTCAGGGCCGAAATTCAAGGAGGGCGGACATGGCTGGCTGGCTCGCGGTCCGGCGCCGCCGGCGCTGACCCGCCAGCCGCCGGCGCTGACCCGCCAGCCGGCCCAGAGTCAGCTGGCCCAGGGTCAGCTGGACCAGTGCCGGAAGCGGGGTCGCGTCCGTTGCGCCCACACCTGGTTGGCTTTCCGCTTCAGCCGCTCCGCCCGCTCCGTTTCGCGTTCGTACAGCAGGCCGTAGCTGAACGCGTTCTCGCCGGCCAGGTGGGCGCCGATGCCCAGCTCGCGGTCCACGCCGCGGGCCACCACGGCGTCCTGGTGATCGCCGAGCACCGTCTGCACCCGCTTCATCTGCTTGGTGAACCGCCGGGCCGCCTGGCCGAAGGCCGGGCTGACCGCCTCGCCCGCGTAACGCGCCCGCTTGGCCGCCTTGCGGGCCTCGTGGTAGGCGGCGTCGGCGTCCGGGCCGGGACGGGCGTGCTGCGCGCGGCGCATCCGCTTAGCGGTCCGCCGGTAGGCATGCCGGGCTTCGCGCGGCAGCACGCTGCTGGCCGGCCGGGCCGCGGTGGCGGCCAGCCGCGGCTTGTCCACCAGTTGGTCGAGCGCGTCGAGCAGCGCGAAATACCGCTCCGAGTCCAGCGCGGCCAGCGCCGCTTCCCGCGCGGCCGCGTGCACCGGGGCGAAGTGCCCCTGCACCCGGGCCAGCACCGGTCCCAGCACCAGCTCCGGCGGGGTCTCCCGCAGGTTACGGTCCAGCCGGCCGGCCAGCACCTCCGCGTCCCGGGCCTCGCCGAGCACCACGCCGAGCCATTTCAGCCCGGCTATTAGCTCGCTCGCCTGAGACCGGGGGATGACCTGGCCGAACGACTGCAGCGTGCTGCGCAGCCGCCGCGCCGTCACCCGCATCTGGTGCACCGAGTCGGGCTCGTCCGCCCGGACCAGGGGGTCGAGCGCCCGCAGCCGGGCCACCTGCTGCCGCAGGTAGTCCAGCACCACCGCGCCCGCCGACCCCGGCGGGACCTGGGCACGCCGCCCGCTGGCGCCCCGCCGCCCGCGCCGTCCGGTCTCATTAGCAGTGCTCATGGAGCGGCCCCTACCCGAAGGCCGCCGGTGAACACAAGCCCGGTCGTGTTTGGCCTTCTGCTGCCGGGTAGTCGATTTGCGCTGTCCGGAACAAAGGGAGGTCCACATGTCAACCGGGGCCATTATCGCGATCATCGTGGTGATTCTGGTCGTCGTCGCGCTGCTGGCCGGGCTGTCGGCGGTGAACCGCCGGCGCCGGCTGCGGGACCGATTCGGTCCGGAATACGACCGCGCGGTCAGCGAGCACGGCAGGCGCGAAGCCGAGGCCGAGCTGGCCGAACGGGAACGCCGCGTCCGTCACCTCGACATCAAGCCGCTATCACCTACCGCGCGCGCCCAGTACGCGTCGGAGTGGACCGCGGTGCAGGAACAGTTCGTCGACGCACCGCAGTCCGCCGTCACCGGGGCGCAGACCCTGGTCACCGCAGTCATGAAGGACCGGGGCTACCCCACGGAAGGGTTCGACCAGATCGTCGCCGACCTGTCGGTCGAGCACGCGGCCACGCTGGACCACTTCCGCGCCGCCCACGACATCAGCCAGCGGGCGGCCTCGGGGACCGCGTCCACCGAGGAGCTGCGCCAGGCCATGATCCACTACCGGGCCCTGTTCACCGAGCTGCTCGGCCAGCCGGGCAACTCCGCCCGCGACGCCCAGGCCGCCGCGGCGGACCCGGCGGCTGCTGACCCTACGGCCGCTGAGCCGGCGGCGGACCCTGCGGCTGGTGACCCGGCGGCGGCGCCGGCCGCTAACGGCCAGACCGCGACGGCGAGTGATGCCGCCGCCCCCGACGCGGCGGCAGCGCCGGATGACGAGGTCACCGGCGAGCCCATCGAGGGCAGCACGGTGCCCTCACGCCCCCAGGAAAGGTGAGCCATGACGACGCAGCGCGACGACAGGACTGGCCCTGGCCCCACTGACCCGGCACCGGGCCAGGCCGTACCGCCCGAGCCGATTATGGGACAGGTCATCCCGCCGCCTCGGGGGGAATCCGAGCCGGACCGGCCCACCGGCGCGGCCGGCCCCGGCGACCCGTCCGCCGACCCCGACCGCGTCGTGCTGGACGACCCGGTCCAGGCCGACGACCGCGAGCTGCCCGACGACCGCGAACCGGGCGAGGACCGCGAGCTGCCCGAGGACCGCGAGCTGCCCGAGGACGGTGAGCTGGCCGACGATCTTGGCCCGGCCGAGAACGGCGAGTCGGCCGTGGACACCGAGACCGTGACCGACCGCGAGCCCGAGGACGCACCGCCGCTGGTGACCGACGGCGAGCCCGAGGACCCCGCGCCGCTGGTCACCGACCACGAGCCCGAGGACGCACCGCCGCTGGTGACCGGCCAGGCGCCCGGCGAGGTTCCGGCGGCCAGCCCGGTACCCACCCCGGCCCCAGCGATGGCCGACACCCCGGACACCATCCCGGCGGCCGCGCTGGCCGAGCAGCAGTGGCCGTCCATCCAGTCGCTGTTCGTGGATGACCCGCGCGGCGCCGTCGAGCGGGCCGCCGCGGCGGCTACCGAAGTCGCCGCGTCCCTGGTCGCCCGCCTGGAGCGGGAGCAGGCCGACCTGCGCGCCGGCTGGCAGCAGAACGCGGACACCGAGCAACTGCGTACCGCCCTGCAGCGGTACCGGGCGTTCGTCGGCCGTCTGGAGGGCCTGGCCTGACGGCCCCCGCCACCCAGAAGAAGCCAGAGGCCAGCAGGCCCAGCCCCCCCTCGCCCCGGGCCTGCTGGCCTCACTGCTGCGCCAGCTCACCGGGCCAGCCGGCTGGGTAGGTCTAGATTCAGCAGCAGACGGCGTACGGAGGCGGCGGGTGGGTTCAGCAGCGGGCTCAGTGGCGCGACAGCTTGCCCAGTGGGCCACCGGCCTGAAGCCAGCCGGCGACGACCTCGCCCTGGCCGGCCGGTCGCTGGCCGACACGCTGGCCGTGGCGCTGGCCGCCCGGGAGCACCGGGTGACCCGGCTGGCGGCCCGCCTGCCGGACGGCGCGCGCTGGGCGGTGGCCGCGCACGTGCTGGACTTCGACGACCTGCACATGCCGTCCACCACGCACATCAGCGCGGTCTGCGTACCGGCCGCGCTGGCCGCGGGTGGCGATGCCCGCGCGTACCTGGCCGGCGCGGGGGTGATGGCCCGGCTCGGCACCGCGCTGGGCTGGCCGCACTACTCGGCTGGCTGGCACGCCACCTGCACGGCCGGGGCCCCGGCCAGTGCCGCCGCCGCGGCGACGGCACTGGGCCTGACGGCGGACCAGACCGCCACCGCGATGACCCTCGCAGTGCCCGGCGCCGGTGGCGTGCAAAAGGCGTTCGGCACAGATAACAAAAGCTTGCAGGTCGGGTTCGCGGTGCAGGCTGGGCTGCGGGCCGCGGAACTGGCGGCGGACGGTGCCCGGGCCGACCCGGCCGCGCTGGACGACTGGCTCGGCCTGGTTGGCGGGGACCCCGCCCGGCTGGACCTGAAAGGGCCGGCGGTCCCCGGTGGGCTGGCCATCAAGATCTACCCGTGCTGCTACGCGCTGCAGCGCCCGGTCAGCGCCCTGGCCGGGCTGGCGGCCGGCGGGCTGCCCGCCCGCGACGTGCGGCGCATTACCGTCCGCACCCTGGCTGGCACGGTGACGCCGCTGATCCATCACCGGCCGCAGACCGGCCTGCAGGGCAAGTTCAGCCTGGAGTACGGGCTGGCCGCGGCGCTGCTGGACGGCTACCCGGGCCGGGACAGCTTCACCGACGCGGCCGTGCGGCGGCCGGAAGCCCGGCGGCTGGTGGAGCTGGTGGACACCACGCTGGAGCCCGGCGGGACCGGGCTGCTCGACGGCACGTTCACCGCGGAAGTGCTGGCGGGCGGCCACCACGCCGAACAGGTCAGCCTGCGGTACCCGCCGGGCTCGCCGCAGCGCCCGCCGTCCGCGGCTCAGTTGCACGCCAAGCTCACCGACTGCCTGGCCGGGCTGCCGGTCGATCCCGCCGGGCTGACCTGGACGCAGGCGGCCGGCCTGCTACGCGAATACTGCTGAGGATGGGCCCGCATGGATGAGCTGACCGAGGACGAGCGCGCGATCGTGCACCTGGTCCGGGAGTTCGTGGACCGCGACGTCAAGCCCGCCGCCCGCGACCTGGAGCACGGCAACGTCTACCCGGACCAGCTCATCGGGCAGATGAAGCAGCTGGGCATCTTCGGCCTGGCCATCCCGGAGCCGTGGGGCGCGGCCCGGGTCAGCGTGCCGTGTTATGCGCTGGTGACCGAGGAGCTGGCCCGCGGCTGGATGAGCCTGGCCGGCGCGATGGGCGGGCACACCGTGGTGGCCAAGCTCCTCCTCGACTACGGCACCGACGAGCAGAAACAGCGCTACCTGCCGGGCATGGCCACCGGGGAGATCCGGGCCACGATGGCGCTGACCGAGCCCGGCGGCGGCTCCGACCTGCAGGCCATGCGCACCACCGCGCGACTCGACGGAGACCACTACGCGGTGAACGGGTCGAAGACGTGGATCACCAACGCCCGCCGCTCCCAGCTGATCGCGCTGCTGTGCAAGACCGACCCGCAGGCCCAGCCCGCGCACCGGGGGATCAGCATCCTGCTGGCCGAGCCCGGCCCCGGCTTCACCGTCTCACGGGACCTGCCCAAGCTGGGCTACAAGGGCGTGGAGAGCTGTGAGCTGGCCTTCGACGACTTCCGGGTGCCGCGCACGGCCCTGCTCGGCGGCCAGGAGGGCCAGGGCTTCGCGCAGATGATGCACGGCCTGGAGATCGGCCGGATCCAGGTGGCCGCGCGGGCCGTCGGGGTGGGCCGGGCCGCGCTGGAGGACGCGCTGCGCTACGCCCAGCAGCGGGAGAGCTTCGGCCAGCCGATCTGGCAGCACCAGTCGGTCGGCAACTACCTGGCCGACATGGCCACCAAGCTGACCGCCGCCCGCCAGCTGGTGCTGCACGCGGCGCGCCGGTACGAGGCCGGCCAGCGCGCGGACATGGAGGCGGGCATGGCCAAGCTGTTCGCTTCTGAGACAGCCATGGAGCTGGCGCTGAACTCGATCCGCATCCACGGTGGGTATGGCTACTCCACGGAGTTCGACGTGGAACGCTACTTCCGGGACGCGCCATTGATGATCGTCGGCGAGGGCACCAACGAGATCCAGCGCAACGTCATCGCCCGCCAGCTCATCAAGCGCGGCTCGGTCGCACCGTGACCGGGCCGCTGCACGGCCTGACCGTGGTCGCGCTGGAGCAGGCGGTGGCCGCGCCGTTCGCCACCCGCCAGCTGGCCGACCTCGGCGCCCGGGTGATCAAGGTGGAGCGGCCCGGCACCGGCGACTTCGCCCGGCACTACGACCAGGCCACCCGCGGCCAGTCCAGCTACTTCATCTGGCTGAACCGGGGCAAGGAATCCATCGAGCTGGACCTCAAGACCCCGGACGGCCAGGCCGTGCTGGCCGCCCTCATCGGCCGCGCCGACGTCCTGGTGCAGAACCTGGCCCCCGGCGCGGCCGAGCGCCTCGGCCTCGCCGCCGCCGCGCTGGGCGAGCGGCACCCCCGGCTGATCTACGGCTCGATCAGCGGCTACGGCCCGGACGGCCCGTACCGCCACAAGAAGGCCTACGACCTGCTGGTGCAGTGCGAGGCCGGGCTGCTGTCGGTGACCGGCACCCCGGACGAGCCGGCCAAGGCGGGCATCTCGGTGGCCGACATCGCGGCCGGCATGTACGCCTACACCGGCGTGCTGACCGCGCTGTACGAGCGGGAGCGGACCGGCCGCGGCGGCAGCTTCCAGGTCGCCATGCTGGATGCGCTGGGCGAGTGGATGAGCCAGCCGTACTACTACAGCGTCTACGGCGACCGCCCCGCCGAGCGCACCGGCGCCCGGCACGCCATCATCGAACCGTACGGTCCGTACGCCGCGGCCGGCGGGAGCCAGGTATTCCTGGGCGTACAGAACGCTCGCGAGTGGTCGCTCCTATGCGACCAGGTGCTCGGCCGCCCGGAGCTGATCGATGACGAGCGGTTCGCCACCAACTCGGATCGCGTCGCGCACCGCGCCGAGCTCACCGGGATCATCAACGCCGTGCTGGCCGGCCTGCCCGCGGACGAGGTCGAGAGCCGGCTGGAGGCGGCCGGCATCGCCAATGCCCGGATGCGCACCCCGGCCGAGTTCGCCGCCCACCCGCAGCTCGCGGCCCGTGAGCGGTGGCGCGACGCCGGCACCCCCGGTGGCCCGGTCCGGGCGCTGCTGCCGCCGGTGACTGCCCCGGGCCGGGAGGCGGCCATGGGTGCGGTCCCCGCGCTCGGCCAGCACACCGCGGCCATCCGGGCCGAACTCGGCTTTCCAGCCCAGGAGGGAGCACCACCGTGACAGTGACCGCCGATTCCCGCCCCACCCAGGACCTGCCGCACTTCTCGCTGGTCATCGACGGCCAGCCGGCCGAGGCGGTGTCCGGGCGCAGCTACCAGAGCATCGACCCGTTCCGCGGCGCGCCGTGGGCCACCGCCGCCGACGGCGACGGCGCCGACGTGGACCTGGCCGTCGCGGCCGCGCGGCGCGCGCTGGAGGGGCCGTGGGGCCAGCTCACCGGGTTCGGCCGGGCCCGGCTGATGCGCCGCCTGGCCGAGCTGATCACCCGGGACGCCGGTGAGCTGGCCGCGATCGAGACCCGGGACACCGGCAAGCTGCTACGCGAGATGCGCGGCCAGCTCGGCACCATCCCGGATTGGTTCTATTACTTCGCCGGGCTGGCCGACAAGCTCGAGGGCTCGACCATCCCGGTGGACAAGCCGAACTTCCTCGTCTACACCCGGCGCGAGCCGGCCGGCGTGGTGGCCGCGATCGTGCCGTGGAACTCGCCGCTGCTGCTGCTGTGCTGGAAGCTGGCGCCCGCGCTGGCCGCGGGCTGCACGGTGGTGGCCAAGCCCAGCGACCACTCGCCGGGCTCGGCGGTGGCGCTGGCCGGGCTGATGGCCGAGGCTGGCTTCCCGCCCGGGGTGTTCAACGTGATCACCGGGTTCGGCCCGGCGGTGGGCAAGGCGCTGGCCGCCCACCCCGGGGTGGACAAGATCGCGTTCACCGGGTCCACCGCGGTCGGCGCCGAGGTGGCCAAGGCGGCCGCGGCCAACATCACCGGCGTGCTGCTCGAACTGGGCGGCAAGTCGGCGCACGTGGTGTTCGAGGACGCCGACCTGGACGCGGCGTGCAACGGGGTGGTGGCCGGGGTGTTCGCGGCCACCGGGCAGACCTGCATGGCCGGGTCCCGGCTGCTGGTGCAGCGCAGCGTGCATGACGCGCTGGTGGAGAAGATCGTCGCCCGGGCCCGGGCGATCAAGCTCGGCGACCCGTCGGACGGGACCACCGAGATGGGGCCGCTGGCCACCGAGCCGCAGTACCGCAAGGTGCTGTCGTTCTTCGATTCCGCGGCCAGTGAGGGCGCGACCGTGGCCGCGGGCGGCCAGCCGGAGTCGCGGCTCGGCGGCTACTTCGTGCAGCCGACGGTGCTCACCGGGGTGACCCCGCGGATGACGGTGGCCTGCGAGGAGGTGTTCGGGCCGGTGCTCGCGGTGCTGCCGTTCGACTCTGAGGAGGAGGCGGTCCGGCTGGCCAACGACACCCGGTACGGGCTGGCCGGGGCGGTGTGGACCAAGGACATTCACCGCGGCCACCGGGTGGCTCACGCGCTCCGCACCGGCACGGTGTGGATCAACGCCTACCGGGTGGTCGGGCCGGACGTCCCGTTCGGCGGCTTCGGGGTGAGCGGCCTGGGCCGGGAGAACGGCATCGGCGCGGTGCACGAGTACACCCAGACCAAGGCGGTCTGGGTCGAGCTGACCGGCGGCACCAGGGACCCGTTCACGCTCGGTTAGCTGACCACTGGGCTAGCTCACTGCCCCGCAGGTCAGCGTGGGCGGCGCGGAACCCCGGCCGAGTGCGGACCGGCATTGCTCGGTGCCGCCGCGGGCCAGCACGGTGATCGCCTCGGTCATCGGCACCCCCGTGACGGTCAGCGTCCGGGTCGCGGTCCCGTCGGTGGCCGGGGTGACCGTCGCGGTGGCCAGCACCTGGTGGGTATAGGTGGCGGTGACCGTCACGCTGGCCGTCTGCCCGCTGGTTAGCCCGCGGAACGTGACCTCCGCGGTGACCGTGCCCGTGGCGATGACCTGATTGGCGGCCGGGCTGAACGGGGCGGCGTTGAGGGCCCGGGTGACCGCGACCGTCGGCTCGTTCGGCGTGGCCGTGGCCAGCGCCACCACCGCCGCCGCGCCGGCCAGCACCGCCGCCAGCAGCAGCAGGAACGTGGCCGCCCGGGTCGGGTAGCCGCGGGTCTCAAGCCGCCGCTTGTACCATGCCCGGACCTGGGCCAGGTTCTCCGGGTTGACGTGCTTGCTGATGGTCAGGATCTGCGCGGCCAGCGCGCACCCCACCGCGGCCACCGCGCACACCACCGCGGCCACCGTGATCCACCGGGCTGGGCCGCTGACCGTCGGCTTGGTCGCGCCGAACACGCCGAACCCGCCGAGCAGCGTGCCGATGATGGTCACCGTGCGGACCACCCGGTCGGTCGCGGTGTCCATCCGCTGCAGCGACTGCGCCGGGGTCAGCTCCCGGGCCAGCGTGGACCAGGTCCGGTCGGCGTCGCTGACCGGCCGGACTGGCTCGGTGTCCTGGGCTGGGCTGGTCGTCTCGGTGGTCACGGCTGGTACGTCCCGGTGCAGGTGAGCTGGTGCGGCCGGGGCAGGTCGGCCGGCCCGGGGCAGGTCACGATGACCTCGAACGGCTGCGGTAGGCCCTGAGCGTGGCGCCGCGCTGGCCACCGGAAGGCCGGCCGGGCGAACCGGGCTACGGCCAGGCCATCGCCGCTGAGCGCCTGCGTGACCAGCCCGGTAAGGTCGCTGTGGTCATCGGGACAGCTGTAGCTGGGCGGATTTAAGACCACCGCCCGCACATTACTCCGCCGGGGGAGACCATGCCGCACAACGCACTGCACCGCATGATCGGCCAGCAGGCTGACGTGCTGGACCGCATCGCCGGGCTCGACCTGGCCGCCCCGGCGGCCTCCCTGACCGCGGCCCGCCGGGTCATCCTGACCGGGACCGGCACCAGCCAGCACGCGGCCGAGCTGGGCACGCTCCTGCTGCAGCAGGCGGGCCTGGATGCCCGCTGGTACCCGGCGTCCACCTGGGCCCGGTGGAGCCCGGGCCCGCAGCCAGGCGACGCGCTGATCGTGATCACGCACACCGGGGAGACGGCCTACGCGATCTCGGCCCGGGCCGCCGCGCTGGCCGCCGGGGTCCCGGTGGTGTCCATCACCGGAACTCACGTGGACTGGCCCGAGGCCATCCACACCGTGCCCAAGGAGGAAGCCGAGACCTACACGGTCAGCTACACCGCCGCGGTCGCCGTGCTGGCCCGGCTGGCCGGCCACGCCGGTGCCGCCGACGGCTCAGCCGAGGCGCTGCGCCGGGCCGCCGCCCAGGTCGGCGACGTGCTGGCCGATCCCGGCATCGACGCCGTCCCGGTGCCCGCACGCAGCCTGGCCATCGTCGGCTGCGGCCCGTGGGGGATCACCGCCCGCGAGGGCGCGCTCAAGCTCCGCGAGGGCGCCCGGCTGCTGGCCGAGGGCTTCGACACCGAAATGTTCCTGCACGGCAACGCGGTGCCGTTCACCGCGGCCGACGGGGTGCTGCTGCTGGAGCCCGGGGCCGACCCGGACGGGCTGACCGGCGCGGTCGGTGCCGCGGCCGCCGCCGAGGGGATCCCGGTCGCCACCTTGTCCGCTCCCGCGGGCGGCCTTTCCCCGGTGCTGGCCCAGTTCCCGATGACCGTGCGGGCCCAGTTGCTGGCCTTGCGTTTCGCCGCGCTGCGCGGCTCGGACCCGGACACCGTGATCACCGGCCGCTGGGCCGATCCGCAGATGTGGCAGCTCGGTTCGAACAGCTGAATATCGCCTTGGGCAAGCCGTCTCCAACCGGGACGCAAGTGCCCTAATATTCGGCAAGCTGGCAGGGCGGGCTAAGCGGCCGATTGAAGGCGGGGACCGGTGTGGAGTTGCGTTAACGGGCATGCCAATTCCCCGGGGGCTGAGTACTGCACGACGTGCGGTGCCGAGGTGCCGTCTGGCATGTCCGCTGACCAGCTGTACGGCGGCGCGCCCGGGACCGACTACGCCGCCGACTACGCCAGTGGGTCTTTCGCCGAATACATCGACGCGCTGGACGCCGGCACCAGCATTCCGGATTTCGCCGCCGAGTCATTCCCGGCTTCGCCACCGCTCGATCAGGCGCCTCCCCTGGATCAGGTGCCCCTCGACGACGCGGCCCTCGACGAGGTGCCCCTCGACGAGGCGCCGCGAGACGAACCGTGGCGGACTCCGGGGATCGGGTTCCAGGCCATGCTCAGCGCGCCGCCACCGGCCCCGGCGCCCGCCCCGCCGCCGCCGCCCGCCCGCCGCTACCCGGACTACCCGGGCTGGTCCGCCGACAACGGCCAGCTCGCCGACATCGGCCTGCCCGCGGACACCGGCCCGGACCTGCCACCATCCGGCCCCGGCTGGTATGACGACGGCCCGGCCACCAAGCCCGGCCCGGTGCTCAGACCCGGCGCGCTGGACGAGCTGAGCTACCGGAAACCCAGCCGGGCCCGGATGCTGATCGGGCTGGCCGCTGTGGCCATCCTGGGCATCGCCGGCGTGACCGGCACGCTCGCCGTCATCCACTCGAGCCACGGGTCGCAGGCCGGGTCGGCCGGGCCCGGCCAGGTCAGTTCGGCCTCGCCGTCGCCGGCCGAGACCGGCGCGGCCACGCAGAACGTGGCCCAGTGGACCACCCCGGTCGCGATCGACCCGCAGACCCTGGCCAGCAGCACCGCCATCACCGGCCTGTCCTGCACACCGCGCGGCGGGTGCTACGCCGCCGACAACGCGGGCACGGTGCTGGCCCTGCACTCGGCCGGGAACTGGCCGGTCGCGGTCACCGACCCGAACGGTGGCCTGGTCGCGCTGTCCTGCCCGACCGCCGGGTCCTGCCTGACCATCGACACCCAGGGGCTGTCCATGGTCCTGCGCCACGGCACCTGGAGCAGCCCCGCGCCGATCGGCACCGGATCCGGCACGGTGACCAGTGCGTCCTGTGCCAGCCCCAGTTTCTGCCTGGCTGTGGACACCATCGGCCAGGCCTTCACCTACGCGGGCCCCTCGGCCGGCTGGTCGCAGCGCACCGTCGCCGCCAGCGGCCAGGCGCTGAACGCGGTGTCCTGCGCGGCCAGGACCGACTGCGTCGCGGTCGGCGCGGGCGGCGCTGTGTACACGTTCAACGGCGCCTCCTGGTCCGGGCCGGCCACCGTGGACAGCGGCCACGACCTGGTCGCGGTGTCCTGCCCCAGCACCGGGTTCTGCATGGCCGTCGACGCGGTCGGGCACGCGGTCCAGTTCTCCGCCGGGCACTGGGCCACCCAGCCGCTCGGCTTCACCGCGACCGCCGTGTCCTGCCCGGCCGTCGGCACCTGCCTGGCGGCCGGTGGCGCCGGGGTCGCCACCTACGGCGGCGACCACTGGACCGCCCCGCTGGCGGTGGACACCGCCGGGCTCACCCGGATCGACTGCGTCGCGGTGAACTCGTGCGTGGCCACCGACGAGAACGCCAACGCGCTGTACTACTCCGCCTCAGCTAAGTGAGCAGGTCAGCCCGGACAGCGCCGGGCTGCTGCCGGTGACCACCATGCCCCAGGTGGTCGATCCGCCCGCCGGGATGGCGCCGTTGTAGCTCTCGCTGCTCGCGGTGACCTGCTGCCCGGACTGGCTGACCGCGGCGTTCCACGAGCTGGTGACCGACTCGGCGGTGTCCGCGAACGAGAAGCCCGCGGTCCAGTTGCTGCTCGTACCCGTGGTTGAGTTGACTGTGCCCTGGTTGCTGACCGTGAGCTGGAGCTGGTAGCCGCCGGGCCAGGAGTTGGTCACCGACGAGGTCAGCGTGCACCCGCTGGTCGGCTGTGACGTGCTCGTCGGGCTGGCGGTCGGGGACGGGCTCGGTGACGGCGTCGAGGTCACCCCGGTTGATGTGGTGTAGCTGATCGGGGTGTAGGCGGGTGAGCAGCCGTCGGTGCAGCCCGCGGGCAGCGTGAAGTTGTACACCTCACCGTTGTTGACCAGGTTGCCCGACGCATCGACCACCCGGATCTGGTACTGGCTGCCCGCGGTCCCGGCCCCGGTGGTCGGCGCGATGATGTAGTCGTCGCCCATGTCCGAGTCCATCTGCGCGTTCGACCAGGTCCCGTTGGCGTAGTACTCCACGCCGGTGATCCCGTTCGGCAGGTGCGAGATGGCGATGGCCGGCCAGTACGGCTGCGCGCCCTGGATGGCGCCGATGTCGATATCACCGGTGTAGTTGGGCGCGCTGATGAACTGCCAGGTCACCTGGCGGTTGTTCCAGTGGTCGGGGTACATGTTGCCGACCGGCTGGCCGCTGCGCACAAACTGGTTCAGCGACGCCTGGGCCAGGTCCACGTGATACGGGTCGTCCTTGCACCACGCGTTGCCGTCGTCGCAGCTGTCCGCGACGACGAAGTCCAGCGTCGCGCCGTTGTACTGGTCGCTGACCCAGGACCCGTTCCGGCAGAACGGCTCGTTCGGCGCGCCGTCGTTGACCCCCGTGCAGTAGTTGCCGATGGTCACCTGGACCCAGCGCCCGCAGTTCAGCCCGTTGTCGAACATGCCGATCTCGCTGGCGTCGGCGGCCGGGATCGGCCGCGGCAGGTCGGTGTACACGCCGGGGGAGTTCTGCACGTTGAGCGCGAGGAAGTTCTGGCTGTCCAGGTCGGCCTGCGGCAGCCCGCAGCCGCCATAAGGCGAGCCCAGGCCGGTGAACCAGGTCGCGTTCCCGGTCACTGGGGAGGGCGTGCCGGACACGTCGATCGCGCTGGCCGGCAGCTGTGCGGCCAGCAGCAGGGCGGCGCCGCCCAGGAACGTGACCGCGATGACGGGGGCACGCCAGATCCGGCGGTGCCGTGCTTTCCGGGCCGATGTGAACATGGCCGCACGGTCCCTCCACTGCGGCCCGGTGGGCAAGACACACCCGGCGTCGGCTGACCGCGGCGCTGGTCAGCGGCACATCCCGTGGGCCGCATGCGTGAAAGCTTCGCGCCCGCCCGGCGTGGCCGGCCCGGGCTGGGCCCGGATCACTCCGGGTAGGGCGGCGGATCCCGTCGTGGCCGGGTCATCGAGACCATGATCTGGCCAAAGCCGGTGTCCTCGTCGTCCTCGTCGTCGAGCAGGCCGGCCACCGACTCCAGCTCGGTCTCATCGTCCTCCGGCTGGGTCACGCCACCCGGCGGCGGGCCGGGCCGGGGCGGCGGGGCCGGGCGCGGCGTCGGCCGCGGGGCCTGCTGGGCGCCGGTCACCAGGTGCCCCTGGATCCACTGGAAGTAGCTGATCCAGGCCGAGCCGAGCGTGGTGGACCACTCGTCGTCGGCCAGTTCGCGCACCGCGCGCAGCAGCGCGTGGGCCAGGCCCAGGTACTGGGTCTCGGGAAAGCCCGCCAGCTCATTGACTGCGCCCAGCCGGCGCAGCGCGCCGGCCACCACATGGGCCGGCTCGTCGGTCAGCGCCGCCCACAGCAGGGCCTGCACGGTCCGCTGGCAGAACGACCAGTCGTCCTCAGAAAGGTCGCCGGGCAGATCTGGGATCAGGCTGCTGACCTCGTAGTGCAGCTGCTCGGCGAACACGTCCTCCTGCCGGGTCAGCCGGGCCGCCGTCGGGCGGATCACGCGCAGCACTCCCGGATCGGGCGGGGCGAACGATGTGCTCTGGTTCAGGTCGCCCATCATGGCCAATTCCCCTTCCGGCTACTTCTGCGCCACCGGCCGCCCGTGCTGGAGTCCGTCCTATCCTGCCTTAGCCGTGGCTGCCCCGTTCCGCACCCACCCCAGTCAGTGCGCGCACCTGGATCCGCGCGAACCTGGCCGGGTCGCTGGGCTGCCGGTCGGTCACCGACCCTAGCCAGCCTAGGAAGAAAGCTAGCGGGATGGAGACAATGCCCGGATTATCCAGCGGGAAGAACGCGAAGTTGATGTGGGTGTCGGCGATCAGCGACAGGCTGGCGCCGGTAGCCGGGTCCACCTGGCCGGAGACGACCGGGGAGAAGACGATCAGGCCAACCGAGATGATGAGCCCGCCGTAGATGCTCCACAGCGCGCCGCGCGCGGTGAACCGCGGCCAGAACAGCGAGTAGATGATCGACGGCAGGTTGGCCGACGCCGCGACCGCGAACGCCAGCGCGACCAGGAACGCCACGTCCAGGTTCTTGGCGTACATGCCGCCGACCACCGCCAGGATGCCGATCACCACCGCGGTGATCCGGGCCACCCGGACCTCCTCGCGGGGCCCGGCCTCCCCGCGGCGCATCACGCTGGCGAACACGTCATGCGCGAACGACGCGCTGGCCGTGATGGTCAGCCCCGCCACCACGGCCAGAATGGTGGCGAAGGCGACCGCGGCCACCGTGGCCAGCAGCAGGGTCCCGCCCAGCTTGAACGCCAGCAGTGGCACGGCCGAGTCGGCCTTGCCCGGGGCGGCTTCGATCTGCCTGGCCCCCACCAGCCACATCGCGCCGAAGCCGAGCACCAGGGTGGACAGGTAGAACAGCCCGACCAGCCACACCGTCCAGACGATGCTGCGCCGGGCTTCCTGGGCGTCCGGCACCGTGTACAGCCGCATCAGCACGTGCGGCAGCCCGGCCGTGCCCAGGATCAGCGCCAGCGCCAGCGAGATGAAGTTGAACTTGGCCGCGGTGCTGACCCCGTACTCCAGCCCCGGGCCGAGCACCGCGTTCCCGGCCGGGCTGGACGCGGCCGCGTCGTGCAGCAGGGCGGACAGGCTGAACCCGGCCCGGTCCAGCACCCACGCGGTGATCAGCGCGGCCCCGATGGCCAGCAGGATCGCCTTGACGATCTGCACCCAGGTGGTGCCCTTCATCCCGCCGACCAGCACATAGAAGATCATCAGCAGCCCGACGGCGGCGATCGTGATGTCCTGGCCCCGGGTGCTGTTCACCCCCAGCAGCAGGCTGACCAGCGCGCCCGCCCCGGCCATCTGGGCCAGCAGGTAGAACAGGCTGATCGTGAGCGCCGACACGGCCGCGGCCGCGCGCACCGGCACCGCGTGCAGCCGCAGGTCGAGCACGTCGCCCGTGGTGTACCGGCCGGTGTTCCGCAGCGGCCCGGCCACCAGCAGCAGGACGACCAGCCAGGACACCAGGAAGCCGATGGAGTACAGGAAACCGTCGTAGCCCTCCAGGGCAATGGCCCCGGCGATGCCCAGGAATGACGCGGCCGACAGGTAGTCACCGCCGATCGCGATGCCGTTCTGCGGCCCGGTGAAGGCGCGGCCACCGGCGTAATAGTCGGTGGTGGTCCGGTTCTTCCCGGCCGCGCGGAGCGCGATGACCAGCGTGACCAGGACGAAGAACGCGAAGATAACCAGGTTGATGGCGGGCTTGCCAATGACCTCAGCCGCCAGCACCCCCCGGGCCGCCAACCCCGTCACCGCCCTCGGCCCGCGTCCAGCCGTTCCCGTAGCCGCCCGGCCAGCGGGTCGAGTCTCCGCCGCGCCCAGCGGTTGTAGCCCAGGGCGATGGCGAACGTGGACACGAACTCCAGCACGCCGAAGCACAGCCCCACGTTCACCGCGCCGACCACGCTGGTCCGCATGAACCCCGGCGCGAACACGGCCACCAGCACGTACAGGAAGTACCAGCCGATGAACAGGACCGTCACCGGGACCACGACCGAGGCAAAGCGCCGGCGCAGCGTCCTGAACTCCCGGCTGCGGTGCACGACCTCGTAACCGCTTGCCGTGCCACGGGATTGCGTGACGGACATGCCGCGTTCCTCTCCGAGCAGCACGGTACATCCGTCGTTGTGCGCACTTAGGTACTTCGCACTAATACACTATTTTTTAAGCATTCTTGACCCAGAGTACCGGTTACCGGACCGTACAGTAATACGGTCATCCGGGCAGATAAGGGATAAAAGCCGCAGCCAGATCGGCCAGAAGGTATGGCGCCCTAACCAAAAAGTAACCCCGTCGGCAATCCCCGCGAAATCGCGATCGCAATCACCCGCCGAATGGCACTTTACCCCCCCGAAAACACCCCCCCTAAACCCACCGCTCCGGCCGGACGTGGTTCCGGCAGGGCGCGAGTCCGGCAGGGCGCGAGTCCGGCAGGGTGGACCGGGCGGGCGACTTAGCATGCGAGCCGTACGGGTTCCCGCCCGATTTATCCCGGTTCTGGCGCGCGAGGCGCATGCTAAGTCGCCGGCCACCTGGCCGGCTTACCCCGGCCCAACCACGCTGATGTTTCGCTCATGACCCTGCACCAGCCTCTGGCAGCACATCGCTACATCCACCCGCCGGGCCGGGGTGGATACCACGCGACCAGGCCGCCAGCTACCTCCGGATGACGCTAACCGGCGCGGGCACTCACTGGCGCCAGCCCCGGGCAGGGGGTAAGCCAGGGCATTGCGCCCTGGCCACAGCGATCGGTTGATCATGATGGGTTACCGCTGGCTGGCTGGGGGTTAGCCTGCGGGGATGGTGGAGGACCGGGGTGAGCTGGCTGGGCACCCGGATCAGGAGCGGTGGGATGCCCGGTATGCCGGGTCCACACCGTCGTTCCGGCCGCATCCACTGGCCGAACAGCTACTCGGCCCCGTTCCCGGCGGCTCGGGCGCGCCGTCTGGCTCGGGCGCGCCGTCTGGCTCGGGCGCGCCGTCTGGCTCGGGCGCGCCGGCCCGCCCGGACCTGCCGGAGGGGCTGGTATCCGACGGGCCGGTGGCCGATCTGGCCTGCGGGCCGTCGGGTACCGCGCTGCTGGCGGCCGCGCGCGGGCGGCAGGTGACCGCCGTCGACGTGTCCGCCGTCGCCCTGGGACTGCTGGGCCAGGAGGCGCGGCGGCGCGGGCTGGCTGACCGGATCACCCTGGTGCATGCGGACCTGGCCAGCTGGCGCCCGGGCCCGGCGGGTTATGCGCTGGTGCTGTGCACCGGTTTCTGGGACCCGGCCGTGTTCGCCGTGGCGGTCCGGGCCGTCACAGACGGCGGCCTGCTCGGCTGGGAGGCGTTCACCGAAGCCGCCCGGCAGGCCCGGCCCGCGCTCAACCCGGCCTGGTGCCTCGGTCCCGGCGAGCCCGCCACCCTGCTGCCCAGCGACTTCACCGTGCTCGAACAGCAAGACGTCCCCAGCCCGGACCACGGCGACCGCCGCCGCCTCCTCGCCCGTCGCCTGCAGATCCGCGCCACCCAGGGCTGAACCCGGGACCCAGCGCGGGCCGCCCACCGGGCGCTCAGCCGGCCGGATGCCAAAATGGCCGACATGGTTTCCCAGATCACCGGCCCGGCCCGGCCCGGCCCGCTGTCCGGACTGCTCGTCGCGGATTTCGCCCGGGTGCTGGCCGGCCCGTACTGCACCATGCTGCTGGCCGACCTGGGCGCCGACGTGATCAAGGTGGAGAGCCCGGCCGGCGAC
>Ga0335085_10005041_pt1 | contig 21497 bp, 20 predicted proteins | sample Lox_Sample_45_FD_206712 | JGI IMG/M metagenome (GOLD analysis project Ga0335085, IMG submission 206712) | Soil microbial communities from Loxahatchee National Wildlife Refuge, Florida, United States - Lox_Sample_4.5 | ecosystem: Environmental > Terrestrial > Soil > Wetlands | place: USA...
GTCTGGGTTTCAAACCCTGGTGAGGTTCTTCGTTTGTCATCGAATTGAGCCGCATGATCCACCGCTTGTGCAAGTCCCCGTCTATTCCTTTGAGTTTTAATCTTGCGATCGTACTACCCAGGCGCATAACTTAACGCGTTAGCTTCGCCACGAAGAGGGTCGATACTCCTCATAGCCAGTTATGATCGTTTAGGGCGTGGACTACCGGGGTATCTAATCCCGTTCGATTCCCACGCTTTCGTGTTTCAGCGTCAGGAGTGCGCCAGTAAAGTGCCTTCGCATTTGGTGTTCCCCACAATATCAACGGATTTCACCCCTACACTGTGAGTTCCCTTTACCTCTCGCATCCTCTAAGCTCAGCCGTTTCTCCCGCATTCCACAGGTTAAGCCTGCGGGCTTTTACGAAAGACTAACTAAGCCGCCTACACACCCTTTACGCCCAGTGATTCCGGGTAACGCTTGAGGCCTCTGTATTACCGCTCCTGCTGGCACAGAGTTAGGAGCCTCTTATTCATGGGGTAACGTCAATTACTTCCTCCCCCATAAAAGGTTTTTACGTCCCGAAGGACTTCATCAACCACGCGGCGTCGCTCCATCAGACTTTCGTCCATTGTGGAAGATTCTCGACTGCAGCCACCCGTAGGTGTATAGCCCGTGTCTCAGTGCTATCGGTGGGGGTCAGCCTCTCAGCTCCCCTAAGCGTCATAGCCTTGGTAGGCCGTTACCCTACCAACTAGCTGATGCTGTACAGGCCGCTCAAAGAGCGGATTGCTCCTTTAGAGTCTCCTCACCATCGGGAATTACCTACTCTTTCGAATAGCTATGCCCGACTCTTCGGTGCGTACCTGTATATTACTACCTCGTCTGCCGGTTACCTTGCGGTCCCCTTGACTTGCATGCCTTATCCACGCCGCCAGCGTTCACCCTGAGCTAGGATCAAACTCTGAACATAAGATTCATGACTGAATCCATAACTCGAGAAAACGGAACAAGAGAAAAATAACTTTCCTCTTGCTTGCCTGCCCCCGGAAAGGAGCAGGTCTTGCTGGTGTGATCTTCCCCTCACACGAAAAAGCATCGCGAAGCAAACGAACGAAGTTCGTAATGCTTTTTCGTGTGCGGGGTTTTTATTCGAATATTGTCAAAAAACAAACCGCCGAGCGGCGGGTCTCTTAGAACTAGAGATGAATCCACGCTCATGCAGTCATGTCAGCCAGTATATACGAACTGAAGCGGATGTCAAATGAAGAAAAACGGCTATACCGAGGCTTTTTTAAGCGCCTCCTCAACCTTGGCAAAGAGCTCTTCGGGGGTGCCGTCGTTGGTGAGGGTCACGTCGGCCATCTCGCGCACGGCGGCAAGATTTTGCTTATTGGGATCGTCCGAGTGCATTTCCTGTTCCTCGTTGGCCTTAAACTGCTCAAAAGAGACCGCGTCAGTTTCGGTGGCGCGCTTCACGGCACGCTGATAGCGCATGCCGATATCGGCATCGACCGCCCAGAGTTTCGCTCCTTTTGACTTGAGGAGTTGCGCCTCGCCAATGGTGCGGATGGATTCAATCACTACGTCTTTTTGTTTGAGTACGTGCGTCTGTGACGCTGCTTCATTGAGTAGCCACTCGACGGCCCAGCTCGGGCTATGATGTTCGGCGCGCAGGTCATTGGCGACCCTGATGAGATTGTCGCGGTTGAGCATGAGCCCGCGGCGCACCACCTCGCCCGCGAGCAGGTTGCGCACGGAGAGGTAGGTAAAGTTATGTTTCTTAACGAGATATTCCGCGACGGTACCCTTTCCCGCGCCCAAGGTTCCCGTGATGCCGATGATCATTTTTTGATTCTAGCAGAAAAGAAGAGGCCCGCGCTACGCGCGGGCCCGAGTTGGTTGTATACGCTACAACAAGCGGCGGCTTTTGAGGTATATTCCGCATACCTAGCATTGAGCCAATGTCGTCGGCTTCTTTGCATCCCACGGCCGCTATTTCAGGAGCGGCATCTGTACATCGAGGTCCGTTGTTCACATCAGACGAGATACCTGAGGGAGCATTTTTCAGTGAGGCCTTAAAAAACGCCCAAAACCCCGCCAACGCATGAGTGAGGATGTGCAAACATCTTGCGACCAAAGGCCCGGATGCTTGGCGACCCGCTCATGACCACTGTTTTGCCTTGGGTGCCGAGACGGCAATCGGCGCAAATGGCAGTTCCATTCTAACAGAAAAGAAGAGGCCCGCGCTACGCGCGGGCCTAAGATTCATTTGTATACCGTTGTCCGTGCTACGGCAGAGAGTCGTATGGGCAACAATCCCCCATCGCGTGGCACAAATGTCTGCATGATGTCGTCCGGATGTTTCCAGAACCTGTCGAAAAACAGAGCGTCCGGGCTCACCTGCGGGATTGTATCCACAGAGAACTCCCTGCCATGCCGCAAGATATATTTGTATCCATCGCGCACGAGCACGTACGGCATAAACCGGCAGATCTGTGCAACCTCCTCCTTTTCATTTTTTGGATGAGCCAGGAGAATTTCAGCTATCTCAAGATTAGACCTTAGGAGCCGCTCCCGAACATGATCGGCAATGAGGCGACCCTGGGTATGCTCGATCTCGTGGACGATCATCCCGACAACGTTCTGGCTCATGTCATCCCAAGGGCTGCCGTTTACAAATATCTCGGTTTTCTTTTCGCCTTTGAGCGAAAAGTACGACAAGGTTAGTTTGTTAGGCCTCCCCAGAAACACCATGGGATGTATTTTCTTTTTTTTGTGGATGAGGAATATGTTGCCGCACGCATCCCGTTGTGCACGCAGACCTGAACTCCGTACGATTCGGGGATTGATGAAAGGCCGGAGCCGAGCTCCTTGCCGGACTACGATCACCGGTAAAAGTTCAGCAGGCGCCGCAAGATTTTGTGGCGCCACTGCCAAGTACTTAAACGCTTTGCCTGCGTCGCGCAGCTGCGCCACTATCGTCGAGTAGTTCTTATGCTTGTCGTGTGGGCGCGACGGTGTCCTGATGCGCTCAAACTCGTCGAAGAAGTTCGGGGTTCCAAGCGCCATGGCGCCCTCCTGTGTTGGTTCGTCTGCGGGGAGTCTACTCTATTTTGAGCGGCGCTGCCACTGTTCCCAACTCACCAAAAGCGGCGAGGCCAAGAAAATCGAAGAGTAGGTGCCGGCGACCATGCCCACAATAAGCGTGAGCGAGAAGTCGCGCGTAGTCTCGGGGCCCAAGAAATAGAGCGCCACGAGCACGATGACCACGGTGAGGCTGGTGTTAATTGAGCGCGCCAGCGTCTGCCAGATGCTCATACTCACTACTTCGGCAAAGCTGTCCGGCTTGCGCGAGACGTCGTTTTTGGTGAGGTTTTCGCGGATGCGGTCAAAGACGACGATAGTATTGTTGATTGAAACGCCCAAGAGGGTCAGAAGCGCCACAATAAAGAGCGAGTCAACCTCGGCGCCGGTGAGGTAGCCCAGCAGCGCAAAGAGGCCCGTGGGAATGAGAATGTCGTGCACCAGGGTCACGATGGCAATGATGCCGTATTTCCACGACGCGACGGGCTTCGACACATGGCGGAAGGCAAACGCAATAAAGAGGATGATACACACGGCGACGAGCCCCAGCGCGATGAGCCCTTTGTTGAGCAGTTCGGCCCCGATGACGGGACTCACCGAAGTGAACTGATCCTCGTGCATGGGTCCGAGCGCCCCGAGCGCGCTTTCAAGCGCGTTCTTTTCATCATTGGTGAGCGCGCGCGTGCGCAGAATGAAGCCGCTCGTGCCCGTGGGCTGGGCGCGCACCTCACCCAAATTAAGAGGGGCCGCGGCCGCTTCAACCTGCGCCACGGTGGGCGTCGTTGAAGCATAAGTAACCTGCAGAAGCGAGCCGCCGGTCAGATCAATGCCCGGTTTAAGCCCCCACACGCCGAGCGCCGCAATCGCTAACAGCGATATGACGGCCGGTACGAGCAGAAAATATGTTTTGTAGCGCATCATACGGTTATTTGAGGCCCGAGCGCATCAAAAAACGCCCCACCGCCCGCTCCCCTTTGACGCCCAGCGCCAAGAGGAACGTGCGGGAAATGGTAATGGCGCTGAACATTGAAACGACAACGCCCAGGCCGAACACGAGCGCAAAGCCCTTGATGATGGACGTGCCGAGCCAGAACAGAATGACGCTCGCGATTATGTGCGCGATATTGGAGTCGCGGATGGCGAGCCACGCGCGGGCAAAGCCCTCGCGGATGGCGTCTTCGGTCTTTTTACCCGCAGCGAGCTCCTCTTTCATGCGCTCGGCGATGAGTATGTTGGCATCGACCGCCAATCCCACCGAAAGGATAAAACCGGCGATGCCCGCGGCGGTCAAAACCACCGGGATGAGTTTAAAGAGCGTGAGCATCAAGACGGTGTAAATGGCCAGGGACACGACCGCCACGAGCCCCGGCAGGCGGTACCAGAGAATCAAAAAAACGGAAAGCGCGATGAAGCCCACGAGCCCCGCCGCGAGCCCGGCGGCAAGCGCTTTGTCGCCGAGCGTAGCGCCGACGGTCTGCGTCGAGGCGAGCGTAATGGGCACCGGAAGGGCGCCGAGGTTGAGATTGGTCGCGAGCGCTTTGGCGGTTTGAGCGGTGAAGTTGCCGGAGATGACGGCCTGGCCGTTGTCTATTTTTTCTGAAATCGTGGGAGCGGAGATAAGCTTGCCATCCAAAAAGATGCCGAGCTCTTTGCCGACGTTCTGGTCGGTAATCTGCGAGAAAAGCTTGCTGCCTTCGCTGTTGAACGTGACCTGCACCAGGGGCTGGCTCACGAGCGAGCTGCCGTTGGTACCTCCAAATTGCAGCGACGCCGAGGAGAGATATTCGCCCGTGAGGCCGGTATCCTCAAACGCGTTGAGATTGACACTACCGTCGGGATTGGTGGTTGAGGCCTCAAAGCCCGGCTTCACGAGCATGAAATCGAGCGTGGGCGTCTGCCCGATGAGCGCTTCGGCGCGGTTAACATCGGTGATGCCGGGCAGGTCGATGATGAGGCGGTACTGCCCCGTACCCAGGGCGCCGCCCTGCGCCGTTTGCACCACGGGCTCCGAGACGCCGAAGGCATTGACGCGCCGCTCGATGACCGTCTGCAGGGCGCCGAGCGCATCGTTGACCTGGCTGCTTGAGAGCTTGCTCGTGTCGGCGTTATAGATGAGTTCCGTGCCGCCGGAGAGATCGAGCCCGAGTTTGAAGGCGAAGTTGCCGTGTTGGGTTTTGTATACGAAAAAGCCCAAGCCGGCGGCCGCAATGAGCACCAAGACTGCCACATATCGTACCCAAAACATGGCTCAAACAGTAACAAAGATACAAAATTTTACAACTGGTCCAAAATTTTCTACCATACGTTAGCTCGCTCCCGAAGGGTCGCATGGTGGTACGGCTCGCAAGGCCCCCATAGCTTCGCAGACGACTGATCCCGGCTTCTCTTTTGAAAGACAGCGCCGAAAAAACGCATCGTGAGAGCTCAACGATGCGGGACGGCAGGTTGTGCCCTAAGCCAACAGGAAGAATAGAAAATGCCGGACGAGCAAAACGCAACTGCCCTGGACCGCTAGGTTCAGGGCTTTATTTTTGTAATTTTGCCAAAATAAAAAGATTCTTAAAGAGCATCGCCACGGCAATGGGTCCGACTCCGCCGGGGACGGGCGTAAAAATCGAGGCGACTTCGGCGCATTTTGGATCGGCGTCGCCGCTGAGCCTGCCCACATCCTCCGAAGTCCCCGCGTCTATTAAAATGACGCCTTCTTTGAGCATCTGCGGCTTCACCAGGCCCGGCTCGCCCGAGCCCAAGACAACGATATCTGCGTCAAAAAGCTCCGCGAGCGAACCTGTGGTCTCCGTAATGACGCTCACCCGGGCCCCCACATCGCGCAAAAGTGCCGCTGCAGGCGCGCCCACGAGTCTCCCCGCGCCCACGATTACGGCTTTCTTGCCCGCAGCGGCGACATGTTGGCGCACGAATATTTCTGCAATGGCTTCGGCAACGGGCGGGCGCACTATGCGGCCGCCGCCTATCGCGTCGGCGTCCTTCCCGGGCGGGATGGCGGCGAGCACCGTTTCGGTACCAACGTCCGCAGGGAGCGGCAACTGCGCGATGACCGCCTCGCTGCGAGCCAAGAGCCGCTCCAGCGCGCGCAACGCCTGCGGCGTCGTGGCATTTGGTGAAAGCGTCTCACGCACCACCACCACGCGCAACTTGTCCGCCAGCCGCTCCTTTATTTTGACGAACGATGCCGACGCCGCATCCTCTGCGCCCATCAACACTCCGAGCCGCAGCCGCGCGGGCAGCGTCGCGCGCTCGCGCGCGAGCTCTTCGAGTATGTTCTGCGATATTTTCTTGCCGTCAACCAGCATGCGGCTCATCCTAGCATTAAAAAATTAGGGCGGCCATGAAGGCCGCCCTTGGGTTATGCGGGAAGAAGCGTTTGAGACCGCTCCCACTGCCACTGGTGGCGGATCATCACCTCGAGATTGTCGAAGCGTGGCTGCCACTGAAGCACCCGGCGCAGCTTGCCGGCATCGGCGACAACGGCGGTCGGATCGCCTTCTCTACGCCCTTCCAAACGCAGAGGAATACGCGTTCCGGTCACGTGCCACGCCGCCTTATGTACCTCAAACACCGAGTAGCCGTGGCCGTAGCCAACGTTAAACGTGTCCGAAGCACCGCCTTCTTCAAGATGGCGCAGGGTCTTAAGGTGCGCGTCGACGAGATCCTCTACGTGGATGTAGTCGCGCACCGCCGTGCCGTCCGGCGTCGGATAATCCGTCCCGAAAATGGGCAGATAATCCTTGCCGTTGGGTTTCTTCCCCCGCGCGACGGCGAGCGCCGTGCGGATGAGATGCGTCGGGTGCTCTTCAAGCGTATAGCCCCGCCGCCCCTCCGGGTCGCATCCCGCCACATTGAAGTAGCGCAGAATGGCGAAGGAGCCGCGCGTCCATAGCCGCGCGAGGTCCTGCTCGGTGTGCAGCTTGCTTTCGCCGTACGGCGAAAGCGGCCGGGTCGGCGCATCTTCCCGCACCGGCACCATCTGCGGCTGGCCGTAGACGGATGCGGAGGATGAGAAGATGAAGTGCGGCACCCGGTTATAGTGGGCACATTCGATGAGCGCGCGCGAATACCGCCTATTGACCCGGTCATACAGCTCCGGGTTTTGCTGCGATTCTTCAACGCGAATGAAGCCGGCGAAGTGCATGATCGCCTTCACTTTATGGCGGGCGATGAGCGATGACACCAACTCGGCGTCATCCACGCTCCCTTCGACAAATTCCGCCCGCTTCGGGACCCGCTCAAGCGAGCCGCGTGAAAGGTCATCGAGCACGACCACCTTGCGCCCCTCTTCAAGGAGCGCGGCGGCGGCATGGCTGCCGATATAGCCGGCACCGCCGGTCACGAGCACGGTCATAGATTCCCCCTTTAGAATGAATCTTCTGCGATGAAGCCTAACACAGGCTCCTCAAAGAACCAAAACTGCCTTCTTATACCCCGCTGCGGGTAAAAAGTTTCTTAAGCGTCTTGAGTGCGATGACCGCGTCGAGCAACAGCGAGCGGTGCTTGAGATAGTAGAAATCGTAGGAGAGCTTTTCGCGCGTCGCTTCGACAGCCTGCCCGTGGTGAGGATGGTTGTCATGGTAGAGCTGCGCCCAGCCCGAGAGCCCCGGCTTGATGATATGGCGCACCTGGTAGTACGGAATTTCTTTTTCATAGAGCGTAACACCCGAGGGAAGCTCCGGCCGCGGCCCGATAAGCGAAAGATCTCCGCGCACTATATTCCACAGCTGGGGGAGCTCGTCGAGCCGCGTGATGCGCAAAAATCTTCCGACGCGGGTTACCCGGTTGCCCGTCATGCCGCGGCTCAGATCCGTTTCGTTGCGCAGCATGCTGCGGAACTTGCGTATGCGCACGGTGCGCCCGCCCTCCCCAACACGCTCCTGCACGATAAAGACCGGACGCCCGCTCTCAAGCGCTATGGCGAGTGCAATAAAGGGATACAGCGCGAGCGAGATGGCGCCGGCAAAGCCGGCGATGACTACATCCATGAGCCGCTTGAGCGGATCATAGAGCGTATGCGCGTAGCGGGAGACGTTGCGTGCTATCCAGCGGTCGTCTATGTGCGGGAGCGAGACGCGCCCGAACACCTCTTCGTAGAGGCTCATCGCGTCGACGAAACGCACACCCTCGTTGAGGTAGTTATAGAGCTCGGGGAAGGCTCCCGCCACACGCGGGTCGTTGAAATCGGCGATCACGAAGCGCGGATGCCGCGCACGCATGAGATCTTTGACGGCCGCGGCAACGGAGGGTGTTTTGTCCGGAGACACAATGGCGTCGATGCGCGCGGGCGCGCGGGGAGCTTCGCCGATAGCCCGCGCAAGCTCGTCCATTTCCCTGCCTTCGCCTACGAGAATAGCCGCCTCCTGTCGCTGAAAACCCAGACGCGGGAAGAGGAACGCGCGCCACAACAGCTCAAGCAGGAATGAAACGCCGAGATAAATGGCGAGCACTGTCTTAGGCTCGATACCGAAAACCGGAATGAGAAAAAAGAACAGCGCGGCAATGATGACGTTCACCACCTGGGCGACCAAAAGCGTCGCCGAGATGAGCCGGCGCTCGAGAATGATTGAGCGGCTCTCATAAAGCCCGGCAATGAAGAAGACGATTATCCAGACGACGAACAGGAGTGAAAACGGTACGAGGTGCTCCATAAAAAGCCCGGGTGAGGGAGCCTCAAGCGCGCGCAAAAAGAGCGTCAGCCACAGTGCCGCGATGAAGGCGAGCACGTCGCCCGCAAAAAGGATGAGCGTCCGGGGGCGGAAGGTATTCATGGAAAATCGGATATATAATACAACAAAATGAATAAAAAGAAAGTTTTGTTCGTGATTACAAAAAGCAACTGGGGCGGCGCCCAGCGCTATGTGTTTGACCTGGCCACCCACCTGCCCAAAGAGCAATTTGAGGTTTCGGTGGCGCTCGGCGGGAGCGGCTTACTCGTCCAAAAATTGGAGCAGTCAGGAATTAAAACGCATGTCCTGAATGCCATGCAACGGGACGTTGCTTTTATACAAGACGTGCGCGCATTTTTTGAACTCTACCGCCTCTTTAAAAAAGTGCGGCCGGACGTGGTGCATCTCAACTCAAGCAAGGCCGGCGGCGTGGGCGCGCTCGCGGCGCGCTTGGCGGGAGTGCCAAAAATAATCTTTACCGCGCACGGCTGGCCGTTTTGGGAACCGCGCAATCCCTTCTCGCGTTCATTAATCTGGCTGGCAAGTTGGGCCACCGTGCTCCTGTCGCACAAAACCGTTGTTATCTCAAACTACGACCTGCGCGTCGCGCAGCGTATGCCGTTTTGCAAAAATAAAATTGTGCGCATTTATAACGGCATTGAATCAAATTTTTCCGAACAACTTGAACCGGGAAATTTAATTCGAGATTCCTTTCCTAAAGATGTGCGCATTGTAGGAACAATTGGTGAACTGAACAAAAATAAAAATCAGATTGCTTTAATTGAAGAGGCGAGAACAAAACCCGACATGTATGTTGCTATCTGCGGCGATGGAGAAAACCGCCTGTTTTTGAAGAAAAAAATTGAAGAATATGGACTTGAGAAGCGGGTCATATTATTTGGCTTCGTTGAGCCACGGATGGTGCTTAAGGGATTTGATGTCTTCGCCCTTCCGTCGCTTAAGGAAGGGCTGCCGTATGTATTGCTTGAGGCGCGCGCGGCGGGCCTGCCTATCGTGGCCAACCGGGTGGGCGGCGTGGGTGAAATTTTAGACGCAAAAGACCTCAGCGAATTTTCGCTCGAGAAAATGGTCTCACAAACCGCGGCGCTGTATCAGACTTCGTCGTAACCGCCCGCGAATTCGCGGCCGAGGGCAAAGCGCGGCACGGCGCGTCCGTAGCGCGCCATGCCCGAAAGCATGCCGAGCGCCAGAAACTCGGCTAAGAGGTGGCTGCCGCCGTAGCTCATGAAGGGGATGGTCGTGCCGGTTACCGGCAGGACGCCCATGTTGATACCCACATGCAACACAAAGTGCGCCAAAAAATAAAACAGGACGCCGAGCGCAAAGAGTGTTTCAAAGTTGCTCTCGCCGCGCGCCGCCGCGCGCAATATCCGCCAAAACAAAACTCCAAAAAGCGAAAATACGATGAGTATTCCCACAAATCCCCATTCTTCACTAAATGCGGCGAACACAAAATCGGTTTGATACTCGGGTAAAAAGCGCAGTTTGCTTTGGGTGCCGTAGCCTATGCCCTTCCCCACCAACTCTCCAGAGCCAACCGCCACCATCGACTGGTAGGCATTGTATCCCGCGCCCTGGAGCGATGCGGTCGGGTTGATGAACGAAATGATACGCTCCTTTTGATACTGATGAAAGCCGAACGACCACAACCCGGCGAAGACGAGCGCCCCTGCGGCGAGCACTGTGGCGAGGTGTCGCAGGGAGAGACCCGACACAAGCACGAGTCCCAACCAAATGAGGAAGATGATAATCGCGCCGCCGAAATCCGGCTGCAGCGCCACCAGCACAAAGACGATGGCCGCGTACACGCCCGAAATGAGGATGTGGCGGAAGTTGCGTATCTCGATGTGCCTGCGGGAGAAATACTTGGCGAGCGCGATGATGAGTGCGAGCTTGGTGAACTCGACGGGCTCAATACCCAAAGGGCCGAGCGACACCCAGCTTTTGGCTCCCTTGATGGCGGTGCCTAACATGAGGAGTAAAAAGAGCGGAATGATGAGGATGCCGTATATCCAGGCGGCCACGCTTGAGCGGCGCAAGAAGCGCCAGTCTATGAACGCCGCGCCGAAAAATACCGCTACGCCGAGCGCTACCCACAGAAGCTGGCGGTAAAAGAGCGTATCCTGTCCGCTGAAGGAGTTAAACGTGAGGAGTCCGAGCACGGCGAGCGAAAGCGCCGCCGTGAGTGCGACCCAGTCGATATGCGATTTTTGTCGGGTTATATCCAAGTTCAGCCTATTTCAGAACGACGGCAAGACGGAAATCTCTGCTTTCACGACCGGGCCCTGCGGCACTTCGATGCCCGCAGGCCAGGTGAAGATGACGGGCGCACTGGAGCGTGCGGGTACGCTCATGACGCTTTTACTTGCGGCGCGGGCCACGCCGCCGGCGTCGTAGAGTATGGCGGCAACGGTGATGTTCGGCGCATCGGCAAAGGCATTGTTGTTGATGGTCGCGGAGAGACTTGTGTAGTCGGCATTATGCGAAGGCTGCGCTATGGTGGGAATAATGTAGTTTTGCTGCGGGATTTTTTGCCACACAGGAGTAGCCGAGAACGCAAAGAGCGTGCGCGCCACTGCGCGCGTACCCGTATTAATACCCGTTTCAATAATGGGGATGTCGACGACGGGCGGCAGATCCATCATGCCGTCACGCTCGACAATAAGCTGATTGTTGGCGTCAAAAAGTTGAAAAGAGTACTGCACCGCCTTGGCTCCCGCGCCGGGATTATTATTTTCAATATAGGCGGCGGCGGTGTAGCTTGAGGGGCCGGTGCGGAACGCGCGGCTCCAGAGCAGCGTGGGCGCGTGCGCCTGGTCGGCGCAGATTAAGGCGCAACTGCCGCCACAGTCCACTCCCGATTCGTCGCCGTTTTGTTTGCCGTCAAAGCATGAAGGCGGAATGCTGAAGAAAGCATTCCACGCCCACACAAGAAGCACGAGGAGCACGATCGCCGCGACCGCATAGTACATCATCTGTCTCCTCCCGCTCCAGCTCAGCGCCATATGCCGCTATTCTACCTCAAAAGAAAAAACTCCGCCGAGGCGGAGTAATGGCTGGAGGGTGTGAGATTAGGATACTCACTCGCCGTTAAAGGCAGTGTTAGCTGCCCCGGACGCCGTCTGACCCCGGCAGGTTTGATGCCGCGGATGCTGGCAACCTGCGTGCGAGCCATGGGACGGACCCTCCTCGCGCGAAGTGGACGCCGTAGCGTCTTCATTAAACAGCGGCCATTGCTCGCCACTGCCCCTCGCACTTCTCAAAAGAGCTTCGTTTTAATTGTACACGAAAACAAAACCCCCGGCCGCAAGCGGCCGGGGTTTGATTTTAAAAACTCAATAAGGCCATCGAGATTTTTTTGTCAGGAACAAAAAAATTACTCCCACAACAATTACTGCTAATCCTGATTCCACATATATATTGCCAGAACCTGCCAAATCATATGGGAGAAGTCCTAAGAATACTAAACATATACCGAGGACCACACCAGTAATACCTAAACCTCGCATAATTTGCCTTGCGACTTCCATCACTGCAAATTTTAGCACTTATTTTAGACCCTCTACTCTGGCGGCTAGCTACTCTCGCATGGTTGTACCCACACTACCATCGCCGCTACGGGGCTTAACTTCCGTGTTCGGTATGAGAACGGGTGTGACCCCCGCGCCAAGCCACCAAAATATAAGGTCCAAATAATTTGCGAGCTTCATAGAGGAGAGGAGGGCGAGTAACCGGATCTCCCCAGTTTTTTAACTCCGCCCGTCATTTCTGACAGAGAGCCCCGCACGAGCATGGCATTCACCGCAGCGTACTGATCTGCGATTACTATTCCAGACTCACCTCCTCAACGAAACTCACAAACTTACTTTTCAAACAACAAATTATTGCGGTTCCCAACTCTTTCTTCGCCAGAGAAAGAAACATCGATCAATTAGTACTCCTCGGCTGAACACCTTGCGGTGCGTACACCTAGAGCCTATCAACGTCGTCATCTCCGACGGATCTTAACGATTCCTCATCTCTGAGCTGGCTTCGCGCTTAGATGCTTTCAGCGCTTATCCTTTCCGGACATAGCTACCCAGCGGTCCTCCTGGCGGAAGAGCTGGCAGACCAGCGGTCCGTTCACCCCGGTCCTCTCGTACTAGGGGCAAACCTCATCAAGAATCAACGCCTGCAGTAGATAGGAGACCAACCTGTCTCACGACGGTCTGAACCCAGCTCGCGTACCATTTTAATTGGCGAACAGCCAAACCCTTGGGAGCTTCTCCACCCCCGGGATATGGTGAGCCGACATCGAGGTGCCGAACTCCGCCGTCGCTATGGACGCTTAGGCGGAACTAGCCTGTTATCCCCAGAGTAGCTTTTGTCAGATAATCTTCCACGGCGTCTAATACCCATGGTCGGTTCACTTTGTCCTACTTTCGTACCTGCTCGGCATTCACGCCTCGCAGTCAAGCACCCATTTGCCAATGCGCTATCGGCACGGTTTCCATTCGCGCCTAGGGTACCTTGATGAACTCCTCCGTTACTTTTTAGGAGGATAGCGCCCCACTAAAACTGCCTACCAGATACTGTCTCGACAAGGTTTTGCCCTGCCGGTTAGCACATACAACTAGAAAGAGTGGTATTTCACTGACGAGTAGATTCCAGCCGAGACCGAAACCATCAAACCTCTCCCACCTATGCTACGCAGTCACGTCGTAGGTGCAATATCAAGCTACAGTAAAGCTTCTGGGGTCTTTTCGTCTATCTGCAGGTAACCGGCATCTTCACCGGTATTGTATTTTCACCGAGCGGTACTCCGAGACAGTTCCCCAGTCGTTACACTATTCGTGCGCGTCTGAACTTACCAGACAAGGAATTTCGCTACCTTAGGACGATTATAGTTATCGCCGACATTCACCAGGGCTTATACAGAGCCACCCCTACCTATTGCTAAGTAAGAACGTCCGTATTTGACCTTCTGGCATTGGTCAAGTGTCACCCCCTATACATCCTCTTGCGAGTTCGCAGGGAGCTGTGTTTTTGGTAAACAGTCGCCAGGGATACTTTCGCTGCGGCCACGTCAAACGTGGCAGGCCTTATTCCGAAGGTACGGCCGATTTTTTGCCGAGTTCCTTGGAGTACTCTCACTCGTTCGCCTTGCTCTACTCGAGCTGCACACCTGTGTCGGTTTGCGGTACGGTCGTACATATGGTTAAGCATAGAAGTTTTTCTTGGAAGCCTCTTCACGATGGTCCTGCCAGGGTTGCCCCTGACGTCCCCCGCTGTCTCGACAACACTCGCGGATTTGCCTACGAGTTCAGTCTGCGACCACGGACGCCAATCCAATAAGGCGCCATCGTTTATTTGCTCCGTCCCTCCATAGCCCATATGCCGGTCAGGGAATATTAACCCTGTGTCCATCGGATGCGGCTTTCGCCATCTCCTTAGGCCCGACTAACCCTGGGATGATCACCATTGCCCAGGAAACCTTGTGCTTTCGGCGTGCGGGGATCTCACCCGCATTGCGGTTACTTGTGCTTGCATTCTCACTTCTCTACGCTCCACTATGGGTCGCCCCTTTAGCTTCATCGCGAAGAGAACGCTCTCTTACCACGCATCATTCCCGAAGGAACGACGCATCCTCAGTTTCGGTACTACGTTTGAGCCCCGATTATCTTCGGCGCGGAGACTCTCGATGAGTGAGCTGTTACGCTTTCTTTCAAGGATGGCTGCTTCTAAGCCAACCTCCTCATTGTCTGTGAATCTCCACTTCCTTGTGATGCACTTAACGTAGATTTTGGGACCTTAACTTGAGATCAAGGACTCTTCTCCTTTTGTACGGTGGAGCTTAGCCCCCACGTACTAACTGCCGCGTAGCAATAATGGTATTCGGAGTTTGATAGGATCAGCGAGATTGCTCCCTGTCTGAACCTTCCAGTGCTCTACCCCCACTATTCAATTGACGCGACGCCAGCCCAAAAGCTGTTTCAGAGAGAACCAGCTATTACCAGGTTCGATTAGCTTTTCACTCCAACCCACAAGTCATCCGAGAGTTTTGAACGGCTCACCGGTTCGGGCCTCCAGCTGTCTTTCGACAACCTTCACCCTGCTCATGGGTAGCTCACCTGGCTTCGGGTCTGTTGCTGTCTCTATGGTCGCCCTATTCAGACTCGCTTTCGCTGCGCCTCCACGCTCATCGCGCTTAGACATAAAGAGACAACAACAACTCGCAAGCTCATTCTTCAATAGGCACGCAGTCGAGGCTAACGCCTCTTCTACTCCTTGTAGACATATGGTTTCAGATCTATTTCACTCCCCTTCCGGGGTTCTTTTCACCTTTCCCTCACGGTACTAGTTCACTATCGGTCTTTGAAAGTATGTAGCCTTACCGGTTAGTTCCGGCACATTCGCTCAAGCCATACGTGTCTTGAGTTACTCAAGGACAATTAAGAAGTCATTTCGATTTCGCCTACGGGGCTTTCACCCTCTGGGGCTTGGCTTCCCAGCCAATTCGGCTATCTAATGATTTGTAACTTCTTGTGTTTATGAACTTCATTGAGGACCCAATCGCGACACAATCGCGATTGGGTGAATTCTAAAGAAGAAGGGGGTGGAATGCTTTACCACCATCAGCTTTTCGGTATACCGGGGTGGCATAACCTTGTTTCTCCCCGTTTCTGGCCAGCCGACCTAACCTACTACACGCATTTGCGCGCCACCTTCTCCTAATCGGCTTGCGCCGATTTATTTTGTTTGGAACGCCCTCGGTGGATCGAACACCGGACCTCTTTGCCGAGAAGCAAAGTGCTCTACCCCTGAGCTAAGGGCGCATACCAAACAAACGAAAGAACTATTTCCTCAATGAAGTTCACAACACCATAATTGCCTTATAACCCCGCGAATTTCTCGTACCACTCAAAATAAATTGAATGGTCTGAGAAATTCAACGGTTTGGGCTAGATTCGCTTTCGCTCGCCGCTACTAACGAAATACCTGTTGGTTTCTTTTCCTCATGGTACTGAGATGTTTCACTTCCCATGGTCTGCTCTTCGCTTGCGCGAAGTACGAAAGATTTCGCTCTCGTGAGTTTCCTCATTCGGACATCCCCGGATCAAAGGTTGCTTGGCACCTCCCCGAGGCGTATCGCCGCCACGCTGCGTCCTTCATCGCCTTTCAAAGCCTAGGCATTCACCATACGCCCTTACTTGTTTCCTTCTCTCGCGAGAAAGAAATTTGAGAACCGCAATAATTTGTTGTTTGTTACTACCTGTCGCCCCGCTGTCGCTCACCTTTTGAGGTTTGCACGGGGCGTTCTCCATCTCCAACAATCCTGAAAAGACCCACTATGAAAGTGGTTTGTGTGATGGGATGTGTTATGTCAAAAAGCTCCGGCACCAATGATCGATTTTTGAGAACAAAAAAGCCGCTTCATCGAAGCGGCGGTGAGCCACAAGGCTAACCGGCCGACTTCAGGGTTGCTTTTTCGTGGTCAACATATCGATAAAGGCAGTATATAGGAGCGCGATAGAGAAGTCAATGAAGTTGCGATTTTGCCCAAAAAGCCTTATGGTTAAGCGGGAAAATTGAACTTTGGGAGGGAGCCATGCTCCACAGCATTAACGCCCTTTTTGCGGCCTACCCTTTTATCCCCGCTTTCTGCTCGATGGTGGGGGTGGTGCTCGGTGGGGCCGGGCTGCTGAAGTGGCGTGATACATATAACAAGGCCCGCCTCTGAGCGACCTCCTGTTTAAACAAAACCGCCCGCCCAAACAAAAAGGCTACCGAGTGGGTAGCCTTTTCTTCTTTTGGCGCGGTGGCGCGGCGAGGACACTGAACAAAAGTAGCAGCAATAGAATCACGGCCGCAAGCATACAGCCGACATCCAACTGGGAATTGTGGAAATGTCCCGCAACACTCGCAAGGACCATCGACAGCCAGATGAGCCCGAGCCAGAACAAATCACCCAAGACGTGCGTACGACTCCAGCGCCAAAGAGCTGCGTTTGCGTTGTAGAGTAATCTACCCATGCAGATTCTCCCCTGTTTGAATCTATCTGAAGTTAACCAAACCAAAACCGCCGCGGCAAGTGCCGCGGCGGGTGTTTTTTTCGAGGAGATAATCACAACTTCGGACTATTACGTCGCCCGTAGATCAGTTCGCGCACATCGTCGAGTAACGCGTTGAGGACATTGGCCGGTCCTTGGTGGCGCACACCCTCCGATATAATTTTGTTCATCTTAACCACAATGGCATCGAACTTGGCGACCTCTGCGGCGTCCGCAGTTTTGATTACCGCGTCGGCGAGCGCAGGGTTATCACGGAATTTGATGTCGTGAAGATATTCCGCAAAAGTCAGGGCTGGTTGCAGATTTGGCCAACTCCGGGAGTTGCTGACATTAAATTGCACTCCGGCCATCGCATTCCACAGATCGCCCGGGATACCGTTTGATTTGCGCGCGTCACGCAGATAAATCTGCGCACTTTCCTGGGTTGAGAGCCTTTTTTCGCTCATCGCAGTTATCCCTTGTTGAGATTAGTCCACCCGGACCATACCAAACCAAAACCGCCGCGGCAAGCCGCGGCGGTTTTTTGTGTCGGACAGCAAACAGAATTACATCCGGCCGTGCATGCCCTCGCGCGTCTTTTCGATGAAGCGCGCGGCAGCATCCTGACCGCCGAGGCCGAAGGCCAAGCCGAAGGCAAGCGAGAGCGCCACCACCAAACCCGTGAAGAGCGTTTGGAAGTAGGCCGTCGCGATGCCGAGCTGTGAGAGCGCCACGATGATGCCGAAAGCCCAAATAGCCCAGCGCGCAATGGTACCGGCGACTCCCGCCGAGCGGATGCCCGCAGCACGGGCCGAGCCCGCCACGACGCCGTAAGCCACTTCAGCCAAGACCGCCGCCGCGAGCAGGATGAGAACCGCGACGATCACCTGCGGCACGAACTGGAGCACGATCTGCTGCAGGAAGAAGCTCACCTGTGCCAAGCCCATGACCTGAAGTGCGGCCAAAAGGAAGACGACAATGATGAACCACTTGATGAGCGCGCCGACGAATTTGCCGGAGTTAAGGTTGTAGCCGGCGCGATTCACGACCGTCTCGAGCCCCGCGCTCTTGAGCGCGTGGTCGACACGGACGGCCTTGAACGCCTGTTCGATGACGTTATCGAGCAGGACGCCTACCGCCCACCCAATGATGAATATAATGACTGCGAGCACGAAGTTGGGGATGAAATTCACGACCCCGTACAGCAGGCTGTAAAACGACTGCTGAAAGGCCTGTCCCCATGTCTGCACGATCATAGGTTATGTTAAAAATGACTTATAAAGCTTTTAATCTCGACACTTTAATTGTAGCAACCCAATACGCGTGGGCGGTACCCGCGTGTGGATAGCCGAAATCACAAATAATACTTATTTTAAGCCGATATTAAGGCGATCGGCGACGATGCGGTGCGGGTAGTCGAACACGTCGCGCACGAGATGATCGTTCATGTTGAGCCGGTAGAAGAAGTCCTCGCTCGAAAGAATCGTATAGCGCAGCTCTTTGCCAATCTCGCTCTCGAGCCTGCGGATGCGCTCGCGCAATTTTGACTCCTTGACCCGGTCGCCCACGATGAAAAGATCGAGCCTGCCTTCCCACTCGTCGGTGAAAATACCCGAAAGGATGAGGAGCTTTATGGCGCCGCTACGCTTGAGCGCCTCATAGATATCTTCGCCGCGCTCCTGTGCGTTGAGCAGGAGCTGTTGGAGCGTCGCGCGGTACTCGAATTCGTCGTTGAGTGCGAAGCGCGCGCCGCGCGCCCGCGCAGGGCGGCGCACTTTTTTGAGAACCTTTGCTTTTAAGAACAGATTTATCTCGCGGCGCGCTTCGCGCTCCCGTATGCGGGCGCGCTGGGCGGCCTCAGGCAAGGTGAAAGCATGCCGCGGATTAAAGAGAAAAAGTCGCAGAAGTTTGACTCGTGCTTGACTGCCGAACAGTTTTTCCAGCGGGTCTGTCATACATCCGGTAAGGGTATACGTATTCTAGTTGAAGCCCGCCCAGAGCGCAAAGGGGACAAAAAAGAGCCCGCTCATGCATGAGCGGGCGGGCGGAGGGACGGTACTGTCTGCGAGGCAGCGAGCGCACTATGGGTTGCCCCATCAGACCTCCGCTGTCAGACCGTCCGCTTTTTACTACTCCCCCGCCTTGGGCGAGGTTTCAAAATAAAGAAGGCCGCGATGCAGAGCACCGCGGCGGAATCTTTAAAACTGCTCGTCGTCGTCAAAGTGACATCCGCGAGGCATTCGCCTCGGCACTCCGGCAAGAAAGACGAAGCCGTCTTTTTCGGGCAATCCTGGCAGCGCTTCAAGTGCATTGCCAAACTCGCGATAGTAGCAATCTGAGTTCACCTCGCCCTTGCCTTCGATGCGATGACGCTCGCCATCGACCCGCGGCTCAAGAGGTTCACCACAGCCGCAACCACAACGTCTCACCATGTTTTTCTTGAGCCACTGTGGGTGTGCGGTGACCACCGCTTCTTCTTCGGGTGTGAGCGATTCACCCTTATTCATTTTTTCTTCTGCTTTGTTGAGAAGCAAAAGCTCGCTCCCCCGTATAAACGCCATCGGCTCCTCCTCTGGCTGACTGCTCCAGAGCGCATCATAGCACCAAAAACGCAAAAGTCCCGCCGAAGCGGGACTTTTGTTGATAACTTTTTTCGGGATTACTTAAGCTCGACCTTGCCGCCCGCGGCTTCAACCGCCGCCTTGAGCTTGTCGGCCTCTTCTTTCTTGAGACCTTCTTTGAGCATGGCCGGGGCCGCGTCAACGAGATCCTTTGCCTCTTTGAGGCCGAGGCCGAGCGCGTCTTTGACCGCCTTGATGACGGCGACCTTCTGCGCGCCGGCGTCCTTGAGCTCGACGTTGAACGAGGTCTTTTCCTCGCCTGCCGCGGCGCCTGCCGCCGGGCCCGCCACGGCGACCGCCGCGGCCGAAACGCCCCACTTCTCTTCAATCGCTTTGACGAGCCCGTTGAGCTCGAGCACCGACATCTTCTCTACCGCTTCAATAATCTGGTCCTGAGTCATAGTAATAATTTAATTAGCTTTTAGATTCTGCCACCTTGCTGAGTACCACCGCAAACCGGCTGCGCGGGCTATTGATGACCTGGGCGAACATCGCGCGCAGCGTTTCCATACCCGGTATCGCCGCTATCGCGACCATTCTGGCCTTGTCGACATACGCGCCCTCGAACACCCCGCCCGCAAACTGCAACTGCTCGGGGAATTTCTTGACGAAGGCGGCAAGCTCGCGCGCGGGCGCCAACTCGTCTTCGCCGTAGACTATCGCAATCTCGCCCTCAAGTGCGGGCGCTTCGCCGCCGAATTTGGCGGTATCGAGCGCGCGGCGCATGAGCGTCTTTTTGGCTACCGTGTAGCCGACACCCTGCGCGCGCAGCGCCTTGCGCATCTCATTTTGCGCGGTGACGCTAAGCCCCTTGAAGTTGGCGAAGACGATGGTCTTGGAGCGCTTGGCGACAGCGCTCACTTTTTCTACTATTTCTGTCTTTTTTTCTTTGGTAATTGCCATAGGTTTTTAGGCATTAAAAATGCCCTTCAATAAAGGGCTTGGAGAATCGACCCACCTCGGCCGGCGTCCTTCCTTTCGTCAGGACATTAAACCCTTGCGGGAACCGACTGTCTCTGGCCCTTGCGCACTACTATAAAGGAAAAGACCGGCGCGCGCAAGCGCGCCGGTCTGTATTTCAATGCACTATTTCCTGCGGCACCACGGCAAAGCGCACCTCGGTGTCGTGGTTCTTCCAGATATCTTCAGGAAAAGCCCACGCCTCCAAAACATTACCGTCGCGGCTAACGCAGACCGCCAGCGGCTGAGTCTTCTGCTCACGAGAGTCTTCGTATTTGCCCTCATAGAACTGCCCGAGGGCCACCACGCGCCCATAGCAGAGCATCATGTATGGATAACACTTCGCTGCCGAGAGCAGCACGTTCGGTTTGGCGGCCCGGTAGCCGAGCCGTTTAAATTCACGTTGAGCCTCGGCATTCCCGATATGCCGTCCGAAATAAACGAAACGGACGGGTATGTTTCGAGTACACCGGTGCTGGCCCTGCGGGAAGGTCGCATCCGACACCTGGAAGTAGTCCCGCTGCTGCGGGAAGATCTTTTTATCCAGGTGATATTTGATGGCATCGGGCCCCCACCAAACCGGAACATCATACGCCCCCGAGACGTGGACGTTGTTGGGCTCAGGCTGGTTGGTGAGAAACGGCTGAAGCCGCTGTTGGGTGATGCGGCCCGATTTAACTTGTGCAAAGAACTCACTAAGCTGAGCAGGGGTCGGAGCATCCGGCCCCCACACAGCAGCATGCCCTTTCATGGCACACTCCTTGGTTAGAACACCGCCTCACAGGCGGCACTAGCACCATACGCCGCCGAGGTGGCGGCGTCAATTACTGCCCCGGCTGGGCGATTTGCTGCTGCGGTGCGGGGATTTGCGATGCGGTGACGAGCATCACGCCGAAAGCCACGGCAATAATGACGAGAAAGGCGAAGAAGAATTTAAAAAAGGTTTTCGTGAAATAGCGGGGCATGCATGTATTATACCGCAGGCTTAGTACCCCCCATCATCACTAATCTCATAGTACGGCTCCGTCCCCGCAGCGTTCATGGCCACGTAGATGTCGTACACGTCCGCCGTGGAAATGGGGTAGATGAAGAGCCGGTAGGAGGTCCCCCCGTATACGTCA
>Ga0335085_10005042_pt1 | contig 21492 bp, 16 predicted proteins | sample Lox_Sample_45_FD_206712 | JGI IMG/M metagenome (GOLD analysis project Ga0335085, IMG submission 206712) | Soil microbial communities from Loxahatchee National Wildlife Refuge, Florida, United States - Lox_Sample_4.5 | ecosystem: Environmental > Terrestrial > Soil > Wetlands | place: USA...
TGACGGACCTTAGCATCAAAAATACTGCCATCATTCTGTATCCAAGCCACAACAGGCGGCACAGCGCCATTCGCATATCGCGGCCCTATGTACCCCTCGACTCTGTTGTACCCAATGCTCGCTGCTGGAGGCTTACTATCAAAGTCAACGCCTAGCGAAGTCGTAGTAACGAAAAGCACGTTGTCTTTGCCCGCGCTACAGCCTGAAAGTGTCACTGAGAAGAAGACTAGGATCGCAATTCGAAACGCATTACGGTTCATTGCTCATACCCCCGGGTTTTGGTTTCACTTTCTCAAGGGAATACGGCCATTCGGATCCTACGCGCACATTAAATAGATCGCCCTTCGGCCATTCGAGTCGGACAGCAGTATTAGGGTCAATGATTTCTATCCGTTGTCGCTTTTCCCAACCGACCACGAGATAACCACCCGCATCGGACTTCCCTACGGTCAACCCGGCCACGTCGGTACCACGGACGATTGCTTGATGGCCTTCTTCGGGGGCCGAAGCCCTCATCACCATATGGCCTACGCCCCAAATGTGCTCCGCTCCGGTTTCCTGGTCGTAGTAATGGATAGCGCATCCGGAAACGAACACGGCCAAGGCTATGAGAACAATGCAATTGGCAACTTGTATTCGTATCAGACCTCTCGATAAATGCCTCATATTGAAAAGCCTTTCGCGTACCAATTCACCACAGAAACGTCAGCCCCAGCCGTTTGCTTCATTTTGTTCCCGAAGCGGCCTCCTGCTGGGCTGCTGCTCCAGCATCGCCAGTCCCAGCCGGATCCTCGGGCACCAAATAACCAGCGGCAAACATGACCGCTGCCGTGAATGTCGCCGTGATGGCCGCTTGTACCTCAAGGGACGGCGGCGTTTTGCATACCGCGTACGCTTCGATCCAAGGCACAATGAGTGTGGTGAGCAAACCCGCGGTAGCGGCTGCCCAGATTTTAACGGTGGGCCACGGAGATGGATGTGGTCCTCCAGGGTTGACCGTCCAGTATCCGGCCAAGAGCGAAATCAAGGTCGTAACCGGTGGGACCCACTCTTTAGGCACCTGGATGCAGGCCAAGCTTAGCAACCAGAATAAGATGGTGGTCATGGCACCGGCGATGCCGACCTGGGCAACTTTGGGTTGAGGGGTATGATCGGTTGGCATGGCGTCCTCCATGAGCCGGTTCCCTGTCAGGTTCTGAAGGCCTGAGCATTACAGCCACCTTCGTACGGAGCAACATTTTAGTGAGTTGTCATAAGTTGTCAAGTTTTTTCATAATAACTAGCCGCGATCGATGAGTCCCCAGAACAAATGCTCCATTTCGGCGAGGCTGTCCGCCGTTGCATCGTGCGACTCAATGGACGGAACAGCCCGGCCTGCAAGCCCTATGTGGCGAACTGATCCTTGAACAGGACGTGCTCCTGCACCGCCTGATGCACCGCGGCCGTGAGCTTGTCCGCCTCGATCGGCTTGACCAGATAATCCGCAATCCCCTGCTTGAACAACGCCGGGATGCTCTGGATGTCCGGCTTCCCCGTCAGCACGACGACGGGAACGGACGGAAACTGCTCGCGGAAATAGGCGATGGCCTCCATCCCGTTGACCTTCGGCATATACAGATCGCAGACGATGGTGTCGACCAGCAAGGCGTTGCCGTCGGCCTTGATAGCGGCAATCCCCTTTGCCCCGTCTTCCGCCTCGACCACGTCGTAGCCGGCCTTGGTCAGGACCAAGCGAATCGCCTTCCTCACGTCAGCCTGGTCGTCAACGACCAGCACTCTCCCCATACTCATGGCGCCCTCCTTGGTTCGGTTGGTTACGCAATACCCTGCTGCTCCACGGCCTTTTTGACGACCGACAAGAGCTCGTTCTGCAACACCGGCTTCACCAGAAAATCCGTCACGCCCTGCCGCATCAAGGACACCGCCAGCTCGACGTCCGGATACGCGGTCAGCGCCACGACCGGGATCGCCGGGTACTGGCGCCGAAAGCACGCGATCAGGTCGGCCCCGTTGAATTGGGGCATGCGCAGATCGCTGAGAATGGCGTTCACCGGAAGCGGGCCCGCCATCCCTTGCAGAGCGCTGATCGCCTGCTCCCCATCCTCGGCCTCCACCACGTCGTACCCGGCATCGGCCAGGGTCATTCGGATGGATTTCCGCACGACCGCAACGTCGTCAACCACCAGCACACGCCCCAGCTTCCCGCTTTCCGTAACAGGGTCCTGCCACTCCATCGCGCGCCTCCCCTCTGCGGCTTGCCGCAGGAAATTGAACGGTCACCGTGGACCCCTTCCCTTCCTCGCTCTCGATGCCGATCACCCCGCCGTACTTGTTCACGATCTGATGCACGATGCTGAGCCCCAGGCCCGTTCCCTGTCCCGGGTCTTTCGTCGTAAAGAACGGATCGAAGATCCTGTGAATCAGCGCCCGCGGGATTCCGCAGCCCGTGTCGGAGATCCGGACGACCGCCGTTCCGCCCTGGACTTGTGTAACCAGTTCGAGGCGCCCCCTGCCTTCCATCGCCTGCACGGCGTTGGCCACGAGATTCACGAAGACCTGGTCGATTTCCACCCGGCGCGCTCTGAGGCGCGGAATCGGCTGGAGCTGCGTGACGACCTCCACCTGTCCGAAATGGGGGCACCGCCGCACCATCTTGACCGCCTCGGTCAGCCGCTCGCCGAGATCGATGTCGGCTTCGTCCTCGCGCGAGTTGGCGCGCGTGTAGCACGCGAAGTCATGGACGACCGCGGCAATGTGCTTGGCGTATTCGATGATATCCCGCGTGTACTCCCGGATGGCGGCGGGGTCCTCCTCATCCAGGACGAGTTCGGCCATGCCGAGGATCCCCTGCGTGGGATTGTTGATCTCATGCGCCATACCGGAAACGAGCATGCCGAGGGTGGCCAGTTTCTCGGCCTGGACGAGCCTGTCCTGGAGCTGGCGGCACCGCTCTTCGCATTCGTGCAACGCCTCTTCCGTTCCGTTGCGTCCGACGCAGCGCCTGGGTTCTTCCTGTCGCGCCACCTGCGTGTTCATCGCCAGTCCCTCCGTAAATTGACTTCATGCCGCTACATCGCAACGGCCATGCCACCCGCGCTGAACGAAGGCCGGACCACTAAAGCCGTTGAATCAGCAAAGGAATACGCGGGGCAGGAACGATGCGGTCGCAGGAGAGGCGCTATCGCGCCTTGAGGCTGGTATCAAAGAGGATACGCGCGTTTATCCGAAGCAATACTAAGGAAGCGTGATGCGGGGTCAGCGCTTCTTACGCTGCCCCGGCTTAGGGGCTGCCGGCTTCGTGCGCTGCTGCTTGCGGAAGAGAGCAATGCGTTCCCTCGCCACCGCCAATTGGGCGTGTGGTCCACGCCCCATTCGCAGGCGACGGGCTTTCTTGCCTTCGGGCTTGTCCTTAATTTTGCGTTCGAGCGAAGCGCTCAAAGCCACCATCGTCTGCCCCATATCACTGACCGGGATCTCGAGCGGAGGCGCCGTAATGCGTGGCGGCGTATCCCCGCGAGGCTGTCCGGACTTCCGGATCGCGGGGGCGAAACTCGTAGCCTGTGAAACTCGATCGGTGAGCGGCCCCAGCCCCCATTTTTCCGTCAGATACTGGAGCACGCTGGCATGGTCGTACTGGGTATGATCCACCGTTCGATCGACCCACGGAGAAATCAGCAATGCCGGCACCCGCACACCGAGACGGTCAAACCGAAAATGAAATTGCCCTTGCAACCCGTGCGGGAAGTCGGTCGTGATCGGTGGCGCCGAGGAGTCGGGGGGAACGACGCCGGTGGGCGGGACGACATGGTCATAGAACCCGCCGTGCTCGTCAAACAGCACCACGAGCAACGTCGAATTCCACAGCGCCCCGTTGCTGCGAATTGCGTTGTAGACCCGGGCGATGAATCGCTCCCCGTCCATGACATCGCTGACGCGCGAGTGGTCGTTGTTGGGGGGATGATTCAAATCTGGATTGACCCCATCGCCGAGGAGATACTTGTAGTCGTGCTGGGGTTCGATGAAGCTGTAGGCGGGAAACTTGGACGGCGGCCCGGCGGCATCGTCCCAGAAATCATCGATAGCGACCCGATTCGAAGAAAAAAACAGCCCTTTCAGCATGATGGTGGTGCTCTGGTCGCTCTCGTAGATTTTCCACGTCTTGTGACAATCGTCGAGTCGCTGAAAAATCGTGTCCTGCGGGTACTTGAACAACGGCGGCGGCGGCAGATTGACGTAATTCGCCGACGTCCCCGTGTGCATGAATAGACGGTTGGGGATGGTCGGGCCGGGGAGCGACGAGAACCAGTTGTCGCAAATGGTGAAGGCCCTGGCCAAACCGTGCAGGGCGGGCAGGAAGTCCACGGGGTAGTAGCCCATGATCTGTTCCCGGTCATGCCGGGTACTGTCCGGATACTCCAGTGAATAATCCAGCACGAAATTCCTGTTGGGGCCTTGGGGCCCGTCAAGCTGAAACATCACATTGGGGTGATAGTGCATCGGGTCATGGGGGAACCGGGTCGCCTGGATCGCGATCGGCTGATAGTCACCTCCGTCCTTGTCCTTGTTGCTCGGCGGATTGCCCATAACGCCGTTGACGTCCGGAATGACGGTTTGCAGGCTTCCCAGCATGTGGTCGAAGGACCGGTTCTCCATCATGAGCACCACCACATGCTCGATCGGGTCCGCGACGGCAGGTGCTCCGGCAGCAGATAATGGAGCGGAACCTTTTCTCTTGGCCGGCATACCGCCCTCCCTATCCCTTCAAGATTATGGCCACTGGATGTTTTGCGTGACGGCCAGCAGCGCACTGACGTTGCCGCCGTAGTCCACGGCCACTACGCGGAAAGTAAAATCGCCGTTCTGCCCTTTAAAATCAGGTCCGCCGGCGGTCTTGCCCATCCAATACGCGTGAACGACCTCCCCAACCGGGACAACTTGAAACTGCCAGTCGGCGACGATGGCGGAAGGGTCGGTTCCCGCAGGAAGCCCCTCGGTCCTGACAAACGAATAGTTTCCTCCGTCCTTGCCGACGGTCACGCGGACAAACGTCTGGTCGTAGGCCGCGGTGAGGACACGGAATGAAAGAACCGCGCCGGAGGGCCCGACGGTGACCGCAAAGTCCGCGATTGCGGGAGGCACGGCCGGATCATTCGCGACAAACGTGGTATCGTGGGCCCCCCGATGCTGCGGATCGCTCTGGTCTCCCGCCTGAATCCTCGGACACAACTCGCCGGGATCGTAACTCCCCTCATGAAAATCGTTGTGGTTCCGCAGATGTTCCGCGCCGGGGCTTGCAATGTTTGCAAATTTGGCGTTGCCGCCGCTGCAGACCGGGACGCCGTTCTTCTCGTAGCAGTACTCTACGACACCGTCGCAGCGGATGTTCCAGATCGCCTCGATCTCGCCGGTCCAGTCATCGTAGTCGTTCCATTTATAGTTCAGCATGTCATCCGGGATGTACCGGATATCCTTCTTCAGCATGGCGCAGGCGGTGGCCGCAATGGCGCGGCGCTGCGCCGGCGTCAGCCCGGGAGGACGGCGCGACTCATGGAACGGCACGGCCCGGTTCTGCTCGGCAAATGCAAGAATGAAATCGTCTCTGAGTTGCGTCATGGAGCCGGCGACATCAGCCTCCGGATCCGCAAAGGAGCGCGAGGCTGAGAACTTGAAGATGCAGTCCGTGATCCCCGCGATCTCCGCCAGGTTCCCCCCCGCATTCACGGCCAGCATGCAGCCTTGCCCCGCCTCGTAGTCAAAGCCGCAGTAGACGGCGGTATGCCAGTGCTGGCCGACCGCGTTCACGACGGTTTGATTGAGTAGGTCCCGGTAGAGCGCGTCGCCGAGATGAAACCCGGTCGAGTATTCGCCGGCCAGGGTTTTCGCCGCCGCTGCAACCGGGCGCGAAGCCGGCGCGGCGAGTGCTCCCCCCATAGTTTGAAGACGCTTGGATACAGGCAGCGTCCGGATGAACGACCGGGCGCGGGAGGCCACCAGCTTATCCGGGCTGCGGCTGAGCCTGTTTAGCTTTGCAACCGCCGGCTTCCCTTCGAGGTAAGGAACCAGCGACGAGGCGTAGAGGTATTCATGATGGAAGCCGGCATCGTGGAGTGCCGCGAGGCGGGCGGGAGTTGTGACGAACACACCCTGCAGCACGGACTTCACGTCTGGTGTGGGGCGCCGCATCACCGATCGTATGAGTTGGGCCAGTTGGCGGACGTCCATGCGGCTGCCCGCGGCCCCCAGCAGACACTCCTGATCCTCCGGTGAGCGGGCCTTGCCGGCCAGCTTGCCCAGAGCCGTCGGGTTGAGACGGGCCAACGCACCGATGACTGCCGACGAGCGGACCGCCTGCTTAGGAGACGCTTGCGCGTAGCGTGCAAGGAGCCGTACCAGATCGGTCGGGACAGCCGCGCGCTTCCCCTTCGCGCGCCTGTCCTTCCATCGAGCGAGAACGGTGGCTGCCGCATTGACCAGCGGTGCTTTGCCGCTTTTCAATAATCCCCGGATGACTTTGATGGTGTCCGGACCGGCGTCTCCGCCCATGTAGCGAATCGCGGCCGCCCTCACGGCCGTCGGCTGCGCCGAAGAGCCGGCCACGCCACGCAGCATCTGCTGGTAGAAACCGCGGTCTTTTCGCACCTTCGCGGCGTTGTCCAGAAAGGCCAGCAACGTAACGCGAAAGGCGGGTTTGATTCGCCGATTCGCGATCAGCGCCGCCATGGCTCGGAAAACGGCGTCCTCCGCTCTGAGTTGCTGCCCGATGGCGGGAAACACGTGGTTGCCCAGGGTCGCCGCGTCCAGGTCATGCGTCGCTTCCCAGAGTACCCGGGCCGCTTCCTCAGCAGGCTTCTCCCGAAACAACTTCGGGACGGCGTCCACCGGCCGCTGTGAGGGATCCCGGTTCTCAAGAGCCTTTCGCAGACGTTGCGCATCAGAGCTCATGGTGTTGTGCGTCGCCTCATCGCTAGTGGGGATTCGGTTTCACAGCGTGGACCACGACATCGGCAATTCCTCGTTCGTCAAGTAGGGATATCAGCATCTCCTCAACCCTTTGGGTTTCGACACCAAGCTCGCGTATCTCGTTGTGATTACGCAAACCGTCCGCAAGCACCTCCAGCACATGGATCACGCGCGGCGCGCTGATCTTGTTGAATTGGATCACGTACACCTTGTCACGGTCACGCTCCAGATTCAGATCGGCGGGGTGCATGCGCATCGTTGCGACGTACGGCCCATTTTTCTGGTCCAAGCCGAGATTCTCACACCATTTCATGCTGCGCCCCGTGTCCAGCCCATGGACATCGGAGGAGGCAAACCATACAGCCAGGTGATGGCTGCCAATCAGATTACTGAACTGCAGGTACGCGTCGTACACTTGGGGAAGGGCATCGTGGTTGTTGGACTCCCAGTCATAATCCGGAACCAGCAAAAACGAATAGGTGTCGTAAGGCACCTCGTCGCCTACGGGCGGTGGCTTAGGACCAGGCACAGGAGATGGGGGATGGGCTACAGGAGGTAGCGGTGGCGCAAATACTTTGATGCCTCCGGACAAATGTTTGAGGCCCCCTGGCGTATGCGGAATGTCCTTGTCCGCATGATTTGAAGAGGCTCCAAATCCGTCGGCTTTTCCTGGGTCAAGGCCCTGCGCATTGGCAAGCGGAGCCAACAGCACACTCACCAATAGGCCTATCAATTCGATGCGAATCGGTGGGCCCATAGCCGCACCTCCTTTCTCTCGAGAGCCGCGCACTTTCCCATCACGGTCTCTTTCAAAGCGCCAGTGCCAGGAGTAGTGCCGACGGCAGAACGAACCACAAACGGCTCAGAAGCAGGACTTCGGCATCACCGAGAGAAAAAATTGCAACGATTGCTCCTATGAGCGCAGCCGCTCCCAAAAATTCTCCCCAGAAAGCCAGGATAGCTCCTCGCTTTCCTATCGGATCCACCGCCACATCGCCGGCACCAAGACGCCCGAGGCCTATCGCAACCAAGCCAAGACTCAACGCAATCCACACCAACCCATACCAGTGAGACTCGTCAGTCACCCTGAACAGGTCTCCCCTAAAAACGAGCAATAGGCTAGGGAGGCCGATCAGAAGGGAGAACTGTGCTCTCCTGCTGAGCGCCCAATTTTCTTCGTCGGACTCGCCGGGGGTCACTTGCTCTCGTTGCACAGCCCCCGGCCTATGTGACACCACGCCACGCGTGAGCAAATATATCCAATCGAATTTCTTCTCGGACGTTGCGAAATGCTTTGGCAGCGTGATGGCTTCCCCCGGAGGGGTTACATTCACATCGTCACGCTTGGCGCTGTCGACCTGGTCGGCGGCTCGCAGCAGCGCATCTTGCACGAGGGTCGAACAGATGAACTGCGGCTCATGAGGTTCGGCTTTATCGCTGGGGGTTGGCTCCTGGTTCGCGCTACCTTGCCTCGCTCGATGCCACTGCATGAATGGAATGGCAAGGCTGGCGATCCAGACAATCAGCGTCGCGCCGGCTAGAAATATCGTCCCAAGTACTTCCACACCGATCGCCACATCCCGCGACAAGGAATAGCCGTTTTGAAAATCATCCAGACCACGTTCTAGAGACAGCACCAGCAATGCCAGCAGTACCCATAACCCTGTCGCGATCCAGCGCGTCGGGATCGAAAGCTTTCGCCAGCCACCGGATAGTTCTGCCAAGGGAGGCACTAGAAGAACGCCCCACGCCGCGCCGTACAAGGCTGTCGCATACATTAAAATGCGGACCGTTACCCAGGCCAGCCACCCCGCGAGGAAGAGCAGAATACCGGCCTGAATCGCCAGCAGGAGTGCGGCCGCGAGATGCAACGACCAATCGGCGGATTCGGTGTGTATCTTGATGATCGGTCCCCACTTGAAGAAAAGGAGGTCCGAGTTGTCCAGGAAACTGTTCGCGCGTGAAAACGCACTCTGAAGCGTCGCCCCTATGGTCTTCCACAGGCCGCGAATGCCATCGGGAGCCTTGTAAATGGTCATTGCCGCAACACACAAGAGCCAAAGGCCGAGGAGGACGAGCCCGGAGATGGCGCCCTTGACCATCGCCCCTACAATCACATTCCCACGGACTGCGTCCATCGTGCGCCCCGCATACAGCAAAGTTAACTGTCCCACGCCCTGTTGATCGTAGTGGCTCTGCAATGCCCCCAAAGCCAGCCGCCGCAACAAGCGCCGGTTCTCCCACTTGTCCAGCAACCATCCTGCTCGAGACCGCAAAATCGCGATGTCCCACTCTGCGCGATAGGCAAGATAGTGCTTGGGCCCATTGATGGCCACTCCGCTTTCAGGAATGGCTTCCAGAAACAGCGGGTCGCCGTAGGCGCCCGCCTCTTCCTTCTCCGAGGGAGAGGCATAGACCAGGGCGACATGGCTCCAGTATGAGCCGGTGCCGTACCGGTTGATCCAGCTCATCACCATGTGTGGTATCTCTTCGGTGGCAAGTTTCCACCAATGGCGAGGGCTGGTGACCAGTCGTTTTATGGTCGCGCCGAAGTTCCAGTGGAATAGCACGACATCCCCGACTTGAAGATCGGTCATCTCGCGCATGACCGGATTCAGGGACTGCCCATCCGTTGTCACCGGAGATGCCCCGACCTGGGCAAGTTCCACGTTGCGCCGCACCATTTCCCGCTCGATGATCCTCGGACGACCATCACCTCTGCCGCCTATCTCTGCGCTGACGGTGACCCACGTCTGTTCAATGATATGGCGTTCATTCTCATACCGCAGAATCCAGCTGCCCGTGTTGTAATACTTGACGCCGTCGAGACCGGGCAGGTCCACATCGCGCGACTGGTGGGTGTGGCCCAAGATAAGGGTTTTCGTTTGCTTGGGATCAAGCGTGGTCCCCGAAAGCGGAAACTCCGCCGAGGTCTTTTTAGCGCCTTGATCGAAGAGGAGGAGGAGCTTCCTCCCGTACTCATCCCGGGTCAGACCCAAATAACGATTCCACAGCATGTAAAAAAAGGTCTTCCAGGCCGGCGGCAGCTGGCGGCGGGCCCACTGGACGGCTTCGCGGGCATCCTTCTCATATTGAAGTTTGTATATGCGCGCTTTCCGCAACAACAGGATTTTCCCCTTGACCAACAGCCAAAACAGGACTCCGGGCCACATGGACGGTTCCAGAAACTCCATGAAGACGCTGTTCAGCTCGGGCGAGCGGCGCTCCAGCCGGTTGGAGACGAGCCTGAACTGCACGTAGCCCGGGCACTCGACGCCGAACTCAGCAAATCTGGATGCCCCGCTCTCCTGGTCAGGAGCCTTGTAGTCCGCATAGCGGAAGATTCCCTTGTAGGTGAGCTGGTTCCCGTGTTCGGCGTAAACCTGCAGCAGCGGCACGTTGTGCTCTTGCTCGTCCCCGTACCAGAGGGAAAAAACGATGCGCTGTTCAATCGCCTGCCGTTGAGCCTGGGACGGATTCTTGTCGTGCTGGAGAATTTTGTCTTTGACCAACGCCTGCAGCGAGTGATCCACGACGGAGTGGTCATGGTTGCCCGGCACATACACGATGCGTCGCTTGCTAGAATCCCTGTTCAAGAATCGAAACAGCGATTCGAAGAACAGCGGGTGCGCGGCGGCAATGGCTTCGATTTTTTCTTTCTCCTTCTTAAACGCCGCCTCTTTGTCATTCCGATCGTCCAAATTCATCACAGGGAGATAGAGATTGATCTGCTTCGCGGTCTGGGCGTTTACTTCTTGCCGCTCACTTGCCGGGATCGTTGTCCACAAATCCATCACGTCGCCCAGGAGAACGAGGTCCACCTCGTCATCAGCATGCTTGTGCGAGAGCCGCCCGAGCAATTCCGCGAACTCCTCGTCCGCATGGAACTCTTCCATCCGGTCCTTCTGGCCGAGGTGGAAGTCGCTCATGAAGAGGGCCACCTTTTTCATCGGAGGCTTCCTTTCGTGCCGTTACTGGGCGTTCATCTGCTTGATCAGCCTGGCAAGATAGGTCCGTTGGAGGCCGAGCAGTTCGGCCGCGCGCGTCTGGCTGCCGCCCGCGCGGAGCAACGCGCGCCGGATGACCTCCCGCTTGTGATGTTCGACCGACTCATGGTAGGGACGATCCAGGCCGTCCGGCTCGCCCGATGCGGAATTGATCGGCTGCAGGGAAAAATCTTCCGGCTCCAGCACCTCGCCGGTCTTCAGCACGACCGCCCGTTCGATGGCGTTCTGCAGTTCCCGCACGTTGCCAGGCCAAGTATAGGCGGCCAGCAATTTCATGGCCGGCGGCGAGATCTGCATCACGGGTTTTTTCGCCTCCAGGCAATGCTTCTTGAGGAAAAATTCCGTGAGCTGGGGGATCTCCTCGGAGCGCTCCCGCAGGGGCGGCAACGTGGTGGTGACCACGTTCAGCCGGAAGAAGAGGTCCTCGCGGAAGGTTCCGGCCTTGACGGCCTGCCGGAGATCCTGATTGGTCGCCGCGATGATGCGGACGTTCACCCGGATGGTCCGCGTGCCTCCCACGCGGTCGAACTCCCGGTTCTGCAGGAATCGCAGGAGCTTGGCCTGGAGGCCCGGCTTCATGTCGCCGATCTCGTCCAGAAACACGGTGCCCCCGTCGGCGACTTCCAGCTTGCCCCGCTTCTGCACCGACGCGCCGGTGAACGCTCCCTTCTCATGGCCGAAGAGTTCGGATTCCAGGAGCTCCTCCGTCAGCGCGACGCAGTTGACCGGCATGAAAAGCCGACCGCGGCGGGCGCTCCAGTTGTGAATCGACCTGGCCAGGAGATCCTTCCCGGTCCCGCTTTCACCGAGCAGCAGGACGGTGCTGTCGCTTTGCGCCGCCTTCCGGGCGATCTGGAGGACCTCGGCCATTTTCTGGCTGGCGGCCACAACCGTGTCGTACCGGCTCTCGACTTCGCTCCGGAGGGCCGCCACTTCGCGCTTCAGTTCCCCGCGCTCCAACGCCTTGCCGACCACAAGACCGAGATAGCCGCCGTCGAACGGCTTCGTCATGAAGTCGGTGGCTCCTTCCTTCATCGCCTCAACCGCCTTCGGGATCGTGCCGTGCGCCGTCATGACGATCACCGGCAGGTCCGGCCAGTTCTTCCGGGCCTGCTTGAGGACATCCATCCCGCCGACCTTGGGCAGGTTCAGATCGAGCAACAGCAGACCCGGCTCAGCCTGCTCAAGGGCGTTCAGCGCGGCTTGGCCGTCACCGACCGCCATGACTTCATGCCCCATCGCCTGCAGTTGATCGCTCAATAGGGTCGCGATATCGGGCTCATCTTCCACAATCAAAATCAAGGTACTCATTTTAAACCTCAGCCAAGTGACGGGTGTCCGGCGGTTTGATCGGAAGGCGAATACGAACGGTGGTTCCGACGTCTACTTCGCTGTCCACGGTAATCCGCCCGCCGTGCACGTCGATGACGTCTTTGACGATCTTCGTTCCCAGGCCGGTCCCGCCGGCCTTCCCGCTGATGGCGCGAGCGGTAAAGAGGCTCTCCCGCACCTCCGGCGGCATCCCGCGCCCCGTGTCCTCGACCGACAGCACAACGACCTCGGACGAAGGCTCGAGATGCCCCCGGACCGTGACCGACCCTCCGGGGGGAACCTCGGGAATCGCGTTGTTGACCAGGTTGTAGAACGCGTTGAAGAGGCGGCGCTGGTCTGCCACGATCGGAGGCAGTCCGTCCAGCCCGTCCGCGCGCAAGACGACGCCGCGTCCCTCGGCGAGCAAGCACAGAGTCTTGAAAACCTCGTCGACCACGCTCGCCACACGGCAGGGCGCGAACCGGGGCGGCCCGCTCAAGTCCTTGACACAGTCCGCGATCTCTTTCACGCGATCGTGGATGTGACCGGTGGCATGACGCAACATGCCGATCACCTCATCGCACAGCTTGTGGCTGGCTTCCGCCTTGAGGGCCTCCACCTCCGGCAACCGGTGGAAGATGTCGTTGATCTCGGACTCCAGCAGCCACGTGCCGCTGACGACAGGCTGGAGCAGGTTCTTGATGTCGTGGCTGATGTCGCCGAGCAGCCGCGTCACTTCGCCGCTCAGCTCCTTGCGTTCCAAGGCCTTGGCGACCACTGCGCCGACTTGTTCGGCGTCGAACGGCTTCGTGATGAAATCGGTGGCGCCCTCTTTCATCGCTTCGACCGCCAGCGGGATGGTGCCGTAGGCGGTCATCACGACCGCCGGCATGTCCGGCCACGCCTTGCGCACGTGCCTGAGGACGTCGATGCCGTTGAGCTTCGGCAACTGGACATCGATGAGCAGGAGGCCGGGCGTGACGTTCTGCAAGACGTCCAGGGCGGCCTGCCCGTCCATAGCCGTCAAGACCTGGTGTCCCATCGACTCAAGCCGGTCCCGCAGTACGGTCAGGGCATCCACGTCGTCTTCGACCACCAGGATGCGGATTCCCATCGCCATCGCTTCCCTCACCGAGTGATTCCGAACCAGCGTTCCACGACTTGCTTGAGCTGCGCCGCCTCGAACGGCTTGAGGAGAAAATCCTGGGCGCCCTCGCTCAACGCCTGGATGGCCCGCTCTTTGGATTCCGACGCCGTGATCATGACGACCGGCATCGTCGGATAGTGCTCCCTGACATGGCGAAGGACCTCCAGCCCGTCCATTTCCGGCATGCGGATATCGAGCACCACACCGTCAAACGTGTTCAGCCGCAGCGCATCCAGTGCTTCACGCCCGTCGATCGCGGTCTCGACGACGTACCCGTACGAGCCCAGGCGATCCAAGAGGAACTGCCGGATGTCGGGATCGTCATCCACCACGAGAAGACGTTTGGTGCCGGGCGGACGGCTGACGCTTTTCCGTTCGAAGGTGCGCAGGAGCGGGAGGGTAAACCGAAACTCCGAGCCTTTGCCCGGCTTGCTGAAGACCTCGACCGTCCCGCCATGCAGCTCAACCAGGTTTTTGACGATGGAGAGCCCCAGCCCCAAGCCCTTCTTCGCGACGCCGCGCCCGTGGCCGGCCTGGAAGAACAGGTCGAAGAGCCGCGGCTGCACTTCCGGAGAGATGCCCTCGCCGGTGTCCTTGACCGATACCCGCGCGAACTGACTGCCGTCCCGGTCCACCTGCACCGTCACTTGCCCGCCCTCGGGCGTAAATTTGATGGCGTTGTCCACCAGATTCGTCAGCACCTGGTTCACCTTGTCCCAATCGGCCCAGACGGCGAGGTCGCCCTCCGGACTGTGGACTTCCAATCGCTGGCGCTTGGCGCCGGCGAGCGGGCGCATCTGGTCCACCACGTCGGCGGCCAGCTTGGACAAGGCCACCTCGGCAGGCGCCAGTTCGATCTTGCCGGATTCGATGCGGGAGAGGTCGAGGAGATCCACGATCATCCGGATCAGGCGGTCCGCGTTGACCTTCACCCGGGTCAGGTACATCTCCTGTTTCTGCACCAGCGGGCCGGCCAGTCCGCTCATCATGTTTTCCACGAACCCTTTGATCGAAGTCAGCGGCGTCCGCAACTCGTGCGAGACGTGCGAGAGGAACAGGGACTTGAGCCGATCCACTTCCTTCAACTGTTCGTTGACAGCCTCCAGGTCGCGGTTCAGGCGTTCCAGCTCGGCCGTGCGCTCGCGAACTTTGGCTTCGAGCCCGATGTTGAGTGCTTCGATCTGGCGATAGGCGTCGGCGTTGTCCAGCGCGATGGCAATTTGGTTGGCGACCGTCACCATCAGGTCCAGATCGTCTTTGGTGAGGGAATGTTCCTGCAACCGGTCCACCGTCAAAGTCCCGATGACGCGGTGCTTGACCTTGAGCGGCACGGTGATGACCGATTTCGCTTTCGTGACCGACGCCAGCTGCTGGCTGAGGGGGTGCAACCGGTCCCACGCTTCGCGAATATCCTTCAGCAGGAGCGGCATCTCCTGGAGAACCACCATGCCCGCGATGCTGTTCGCATCGGTAACCGGCACTTCGATCGTCCGGGCAAAGGCGGCGATCTCGGGAGTCACGCCGAGAACCCGGGCGTCGTACAGCACCTGCCGAGTGCGATCGTAGAAGGAAATCATCGCCCGGTCGTAGTGGAGCTCTGAGACGATCGACTGCAAGGCGGTCTGGACCAGCGTCTCCCGGGCGAGGGTCGAGCTGATGATGGAGGCCGCCCGATGTAGCGCCGTCAACTGGTTGACCTTGCGCCGCAGCTCCACGGTCGTCTGCTCCTGCTCCAGGTAGGCCTCGCGGAGTTCCTCGTGCTTGGCCTCGACGGACTCGAGCTGCTCCTGGACGATCAGCTTCTGCTCTTCGATATCCTTGCGGAGAAATCGTTTGGTGTCGACCAGCCACAACGCGACCGCCGGGATCAGGGCGACGGCCAGCGCCTCCACGGCCGGGAGGGATGGATGGCCCAGGCTCAGGTAGACGTAGGTCGCCCCTCCCAGCAGCACGCCCGTGGTTGTCCAGCGATACCGGCCCGACCGTTCAGGCTCCCAGGCAAACTCCCATTCGCAGTACTCATCCCCTTCCGCCATGCATTTGTGGTCCTTGATCGTGGCAAAACTCATGTCGTGGATCTTTTCCGGAATCGCGGCCATGCCGGCTTTGGCGGACTGGCAAATCATTTCCGCGCAGGCCCGCCGATACGGACCGAACTCCCGCCGCGTCGTGTCGGTCAGGCGCATACGGATGACCGCATTGGTGTCGGTGACCTTCACCACCTCGAATTCCAGGGAACCCTGCGCATACTTCTCGCCGAAGTACGGGAAGATTTTAAACGTCTGGGAAACCGAAAACGGCCTGGCCAAGGTCTTGATGATCGGGTGAATGAGCGTTTCCCGGCCCAGATTGAACTGAAAGTCGGACATTCCGGAAAGGTTCGTGCACAAATCGGCCAGGAACATTACGAACTCGTAGGAATAGCTGTTCCATTGCTTCTTCAGAAACTCCGGTGTCACGTGATAGGCCGAATCCCGGATGCGCTCGTTCAGAAGGCGGACCAGTTCCTCGACGACGCGGGTTGCGGCTTCCGGACCGCGCGCGCGCATCACGACATGTTCCAGGTACTCCACATTGGCGCGGACCGTTACTCCGCTCGCATCGCGGATTTTGTTCCCCTTTTCGTCCTCCCCGAACGGACGGAACGCCAGCATGCCCCGCTCGAGGATGCGGCGCTCTTTGGGGAGCAGCTCGCACACAGGCTCGTCGGCGGGAACCGGCGTGGTGCCTTCCGACGGAGGAACTTCCGTGTGGTCTTTGGAGAACAGCTCGGCCATAAAGTCCGGCGCGTCGCGAGTGGTGCCGCGACACAATAAAAAAACAAAAAGGCGCGATTCGGTCTCCCCTCACAGACGACGGAAGACTGTCAGAATTGCGCCTCCATTTGCAGACCTCACAACTTGCCTGCTAAGGCCGACCAAGCCAGTTGGCAGGGCCCATATGTAGGTTTTGCTTCCGCCCCTAACAGATATCCTTGTGCAAAACACGGTCCACCGCTTCGCGTCCTTCAGCTACGCCCTCCCTAACAGCGCGGTATTCTGAGCGCATGGCTAGGCCTCTCAATGGAAAGACAGCGCTTATCAAGGGCCCAAGCCGCCGGATTTGTATAGGAAACCGTATTCCTGCTTAACTTTATCGAATGTCTTACGAATGTCTCGTTGCTGTAGGAATAACGCGCATCATAACGTAAGAATATCGACTGATGAAGCCAATGTATGGCAAACTTTTCAGCTATTGTCAAGTTAACTGTTATCTAAAAAGATACCGCCTGTCTCGAATCAGATACAGGGGAAGGCGTCGTCTGGCGGAGCCGGAGCGTGGCTGGGCGACCGCAACAATGCGGGCGAGAATTTGCTCAGAACTTGAAGGTCAGGCTCACCGTGAGCACGTGCACCGTCGTAGAGTAGGACCCGAATGCCGTGGGGCCGGCCTGGTTGTCGGGATTGATGGTGGAATTATCGATGGAGCGCTTTTCGTAGAATCCGATCAGGTAGGCGACGTCGAGTCCTACTTTCTTCAAAGACCCGCCCTGGATGTCCCATTCGTACCCCGACCCCGCCGTCAAGGCATGCAGATTCGCGTTGGGAATATTGGCGTCGAAGGTATTGTCGGGAATCGGCGTCTCATCGAAGAAATAGCCCGCGCGGAAGGCATACGGCCGGCCTTCGGGCTTGTATTCCGCGCCGATGCGATAGACACGGGAGTTTTTCCAGAGCCGGCACCCAGCCTGAGGCGCCCCCTGCTGATTCGTGCACCCAGCCTTGTCCAAAACCTGCTGGTTCACGGCCGAATCCGGCGTCGACGTGAAATGCAAGGGGATGGAGCCGATCGTACTCCATCCTTCCCATTCCACTTCAGCATTGATCGTCCAGTTCCGGATGGTCTTGGTCGAAATCCCTGCCACGAGTTGAGGAGGCATCTTGAAACTGCTGTGGAAACTGGTGGGCTTGAACAGGGCGGCCGCAGGCCCGCTGAATTCAGCCGAGCCGCTGATGTTGGCCTGGATTTCGCTTCGAAACTGGAGACCGATCGAGGTGGCATATTTTTCAGGCAGCTTATACAGCAGCCCGACGTTCCATCCGATCGGGTCTGCGGTCCCATCCCAGAGACGCGCCTTGGATCCGCCCGTCCCGACATCGAACATCTGCTGGAACTCTGCCGCGACATTGGCGTACCGGAGCCCGGCCGCAACGGAGAAGTCTTTTGTTACCTCATACGCAATCGTCGGCTGGATGATGGTCGCTCGGAACTTGGCGTTGAGCGAAGAAAACCGGCCTTGCCAGTTATCCGGCCAGTCGACCGCTAGGCCAAAAGGCGTATAGATCCCCAACCCGACGCTGAGCTTGTCCCAACTTTTGAACTTATGCGTGACGAAAAAATGGGGCACCAGGGGAAATTGGTCCTGAAGCTGCGTCGATTCCCCCGTGGTCGAACTGCGGAATGTCGTATCGAGATATACGACCGAGCCCCCGTAGATGATCTGCGTGCCTTCCAGCTGGGTGATGCCGGCTGGATTATAAAAGAGGGCGGACGGATCGTCGGCCTGGCCGACAAAGGCATTGCCCATGCCGGTCGCCTTCGCACCCTGCTCGCTAAATGACAATCCGCCGCCCCAGGACTCTCCGCTCCCCCACGCCAGCGTGACGATGACCGCAACGGCGATTCGTCTCCACATAATTTCCCCCCGCAGTAAGTTCACCTAGAGGGCGGTTACTTTGTTCGGATGCCGAGGAAAAGTCAAGATGCGCCCAGCCTTTATTTTGCAGTTATCACGACAGATACTTGCGCGCATCATTTTGGATACTTTGCCGCAACAGCGACCGCGCGCCACGCCCAACCGGCTTCACCGCGAGCGCCGATAATGCAGCGATAAATTAGCGGGTTTCCGCCGGATGACCACGACGCCTCACCCTTTTTCTCCTGCATGGCATAGCGGTTGCTCATTCACCTGCGCAAGGCACAGCGAATCGGTCAGCAGAAAAAAGAAAGGGGGTGAGGGCAATGGTGTGGGGAATCATCATGACGTTCATAACGCTGTTCGGAATGATGGTGCTGGCGGCTCGGGAGGCCATGACGGCGGAATGGACTTCGCGAAACTATTCCGAGAGCACGACTCCGAAGAACTCAGCGAACGCGAAACCAACTCTGCCGAAGGCCGCGTAGGCTGGTCAGCTTACGCCGTGCGGGAGCGCAAATGGACGGACCTCCCGCACGGCGCAACCATGGTAGAGAGAGACGATCGATAGCAGGAGGACGCCATGCTGGCGACGGACCTGCTCAAACAAGGCGTCGCGGATTATCTCGTGAAGCCGGTGGAACGGGACAAGCTGGTGGGCTGCGTGGAACGGGCGATGGAGCGTCGCACGGCTCTCGTACAGCACCATTGAGAGGCTTACAACCGGCCGGCCCGGAGGTACAGCTTGTCGAAGAGGAGAACATAGACCCAGGAAACCGCGGCGGCGACGACGCTCCACACGATCGCCAGCGGGGCCAAGGGGAGGCGCTTGAACCTCGAGACCAGAGACGTGAGGCTCCAGACTCCTTTCCATATTCCCTCAAGGTTCCGGCGCAGCAGGAATGCCTTGAAGCGCTCCCACAACCTGGAGGCGACAAGTGCCCCGACGGCGACGAGGAGCAGAAGGGGTATGTGGATCGGGAGGCTGAACAGGTCTCCCACTGGCAAGATCGAGAACTCCATCATGCTTTTCAACTGCGGGCTGAGCCCCGCGAGCTTGTCCGCGAACGGCACGAAAAAGGCGGCCGTGATGGGTTCCTCCCTGCCGAACAACCGCAGTGGCCAGACCAGAATCTGATTGAGGGTGACCAGCGGAATCAACAACCAGCCCGCCAGCATCAGCCCGCCCGCCAACAGCCAAGCCAGTCCGGCCCATACATTTCCCATGGAGAACACTTTGAACAGACGGCCGGCGCCAATCGCCAGGTGGCGCCGGAGATCGGCACTGGCCAGCAGCGGCTGCACGGCGCCGAATCGCCAACGCTCCGGCGACTCCGGCACACGAGCCGGGACGCAGGATGGGAAGGTCTCGGGCACCACGGCATGCGTGGCCAGATAATATCCATGGTACATGACCGCGAACGCCTCCCGGTCGGTGAAAGAATCCAGGTCGGTCCTGAGTTCGGACACCTCGCGGCGCCATGCAAGCGCCGGCATGCCGCCTGGAGACGGCGCATATTCGCTTTTGAGATGGAAGAACGCGCATTCCTTGACACGGAATCGGCGGCGCAGGTTGTCGGCAGCTTCCTGCTGAGCCGGAGTCGGTTGAGGCGGAGGGAGCAGGCCTGTGCCGAGTCGGACGGCAACGAGGTCCTCGGTGGCGGCGTGGCGTTCCAACAGCAGGTTCATCTCGTCCAGGCGGACCTTCTCCATAAGCACATCATTGGCGCGCGGGATGACGCCGACGATTTTGCCGGAAGCGGCCCGCTCAAAGACGAGCTGGCCCGAGGCGTCGCTGCAGATGATGTGCGTGCACCCTTCTTCGAACAGAGGGGTGAGCCCCTGATTATCATACACGCCGCCGTCCACCAGTCGAATAGCCTCAACAGTGCGATCATCATAGAGATTCCGGAAGACCAAGGGCTGGAAGATCCCCGGCACGGCGGCCGAGGAGCCGACGGCCTCTTCCAGCGTGATCTCGTCCAGATCGCTGTCGCAGGTGTCGGTCACTCGAACGGCGATCCGCGCCCAATACAACAGATCGAACAGAGTTTCGAGGGTGAAAGGGGCTTCCTGCGTGAACCGGAATTGCGCGATGCGCTCAGGGAGCAGCTTGGCATCATCCACGACTTGAGCCAGCGCGCCCTCCAAGGCGGCCCGGGCTCCGGATGCATCGGTGAGCGCAGCGGCGTCCCACGCCAGATTCTTCAGGTTCGACAGTGCTTGCAGCGGAAGAGTCGCCAGCCGGCCTCCTCCAAGACCCAGCAATAGAACCCCGAGCGGGCCTCCCTTCGCGAGACTCCCGGCCGCCACGCCGGCGGCGAACTGTAGCGCATCCGGCGATAGTCCCTTCGGCGAAGGCATGGTCCGGTCCGCCAACCATCGCCGGAGGCTGGCGATTGTGGAGACCTCATCGAACCGGACGTATCCGAGGTCCGGATCGCCGACCTCGCTCGCCGTGAAACGAAAGTTCTTGCCCGTGTTCAGCGTCGTGGCATTGACGATCAGCCTGGGGATTTTGTACGGATGCGCGGCGTTGTATGCATGACGCGACGGGCACCAGGGCGGCGTGATCTTGATGTCCCGCAGCGGGATGGCAGTCTCGTACTGGCCGGTGCAGCGCTCCCATACGCTCCGATAGAAGAAACGATTGTAGAGCTCGGCCATGCGGTCGGTGCGGGAATAGTCCGTGAGCGCCATCCGGATGTTTTCGAGGGGATGGGTCAGCACGTGCATCCGGGGATTCTTCTGGACCCCGGCGAGGAAGTCGTTTTCCAGGCGGCCGACAAGAGCGACGAAATCGGCTGCGGACAGCGGCGCGGGCGCGGACGGCGCCGGAGGCGGCGCCGCGGGCGTCTCCAGCAGATCCTTGAGCATCAGATAATACAGCGCGCCGACGATGGAACCGCCGGACACGGTCGACAGAACCTCCACTCTCCCCAGGAGATCCAATTCCGCCAACCTAGCCATGACGCCGACATGGAAGAGCGACGCGCGAAACCCACCGCCGGAGAGGGCCAGTCCGAGCTTCATTTCACACCCCTTGTTGCCTTCTAGAGATGCAAAACCAGTGCCCTAATCGGCGACCAATGAAACTGCCATCTCCGCAGAGACCAGGACTTTCGGGTACATCACAAGAATGTGCACCGTCTTTCCTAGTCCATCCGGTTGATGACCAACCCGGTGAGGGGCTTGGGATAGAAATAGGTGGACTTGTGAGGCATGCGGTCGCCGGCGCGCGCGACGTCCTTGACTTCCGTGATCTTGGGGGGATTGAGTAGCACCGCGAGGTCGCCGTCGCCGCGCACCACGGCGGCCAGCACGTCCTCCTCATCCTTGATGTAGATGAGACGCTCCTCGTCCTTCGGCGCCATGCGCATGGCGCCGCGGAA
>Ga0335085_10005043_pt1 | contig 21490 bp, 17 predicted proteins | sample Lox_Sample_45_FD_206712 | JGI IMG/M metagenome (GOLD analysis project Ga0335085, IMG submission 206712) | Soil microbial communities from Loxahatchee National Wildlife Refuge, Florida, United States - Lox_Sample_4.5 | ecosystem: Environmental > Terrestrial > Soil > Wetlands | place: USA...
TGATTCGAATCCGCGAGCTTCACGGGCTTGAGATTCGGCGCGTAAATGCGGAGCACCGCCAGATCCGTGTCGGGATCGGTGCCGATGACGTGCGCATCCGGCCGGCGACCGTCCGCGAGCGTTACTTCCACCTTGTCCGCGCCATGGACGACGTGGCTGTTCGTCAAAATGAAACCGTCCGGCGTAATGATGAATCCAGAGCCGCTGCCGCCGGCTTCGCGTCCACCGCGCTGAGCGCCTTTATGGCGGACATCGATCCTCACCACGGACGGGCTGACCTCTTCCGCCGCAGTCGTGACCGCGTTGGAATACGCGTCCAGCAACGGCTGGTCGGAAACAGGAGTCGTTTGGGCCGAACATTGGCCGTTCAAAAGCCCGCTTTCATCTGCCGCGGGCGCCACATTCAGATTCTTTTCTTCGATTCTCATAAATAATCGGCCCCAGTTCGATCTGGGGTTAAACACCAGTAAGCGAGAATGAAACAAAGTCAAATACGGGGCGGGACGACAATCTCGTAACCGCCGACGTCAGTCGGCGCAAACTTATTTCCTCGTACTTTTTGAAATAACAGCCCTGATCAGCGTCGAAAATCAGCGCGGACTCACGTCCGCGGCTACATTGTTCGCGTAGCCGCCGACGTCAGTCGGCGCTGTTCTTACATTGCAGATCACTCCATTTCCCGGGGCGGCAAGATTCGCTTTTCAATGCCGGGCTCGCGCGTTTCGTAATAGAGCTTCCAAAACCATGGCCAATAATCCGCATCAAAGGGATTTAGACGCGGGTAGCCGGGAATTACGGCTCCGACATGCGGCCAGTCGGAGGGTTTCTTTACGAGGTTAGCCCTTAACAGGGTTTAATAACACGTAATCCGCACAGGCGAGGCTGAAGATTTTCCGCTGTCGTTCTTCAGGTTTTAACACGTGATCATCGGCTTGATGCTGAAATTTCGCGGGCTTGATCAGAGGGCCAAGGTGCGCGCGCAGGAACTTGATGCCGTTCCGCTGGTCTGTCTCGCGACGCAACCCCATCCAGACAAAATGAATGTGATCAGGCATCAGACAATATGCCGGGCACATCAACCCTTCCCGCGCGGCAGCATGAAGAATCATTTCCCGGAAAGCGGCGTGAAATTTTTCATTGAGCCATCCTTGCTGCCGCAGTTGAACAGGCATTGTCCAGAAAATGACCGCGTCCGCTTGATAGAACTCCCGTTTGAGCCGGGGAAGGTAATGGGAAAAGCTTGAACGCGGCTTCGAACCGAAAACGTCCAGCGGTGCGTTGAAGTCTGGCACGGGAAAAAATTAGCGCGGACTCACGTCCGCGGCTACTTATTTGGGATAAAATCCTGATGCAAAAAGTTTGGGAATCCTTTAGATTGCGCGGATGAATACATCGACCGAACGCAGTAGTCCTATGGGAACGGCCTGGGTGGTCGCGCTGGTTGGCGCGTGGATGGTCATTTCGCCTTTCGTGCTTCACTTTTCCAACACCACAGCCGGGATGGTCAACAACATAGCGGTTGGAATAGCGCTCATTGTTGTGACTCTGGCCAGCGCAAAGAGCGATCTCCTCCGAGGCTTCCTCATCATGCTCGCCGGTTGGATGTATACGTCCTCCGTCATGATAGTGGTCCCCGGCGGCGTGTTTTTGTGGAACAACCTGCTCCTCGGCGTGGTCGTGATCGTGTGCGCGGTTGCCAGCTCGAGCCCGTATCCGGACAATTACGTTCCGGCGAAGAAATAACGGTTCTCTCGTCTGTTGCCTTCCGCGCCTGAACGGCGCGGGAACGCCGCAGCGTGGCGTCCCTACCAGCGGCAGTTCTAGCGCGAGGCCCCTGAAAGAATTGCCTCTCGTTTGAAGTATTCGCGTGCTTCCCTGGCGATCAGCCCGGCGGCATTATCGTAAGGAATCCGGTCGGTGTTGATTACCAGGTGGTATAGCAAGTCATCCTCGATGCTCGCGTGAAAATACACGTGGGCAAAACGGTGCGCGCCACGGTCAGATCTCCGGACATATTTCCCAGCCTGTTCCGCGTTGAGGCCAAGCCTGGCCTGGATGCGCCCGATTCGTTTTGGAAGCGAGGCAACAAGCCGCACATGAAAGATGCCGGGCATCCGCGCGGCGGCCGCCACTGCGCCCCGGCCAACGATAATGACGTGGCCGTTTTTCAAGAGGTGCATAACGGTTTCGACCATCTGCGGCACCAAAACCCATGAGGGCGGATGCAACCCGAATAATTCGTCCATCACATCATCAACATAGGTGCGGCGATCTTCCGGCATGTATTTTGCCAGTCGCGTGGGCAACTTATGTTCCTCCAACGCCTTTTCGACGAGCTGACGGTCAAATACATTCCACTCGCGCGGATCGCCAGGATCGATTTCATGAAGGAGGTTTGCCACCCTCTCTGCAATTTCGTGAGCGCCTGAACCAGTTTGACGCGAAACGGTGATGGCCGGGCCGAAGCCGGGAGATGATTCAGGGTTTTTGACATATCCCAACTGACTCGCCACGAACACGCCACTTCTATCAATAGCAGTATTCATATCACAAACACGGTTACGAACATTTCAAAGGTCCATAGGTACGTTATCGCAATATAAAATAAATTCAACGGCGGAATGGCGAATGCGGCTGCGCTCTTGCGCCATTGCGCCCACCTTTACTTGCGCTCCAACCGCATAAAAAGCGCAGCGCGGGTCTCTCTGAAACGCGCCGTGCATGACGCTCGGCGCCGCCATGGCGGGAGTTGTGCGAGTCAGAAGATGCAGGGTTTTGGGGCGACTTGTTTCAGCGTGCCGGTTCATCTACCTTGTGCGGGTGATTTACGACGCGTCATTGGACGATCTGCTGCAAAAGGTTTGGGATGGCCAGCGCATCCACCAGGCCGAAGCGTTGCGGCTTTATCATCTGCCGCTCGAAGAGCTTGGCGCGCTCGCGGATCGGCGTCGGCAAATTGCCAAACAGTCCGCCTACACCGGCCGCGGCAACGACATCGTCACCTACATCGTCGATCGCAACGTGAATTACACGAACGTCTGCAACGTCTATTGCAAGTTCTGCGCGTTTTACCGGACGGAGAAGGACGATGATTCGTATGTCATCACGTTCGATGAGATGGATAAAAAAATCGAGGAGACCGTCGCGCTCAATGGCACCCAGATTCTCATGCAGGGCGGGCATCATCCGAAGCTGACGAAGCAGTGGTATCTCGATTTGCTGTCGCACATCAAAGCTAAATTTCCGCAGGTGAACATCCACGGCTTCAGCCCGAGCGAGTTCATTCATTTTCGCGAGGTATTCAATGAGCCGCTGGAAAAAATCATCGGCGATTTCAAGGCGGCGGGACTCGGCTCGATTCCCGGCGGCGGCGGGGAAATTCTCGTCGACCGCGTGCGCAAACGGATTTCCCCGTTGAAAGCGATGAGCGACGACTGGCTCGAGGTGATGGATGTGGCGCATCGGCTGGGATTGAATTCGTCGGCTACGATGATGTTTGGCCACGTGGAAACGATTGAAGATCGCATTGAGCATTTGGAGCGGCTGCGTGCGCAGCAGGACAAATCCAACCAACGTGCTGCCGGCATCCTGCCGGCAGGTCAGGACGCTGAAAGTTCCGCCGGCAAGATGCCGGCGGCACGTTATGGGAATTTCACGGCCTTCATCTGCTGGACCTTTCAGGCCGAGCATACGATGCTCAAGGCGCCGACGGTGGGCGCGCATGAATATTTGCGGACGCAGGCGCTGGGGCGGATTTACCTGGATAATTTTCCGAACGTGCAAAGCTCGTGGGTGACGCAGGGGCAGGAGATCGGGCAGGTCGCGCTCAAGTTCGGCGCGAATGACCTGGGCAGCATCATGATCGAGGAGAACGTGGTGTCACAGGCGGGGACGACCTTTCGCATGACCGTCGCGGACATGCAGCGGCTCATCAGGGAACTGGGGTACGAGCCGCGTCAGCGGGATAATTGGTATCGGCTGCTCAATTGACCGATAACCATTTCCCGATCGACCACTCAATATGACCGAAACGCCGGAACTCAGCTTCGTCATTCCCTGCTACAACGAGCAGGATAATTTGCGCGCGCTCGTCAAGGCCATCGCGGATTCGGTCGCGCCGCTGAACCGCACGCATGAAATCGTCGTCACGGATGATTGCAGCAGGGACAACTCGTGGCAGGTGCTCAAGGAACTCGGCGCGGCGGACCCGCGCATCCGGGCGCAGCGGTTTGAATATAATTGCGGCCAATCCGCCGCGATGTGGGCCGGGATGAAAGCCGCGCGCGGGGAAATCATCGTCACGCTCGACGCGGATTTGCAGAATGATCCCCAGGATCTGGCAAAACTTTTGGATGGATTGAAAAACTTTGATTGCGTTTGCGGCAGCCGCGTGGCGGCGCGGGGCAAGGGCGATAATTTTGTGCGGGTGGTTTCCTCGCGCATCGCGAACTGGGTGCGCAATAAATTGTCCGGGGACAATATTAGCGACGCCGGTTGCTGTTATCGCGCGTTCAAGCGCGAATGCATCGAGAACCTGAAGTTTTTCAAGGGCATGCACCGCTTCATGCCCACGTTGTTCAAAATCGAGGGCTTCACGGTGATGGAAGTGGACGTGCGGACAAATCCACGTTTGGCAGGCAAGAGCAATTACGGTATTGGGAATCGGCTGTTCGCTTCATTCTACGATTTGCTGGCGGTGCGATGGATGAAGAAGCGAATGTTTCGGTATAAGGTTAGTGAGCGGGTGAATTACTAAGCCCGTTATCGAAATAGATTTCACGAAGGGATTGTTGTCCATTCGAGTGCCTCCGGGACATTTACCCGCCAGGGTCCTCGCTTTTCGTAAATCTATTTGGCCTCGCTACAAATTTTTGAGAACGCTGATGCAGAAAGAATCAATTCTTCACGCCAAAGACGCTTTCCAAAATCACTTCCTTGGTTTTCCAGATCAGCGCCATCGTCATCGCGAGCGGCAATAAAGCGAGCAGAATCAGCAGCCAATTTCCCCAGCGGTCCCAGATTTCGAGCAAGGCCTGGAATTGATCCGGCAGATGAGGAATGCGCGCGAGGACCGCCCGGACACCTTTCAGGGCCAATAAAAGCAGGAGCAGCGATTGGTTCAGCGATGTGAATTGCCGCGTTTCCTGGCGCAGTGTTTCGTCGGGCAACATCGCGCCGAGGCGCAGCAAAACGGTGTTCAAACTGAAGATGAAAAACCACGCCGACAACGCGAGCACGCTCACGCAAACGTCGAAGAAAAACAGGCTGGGCCCGTGGTTCCACCAGAAGACAAAGGGGCTGAGGCCGACGTTGATGAGCGCGAAGATTTTGGCGCGGTCCAGCGCATTGCGCCAGGGACGTTCCTGTTTTTGAAATGAATCGAGCTGCCAAATGCCGAAGGCGACAAGGCCCGTCACCACGATCGGCGGCACCACGTTGTACATCTGAAACCAGCCCGCGCTCGCAATGCCAATGCAGACGATCAATGCAATGGGCAGCCCCCAAAACAAAGCCGAGAGTCCGCGCACCATTCGTCCAAGCGAATGGAGGAGTTCGGGGTTCGGCGGCAGGGGATTCATCGGGACCGACGAGGGGCGAGAGCGGCCGGGCGATGGCGGAGGAGCTGTGATGAACTGGCTATCGTCCATAATCCATTTTCAATCCTCGTCAAAAATTCAAATACGTGTACTCCTTCAGCCCCTTTTCATAGTCATCCAGCAAACGCATGGCTTCGGAGGGTTTCATGCGGTCGGATTTGATGGCGTCATCCATCTGCGCTTTCATCTGGCGCTTCAATTCGTTCTCGTCGTACTGCACGGAGGCGAGCGCCTGCACGATGGTTGTGCCTTCAATAATTTCCTCCACGTAATAACCGCTGGCCTCGTCCGGGTCGAGGAAGACGTGGACTTCATTGACGCGGCCGAAAAGATTGTGCAGGTCGCCCATGATGTCCTGGTAGGCGCCCATCAGGAAAAATCCGAGATAATACGGCTCCATCTGGCCGTTGCCGTTGGCATTCAGCTTGTGCATCGGCAGCGTGTCGCGCACGTCGCGCAAATCGATGAACTTGTTCACCTGGCCGTCGGAATCGCACGTGATGTCCACCAACGTGCCTTCGCGCGTGGGGCATTCGGTCAAACGGCTCACCGGCATGATGGGAAAAAGCTGGCCGAGCGCCCAGTGGTCCAGCAGCGATTGGAAGACTGAAAAATTACAAAGGTACTGATCGCCCAGGCTGTCCTCGAGCTTGCGAATTTCTTCCGGCACATAGGCCTGGCCCTTGAAGCCCTGGACAACGTCGCTGCTGATTTCCCAATAAAGATTTTCAATCTTCGCCTTGTCCGGCAAATCCATCACGCCCAGCGTGAACATGTGCTGCGCGTCCTCACGGCGTTCATGCGCGTCGTGGTATGCCTCCAGCTTGTTCAGCTTCCCGAGGTTCTTTTTGATGTCGAGCAATTCCTTGACGAGCGGATGTTCATTGTCGCCGTACTGGAAAATTTCCGATGGCCGGGTTTTTTCAATCGCACCAAACACCTCCACGATGAGCACGCTGTGATGCGCCACGATCGCGCGGCCGCTTTCGCTGATGATGTCCGGGTGCGGCACTTTTTCCGCGTTGCAGACATCCGCGATGTAATACACGACGTCGTTCGTGTATTCCTGCAGCGTGTAATTCGTCGAGCTGTCGAATGCCGAGCGGCTGCCGTCGTAATCCACGCCGAGTCCGCCGCCGACGTCCATGTATTCGATCTTGAAACCCATCTTGTAGAGCTTCGCGTAAAAACGTGCGGCTTCCTGCACGGCTTTTTTGACGGTGAGAATGTCCGGCACCTGCGAGCCGATGTGGAAATGCAGCAGCTTCAAGCATTGCCCGAGATTTTCGGCCTTCAACATGTCCGTGGCCATGAGCAACTCGGCCGTGCTCAACCCGAACTTTGCATTTTCGCCGCCGCTCTCGGCCCAGCGCCCGGCGCCCTTGCTCAACAGCCGCGCGCGAATGCCGACGACGGGTTCCACGCCGAGCTGTTTTGAAACGGAAATGATCTGGCGCAGTTCCTCCAATTTTTCGACGACCATGATGACCTTCTTGCCCAGCTTTGTGCCGAGCAGCGCCATCTTGATGAAATTCGAATCCTTGTAGCCGTTGCAGATGATGAGACTGCCCATCTGGCTCTGCAACGCGAGGCCGGCGAACAATTCCGGCTTGCTGCCGACTTCCAAACCGAAATCAAACGGCTTGCCGGCATCGAGGATTTCCTCCACGACTTCGCGCAGTTGATTCACCTTGATGGGAAACACGCCGCGATACTTTCCCTGGTAATTGTATTCCGCGATGGAATTGCGAAACGCCAGGTTGATGGATTCGACGCGATGCCGAAGGATGTCCTGAAACCGGATGAGCAGCGGAAATTTCAGATTGCGACCTTTGGCTTCCTCGATGACGTCGGTAATGTCGACGGACGCGCCGGCATCCTGAAGCGGCTTGGCAACAACATGGCCCGCCTCGTTAATATCGAAATATTTCGCGCCCCAGCGGTGGACGTTATACAGATTTCGCGCGGCCTGGATGTCCCAGCCCTCGTTGGCGTCGATCGGATTACTCATTTCTCGGCTTCAAACGAACGCACTATAAAAGTCTGAGCGCGGAAAGCAACAGGCGTAATGAAAAATTTTCGTGCCGATTCACGCTTTGCAGGGCCTGAAAAAACTGGTTTTATCCGCCTATGCCGAAAGTTTCTCTTCTCTCCATCGTCCAGCACTGCGACCGGATTCTGCGCACGGAGGAAATTGGCGACTACCCGGGAGCGGCAAACGGCTTGCAGGTGGAAAATCCCGGCACCGTCTCGTGCATCGCGGCCACGGTGGACGCCACGCGCACCACGGTCAAAATGGCCATCGATGCCGGGGCGGATTTGCTCATCGTGCATCACGGGCTTTTCTGGGCGCCTTCGCATCCGTGGATTGGAAAAAAATACGAGCTGCTGCAATTGCTCATCCAAAACAACCTCGCCGTCTACAGCTCGCACTTGCCGCTCGATGCGCACCCAAAACTGGGCAACAACGCGCAACTCTGCACCGCGCTCGGTCTGAAACATTTGCGGCCGTTTTTCGTGAGCCACGGTGCGCCGATTGGTTTTCAAACACGCAAAAAAATCTCCCGCGTGGACTTGATGAAACGCCTGGCGCGTGCGACCGGCTCGACGCCAAGTTTGCTTCCCGGCGGTGGGGAGACTTGCGAACGCATTGGTGTTGTGACCGGGGGCGCCGGCGGCGATTTGAAGCAAGCCGCCGCTGAAGGCGTGGATGCGTTCATCACCGGCGAAGGCCCGCATTGGACTTACGCACTGGCCGAAGACCTGGGCATGAACGTTTTCTACGGCGGCCATTACGCCACGGAAACTTTCGGTGTCAAAGCACTGGCAGCGGAGCTATCACGCAAATTCAAAGTGCCCTGGACGTTTCTGGATCATCCCACAGGCCTGTAACAAAGCCAGGCGAGACGCCGGTCTTCTGCAGATTATTTCGAGTTCACCTTCTCAGAATCCTCCGCGTCCTCGGCCTTCCGGCTGGCAACGATGGCATATCCCAGCAGGCAGGCGCCCACGAGAATCGCGCCGATATTCACGTAGAACATATTGATATTCGGCCGGAATTTGAATTCCACGTCATGATGACCGGCATCCAGAAAAACGCCGCGCATGAGGTAATCGCATGACAGAACTTCGCCTCGTTTGCCATCCACCCACACCTGCCAGTCTGGATCGTATTTGTCGCAGAGCATGAGGACGGACGGACTCGAAGCAGTCGCATCGAGCTTGATATCCGCCGGTTCATAACTCGTAAATTTCACGGTGCCGGAATTCTCATTCGTTCCCGAGGGCTTGGCATCGCCCGGGAGCGGTTTAGGCAGGAGAACGGTTTTTGCCGGGTCAAAGGATTGCGAAGCCAGTTTGTCCAATGTCGCTTGGTCGTTGGTGACGATTTCCCAGTTCGAAAACAGGTTCGCGCGAGGCAGCGCGCCAGTGAATTCGAACAGCGCGTATATGGCCTTTTCCGGGTCGTCTGATGGCACACCCTCGATCTGGGAGTACTGCACCGCAGCCTCCACGCCCGGACGCGGCCCGAGCTTGAATCTCTGCAACACGCGGAAACGCTGTTTCGCCGGGTCGAACTGCGCATTCAACAACGCGTCCAGAGGTGCGTAGCTGTTGCCAGCCTGAAAAATCGCGGGGCCGACCAGGTACCGAGTGCCGGTCAACTCCCAAAGCCGTGCGAGCCGGTAAAATGTATCGGGATCAAGCGACAAATGGCCCTGACCGTCCTGCTTGATGCCGATTTGCAACGCGGTGTTGAAGGCTACAAGGTCCTCGGGCATGCGCGGCATCTGGACAATGTCGAGCGTCTGAATGTTGTAAAACGGAAACAGTTGCTGCGTCCATTCGAGGCCATAGAGCTCATGGAAGGGCGCACACGGATCCGGCGTGGGCAGCGGCGACGGCAACACATACGCCACCCGATGCTCGTAACGCTTCGTCGCGAGGAACTTGATGATCGGCTCCGGATTGCCGACCTCGTATTTTTCCTTGTAGTTCCAGAAAATAATATAGGGCAAATTCGCGCGTCCTAGATCAGCCACCACGATGATCCCGAGAAGGATTCCCACCCAGCGCGCACGGCGTCCGGCAAACGTTCCCACAAAAATCATCAGCATGAGCCCGCACCCGAGCGTGAGAAAGAGCACGCACCAGCCTACCTGCTGCAGACTGAATGACAGTTGCGATGCCGCAAATTCCTGCGCTCCTTTGGTGTCGATATCCCTTCCGTTCCGCAGCGCATCGAGGCGTTGCAGTTCGACCAGATAGTTTTCGACCGCACCGCGTTGGCTGGCATAAACCGCCCACGCCACGAGAGCCAGGATGACAAATGCCACACAACCGACCACCCAGCGGCGGTCAAAATTCGAAGCTTTCGTCCACCAGGCTTTCAATCGGCCGTTCGAAGCGCCCACGAGCGGCACGTCAATGTATCGGCGATACAATCCATTGATCCCGTAACCGAAAAGAATAATGCTCGCGAAAGTCACGAAGTGCAGAAACTTGTCTGGATTTCGAATCGTGGAGAAATACGGCAGCGTATAAATCAACCGGTAAAAAGGAGCATAACGTCCCCAGGCGAACAAAAGTGCCACGATGCCAACAACAAACCAGAACCAAATCAGTTTGCGTTCCAGCGGCGTAAAAACCGAGTCCCTGCTGCGGAAAGACTGGAGCGCGGCCCAAAGGCCAACGAGCACCACAAAAACTCCCAGATAAATTCCGCGCCCGGTGTGACGGATGAAATGCCCCGGGGGAGGCGGTTGCCCCTGTTCATGCCCGGCAAAATAACGGTCCCATTCGGGGTCCGTTCCCAAACCGCCCCAGTAATTGGCGGCGCCAGGCGTGATAACACTACAGCCGTACAAGTTTGGAACAACCAACGCAAGCGTCTCGCGCTTGGGCATGCTCCATTGGGTGGCGAAATCCCATTGGGCCGATTTTGCCTGCTCATTCTGTTGGGTTCCGTGGATGCCCCGGATATTCGCGCCCACTAATACAGACACGGCGTAAGCGGCAATGAAACCGGCGAACACAGTTACTATGGCAGTGCGAATCACACCGCGTATCGCCAGCGTGGCAAGGGGAACGCTGTCATCAATGAGGGATTGATACATCGCAAAAGCGGCCACCAAAAGACTGAACAGCGCGCCAATATCGGCTGCTTCCATGACGTTGATACCAACGGCCAAACCGCCGAGCGCGGGCGCAATCCAGAACGGAAACTTGTCGCGTTTCGTCAACGCGGCCAGTGCCAAAAAATCCATTCCGAATGCGATGATAGGGGGTGCCGCACCCCAACAGGCATTCGAAAAGTAGCCGGTCGTCAAACTGGCCACGAGCCCTCCAAGAATCGACGCTGCGATGGACATGCCTGATCTTCGGAAAAAGAAATAGGCGGCGATACCCAGAAACCACAACCCAATCGGAATAATAAATTTGGCGTAGCCCACCGGCCCCAACACCCACCGAACTAGTGAACTGAAATCAGCCATCGACGCAGCAGCGTTGATACCGAGCGAGTTGAGGTCGTACCACTGGCCAAGGAAAGCTCGTGGCAAGGAGACCCATTCGGAGTTCTGTACGCCGAGTGGACCGTCATTCGAAAACAAGATCCAGTTTGGCAAAAAAGATTTGCCAAAAAAAACGACCATCACGAGGAACAGAACTACCGCCGAGATCCAACCGTAATATTTTACATGTGCCGCCGATTTTGAAGATTTCATGGAGGATAAATGCCTGCGACCACGGTCGATTTCGTTTTGCGATGGTCACACCGATACCAAACATTTGAGGGTTTTCAACGAACCCTCAACACTCAAAGCTTTGCTTGAGCTTATTCCAGAATTGATCCACGTGGCAATCAAACTTAATGCGATGTATACCATATTCTGGGGATGACGTTTTTCACAAGTTGCGACTACATTTTGTAGTTACGCCGCGCGCGTGTGAGCGGCGTCGGCGAACGGAAAAAACCAAACTACTTAAGCTCATAAGTTTTTTACATTGATTCACGTTTATGAGCCAGAATAAGAGCCACGCTCAAAATGCTTGAATACCCTTGCATCAACAAACTCGTGCATATTCCCAACCAAACTCATACATGAATATTTTTGCGCAAAAGATTTTGCCAAATCAACTGTAGAATGGTTCAGGTTGCCCCAAACCGGTTCTTCATGCGCTTAACCAGTTTTGAGATGAAACTATGAAAGCGTGAGTCTCGCTGCGGGCGTAGATTGCCACAAACAAACAACAACGAAAGGTCACGCTTATGAAAGAGTATATCGCATTTGACAGTCACAAGCACTCTACTTTGATGGAACGACAAAACGCGCAGACCGGGCGCACCGTGCAGCAACAGCTGGGGCACCAGCGCGGCAGCCTGTGCGCCGGTTTGCGTGAATGTCAAAAGGGCGACCCGGTGGCAGTCGAAGCCACGGGCAACTGGTATTGGATCGTCGGGGAAATCGAAGCCGCAGGCCTGCGGCCGCTGCTGGTGCATCCGCGCAAAGCCAAACTGATGATGGGGCTGATCAACAAGACCGACAAACTGGACGTCCATGGCCTCGACCGCCTGCAACAAAGCGGAACACTGCCCACCGTCTGGATACCGCCGGCTGACTCGATATGAGCAAGCGCCAACGGAACGGCTGCCGCAGCGTGCGCCCAGTCCGCTGGGCGTGTTAATGGTCGATGGATGCCAGATACGCTATCGTGGGGCTGGCTGGGGCAAAAAGAAGACGGCCAAAGAGCGTGTGGAATGACACGAACTGAAACTGGGCGTGTTTTACCGGCACGAGGAGGCCGCTCGGAGCGGAGCAGGCCGTGGGCTGCTGATCGATAAAATCACCGTCAGTTGGCAAGAGCAGCCAATGGAACTGGGACGAGCGTTGCACGGGGAAAAGCAACCGGAACTCTCGGGTATGTGGTTTGTCAACGGGAGTTCTTGTTTGGGTGAAAGATTTCGAGAAAGAGAAAGGCGATGCCAATGGGCACTGCTTTCTCCTTCCCGTTTTCTTGGTCAATGATTTTCAAGTAGCGGCCACGCTCCGGGCGGCGCGGCTGTGGCTGGTTTTGAGCCTTTGGTAAATCTCGTCCCGAAAGGCATTGCGGGTTTGGCCGACTTTTTTGAGCAATTCCCTGGCCGGGGCGACGTGGGTGACGATCCTGCTTATCTTCTGTTCCAGGCGCAGGTCAATCTCCTCCAGGGGAGTCCAGCGGCCCATCATCAAATACCAGATGGCCACTGCCAGCTTGAGTTCGCCTTTGCGGGCCAGCAGTTTTTTGCCCCATTGAGCCAGCGGGGTGGGAGCAGCGCGCAGGATGGAGTGAGCCCCTTCAATCAAAAGGCAGCGCAAGTCTTTGCGCCCGTGCCCGCCAATGCCGCCGGTCCAATCATTTTCGCCACTGTCATCAAAAACCGGATTGAGCCCGAGATATTTGACCAGCTTGCCCGCCGAGGCAAAACGTTTGATGTCTCCGACGATGGCTCCTAAAGCGAAGGCGACCAGGTCGCGCACGCCGCAGAGCCGCACGATCGCCAGGAGCTCCGGGTCGCCCAGCACTTCCTGGGCGATCAAGCTGCGCCAGTGCCGGCGCTGTTGGTCGGCATGCGCCAACTCCAGGAGCAGGCCCTCGATTACCTGCCATTGGCGCGCGGGCCAAGACCGGAGTTTTTTGAGTTGCTCGCAGGCTGGCCCGGGCTCTCTGGCCAGCGGTGTATGGCGTTTCAGGCGCACCCCGTTATCGCTCAGGTAAGAGAGCAAACGGTTGTGCACGTGGGTGGCGCGCTGGACCACCTTGCGATGGGTGTGAAACCAATCGCGTCGTTCCTGAGTTCGGGGATCGGGCACCCAAACGGTTTTGGCTGTGCCGGCCAAATAGGCTTTGCCAATGCGAACGGCGCTGATTTTGTCGTTGTTGGCATGGGCTTCCTTGAGCTTGCCCAACTGGCAACTCTCCAGCACCAGCGCTCGACGCCCCACGGCGGCCAGGCTGCGGACGACTCGAAAGCTGTTGCCCGAAGCTTCCAAAACAAACAGGTCACCCTCGGTCGTGTGTTTTTTGGCCCATCCTTGCAGTTGGGCCAGGGGCACTTTGTTGAATATTTTCTCGATCAGCGCCGCCGCCGGGGTGGGTCCACGAACCAGGGCGGCAGTGAAGCTGTCGGGGTGAGAGTCAAAGCCGATCACCCGCTCGACAATTGGCGAATTTGTATTCATGTTATTCCTTGGCTTTTATTTTATGCAGACGGGCCGCAAACAGGTCAGGCGCTGACATACACTCAGGTATGCGGGGCGGTCCCCGTGTAGGTGCTTTGCGCCGGTGCTCATTCGCAGACACGGAGATTTATCTCCACTGAGTTCCACGAGCATCTCCCGAAAGCCCATCTGTCGGTCAGCATACCAACAGATCTTAAGGTGACTCCGTTTGCGCCCGTTCTGCAACTGCTGCGCCCTGAGTTTTGCAGGACGCCCCGGTGACAAAACTCATACCCTCGCAGTGGGTGGAGCCGGTTCGCCACCAACTTCGATATGGCAAGGAGCGTCAAGCCTTGCAACAAATCAGTCGGCTCAGCAAACGGCGCGGTCAACCGGGTAAAGTAATCCGGCGCGAGAAGAACTATTTTCAAAACCGTTCCCAGCGGATGAACTATCAAGCAATTGCTCGGCGTGGCTGGCCCATTGGCTCGGGAGCTGTGGAATCGGCATGCCGTCAGAAGCAGTGCCGATTCAAGCGATGCGGCCAATTTTGGAGTCAGGCCGGATTACGCAACCTTTGTGCTTTGGATGAAGCCCGTCGCAATCACCACTGGGACGACCTTTGGACTCTTAATTAAGGACAGTGTTCAGATGACCCCTAAGCTCGACGCAAACCAAATTGACCTTGCTTTAACGCCGTCGGAAAACGCATGATTAAATTTTAATTGAATATCTCAATGCTAGGTAAAGTCATTGAGCTTAAGTCGAAACAGACATTAAGAATTTATAATTTTCGATTTTTTGGCTTGTCATGCGTGATCACAAACTCAGTTTGGCTTAAACAATCTTATGGGATTAGACAGCAATGCGGTCCAGTTTTTAATCGCGGCCCGGAAACAAGGCGTGCGGTTCAATCGCACGATCATGCTCGGCCGCCAGCATTTCGCGGTGCCCCCAGGATTAGTTTGCGATTTTATGGCAAAGCAGGGTTTCTCCACCTCCGGTATGGAGGCAGCCATCAAGGGCAATATTTTCTCTGAACCTTTTTTCCAAGCGCTTGGCGCAACACAGGTAGATTCAATCGACAACGCAGAATTTGAGGGAGCCAATTACATCCACGACCTGAATCAACCAATCCCAGAATCGTGGAAGGAGCAATTCGATGTCGTTTACGATGGAGGCACTTTGGAGCACGTTTTTAATTTCCCAACGGCGCTTCGCGGTGCCATGGAAATGTTGAAGAAAGACGGTCGCTTATTTATTCACACGCAGGTCAACAACACCGCCGGACACGGATTTTACCAATTCAGCCCCGAACTTTTCTTCGGTGCACTCAATCCTGAAAACGGATTCGAAACGGAACGCGTCGTCCTTCATCGAACGGGACCGTACGGCCGCTGGTATGAAGTAGCAGATTCTACCAAGATTCGCGAACGGGTCGAATTGATTTCCTTTACTCCCATCAGCGCATTGGTTCAGGCCCGCAGAGTTGAGGTAGTGCCGATTTTTGAAAAATGGCCACAGCAGGCAATCTACGAAGATTTGTGGGAAACAAAGGGGGAAAAGAAAAAGCATTTTTTCGAAGCCGCTTTCCCACGATTGGCCCGCTTGCTCAGCCCTTTTCGAACTGCGGTCAAATTTTACAGCCGCCAATCATTGACCAACCGGAGATATTTCACCCCTGTTAAAAAAGGCGCTCCGAAGCTTTGACTCGGTTCGCGGTAAACTCGCTCCAGCTATACTCTCGCTTTGTCAATTTTAACTCCCGACTCGAACAGCCGTTTCACGTCCATCCATCGGCCGAATCGGAATGTGAAAAAGCGCCTGAGTATCCACAAATCCCCGCGTTTGCGAAAGCCGCGAATTCGCCTGCGTTCGGCAAGAATATGTCCGCGCAGCCGACAGCAATCCGCCAGCGGCTTGAACAACACCCAACGCGCAAAGGAAAACCGGCGCGCCAGAATCGAACCCACGATGGCTTCCACCGTGACCAGCGCGATCTGGTTTACCGCCAACACCAACAACAGGCTGCGCGCGTTTTTGACGATCGCCAAAATCCCATTTCGGTTGGCGTAAAAGCGCTTCGTTTCATTCGTTCGGTTTTCCACCTGCCGATCGCCTGACGAAGCGCCCTGATGGTGGATTTTCGCCGATACTACCTGACGAATGGTTTCATTGGCAAGCCATGCCCGCCAGGACAGATCCATTTCCTCGTTGTAGAGGAAAAACTCGTCATCGAACCCTCCAAGCTTGAGCAGAAGTTCTCGCGTAATAAAATAAAACGTCGCTACCGCGAAAGGTTCCCGCAGTTCCTCCCCTTTTCGCGCGGAGGTCATGTAACCGAAAAAATCAAAACCCGCCGCACCCTGGCCCTGGATATTGTCACTGTCGTAATCCAACACTCGCGGCGAGGCGATGCTGCCGCCGACCGCCTCTGTATGCTTCACCAGTTCTTCGAGACAATCGGGCTCAAGCCAGACGTCCGGATTGATAAAAAAGAGATATTTCCCGCGCGCAATGGCAGCACCCCGATTTGACCCTCCGCCAAACCCGTAATTCCCGCCCGTGGCGAGAAAACCGCCGTTCGGCCACGACGCCATTTCCTTCCGGCAAATTTCCGCCGACCCATCCGTCGACGTGTTATCTACCATGATGATCTCAATCCGGTCAAAAATGGTCTGCGCGCGGATCGAAGGAAAAAAACGGTCGAGCCATTTTTTGCAGTTATAACTCACCACCACAACGCTGACAATCGGCGCTGGAGATGTCGTAGCAGCGGAATTCATGTGCAAGCTCGGCTTACGGCGGCTACCGGGAAAACGGAACAATTTTCGGCTCGGGAATCGGCACGATGAATCGCCCGCCGCGCTTTTGATATTCCGTTTCGCGTCCGACGATTTCCTTCGCGAAATTCCACGCCAGCAGCAGCGCGTAATCCGGCTGGTCCGCCAGCAGTTTTTCCGGCGGGCACACCGGGACGCCCGATCCGGGAGCAATCTTGTTCTGCTTGAACGGCGTGTTGTCGATGATGTAATCCAGCTCGCGCTTCGTGATGCCACAGGTGTTCAGCAGCGTGTTCCCCTTGGCAGACGCGCCGTAACCGATGATGCGTTTGCCTTCCGACTTGAGCTTGCGCACGAGCGCGGGCAATTCGGCGCGAATGCGCGCCACGCGATCCGCAAACGGCCGCCACGCTTGCGGCTCAATCAGCTTCAACTGTTTTTCCTTCTCGAGCGCCGCCACCACGCTGGCATGCGGATTCAGGCCCAAAGAGCGACTGCGCAGATGGAAAAGGATCGAGCCGCCGTGAATCGGATAATGATCGATGCGCGCGAGCTCGAACGGTGAATTTTTCACCAGCGCTTCCAGCGCGCGAACCGGGATGTAAGACAAGTGCTCGTGATAAATCGTGTCGTATTCCGTGTGCTCGAAGAAATCCACCAGGTAGGGAACCTCAAAAGCGATGAGCGTTTTCGGATGCGAGATGGCTTCAAGACCCACAAGCAAATCCTGCAAATCATCAATGTGCGCGAAGACGTGCCGGCCCAAAATCAAATCCGCCGCGCCCCAATCCTGCCGCAGCGTGCGCGCATTGGCGGCATTGAAAAATTCATTGCGTGTCGGGATACCCGCTTTGACCGCGACTTCGGCGATGTTCGTGGCCGGCTCGACTCCAAGCACATCGCAGCCGCGTTCTTGAAATTTTTTCAGGAAGACACCCGTGTTGCTCGCGATTTCCAAGACCTTCGCGCCTTTGCCGAGATTTCCTGTCGCCAGCAGATGCGCCGATTGCTGACCGAGATGCTCATCCATCGTGCGCGAGGTGCTGGTGATGTAAGCGTAACGGGAATACAGGACCTTCGGGTCCACCGTATCGGCAAGTTGCACCAGGGAACAATCCGTGCAAAGCACCACGCGCAACGGCAGCGAAATTTTGTAGTTCGGAACCTCCTCGGGCGTCAGGAAATCATTCGCCAGCGCGGTTTTTCCAAGGTCAAGGATCAGCGTCAGATTTTTGGAGCCGCAAGTGCGACAGTGGCTTCGTTCGTGAATCATTTTTCGGGCAAACGATAAGGTGAATTGGGATCAAGCTCGTGCCGGATTTCGTCGACTGGATCCTTGCGGCCTTCGCCTTTGAACAAAAGGCTCGTGACGGTCACGACCAGGCCGGGCACTTTGCCGACGTTATGATAGGCGTGCACCACGCCGCGCGGCACGTAAACGCGCGCCGGGGCGTTCTCCCCGGTCTGAATAATCCAGCCACGCGCGCCCTTGGCCGAGCCGGGCCGGTCGTCCCACAAGTAAACGCGAAAATCCGAAGGACCCGCGAAGGTAAAGTAATCGTCCTGCGCCACGTGCTGGTGCGGCCCGCGCGCGACACCAGCGTGCGACCACGAGGAACAGGCCATGAGCGGTTTGAAGCCGGCGGGAATTTCGTCCGTGCGAAAAAGCTCGTGCAAGGTCCCGCGCTGGTCCTTGAAGACCGGCAGCGCCTCGACGCGCGCGCCCGGCAGTCCCGGTATTTCCGCGACACCGCTGACCTTGATTTCTGTCCACTCGGTTTTCAAGGGCGGACAATCTAATTAACGGCGGGCTTCCTGCGCGAGCATTTTTCGCAGTCCCGAGTGCCATGAACCCAGCAAATGGCCGAGGGTTCCGGTCAATTTGAGATTGCTCAAAATGGAATTTTTGGGACGGGGCATGGTGGATTTGAAATAGTCCGAAGTGACCGGCTCAACGATCAGATGCCCGGGAATCAAATCCATCCCCGCCGCTTCCGTCACAATGCTACGCGTCCAGTCGAACCGGCTCACGCCGCAGTCGTTGACGGCATGAAATAACCCGCCAGCGCCTTTCTCAATCGCTTCAAGTGTCCATTTGGCAAGGTCTTCCGAAAAAGTGGGCGCCGAGACCTGATCCACGGCGGCTCTTAGATTCTTTCCCATGCGGGCCGCTTTCAGAATGGAATGGACGTAAGATTTTGTCTGCGTCGGATGCCAGCCAAAAACCCAGCTGGTGCGCAGCACGAGATGCTGCGGGGATGCCGCGAGCACGGCCTGTTCGCCGGCGAGTTTTCCCGCTCCGTAATAATTCAACGGATTCGGCGTGTCCGCCTCGACATAAGGCATGCCTTTCGCGCCATCAAAAACGTAATCCGTGCCGTAGTGGACCAATCGCACGCCTCGGGTTGCGCACAATTTCGCCAATGTCTCCGGCCCGGTCGCATTCACCGCCCAGGAAAGCTCACGTTCCTCTTCGCATCGTTCGACCAGATTGTAGGCGGCGGTGTTGATGACGACTTCGGGATGAAGAGCGTCCAATTGGCTGTTCATTTGGGCCGGATTGGTCAAATCAAAATCGCCGCGGGAGTGAAATGTCATCTCGCTATCCGCCGGCGCCAGCGTACGCAAGGCATACGCCAGCAGTCCATCGCCGCCAGTAACCAAAACTCGTTGTGGCATGACTCCTCCAGCCTGCCAGAGCAGGACGCCGGGGCAAGCAATTAGCCTCGGCGGATGTCCTAAAGCAGCCGGTACCCGCAATTGTGTTTTGACCCCGAACACTCTATCGTGCGCGCATCATGGCAAAAAGCTGTCTTGTCACCGGCGCCGCCGGATTTATCGGAAGCCATCTGGTGGATAAACTGCTCGCGCAGGGTTATCGCGTCCTCGGCGTGGACAACATGGTCCTCGGCAAACGCGCCAACATCGACGCCGCGCTCAAATCGCCGAATTTCATTTTTGCGGAACTGGACGTCAACAATCTGAACGCCGTGCGCGAGTTTCTGAAGGCACAAAAAGGCGGGCCCATTGAAACCGTCTGGCACCTCGCCGCCAATTCGGACATCCAGGCCGGCGGCGCGAATCCCGACATCGACCTCGAACGCACTTTTCTCACCACCTACAACACGCTTAAACTGATGCAGGAATTTCAGATTCCCAAAATCGCTTTTGCATCGACCTCGGCGATTTACGGCGAACTCGGCGGCGCGCTCACTGAATTATCCGGCCCTCTGCACCCGATTTCCAATTACGGAGCCATGAAACTTGCTTCCGAAGGCATCATCACCGCCGCGCTCGAACGGTTTTTGAAACAGGCCTGGATTTACCGGTTTCCCAACGTCGTCGGCAGCCGCGCCACTCATGGCGCGATTTATGACTTTTTGAAAAAGCTGAAAAAAAATCCCGCCGAACTCGAAGTCCTCGGCGATGGTTCGCAGGAGAAACCTTACCTGCACGTCAGCGAACTCGTGGATGCCATGGTATTTCTTTTTCACAACCAGCAGAACAAACTGAACGTTTTCAACATCTCGCCCGAAGGCTCCGCTTCGACAGTGCGATTCATGGCCGAAGCCACTGTCCGCCTCGCCGCGCCGGGAGCGAAGATTCGTTACACTGGCGGTTCCAAAGGCTGGGTGGGCGATGTTTCGAAATTTCAGTATTCGATTGAAAAACTGAAAGCCGCCGGCTGGAAACCGCGCCTCACCTCGAATGAGACCGTGGAACTTGCCATCAAGGAAAACCTTGCCAATTTGAATTAATGAAGCAACTGGTGATTCTGGCGGGCGGCAAAGGGACTCGGCTCAAAGACCGCCTCGGCGATCTGCCCAAACCGATGATTCCCATCGGCGGCAAGCCGTTGCTCGAGCACCAGGTCGAACTCGCGAAGAAATACGGCTTCACGGATTTGGTTTTCTTCGTGCATTACCGCGCCGATTTGATCGAAAAACATTTCGGCGATGGAAAAAAATTCGGCATTAAAATCCATTACGTGCTCGAGCGCGAACCGCTCGGCACCGCTGGCGCCGTGCTTGCCGGCTTCGAATATCTTGCCGATCGCTTCCTCGTGATGTATGGCGACACGATGGTGAACGTCGACCTCGACCGCCTCTGGCGCGCGCACGAGCAGCATCACGCCGACGCCACGCTCCTGCTGCATCCAAATGACCATCCATTCGACTCCGACCTCGTGGAAGTGAACGCCGATTCCCGCGTGGTCGCCTTCCACAATCGGCCCCATGCGGAAGGCATCTGGCGTCAAAACCTGGTAAACGCCGGCATGTACGTTCTGGAGAAAAAACCTTTGGCGCCATTTCAAACAACATGGCTTGCCGCGCCGAAGCGTAGCGAAGGCGGGAGCACGGAACACGGCTCGCTCCTCGACTTCGGCAAAGGCCTCTTCCCCCAAATGCTCCACCGCGGCGCGAATTTATTCGGCTACAACTCCCCCGAATACATTAAAGACGTCGGCACGCCGCAGCGGTACGATCGCATTTGCGCCGAGTTGGCGTCGGGAGTCATCGCGCGCAGCAGTTTCGCCACGCCACAACGCGCCGTGTTTCTCGATCGCGACGGCACGCTCGTGGCCGATAAAGATTGCCTGCGCGCCGCGGACGGCCTGGAGTTGCTGCCCGGCGTCGCGGAGGCTTTGCATCAACTCAATCACAATGGCTGGCGAACTGTGCTCATCACCAACCAACCCGTCGTTGCCAAAGGCTGGACCACGGAAGCCGGGCTGCAGAACATTCACAACAAACTCGAAACGCTGCTGGGCCGCGAACACGCTTTCCTCGACCGGATTTATTTTTGTCCGCATCATCCCGATAAAGGATTTCCCGGCGAGCGCATGGACCTGAAGATGGATTGCGATTGCCGGAAACCGAAGACCGGCATGATTCAATCCGCCGTCGCC